>Ga0207021_1003_pt1 | contig 89433 bp, 72 predicted proteins | sample Alteio_BWMinCont_49_FD_153496 | JGI IMG/M metagenome (GOLD analysis project Ga0207021, IMG submission 153496) | Enriched cells from forest soil in Barre Woods Harvard Forest LTER site, Petersham, Massachusetts, United States -... | ecosystem: Environmental > Terrestrial > Soil > Temperate forest >... | reverse complement strand
ATCTACTGGTGGCAGCGTTCTGTTGTCTCGCTGGATGGGCAGCGCTGCATTTTCGACGCACTCCGAACATGGGCCGCGCTCTGCTTCTGGGCTTGTGTTGGCGTTGGGCTACTACGCTAAGGCACCGTTCTTCCCAATGGGGTTCGTCTTCGTTCTTTGCGCCTGCTTCGGACGGCTGTTGTCGCGGCGAATGATTCTTCTGGGCGGAACAGTACTTGCACTGTTCATTCTGGCATGTGCTCCTTACATCACCGCAATCTCATTGTCCAAGGGCCATTTCACCATTGGAGAATCAGCCCGCCTGAGTCAGGCTTTTTACATCAATGATGTAGAATATTACGAACATTGGCAGGGAGGCCCCCAGGCTCGGGGATGCCGATTCATCCCACTCGCAAGCTCAATGATTTCCCGGAGATTTACCAATTTGCGGTAAAGATATGGGGACCTGCCCTGCATGGTTTGATCCGTACCTACTGGTACGAGGGCGTAACCCCGCACCTCAACTGGAAGCGCCAGGCAAAGATTTCGTGGCGAATCTGATTGTGGAATTTCAAATCATTGTGGATTCGGGTGCCGGCCTGGACTGTGCTGCGATTGTTCTGGCCATGCTGGCAAGTCATCACGGACGCTGGACCGCAGGATTCAGACAACTTTGGTTCATGTGGATTCCGGGCGCAATTGCGTTGCTGATGTTCGCGCTTGTCCACGTCGAGTCACGCTTTCTGGGTGGATGGCTGATTTTACTTTTCGCCGGCCCTGTCTGTGCCTGTTCGCTGCCGGAAGACGACAGCACCCTGCGGGAAGTTTCGTGCTTGGGCTTTGCAGCGCTTGTTATACCCGGGGCCGCTCTGGTATCACAGGCAAGCCAGGAGGCATTGAAAGGCGACCATGCGGCAGGCAGGAGTCCCGGCAATGCCTTAATTGCGGATTTTCTGATCAATAACGGTTTGCGCCCGGGCATCGAGGTGGCCATCATTGGCGATGGTAGTTATGCTTATTGGGCGCACCTTGCCCGGTTGCACGTGGTGGCCGAGATCCCTGCGAACACCAGGTGGTATCAGGTACATCCTGCGCTCGCTTTATGGGAATCCGGGCCGGAACCACAAGAGAAATCGCTAAGAATTCTGGCTCAAACCGGAGCCGAAGCAGTCATTGCCGATCCGCAAGGCGTTGTTGCAGGGTCGGAACCATCCATTGTCACAGCACCCTGGAAGAAAATCAGCGGAACTGACGCATACGTCTATTTCTTTCACGCTTAATCCGTAGCGAGGCTGCACGATGAACCAAAATACGAGTCGTATCATGATGACGAATGCGTTTTGAATCCCGATTCGCCTGGGGTACTTGGAAATAAGTTCATTGCGCAGGGGGTATTGGTGACAGATGTCGATGTCTCTTTGGCAGAACGAGGCTTGATTCGCTCGCAGGCACGCAGACTCCAGATAGGTTGCTGGATTGCGCTCATCGCCATTGCGATTGTGAGAGCCTGGTTCACCCGCTATGAATTTGACGGCGACGCGGTGTCCTATCTGGACATCGCCCGGGCGATTGCCGAAGGACACCCAGCCACTGCTGTCAGCGCCTATTGGTCGCCGGGTTATCCGGTACTCCTTTCGCCTTTTCTGTGGCTGTTTCGCCCGAATGCCTATTGGGAGTGCCCCCTCGCCCATTTCGTGAATGTGCTGATCCTTGCGGGAACGCTCGCGAGCTTTCATCTCTTCTGGAGTGAAGTGCGGCTTTGGCACAAGAACTACGCAGGGGAATACACCTCAGAAATACCCGAGGGCGCATTCTGGGCGCTTGGCTATTCGATCTTCACTATTGCGACCCTGAATCTCATTACCGTAGGGCTGGTTCATCCTGATCTATTGATGGCCGCGTTCTGCTGTTTGGCCGGATGGACCGTACTGCGCTTCCGCCGCAAGCCGGGCATTGGCCGCGCTCTGCTGTTGGGCCTTGTGCTGGCATTGGGCTACTACGCCAAAGCGCCGTTCTTTCCGATGGGGATAGTTTTCATTCTGTGCGCCTGCATCGGGTGGCCTGTATCGCGGCGAACAATTCTGTTAGGAGTGACAGCACTCATTACCTTTCTTCTGGTATCCGCTCCGTTTATCGCAGCTCTTTCGCTGGCTAAGGGCCGCCTAACTTTTGGAGACGCAGCCCGACTGGCTTACGCATTCTATATCGATGGCGTTCAGCACTATCAGCATTGGCAGGGAGGCCCCCCAGGCTCGGGGATGCCAATCCACCCCACGCGTAAGCTGAACAATTATCCGGCAATCTATGAGTTCACTGCCAAAGATATGGGGACCTACCCTCCATGGTTCGATCCTGTTTACTGGAATGAGGGCACCACTCCTCACCTCAATCGGAAACTCCAGACAAAAGTTTTTGTGACGAACCTGATTCTGGAATTTCAAATCATCGTGGATTCAGCCGCCGGACTGGTCTGTGCTGCGATTGTTCTGGCCATGCTGGCGAGTCATCACCGACGATGGACCGCAGGATTCAAGCATCTTTGGTTCATCTGGGGTCCGGGGACGGTTGCGTTGCTGATGTTTGCGCTTATTCACGTTGAACCGCGCTTTCTGGGTGGCTGGCTGGTGATGCTTTTTGCTGGCGCTGTCTGCGCCTGTTCACTGCCCGCAGGCGATGGTACACGCCGGGCAGTCGAGTGCATTGGCCTCGCTGCGTTAATTACAGCCGGAGCAGTTCTGGCAGTGCAGACAAGTCAGGAGGTGTTGGGAGTCGACCATGCGGCAGGCAGGAGTTCGCGCAACCCCTTGATTGCAAATTTCCTGCTGAACAACGGCTTGCATACGGGCGACCGGGTTGCTGTCATCGGCTACGGAACTGAGGCTTACTGGGCGCATCTAGCCAGATTGCACGTTGTAGCGGAAATCCCCGCTCATATCACGTCGGATCAGACTCGTCCAGCACTCGACTTCTGGGAATCTGGAACTGAACAACAACAAAAGGCATTGAGTATTCTTGAGCAAACTGGCGCTGACGCAGTTGTAGCCGGATCCCAGTTGTCCCTGGAGGGCTCGGTTCCGTCCGTTGTCCCGGCACCCTGGAAGAAAATCGACGGAACTGACGCATGCGTCTATTTCTTTCATGCAAATCCGTAACATCCTTCGCGATGACTGAACGCGGTCTTTGAATTTCGGATTGGTGTTGTAGGGAACGTGAAATATGCCGAAAACTGCAATCGAGATGCTGGATGCAGCGAATCGCGCCGATTCAGAGCGCTGGAACACGCTGGTCTCTGATTCCCCGACGCCCGATGTTTACTACCTGCCCGAATACGCGCGGGCATCTTCGGAGATAGAACAATCTGAGCCCGTGGCCATCATCGGCGGCCCCGACTGCAGCAGATTCCTGGCTCCGCTGCTTGTTCGCCGCATGACCGCCGAGGTGAACGCATCCAGAATCGATTGGACCGATGCATCTTCTCCTTACGGGTATGGCGGCTTACTGCCGCTTTCAACGGGTCAACCGCCCGGTGCCCGCGATCTCCACGGTTTTGTTGATGGACTTCATGATTGGTGCTCTGAGCATGGGGTGGTTTGCTGCGTGCTTCGATTGCACCCGCTCATGAAACAGGAAGAATGGTTCGCTTCTGAAGAGCTGAGCCAAAAGTTCCTCAGGATACGCTTTCGGGGATCGACGACTGCAATCGACCTTGAAAACTGGGATGATGTTCGCGATCGGCCAATGGGCATGCGTAAAGACCGGCGCTCGGATCTGAACGTTGCCCGTCGTATATTACGCGTGACCTGGACAAGCGGTGAAGACTCTGACGTGCAGTTGACCCTCGACCCTTTCGCTGCTTTGTATGAACAGGCCATGGAATCTCATCATGCTGACAATTTCTACCGGTTTCCGACCTCCTATTTCGCCCGTCTGGTCTCGCTGGGAAACCGTCTCGGCATTGCTCTTGCATGGCTGGACGACCAGCTTGCCGGCGGAAGTATCTTTTTAGCGGGACACGACTATGCCCACTATCACCTCGCCTGCGGGAATGAAATTGGCATGAAAAACAGGGCTGCAACGCTCTTGATTGTGGAAGGCGCCAAATGGGCAAGAGAGCGAGGATGCAAACTGCTGCATTTGGGCGGCGGGCTGAATCCGGGTGATTCGCTGGAATTCTTTAAACACAGCTTCGGTGGGCGCCTGTATCGTTATGCTTATCTTGTAGCCATCGCCAATCCGGAACGCTTCGAGCAACTCTGTCGAATGCCAAATTCTCCCTGGCCGTACCGGACGAATGAAATATCGGACAAACGCAATTGAGATCCATTGGAGTCGTGACCACATCGCGCGCAGACTATAGCGCCTATCGCCCGCTTCTCAAAGCATTGGCGGCCGATGCCGACATATCTTTGAAGCTGTATGTCTCGGGTATGCATCTCTCTCCGGAATTTGGATTGACGGTCCGGCGGATTGAAAACGACGGCTTTGAGATCGCCGAGCGTGTCGAGATGTTGCTTTCCTCCGATACTCCGGAAGCAATTGCGAAGTCAATGGGCCTAGGGTTGATTGGGTTTGGTCAAGCCTTCAGCAGACGCCAGCCGGACATTCTTGTTGTGCTGGGCGACCGATATGAGATGCTCTCCGCCGCGCTGGCGGCACTCCCCTTCAAGATTCCTGTTGCTCACCTCTGCGGAGGCGAGCTGACGGAAGGCGCCATCGACGATGCGCTGCGCCACAGCATTACGAAGCTAAGCCATCTGCACTTTACCTCTACACAGGACTATGCCCGCCGCGTCATTCAGCTAGGAGAGGATCCAAACCGTGTGTTTGTATCGGGCGAACCTGCACTCGATGATGTTCTAACCTCGCCGCAACTCACCCCCGAAGAGTTAAATCGCCGCTTTGGAGTGGATGTTGAGCGACCATTTCTTCTCGTGACATTTCATCCGGTTACGCTCGAATACGAGCAGGTTGAGTGGCAGATTGACGAGCTCCTGGCGGGGCTCGATCAGGCACGCTTCCCTGTTATCTTCACCATGCCCAACGCCGATACCGCAGGACGGATCATCGCAACCAAAATGCGGCAATGGGTTCAATCGCATCCCGGCATGGGCCAGATGGTCGATAATTTCGGGGCCGCGGCGTATCACAGCGTGCTCCGCCGCGCTGTTGCCCTCGTAGGCAATTCTTCAAGCGGACTCATCGAAGCACCTTCCTTCAAGGTTCCGGCCGTCAATATCGGAATTCGCCAGGCGGGTCGAGTACGCGCAGCAAGCGTGATCGACATCGGGTATGAGCGGATGAACATTCTGGCTGGAATTCGGAAGGCAGATTCGAGCGAATTTCGTAACTCCCTTCGATCTCTGGAGAATCCATACGCGAGCAAGACAAACTCAGCCGTATCCACCATTACAAATGTTCTAAAAGGAGTGGAGCTGGGCAATTCACTTCTTGTGAAGAAATTCCATGACCTGAAGGCTTCGTAGCCCCTGCCCCTTCCGGCTTCGCTGCTCTCTTATACTATCCACGGGCTGGGATCAGCGGCTGGCGTGCAACAAAACCTTTTCTACCGCGTCCGCGCAGTCATGTATATCCGATTCGCTTAGCGTTGGATGCACCAGAAACATCAGAGCTGTTTCGCCCAGCTCCTTCGCCCCCGGAAGTCGCTCAGGCGGCCGCATCGCTTGAGGAAAGGCACGCTCGAGATAGATCTCGCTGCAACTTCCCTCAAAGCATGGCACGCCTTCCGCAAGGATAGCTTCAATGATGCGTCTGCGATCCCAGCCTTCGCGAAGATGGTCGCGGCGCAGAAAGACATAATACTTGTAGTAGGAATGACGAACATCATCCGGCGGTAGGGTAGTGCGCAAGACCGGGAGTCGAGAAAGCCGTTCCGTGAGGGTAGCGGCTAATTTGCGTCGTGTGTTGACGGATTGAGGAAGCCTCCGCAACTGCACCCTGCCTATCGCGCTTTGCATCTCAGTGAGCCGCCAGTTGGTGCCAAAGCTTTCATGCAACCATCGATAGCCGGGGGAATGATCGCGGTTGTAGACCGCGTCATAGCTCTTTCCGTGATCCTTAAAGGCCCACGCGCGGGACCAAAGTTCAGTGTCGTTCGTGGTCAGCATGCCGCCTTCACCGCCGGTGGTGATGATTTTGTCCTGACAGAAGGAGAACGCATTTACATCGCCCATTGAACCAACCGGCCGTCCTTTGTAAACAGCCCCATGTGCCTGCGCGCAATCTTCAACGACCTTCAGGCCGTGTTCGCGTGCAAGGTCAAGAATCGGATCCATGTCGCAGGGCCATCCTGCCAGATGCACAGCGATGATGGCGCGCGCGCGGGGGGTGAGAACAGCACGAATTGTTTCCGCGGTGATATTTTGCGAATTCGGATCGACGTCGGCCATTATGGGCGTTGCGCCTCGCATGACTGCACAACTCGCAGATGCGATGAACGTGCGGCTGGGGACTACAACTTCGTCTCCGGAACCAATACCGAGAACCTCGAGCGCAAGTTCCAATGCCACGGTGCCATTGGCGAGAGCAACTGCGTGCTTACATTGAGTGAGGACCGAGAACTCGGACTCAAAGTGGCGACCCTCCTCTCCTGTCCAATAATTCACCTTTCCCGATTCGAGGACACGCGCAACCGCTTCCATCTCTTCCTGAGAGAAGGACGGCCATGGCGGAAAAGGATGCTTGCGCTGAGGAGGACCGTCATCAATGGCGAGCCGGGTTGGAACTTGAACTGAAGAATGATCTGCCATCAGGTGCGGACTCCTCGAAATCGTTGAAGCCCTTTTGAATCCAGCTCATTATAAAAGGCGCGATTTGCCTGCATCTGAGTGGTCCGCCTCGGATGCATTCAATCTGGATCGCTTTGACAGTTCCTTAAGCGTCTCTTTGCTAAGCGGCTTCTCGTGCAGAAGCAATTCGGCTGCACGAACAACAGGAGTGCCGTGGAACCAGCGCTGAAGGATATTGTCCTTCAGAAGGTTGGTCACGGCCAGCAGACACATGCCCTGGTGATGAGCCATCCAAGATCGGACCAGCTGCGCCTGCTTGCCTTGCGTATAGTCGGCTGCCTCATAGAAACCATAGGCGCCAGTCCATCCCAGCGCAGCCATGCGGCGAAGATTCGCGATCGCGGCCTTACGGAAGATGGGTAGAACAAGGAACGTGGAGTAGGGCGAGATTACAGGGCCATCTTCCGCACCGTATTTCGAAGCCAATGCTGGAATGCCCCAGGCCTGGTAGCTATATCGACCAAGTGGATCCATCTTTGCGAATCCCGACTCAGAGATTCCCCATGGAATGTCACGGACATAATCGCGCTGGACGTGGGCGACGGATTCAAGCGAGCGAAAGATCAGCGTGTCGGGAAAATTCCGCATCCACAGTGCTGGCATCATGTACTCGAACATGGTTCCCGTCCATGAGAGCAGGGCGGGACGCCCATCAGCCAGAACGTGCGTACGATCCAGACGGAACCATGACTGCTGGGGGATGTCTCCCTTGGCCACGGCGATGAAGGACGCAATGCGGGCCTCAGAGGCAAGCAGGTCGTAGCATGCCGAGTGCACCTCGCCAGTGACGCCGTCGTATCCGATCGAGAGGAGTTGGCGGGATTCTACCAGCAGGAATCCGTACTCCATGGCATCGGCGTTGCTCTCCGCCTTGGCGGCGATGGTCGCGATATCCGCTTTCAATTGTGCGAGCCGTGGCACAGCGTCGTTAAGCTGTGACCGCAACTCCGCGGCGAGCGGCGGAAGCGCTGTCTCTGACCTGGCAATCCGATGCTCCAGGTCGGCAGCGTATTCGGCGGCGGCATGCAAATCCGGAATTTGCTGGGCATCGTCGTTGCCGAGTTGCGGGAGTTCAAAGAGGGGCGTGTATCGGGTAAGCAGCCACGGGGTGTAGTTCTCCACGAAGTCCGACAAAGCCGACCGGTGGCGAGCAGCCTCGCTCACCATCCAATCGGGATCAATGGTCTTCTCGTCGGCGGTCGGCTTATCAGTAGCCGAAACAATCTGCTGTAAGTCTGCAACCACTTCCCGGCTCAGCACCGGACGCTTCAAGAGATCGAGTGCCCCCGTATGCAAAGTATAGAAAGACGCTGCAAGATTTCCGCTATCGACGGCCGAGATGGTGAGTGGGCCAATTGGCCGAAGATTCTTGATGTCATACCAGTTGTAAATGTGGCCCCGCTGCTTCTCCAAACGCTCGTAGGTGGCCAAGGTGCCGAGCGTGGCGCGGGCAAATTCCGGAAGAGTGAGGAAGCCCAGCTCGTACGCGGCTTGTCTCGCATTGAAGAGCATGCCGAGATTCGTCGGGGATAGCTTGCGCACCTGGAACGTGTCTTTTTCTTCGACATTGTCGGGAATGAGCCAGTGGTTGCGCTCGTCGCCGAACTCCAGGAAGTATCTCCAGACGCGCAGAGCCTGTTGCCGGAGGAAGCTCGTGTCTTCCGCAGAGAGCGGACCCTCCTCCCGCCGTGGAGGCGAATTCAGCCAGATCACGACGAGCGGAGCCATGCTCCAGAGGATAAGGATAGGAGCAGCGTCAAACAAAGATCTGACGTGCGTGACCGCGAGCACTCCAGCAATGAGCAACGCGACAAAGGGCGAACGTTGAAGATAGAGGTCCAGCGGCGTCTGTGAGCCTCCGGACTCCGACTGCGCCGCTGTCTCCCACTCCAACAACCGCCTTCCCGACAGCAGCCTGCGCCCGAGAGACCGAGCAATCGCGTCCAGCGATAGCAGCATGTGATGCGGAAGGAATGTCAGGTTAAGAAGTGTAAAGCCGAACGCGGACGTAAATGTAGAGAGACTCTCACGCGCCGCAACGACACTTAGCTTAAGCAAGGCGCGGCCGAGGTTGAAGGCCAGCTGGACGAGCACGGGCAGAAGCAGAAATACCATGGTGGCAAGCGTCCAGTAAAGTGCTCCGCCCGGAAGTATGGACCAACCGAGGACAAGCATGACGAAAGTGACAGGTTCCACCAGGCTGCGGCGTAAGTTGTCGAATATCTTCCATCGCGAGATGGTGCTGATCGGGTTCGCAACGAATCGGCCGGATTCATCGGGCACGCGGCTAAAGAGCCATTGCGCGATCTGCCAGTCTCCGCGCACCCAGCGATGCTGGCGGCGGGTGTGAGCGGAGTAGTGGGATGGGTAGTCATCGATGATTTCGATATCGGAGACGAGTCCTGCGCGCGCGTATGACCCCTCGATGAGATCGTGAGAGAGGAGAGCATCGCGCGGGAAGCGGCGATCGAGCACCTGATGCAGAATGCTTACTTCGTAGATGCCCTTTCCCGCGAAGATGCCTTCGCCAAAGAGGTCTTGATAGACGTCGGAGACAGCGCGCGTGTAGATATCGAAGCCAGTCTCACCGGAGTAGAGGGATGCAAAGCGGGAACGCGAGGCAGACGCAACGCTGACACCTACACGCGGTTGAAGAATGCCGTAGCCGGCTGTTACGATGCGGCGTTGAGGATCGATGATGGCGTGGTTCAGAGGATGGGCGATCGTGCCAATCATGCGCGCTGCGGTGCCGCGCGGAAGCTGCGTATCCGAATCCAGAGTGATGACGTATCGAACCTTCTGTAGAACCTCGATCGGTCCAGCTTTGACCGGAAAGCTGTCGAATTTGTGCAGCAGGAATTTGTTCAGGTCGAGCAGTTTCCCTCGCTTCCGCTCCCAACCCATCCAGACACCCTGGCGTGAATTGAAGACGCGATGGCGATGCAGGAGGATAAACGAGCCTCCTTTTGCAGAGGGATACTTCGCATTCAGGTCATCGACGCACTGCATTGCCAACCCAACCAACGGATGGCGATCATCGCCCTGCGGTCGCGACAAGCTATCCGGCAGATCGGTCAGCAGGCCGAAGTGAATGTTTGGGTCTTGATTGGAGAGATATCGTGCTTCCAACTCGTCAAATAGTTCGTGAACCTGCTTCTCATTGAGCAGCAGCGTGGGTACAACAACGAAGGCGGTTGCGTCCGCCGGAACACCTTTCGAAAAATCCAGTTTAGGAAGCGACTGCGTTTTCAAGAGCGCCGTAACGCTGTTGTTTACCAAGTCGACGCCGCCCTGAGATGCCGGCAGAAGAGCGAGCAGCAGCGCAGCCATGACCGGCCAGAAGGCATAATGAGGAACCAGCGGCGCGACGATCGCAACAATCAACAGGAGGGAAAGGACAAAGATGCCGGTGATGTAAAAGTCCTCGTTCCAGCGTCGGAGAAAGCCGCGCACACGCTCCATCAGTGGCGCGCGGTACCGGATGCGCTGGCTCAGCTGAGGGAAGCCCTCGGCAAAGAGGTAGTAACCGATGTGCATGATCCGGCGCGCACGTCCTGGATCGGGCTCGGCTGACTCGCTGGCTTCGCGCGCAAGATTGAGCGCGATCTGGGCAGTTTTTACTTCACTTGTATTCGCGTGGCGCGCCAGTTCGGCAATTCGCAGATGATAGGCGTTTCGCGTTTCATCTTCCATGTTCGCGAACACGTTGCATGGATCGTTGCGAAGTATGACGTCGAACGCCACTAGCGGCTCAAGTATATTGCGCCATTCGCACTGGCCCAGGCGGCGCAGGCTGTGCAGAATTGCGGAAAATGGCGACTGCTCGACGGGCGGCAGATCGCCTGCCGCAAACGCTTCGTCAGCGCGATCCAGAATGTATTCCAACTGAGCGAGTTTGAGGGCCTGCGGTAGTACCAGGATTTCTTCGAACAGGAGGGCATCGTGCCGCTGCACCTGCAGAACATACGTCGCAAGAGATTCCGGCGACCAGATACCGCCGGCGGCAGAAAGATATTCTTCAGCCAGATTCACGGTGCGAGGCAATTCGACATCGGGGTCCAGGCGGACATGCGGCAAAGCCGCAAGGGCAGTGCTGGCGCTCTCTCCCGCGATGATAGCGGATTCCAGCATGCGCGTGCTTTCGAGCAGTTCCAGTTGCGGCGTCAACTCCTGGGTGGATGCAATGGCGCGGCACTTCCGGAGTAGATTCGTCAGCCTGACCTTGAGACTTTCGAGCCGAAGCAAAAGTCCAACTTGTTTTGAGCCGCGCGGCAACGTCTCCCACTGCTGAGCGAGGGCATCGGCGTGCTGCTGTAGTTCCACCTCCGACACGGCGGGTTTTTCAGGCAGACCACCCGCCGGCATGTCCAACACTGGAGCCGTGGAGTGCGGAGCAAATTCAGATGTATTTGGATCTGCCGAAGACTTTGCCATGACGCCTTTCTGTTTCTCTTGCTGCCGGTGGTTATCTGTAGCTCGCCGCCTGCATCTCGAACATCTCCGCGTAGAGTCCACCGCGGGCCATCAACTGCTGATGATTCCCTTCCTCAATGAGACGGCCGCCGGATAGAACAACGATGCGATCAGCCATGCGCACCGTGGAGAAACGGTGCGAGATGAGCAGCGCCATTTTGCCTTCGGTTAATTCGGCGAAACGCTCAAAGACCTCAAGCTCACTGCGTGCGTCGAGAGCCGCCGTCGGCTCATCGAGGATGAGCATCTGGGCGTCGCGAAGATAGGCGCGAGCGAGAGCCATCTTCTGCCACTCGCCGCCGGAGAGTTCAACGCCTCCTTCAAAGCGCCGTCCGAGCATCTGATCGTAACCGTTGGCAAACTTGCTCACCACAGTGTCGGCCAGGCTCTTGTGAGCGGCGATTTCAATGTCGTTCTGCTGATTAGGCTGGTCGACGCGGCCCACCGCGATATTTTCGCGCGCGGTCATCTCGAAGCGCATGAAATCCTGGAAGATAACGCCGATGTGTCGATGCAGGTCCTCGAGGGCATACTCGCGCAGGTCAATACCGTCGAGGAGAATCTGTCCCACGGTCGGATCGTAGAGGCGTGTGATCAGCTTGACTACCGTCGTTTTTCCCTGACCATTTTCGCCAATCAGAGCGATGCGTTCTCCCGGAGCGAGAGTGAAATTGAAGTCGCTCAAGACTGTCCGGTCGGTCCCCGGATAAGTGAAGGAAACATTGCGAAACTCAAAGCCAAGGCGGATACTTTCCGGCATAGGCAGGCCATCGGGCCGGGATTGCACAGTCGGCTGCATTTCGAAAAAGGCGATCAGGTCGGTTAGATACAACGCCTGATCGGCGATGCCGGAGACCGTGGAAAAAACCTGTTGCAGATTGGAACTGGCCTGCTGAATGGCGGCGGCAAGAAATGTAAACTGGCCGATGTTGTAGGCACCATGGAGCGAGCGCCAGATCACGTAGACATATGCTCCGTAGTAGCCCAGCGTTCCGATGACTCCCAGGAGGCCGCCGACGAATAGCTTGGACTTCGACAGAGCAACGTCTTCCCGGTAGATCTGGTTGGCCAGCACCTGAAATCTCTCGGTAAAAAACTTATTCAGGCCAAAAAGCTTGACCTCCTTCGCGCCTTCGCGGCTGCCGGCGACTTGCCGCAGATAATCCATCTGGCGTTTAGCGGGTGTCTGGCGGAAGTTCTTGGCGTATCCCAGAAAGGCGTAGTGCGTCTCGCCAACAAACGATGGGAGCACGCCCAACGCCAGCAGGAGCACCAGCCAGGGCGACGCCCACGCGAGCGCGATGGAAAAGGTGAGCGTGGTGATCACCTGCTGCACCAGGCGGCCCATCTGCTGAATCATCGCCAGCCGGTCGGTGGCCTGTACACGGGCCCGTTCCAGACGGTCGTAGAAGACAGGATTCTCGTAGGTCGTCAGGTCGAGCCTGGCGGCCTGCTCCATCACTTTTACACTTGCGTGCTGGGTGTAGCGATTGGAGAGGAGCGAATCGGAATAGTCGATGGCGCGCGTGAGAAGCCCCATGAGCACGTTCAACGCCACCTCGGTGGCTACCAGGGTCCAAAACGTCGAGGGCAGAGAACGGCCGCGCAAGACGTCCGCGATGCCATTGATGATGTACTGCGCTACCTTGGCCACTCCGAACGGCAGAACGGCAACGATGACACGCAGTCCCACGCCCCAGGACACAACCGAGGGGCCGGATTCCCAGAGAATGCGAAGCACAGGCGGCATGTTGCGGAGCGCGCGCAGGCGATCAAGCCAAGGGCTCTCTTCATTCGTATGGTCTTTGGTATCCGTCATAAGTTGGGATCAAATAAGCACCAACGTTAAAGCCACGTTGGCGGTGTTGCATCTATGGATGCCTCATCGAGATCAGACGTTGGATTGTGCGCTGGAGCGTTGCATCCGCTCAGTCTACGTTGAAATACAGCTGAGCCATTGTTCAAGAAAGCCAATCAACTCATACGGCGGCTTGAGCCACAGCTTCGCCGATGTCTCCCGATACTCGGGCCGGACCAGAACAGTCAACCCGCGGCCGTTGAGCTCACGAAAAGAGTCTTCATCCGTGAGATCGTCGCCCAGGTAAGCAATCTGTGCATCCGGATCCGACTCCGCGATAACGGCGGCCACTGCATCGCCCTTGTCGGGACTGACGACACGCAGCTCCAGCCCGGATTCGAATTCAAGCAACTTGAGACCCGGATGTTCAACGAGCGGAGTCCAGCCTTCCACTAATCGGGCCTCGACTCTCCCCGCTTCCCCATCCGTCATGCCACGCCAGTGGATAGCAATGCCTCCAGGTTTGAACTCTGCCAGGGAGATGAGCCCCGCCTCGATCACCCGCTCCTTCGCCAGTGACAGCAATTCGGCTGTTTCCGGATCGATGTCGATTTGCCTGTAGCTCCCATCGGGCAGCATGCGCTCTATGCCATGGGCTCCCCAGATTTCCAGATTATCCAACGGACTGAGCAGGGCCTTCGCCTCGACAGCCGGGCGACCCGTTACGATCACGACCCGCGTCTTGCCGGCCTGAACGATACTTTCGATGAGAGGCAAGACCCTGGGATACGGGTAGGCGCGGTGGCGTTCGAGATGGAATGGCGCCAGGGTGCCGTCGTAGTCCAGAAGAAGCCCCGATGTCCGGGCTGTGCTCAATCGCCCGAAAAACTCTGGAAGTGTATCGGATTCCGGGAGTCCGGGTTCTTTCCCGATGCTCTGCAATCTACGTCTCCACCGAAACTCTGTCGGGCGACACTCTGTCGGCGGCAGGGTGGTTTGTGCTTGCCTTCGGATCGAGACGAAGTTCGCAGAGCGCGCCAATCAGGCTGCCCGCCCACCAGTAAATGTTGTGTTCCCTTACGGACGCGCGCATGTGCCGCATGCGCTCCACCATCTCGTGGACATCCATCCTGAGAGCCTGTGCAATCGCCTCGCCGGTGGATTCGATGTCATAGGGATTCACGATGATCGCGTCACGCAATTCCCGCGCGGCTCCGGTAAACCGGCTCAGGATCAACACTCCTCGGTCGTCCTGTTTCGCGGCGACATATTCTTTTGCCACTAGATTCATTCCGTCATGGAGCGACGTGACCATGCACAGGTGAGCAACCCGGTAATAGCGTTGGACCTCCTGCCGCCCATGCTGGCGGAACTGAAAAACGATCGGTCTCCATCTGCCGCGCTTGAAGCGTGCATTGATCCGGCTAGCCTCCGCCTCGACTTCAGCCTGGAAATCGGCATACCGCTTGATATGGCTGCGGGTCGGCGCGCCGAGCTGAATAAAAGTGAACTTCCCCTGGTAACTAGGATATCTCTCAAGAAATGATTCGACCGCCTGAAAGCGTTCGATGATGCCCTTGGTGTAATCCACGCGATCGACGCCGACGCCGATGAATGTTGCTTCGATCCCCAGTTCCTGTAGCAGCTCGCTGCGCTCTTCATCCGGGCTCATTCTCCCCGGGACATCGGGTGTATCGCCGGAAAACTCAACGCTGATCGGGAACGGGAGCACCGAAGACTGGTGATCGTTGCGCTTGACCGAGAAGTGTTCCCAGTTCACCCGGGCCTCAAGCACATGATCGACCGTGTTCAGGAAATTGTTGCAGTGTGCCCGGACATGGAACCCGATCAAATCCGCGCCCAGCAGGCCATCCAGCAGTTCCCGTTGCCAGGGGCAGATCTCAAAGGACTCGGGAGTGGGCCAAGGGATATGCCAGAAAATCGCAATCCTCGCGTGCGGCAGGCGGTCTTTCACCATTCGAGGCAGCAGGGCGAAATGATAGTCCTGGATAAGAACCACCGGATGTTCCTCGCCCGCCATTTCCTCTACCAGGGCGTCTGCAAACTTCTGATTCACGTTGTAATAGTGCTCCCAGTCCCCGGCGCGAAATATGGGGCGGGTATGGGCGTTGTGGCAGAGCGGCCACAGGCCTTCATTGGCAAAGCCGTAGTAGTAGCCTTCTTCCTCCTCTGCGCTCAGCCATATGCGACGGAGAGTGTAGCGCGGTTCCTCTGGCGGGACCTGCAGTCTGTCATGGGCGTCTACTGTTTCGGTGTCCGCATCACCACTGCCGTGGGCCACCCAGGTTCCGTTGCAGGCGCATAGGATTGGCTCTATTGCCGCAACCAGGCCGCTAGCCGGAACCGAAACCGTAATAGTGTTATCGCGCCACGTGTGGATGTAGGGCTCGCGATTTGAAACTACAAACAGGCTGCTTCCATCCAGCCGGGTGCGTACATGGTCGGCCAACCGCTGGGCCGTCCATTCGGATTCGGCGGCATTCCGCAGCCTGGCTTCGATTTCCGCCGCGCCCCGCGCGCTTTGGATACTTTTTGCCAATGGCGCGACCTCACGAGCCAGGGGCGCGAGGAAATCGATGTCATTTGCGGAAGGTGGAACGGCGTGCTGTCCCGTCCGAAGAGCTTTCATCCAGTCAGCCACTCGCGCGATTGGCCCGGTAAGACTCCAGCGCACGATAAGTATGGTGATGGCGACAATCACCAGCACTTGAATCGCGATACGGACGAAGACACCGCTCCAGACGCGGAAAATCTCGTTGCGAATGTAGAGCGTGTCGTACGCCATGACGATTCCGCCGGTGACGCCATCGCCGGCAGCGTGCAGCGGAATAGCCAATACGTAGACGCGCTTGAAACGGATACGGAGATATCTGCTTACATTCCCATTTCCTCGGAGTGCCTCGGTCAGCGGCTCCGGGGTACCCGGCAGTACGGAACTGAGAGCAGGGGTCACAACCAGCGGAGATCCTTCCCGGTCATACACCCCAATTCCCACCAGATGTTCAACGTTACTGAACCTCTGCACCAACCGTTCCAGTCCAGAGTGATCTCCGTTTGCCAGATACAAGTCGGCAGTTCCTGCGAGACTCTCTCCAAGTGTTCCGGCCTTGCGTTCGAGGTCGCTCCGCAGAGCATCCTTCTGTGTCTTTACCTCGTACCACGACGACGCGAGAGACACCAGGGTGATTCCGATAACCAACGCGATAATCAATCGCCAGCTCAGAATCCGCATGGTGTTGCCTGTACCCTATCTGTTGTGAACAAGTAAATGGACTGAAATTGGCGCGAAGTTGAGGTGCGAAAAGGCTCGAAAAAGAGCCCTCCCGGTTACGGGAGCCGGAGGCTTACTCGCACAATTCTCGATTTGCGATCCGTTGTCTGCTATTTGTATGAAGACGCTGGACATGAATTGGTTGTAACCTCGCGACTGAGTGGCGGATGTACATTTATCATCAATGGATTCCAAATGGGCGACCTCGTCGCCGCAACCAGTAATCGCATTGACTGCATCTAACTTCCACAACCTAAAGGAGCGAGGCTCGAAGGTGAAGAAAGCAGGGAGCGCATCCGATCCGCTCTGGTACAAGGATGCAGTTATCTATGAACTCCATGTGCGTGCTTTCGCCGACAGTAATAAAGACGGCATCGGCGACTTTGCCGGCCTGATCGGCAAACTTGATTACCTTCAAAACCTCGGCGTTACCTGCCTGTGGCTTCTGCCATTCTACCCTTCGCCGCTGCGTGACGACGGTTACGACATATCCGATTATACGAATGTCCACCCGAATTACGGAAGTCTGGACGATTTCAGGCAGTTTTTAGACGCCGCCCATCAGCGCGGCATGCAGGTGCTAATTGAGCTGGTGATCAACCACACTTCGGATCAGCATCGGTGGTTTCAGCGGGCGCGTCATGCGCCACCTGGATCGCCTGAGCGCGATTTCTATGTGTGGAGCGACACTAACGATAAGTTTCACGGCGTCCGAATCATCTTCTCAGATACGGAAACCTCCAACTGGACATGGGACCCGGTCGCGAAAGCATACTACTGGCATCGATTCTTCTCTCATCAACCCGACCTGAATTTCGACAATCCCCTTGTATTGGAAGAAACTCTTGCCGCCATGCGCTTCTGGCTCGATATGGGTGCAGACGGGCTCCGCATGGATGCTATTCCTTACCTGGTCGAACGCGACGGCACAAATTGCGAGAACCTGCCCGAGACACACGCAGTCATTAAGAAGTTTCGTGCGGCCATCGACGCGGAATACGCAAACCGCTTCGTGCTGGCGGAGGCCAATCAGTGGCCGACGGACGTGCGTCCATACTTTGGCGATGGTGACGAATGCCAGATGGCGTTCCACTTTCCGCTCATGCCGCGGATTTACGTCGCTATTCGGCAGGAAGACTGTCTTCCCATCACGGAGATCATGGCCCAGACCCCGGACATTCCCTCCAACTGCCAATGGGGACTGTTTCTGCGCAACCACGACGAACTCACCCTGGAGATGGTGACCGAGGATGAGCGCGACTATATGTACTTGGCGTACAGCGCGAATCCACGCATGCGGATTAACCTGGGCATCCGGCGTCGGCTCGCGCCCCTGCTGGACAACAACCGCCAGCGCATCGAGTTATTGAATAGCCTGCTCTTCTCCTTCCCTGGCACACCCATCCTCTATTACGGCGACGAGATCGGCATGGGAGACAATATCGAGCTCGGCGACCGCAATGGCGTGCGCACGCCCATGCAATGGAACGCCGAGCATAATGGAGGGTTCTCGCTGGTCAGTTCGGACCAACTCTACAGCCCGGTGATCGCGGACCCCGTATACGGCTACCAGGCCGTGAACGTTGAGGAGCAGCAGGAGAATTCTTCCTCCCTGCTGCAATGGACGCGCAACATGATTGGGCTGCGCAAGCTCTTCCTCGTATTCGGGCGCGGCACCTTCCGCATCCTGCCCACGGCCAATCGCAAGGTGCTTGCCTATCTACGGCAGTACGGGAGCCAGACCGTTCTCTGCGTTGCAAACATTTCCAGATCAGCCCAGCCGGTGCTGCTCGACCTCAACGAATATGAAGGGCGCACACCAGTGGAGATGCTGGGTTATGTTCCCTTTCCGAAGATCACTGAGCAGCCGTATGTTCTGAGTCTGTCTCCCTATGCCTTTCTCTGGTTTGAGTTGCAACTCAGTTCTTCAGCGGAGGAATTATTATCCGCGCCTTCCGATGTTCAGGAGATAGAAGCGCCGGAGACCACTCCCGCATTGGTCCGTGACACCGAAGAGGCTCCGGTTGAGCTTACGCTGAGCACTTCCAGCCCGCGCACAAAGGCGCCGGACGTAGAAGTCCGGGAGGGGCAGACAGAGCTGCTCATTGTGATCGAACCGGCCAGCCGCGAAGAAATCGAGAAGACCGTCGCAGCAATTGTGGCGCGTCTCTCAAGCGAAGATAGATCCGTGCGAACCGTGCTCGCTTATCCCCGACAGGACGAGAACGGCGCCGCCCCGCCCAATTCCGACCCGGAGAAGGTGCAATCCGTAGGCGGAACACCCTGGCTCCAGTTGCTGCCCTTCGTTCCCACCGGCGGCTGGCTGCCATACGCGTGGCCGCACACTGAACAAACATACTTCGACGCGCGCCGCCTTGCCATTGAACACGAGGCGCGCGCCACCATGCTGCTGAGCAATGAAGTGGGTTCGTTAGACCGGCAGGCGTTGCCCCTGCTGTTGCAGTCCGTGCTCCACGAGGGTGTCGATCTCGCGATGCCCCGCTACACACTCAGTCCGTATGAAGGATTGCTCAACGGTGCGATCCTGTTCCCCCTCACCCGCGCGTTATACGGGAGCGCGGTTCGTTATCCGTTGGGCGGAGACCTCGCCTTCTCGACCACATTCTGCAAGGACGTCGGTGGAGCAAGCGGGCGCACTGCACCCGGATCGGAAGAAAGAATCGTCTGGCCGGCAACGGAGGCGATCCTCAGAAAACATGCTGTGGCGCAGGTGCAGGTAGGACGCCGACGCTTTGCTCAACCGGAGAGTGTCGATGTCACGGCCCTGTTGACGCGTATCGTAGGTTCCCTTTTCTCTGACATTGAGACGCGCGCGCTTGAGTGGCAAATGCCTCGACCGCTATCTCTCGTAAAGGAAATAGGAAGGCGGACTCCTCTCGCTTCCGATTCGCCTGATGATTCTCCTCCGGCCGACGTTACCCGGATGATCGAGTCCTTCCGGCTGGCCGGAACGAATTTGCAGGAGGTGTGGGCACAAGTTATGCCGCCCCGGACTCTACTGTCTGTGAAGCGATTGGCCGAGTTGCGCGAAAGTAAACACTCTATGCCGGATCTGTTGTGGGTCAGGATTGTGTATGACTTTCTGGTGGCCTACCGCGAGCGGAAGGTGAACCGGAATCACCTGGTCGGCGCCCTCATGCCGTTGTACCTTGGTTGGGCGGCGTCCCATGTTCTGGCAGTCGGCAGCCAGGGAGAAGGCGCCGCGGAACAGCGGCTCACGGCGATGGCCAGCGCCTTCGAGGAAGACAAACCTTACCTTGTGGCCAGGTGGCGCTGGCCGGACCGTTTTAATCCGTAACCGCATCACGATTGAAGGAGAAAGCCATGTGGGAACAAATCAGGTTTGCGCTGCACGCCTCTCTCGCGCGGGTCCTCACCAAGGTGGCCACCTTGCTGCCGGCGGTGTTGTCGCTGGTATTGGCCGTAGTGGTCTGCGGTCTGCTGGGACTGCTTCTCGCCTATGTCGTGCGCAAGATATTGGTTGCCGTTCGCTTTGACGAACGCGTGAAGGCAAACTCTGCCGGGGGATTATTGCATTGGTCACCGGTTCAAGTCCCCTCGCTCATCCTCTCGCGGCTCGTCTTTTGGTGCGGCATTTTCCTGGGTCTGGTGCTGGGAATTGCGGCGTTCGGCGCGGCATACAGCCCTTCGGAGCAGATTACCTCCCAGCTTTATCCATATCTGACACATATTGTGAGCGCCATTCTGATTCTGTTGGCCGGAACGGTGGTCGCGCGCTTCCTGGCACGGAGCGTTCTGATCGGCGCGGTAAACATGAACCTCCAGTACGCTCGGTTGCTCAGCCAGGGTATTAAGTGGCTGGTACTGGTCCTCACCGTGGCCATGGCGCTCGACCATGTCGGGATCGCTGGAAGGATTGTTGAATTGGCCTTTGGCATCCTCTTCGGTGGAATTGTTTTGGCTTTGTCACTCGCGATCGGCCTGGGATCGAAGGAAATTGTCAGCCGCTCCCTCGAGCAGGACAGTAGCAGACACGCGGAAGAACCCGGAGCCCGCCACGTGAGCCATTTCTAAGGCCCCGATGAATTCGACTCGATTGCTCGATGGTCTGAAGTGCTGCGCGAAGACCCTATCTTTTGGCCAAGCTGCTTACGCGACAAATCCTTATGCAACTGGAGGACTGCCCATATCTACAATGGACTTACGTTTGCCGTGCGCAGCAGCACGGCATCGCAGGTGAATATGTACGCGGCGTTCTTCAAAGGTGAACGGCGATCGGCTCTGCTCAAAGCAGGGTTGATAATCGCGGGCATCGCGGTTGTGGACTGGCGGGTGGTCGGTGAGATTCCCCTTGGGTTCCTCTACCTGGCTCCCATGCTGATCGTTGGTGGCATTCTGGCTCCCTGGCAGATCGTTGCGATCGCAGCTCTTTGTACGTTCCTGGCAGAATTCTTCGATGATCTCGCGTGGAATCTTCGGACCGGCCTTTCCCGGGACGTGCTTTACTTTGCAGCATTCATTGGGTCTGGGTTTTTCGTTCGCGAAGTGAATCGAAACCGCAGGATTGCTCTGGAGCACCTTCACGAAATCGAGCATCAGAGTGCGGCGCGCCTTGAAGCAGAGGAGCAATTGAGAATCCTGATCGAAAGCAGCCCGGCAGCCATCGTTACGGCGGACTCTGATGGCCGCGTGTTGATGGCGAATGAGGCCGCACACCGCATGCTGGGTGTTCCACAGAGAAGTCTTTCTGGCAAAGTGATTCATCGATATCTGCCTTCGTTGACGAATGTTTTGAGGCACGATGCCTCCCAACAATTCTTTCGTTCCGTCATGCAGGCCCGCGGGCAGCGCGATGATGGAGAGGCGTTTCTGGCTGACATCTGCTTCTCGACGTATCGGACGAACGCCGGATCGCGCCTTACTGCGATGGTGCTCGATGCCTCAGAGGAGCTTCGGACACACGAGGTATCCGGCCTGCATCAGTTACTTGCCGGATCCCGCATCGCGATTGGAGCGGTTTCCCACGAAATTCGTAACGTGTGCGCAGCCACAGCCGCCGTTCACCAAAATCTTGCACACAGCGGATTGCTCGCCGGGAACAAGGATTTTGAAGCGCTGGGCAACCTGATCGTCGCTCTCGAACGCATTGCCAGCCTTAATCTTCGGCAATCCAGCAATCAGGCGACGGAGATCGATCTGGCAGCTCTGCTCGATGAATTGAGAATCGTGATCGCCCCCTCCCTGCTCGAAGAGAATATCTCGGCGCAGTGGACCATAGACCCCGATTTGCCGCTGGTGTGGGCTGACCGGCCAAGCCTTATGCAAGCGCTATTGAACTTGACCACTAACAGTGTCAGAGCTCTTTCCAAGCAAAGTGTTCGAGTTCTTTCCATCACCGCGAGAAGCGACGGCGACCAGATCCTTGTGGAGTGCACCGACAATGGCGGCGGGGTTGCCCATCCGGAGCAACTGTTCCGTCCATTTCAGGCTGGGGCCGAAGCAACCGGTCTGGGCCTTTACCTGTCTCGCGCGTTCGTGCGTTCCTTCGGTGGAGAATTGCGCTACCTGCCAATTCCAGATGGCGCCTGCTTTGTTGTTAACCTCACTCCGGCGTCACACTCGGGAGAGGACCAGCCATGAGCCCAATTCGCATCTTGATGGTGGACGACCATAGCCTCTTTCGGGAGAGCCTGAGCAGGCTTCTTGACACCAATGCCGGCCTCCTCGTGGTGGGTCAGTGCAGGACTGTAGGCGAGGCTATTGCTGCGCATTCCGAGACGCCAACCGACATAGTCCTGCTCGATTACGATCTTGGCGAGGAGCAAGGATCCCGCCTGGTTCCTGAACTGAAGAGCCATCTGGGCGACGCGCGCGTTCTCATGGTCACAGCGGGCATGTCCGATGCGACTGTCATCCAGGCGATGGAAGCCGGAGCCTCAGGGGTCTTTCTGAAGCACAGCAGCCTGGACCAGTTGGTAACTGCTATCCATCAGGTGGCGAAAGGCGAGATCTGGTTAGACAGCGAAGCCGCCCGTTCTCTCTTCGGTGGTCAAAGTACCCGCAGGGATCGTTTCGAACACGCGCAGCCTCTAACATCCCGTCAAAGCGAGGTGTTGCGAGGCATCCTCGATGGGCTCACTAACAAGGAGATTGCATGGAACCTTAAGGTCTCCGAGAGTTCCGTGAAAGCGGTGATCCAGGAACTCTTCAACAAGGCAGGGGTAAGAACGCGAAGCCAACTGGTAAGAATTGCAATTGAAAAACACTCTTCTGACTGGTTGAAACCCGCAACCAGCGACTGAAACCGATGTAGAAGGATCCGGAAGCCGACTCACCTTTCCCGCCCTGTCCAAACGCCGCTCACATCACACGTACGCTCGTCTGGATCAATGGACTGATCGAAGGCTGCACGTCAAATCCAAACCCGGTAAGTACTCAGATCTCGAATTCTTCGCGACTTTCGTCTAGCACCGTGATCTCTATCGGGACGACCTGCGCAGTTTGCCGCGTCCGGCGAAGAGCTTCGGCAAGCGCCCGGGCGGCAGGCGATTCAAATAACGTTCGGAGTGTGAGGACAACACCGAACCGTCCTGAGTGCGGGAAATTACCATTGTTCCCATCATTCGATGAGAACGACATTGTAAAGTTAGCTCAGGGACTCGCGATCGTCTGTGAAGCTGCTCGTGAGCCGGGCCAGTCAATCTCAGAAATCGTAAGTCGATCCTGCGCTCAAAACAAACAAGAGACGCCATGGCTTTCAATCATTGACTGAGTGGGTCATTGGCCTAGGCCGGATGGGTCGGGCGGTTCGGCCTTCCAGATGATCAACTCGCTTCGATCAAAACCGAATCCAGACGGAGGAGAACCCAGCTTTCTTCACCCGAAACAAGGGAAGATGATTCTTCGGCAACTCACTCTCAGATTGGCGCATTCGCCTAACTTAAAGCTCGTGATTCTGTTCTGACGCGCACCGATCGGGCGGCCGCAGCTGTCCTGAGTCGAGCATCTAACCACCGGGTGAGCTCCTACAATGCGAACATGTACCAGACTGGGGAGCTGTTAGAGCGACCGTCAGAGCAATAAACTTCAACAAACCCTCGTCCGGCAGTGGAGCACCCTCCTTTTCGGGGCTGTCGCCGAGAAAGGAAAGCTTATGGAGAGAGCAACGCAATCTCCCGCACAATTCCTATCGAGAGTTGAACGGCCGCAGAACGAGGGAGCCCTCTTTTCCAGCGAGTCGGTACTGGACATCCTGAGGTCGATCTTCGCCGGGTCGCCGCTGCCTGAAGTGCTCACAATCATTGCTCAACTGGTTGAGTCTCAGGGCGACGGCACGCTGTGTACAATCTGGCTTCCTGACAGTGACGGAAGGCAACTCCACTGCGCGGCAGCTCCCAGTCTTCCCGGATTCAGCGCTCACGTAGGGTCGATGCTTATTGGTCCAAAAGGTGGATCCTGCGGCACTGCCGTTTATCGAAAGCAGCCAGTATATGTGACAGATATCCTCAATGATCCCGTCTGGGAACATTATCGTCACCTGCTCTTGCCTTATGGAATTCGTGCAGTATGGTCGCGACCCTTGTTTACAAGCGATGGTAAAGTCCTCGGGACTTTCGCCATCCATTATCGTGAAGCGCGTAGCCCCGACGCAGCAGACCTGCAATCGATCGAGAATGTCAGTTATATCGCTGGAATCGCGATTGAACGTCACCTGAATGAAGAACGATTGCGGTTCGAACGGGATCGGATGCGCCTGCTCCTGGAAATCACAAGCAGCGTCACGTCCAGGCTGGACCTCCGGCAAGTGTTTGAGGCGCTTTCGACTAATCTATTCCAGATAATGCAATGTGACGTTTCCGCCTTGCTCCTACCCGACGCCGAGAGCGGCGAGTTACGCGTCACTGCCTTGTACAATCCCGACGCGAGAGGGCCCTTCCGCGAGGGATCGTTGGTGCCGATGAAAGGTTCGATCTCGGGTCAGGTATTGCGAAAGGGCAAGAGCGTCCGGATCGATAGCTTCGAACAGGTCCGCGAGGATCCTGACATTTATGGGAATCCCGACGGCCAAGTTATTTATCAGGGTGTGATCGAGGAAGGCCTCAGCGTGGGTTGTTATCTTCCGCTCGTCGGCCGTGATCGCGTGGTTGGCGTTCTGATGCTCTCCAGGCGTTCGGACAATGTTTTTGATAAAGACGACGTCATCTTGCTCGAGCAGGTGGCGTGTCAGGTAGCGATTGCAGTTGAGAACACTTTGGAGTACGAAAAGGCGACAAAGGATCGTGATAAAGAAACGAAACAAAGAGTCTATCTTGAGGAGGAAATTCGCGCTGAATTTGGGGAAATTGTCGGCGAAAGTCCGGCTTTAAAGACCGCGCTCGACCTGGTGTCAGTAGTGGCACCTACGAATTCGAGTGTGCTGATCCTGGGCGAGACGGGAACTGGTAAAGAGCTCGTTGCGCGCGCAATTCACAATCTGAGCAGCCGCAGGGAACGAGCCTTTGTCAAATTGAACTGCGCTTCAATCCCGCTGGGGCTTCTGGAAAGCGAACTGTTCGGCCATGAGAAGGGGGCGTTTACCGGAGCGATTGCGCAGAAAATGGGACGCTTCGAGCTTGCGAACAAGGGCACGCTTTTTCTCGACGAAGTCGGCGACATCCCTCTGGAACTTCAAGCGAAATTGCTACGGGTTTTGCAAGAGCAAGAGTTCGAAAGGCTGGGCAGCAACCGCACGCACAAGGTTGATGTCCGTTTGATCGCTGCCACGCATCGTGATCTGGCCAGTATGGTGAAGCAGCTGACATTTCGCGAGGACCTTTATTATCGGCTGAAAGTGTTTCCTATCCGCGTCCCGTCCTTGCGGCAACGCAGCGAGGACATCCCGCAGCTGGTACGGCATTTTGTGGCCCACTACGCTCGCCGAATGAACAAGAGTATCGACCAAATTCCCACAGAGACAATGAATGCTCTGGTTCGATATCGCTGGCCAGGGAATGTTCGTGAGTTGCAGAATTTCGTTGAACGAGCAGTAATTCTTTCCCCTCATTCTGTACTTCGGGCGCCGGTTGCTGAGTTGGAGCCGTTCAGCGCCTCCCCGGAACGAGATGTTCCAATCGGTGGACTTGCGGAGGTCGAACGCGACCACATCGTCCGTGCGCTTGACGCGAGCAACTGGGTCATCGGAGGTCAAAATGGGGCCGCTGGGCGTCTAGGGATGAAACGCACCACGTTGGTCTCCAGGATGCAGAAACTTGGAATAAGTCGCCCCCCTACAATTCCACGCGCGCGCGCTGTCAAGAGTCGCGGAGGGCACGGCTAATTTGAATTTGGCGCCCTTCGCTCCTCAGTGTCTCCGATCTATGTGCTGGGACGATCATCGCGACGAGATCTCGTCAGCGTCGAGCATTCGTCACAAAACTCGTCAATTGTGATTCGAAATTCATTGTGCACTTGCCACAATTTCTCCCATTGGCAGAATCATTTAGCTCCGCATTCCCCTTCTCCGGTCAGGCTTCCACTTTTTGGCATGTCAGTTGCCGTCAATCAGTCGAGTAAGAGTGAGGAGAATTCTTATGAGTCAAAATCTTTCAGCGCAAACGGCGAAGCGCGCATTTGCGCCACAGACACCTGAAATGCTTTCCCGTCAGACTGAGGCCCAGGCCGCCGTGCCTCTGACGTCCGTCCGTAATGTGAAAGCGGACGGCGTGCAAGTCTTCTACCGAGCCGCAGGCGATCCGAGTGCGCCGGTGGTTCTCCTGCTGCATGGGTTCCCGACATCATCATTCATGTTTCGCGAACTCATTCCCCGCCTTGCAGATCGCTACCGCGTGATCGCGCCCGACTTGCCCGGTTTTGGATTCACAGAAGTGCCAGCCGAGCGGAAGTATACCTACACGTTCGACGCACTGGCCCATACGATCGAGGCTTTCACAGATACGCTCGGTCTCAGCCGTTATGCGCTTTATTTGTTCGACTACGGAGCCCCGACAGGCCTCCGTCTGGCGATGGCCCATCCCGAACGAGTGACAGCGATCGTTTCACAGAATGGCAACGCCTACGAAGACGGTCTCGGCGATGCGTGGGGACCGATTCGTACCTATTGGTCTGCGCCTACGGCGGAAAACAGAGAGGTGCTCCGGCAAAACATCATGACGCTGGAAGCAACTCGCTGGCAGTACACGCACGGAGTTGCGAATCCTCAGAGCGTAGCGCCTGAGTCCTACACATTGGATACGGCTTTGTTCCAGCGCCCGGGGAACATAGAAATTCAACTCGATTTGTTTCTGGACTACGCCTCGAATGTGAAGCTTTATCCGAAGTTTCAGGAATATTTTCGCAAATCGAAACCGCCCTTGCTGGCGATCTGGGGCAAAAACGATCCGTTCTTCATCCCTGCCGGAGCAGAGGCATTTCGAAAAGATTTACCGAACGCGCAGGTCCATTTCCTCGATACCGGCCATTTCGCTATAGAGACGCATGTCGAGGAGATTGCCGCCGCGATGAGGGAGTTCCTTGAGGAAAACGACATATCGCGCGGTGCGGATAAGGTGGCTTCGCGATGAATCCCTCTCTTCAAGACGGTACGGCCGTATTGGTTCACGGAGCGTGGGCTGATGGATCCTGCTGGAGCAACGTCATTCTGCCGTTACGACATCACGGTCTCATGGTAACGGCCGCGCCGATTCCCCTCACATCCCTCACAGATGACGTCGCTGTTCTCCATCACGTTCTGGAGAGAACCAGTGGGCCGGTGGTTCTGGTGGGACACGCCTACGCAGGCGCTGTGATCGCCGCGGCGAAAGAAGAACGAGTGAAAGCGCTCGTTTACATAGCCGCGTTGGCTCCCGACGAGGACGAAACAGTAGCGGATGTATTTTATCGCGGCGATCCACATCCGGAAGCCCCGCGCCTGGCGCCTGACCGGCACGGTTTCATCTGGATGCCGGAAGATGGTTTCGTTCGTGCAGTGGCCCACAATGTCTCGTCGGACCAGGCCACGATCATGGCGGCGGTACAGCGTCCAATCGCGCTGAAATGCATTCAAGAAAAGGCTTCCGCGCCAGCATGGAGAACGAAGCCATCGTGGTTTCTCATTGCTGAAGAAGATCGCATGATCAGCCCGGAAACTCAACGCTACATGGCCCAGCGGATGGGTGCAACCGTTCGGTCATACGGAGTGGACCATACTCCGATGTATACGCAGCCAGATGTCGTGGTTGACATGGTCCTGGAAGCCGCTCGCCAATCAGTTTCGCCAATGGCGGTTTCCAGGTAATCTCTTGCCGTCCGCCTCAACCCCAAAGGAGGGCGCTTGTGAAGAGCAACTCCGTCGCCATCGTCACCGGAGCAAGTCAGGGAATCGGGCAAGCCACTGCTTTGCGGCTTGCCCGTGATTTCTCTGCCGTCGTGCTCGCCGCGAGAAAGGAAAGCGAGCTGCAGAACACCGCAACCGCGGTGAGGTCGGCCGGAGCCGAACCGCTGGTTTATGCGCTCGACCTGCGCGAGCCTTCGTCGGCCGAAACCATCGTCAAAGGCACCCTCGACCGCTTTGGCAGAATCGATGCCCTGCTCAACATCGCCGGTGCAGTGCCTCAGATTGATCTGTTCGAGATGACGGACGCGCAGTGGGAGGATGGCTTGGCGCTAAAGCTCCATGGCGCACGACGCCTGACAACCCGAGCCTGGGATGCATTGAAATCCTCGAACGGGTCTGTCGTTCTGATGTCCGGCAGCGCTGCTCTCGATCCCAAGCCCGGATTCGCTGCAGTCGCGGCCGTAAACGCAGCAATCATCGCACTCGCAAAGGCGTTCGCGGAGCAAGGAATCAAGGATGGCGTGCAGGTCAATAGCGTCGTCCCAGGCGCTGTGATGACTGGGCGCAGGAAGTCCTTCTTCGAGAAGTGGGCGCCTGCACACAACCAGACCGTCGAAGAGGCAATGAAGAAGTTCCCGGAAGAAGTTGGCATCGCTCGTTTTGGCAAGCCGGAGGAAATTGCCGACTTGATGGCCTACCTGGTGTCGCCTGGGGCGAAGTGGATGACAGGAGCGTCGGTGCGAATGGACGGGGGCGAGATAAAGGGCATTTGAAGCAGGGTTGGGCCCTATATCGGATCGGACGTTATCGGCCTTACCGAGTGGCTTGCCGCCATCCTGATTATCGCGGACTATTTTCGCCCCAAGGTCGGCATCATAGGAGGGATCATCACAACAGTCATGTTCTTTACAACCAGCACCATGCTCATAACTACGCCTGGCGCAACTGTTTCTTATCACGGAATGAGGTACATGAATAATTTGGGCCTGTTCCTCTTCAAGGATGTCGGGGTATCGTTTTACCTGATCAGTATTTCGGCAAGAAAGCGATCCTTTCCGAAAACAAATGATCGTAACTGGAACAGACGGGCGTCCAGATATCCCACTCAAATCATGACAACCTGCAAACCGGAGAAATGCACATGAATCGGAGCGAAACACTTTCGTCAGCCCATACAAGCCAGGGTCCCGATTTGGAACAGTACGATCTGGTGATTCTCGGCGGTGGCACAGGATCCACAATCGCGGCGTGGACCTTTGCAGGCCAGGGACAGCGCGTTGCGGTAATCGAGCGCAAGTACATAGGTGGATCATGCCCGAACATTGCCTGTCTGCCGAGCAAGAACATTCTCCACAGCGCAAGGATAGCGTCCTACTTTCGTCGAGGCAGGGAGTTCGGCGTCGTTGCAGACGGCTTCCACGTTGATATGGCGGCAGTACGCGCCCGAAAACGCGCGATGGTATCGGGTTTGAACGATATGTATCTTGACAACTTCAAGCAGACCGGAGCGGAGTTCATCCTCGGGTCCGGACGCTTCGTGGGTCCGAAGACCCTGGAAGTCACTTTCGTTGACGGAACTACTCGCCGACTCCGCGGGGCGAATGTAATCGTCAGCACTGGTACGCGGGCTGCATTGGAATCGACTCCGGGCCTGGCCGAGGCGCAGCCGCTCACGCACATCGAGGCACTGGAATTGGATCAGATTCCCGCGCACCTTATTGTGATCGGCGGCGGCTATGTAGGCCTGGAGCTATCGCAGGGAATGCACCGGTTCGGCAGCAAGGTCACCGTCATCGATCGAAATGACCGTTTGCTGCATAAGGAAGACGATGATGTCACGGATGCCCTTGCCGATTTGTTCCGGGACGAGGGTATCGACACGGTATTGAACGCACGCGTTAGACGGATTTCCGGAAAATCAGGGGATTCAGTCACCGTGGTTGTCGAGCAATGCGGGAGAGAAAAGATTCTTGCGGGCACTCATCTGCTTGTCGCAGGAGGACGACGGCCAAACACGGAAAACGTCGGACTGGAATTGGCCGGCATTGAAGTGACCGATCGCGGCTACATCAAGGTCAACGAAAGGCTCGAGACAACGGCGCCCGGCGTTTGGGCTATCGGCGAAGCAGCGGGAAGTCCTCAGTTCACGCACGTTAGCGTCGATGACTTTCGTGTGGTCCGTGACAACCTCTTAGGAGGCAACCACGTGACAACGGGGAGGCTAATCCCGTACACGCTTTTTACCGATCCGGAACTTGCGCGCATAGGCCTGAGTGAGAAAGAAGCCAAAGAGCGAGGAATCCCTTACCGTTTATTCAAGATCCCGATGGAACGGGTGCTCCGAGCGCGCACACTATCTGAAACAGGCGGATTCTTAAAGGCGCTAGTCGAGATAAACGGCGATCGCATTCTTGGTTTCACAGCCTTGGCGGTGGACGGCGGGGAGATTATGGCGTCGGTGCAGGCTGCCATGATTGCGGAATTGCCTTATACTGCGCTCCGCGATGCCATTTGGGCCCACCCGACTCTCGTGGAGGGGCTAATCCAGTTGTTCTCCTCTTCGCCTTTGCTATCGGCAAGCGTCGATGCACAGACCCCCGATCGTCTTCAGTACGAAATCGCTGAATGAAAGGAACGGAGCATGCTGCAGACCATGGCGCAAGACGGCGTGAGGAAGCGGCTCGACCTAACACGGATTCGACAGATTAAAAGCGCGTCCAGTAGATGTTCTTAGCAAGTGCAAAGGAGTCGTTCCCATCATGATTGGCCTGCTTGGCTCACAGGAGTTGGCCGCCGGGGGTTGAGCGGGAGATCGCCTGCTCCTCCTCGGTCATGTCGATGGAGACGTCGGCGAAGAGCGGGGTGCTGAGGTAGCGCTCGCCGGTGTCGGGCAGCATGCAGAGGATGGTCGATCCTTCGGGGGCTTCGGCGGCGACGCGCAGGGCCACCGTGAAGGTGGCTCCGGAGGTGATGCCGACGAAGATGCCTTCCTTGCGGGCGAGTTCCCTGCTCCAGTGCATGGCGTCGGCGTTGGTGATGCGGTGTACCTGGCTGATGACCTTCATGTCCACGGCGTCGCCGGCGAGCTTGGGGATGAAATCGGGGCTCCAGCCTTGCTGCGGATGCGGATGCCAGACGGGATGACTGGCGGAGCCGGAGCCGTCGGGATTGCGCGGTTGCGGTATGCCGCTTGAGAGCATGGCCGCGTCGTCGGGCTCGCCGACGATGATTTTTGTCTCGGGCCGCTCCTTTGCAAGCACGCGGGAGACGCCCTTTAACGTTCCTCCGGTGCCGAAGCCGGTGACCCAGTAGTCGAGGCGCTCGCTTTTGAAGTCTTCGATGATCTCGCGGGCGGTGGTGCGGGAGTGGAAGTCGGCGTTGGCCTCGTTTTCGAACTGGCGAGTGCGGAACCAGCCGTGCGCCTCGGCCAGTTCGTTGGCCTTGGCGACCATGCCGATGCCCCGGCCGGCGGCGGGAGTGAGCACGACTTTCGCGCCGAGGAAGCGCATGAGCTTGCGGCGTTCGATGCTGAAGGTTTCGGCCATGGTGACGACGAGCGGGTATCCCTTTTGCGCGCAGACCATGGCGAGGCCGATGCCGGTGTTGCCGCTGGTGGCCTCGATCACCGTCTGACCGGGCTTGAGCTGGCCGGTTCGCTCCGCATCTTCGATGACGCCGAGGGCGAGGCGATCTTTGACAGAGCCGAGCGGGTTGAATGCCTCGACCTTGACGTAGAGGTTGACGTGAGGCGGCGCCAGCTTGTTGATGCGGACGACGGGGGTGTTGCCGACGGTTTCAAGGATGTTTGCGTATCGACTCACAGGGCGGCCTCGGTGTGCAGAGCTGGGGTACATAGAGCTGCGCTGCCCATTGTCAACGATTCGAGGCTCAGCGGCAAATGGCGAGGCAAATGCCCGCGTCAGATGCTAAGCACGGGAAAGGGTGAGTCGCGAACCACGGCGTAGGTCAGATCGCGCATGCGGCCATGCGCGCCGGGCCGAGGGCTCCTTCCGATCATGAGGACGTCGGCATCGGATTGCCGGGCGGCCTCAAGCAGCGCACCTTTCACTGAGCCGACGGCAATTCGGACAGGGACTTCCGACCCAACAACCCGCTGCAGATCGGCGATGCGCTGCCTGGCCTGCTGCATTTCGGCGGATTCCGTCTGAACTTCAAGGTCGAGTTGAATCGGCAGGTCCGGATCTCCAGCCTGAACGGCATGAATGATGGAGAGCTTGCTGCCTACCTCGGCCGCTCCCTTGCTGGCGTAACGAAGCACTCTTTCCGAATTGGAACTGAGGCCAATCGCGCACAGCCACTCCCGATGCTCCAACGGGCGCGGGGCGATGGTCTGAGCATGCGTGCTAGTCAACACCGGGCAGTCCGCGTCGTTCAGCACCTTGGCGGTTGTGGAGCCAAGCAACATCTGCCGGAAAAAGCCGGAGTGCGTGGGCATGATGATGAGATCGGCCCGGTTGTCTCTCGCAACCTGCGCGATCTGTGTCGCTGCGTCCCCTGAGGCGAGAATTCTTGGGCACTGATCAGGGGGAAGTTCGGCGGCGAGGAACGAATCAAGTCTCTCCCGGCCAATGCTCAGATGCTCCTCTGAAATCTCGGACATTGGCCTGGTGTAAAGCTCGAAACTGTTGAAGCGGGCGGTATCGACGACGTGAAGCAACGATACCCTGGCGGCCATCATGGTCGCGGACCTTTTCACATAAGCAGCCATGGCGACACAGGAGGGCGAGAAGTCCACCGGAAAAAGGATGTTGGTGATCATGGCCATGTGCGGTGCCTCGAAGGTCGGCTCGGCGCGAATTCGGAAAATTATACTTTCTCGATTGCCGCTCGATGGTCAATAGATGCCGGGGATGAGACGTTTGGTGCAGCGACTGTAGTCGAGGTATTCCTGGCCGAAGGCCTGAGTGAGCACGGCCTCCTCAACATGGATGCGGTAGAGCAGCGCGATGGCGGTGGGGATGAGGATGATCGCAAGCCCCATCCAATTACGGGTGTGCAGACCGACGGCGGCGAAGATGATCACCAGTCCGGAGTAGGACGGATGGCGGACGAAACGGAAGAGACCTGTCTTGTGGACGGTCTGCGTGGCGTGGATGGCGACGTTGGCGCTGAAGGATCGGCCGAGCGTGAAGATGGCCATCCAGCGAACGGCGAGGCCTGTCACGAGCAGGATCAGGCTGACTTTTCTGATCCAGTGGGCTCCGCTAAACATGGTTGGCGGGTGCGTTTGGCCTATCGAAATACCGACTGTGAGAGAGACGAAGATGACTACCCAAAGAATGAGCAGGGAGCCTCGGTCACGGACGTTTCCGGTGCTGCGCCTGGTGCGCGTGGCGACGAGGATGACTACCTCAGAAACGACCCAGATCCAGTAGAGTATGGTCGAAAGCATAGACATGGTCATGCCGCGCGTGAGACGAAGAAACATGAAGGCGAAAGCCTCTGGGGAAGGTTCCGGCCAAAACTTGCGGTTTTCTTTTGCATGGACCGCCGAGCAATTCTCCCATACTTGCCCGAGGAGATCGAGGATCGGCTCGGACAGCACGGAGCCGGTTGGCCGGCCCCCTTGTGATTGGCATCACTAATTCATCTATCATTCGTCTGGGCGAGTTAGAGTAAAGGTTTTGGAAGGTGAACGATGGAAGTGGAAGAGTCGGAACTCGATCAGAAGCAGAGTGCTTACAAAGTGGCGGTGGAAGCGTGGATCGCCGCCATCAGGGAGGAAGAAGCGCTGGCCTCAGGAGATCATTCGGTAGCAGAGGTTGACCGTTGGGAAGAAGCCGATTTCCGTGAAGAAGCGCTCCGCAAGAAGGTGAAAGCAGCGAAGAAAGAATATGAGGACGCGCTGCGTCTGAAGTTTTTTGACTTCTAGCAAGGAGGTCAGCGGTAACCGCTTGGGGCAATCGCGAAATCCGCTAACCCGACTGAGTCTGGAACACACCGCTACTGCTTAGGGCCTCCGGCGATTGCGTCGAGTTTGGCGATGATTTCGGGAGGAAGCCGCAGCGTCGCCGCACTCAGATTCTCGCGAAGATGTTCGTCGGATGATGTCCCGGGGATCAGCAGGATGTTAGGCGAGCGCTGAAGAAGCCACGCAAGCGCGACCTGCATGGACGCGGCGTTCAAAGGCGCCGCGGCGTCGTTGAGCACCGATGACTGTAGCGGCGTGAAGCCTCCCAATGGGAAGAACGGGACATACGCGATGCCCTGCTCCGCGAGCTTCTCGATGAAGGCGTCGTCGTTTCGGTGTGCAACGTTGCAGAGGTTCTGCACGCAGACGATCTCCGAAATTGTCTGAGCCTCGGCCAACTGCTCGGGACTGACGTTGCTTAGTCCGAGATGACGAATCAGTCCCTGTTGCCTGAGTTCGGCGAGCACGGTTAGCGGTTCTGCGATGGATCCTTCCGATGGCCCCATCACTCCTCCGACCCGCAGGTTCACGACATCAAGCCTGTCGAGCCCGAGATTGCGGAGATTGTCGTGAACGGCATCGATCAGTTCCTGGCGCGAAAGAGCATGGATCCATGATTTGTCGGCTCCGCGGCGAGCGCCCACCTTGGTCACGATCACCAGACCATCGGGATAGGGATGAAGCGCCTTCTTGATAATCTGATTGACCACATGAGGACCATAAAAGTCACTGGTGTCGATATGGTTCACGCCGGCCGCGACGGCCTCTCGCAGAACAGCAACCGCCGCCTCACGGTCCTTCGGCGGACCCCACACCTGCGGACCTGCAAGTTGCATTGCGCCGTAGCCCATGCGGTTCACTGTCATCGATGTGTTCGGGAACGTGAAGCTGCCGCCAAGGTCAAGGCTCAGGTCAATCTGTCTCATCATGGTGTTCTCCTCTTGTCTTTTATCACTCGTGGTGAAATCGTGCTTACATGGGATTAGATGAAGGAAGCTTCAGATCAGGAGTTCGCATTTGCCGCAGCGTGCCCAAGTGCTGTTAGAGCCGCGTAAATCGCCGGTTCAAGCACGTTCGGCGGCAAGCGTGGACGCCATTCTGGAGGCGACCATTCAGGTTTTGCTTAGTGTAGGAAAGGAACGGCTGACCACAACAAGGGTGGCGTTTCGAGCCGGTGTTTCGGTCGGAACCTTGTATCAATATTTTCCCAACAAAAGCGCGCTCCTGCAGGCAGCTCTGAAACGTCACCTCGACGAAGTCACGGAGGCAATGGAGCGGGTTGGCCGGGAGCAAAAAGGTAAGACTCCGCGGCAAATGGCGACGGCTCTCATCAACTCATTCCTCAACGCGAAGATGCGGGATGCGAAGACGAGTGTCGCTCTCTATTCCGTAAGCTCCGATGTGGACGGAGCGAAGATCGCGCACCAGATGGGAGTGCGGGCCAACAAGGGGATCGTTGCAATGTTGGCGACTGCCTGCCCGCCGCTTACGAAAGACCCGGAGCTAGTAGCCTCGATGCTGATGAGTGCAATGGCTGGAGTCAGCCGGAGATTGCTCGAAGCCCGGCTCCCGAGAAGGAGTTCGAAACTTTCCGGCAGGAACTCATCATCTTTGCGAGCGCGTACCTGGAAGCCTGTTCTGCTCGGACATCGGTTTAGAGTCCACAATGAAGATGATGAGTCTCGCCTTCAAAATTATCGAATCCCCGGTTGGAGAACTGAAACTGGTCGCAAGTGACCACGGCTTGGTGGCCGTTCTTTGGGAGAACGACTGTCCGACCCGGGTGCGTCTAAACGAGATGGCCGAGAATGACCAACATCCTGTTCTCGTTGAGACGGAACGGCAGCTGGATGAATATTTCGCCGGGAAGCGAAAGGAGTTTTCCGTCGCTCTCGATATGAGTGGCACTGGTTTTCAGAAAGACGTGTGGGAAGCTTTGCTGGCCATACCGTTTGGCGAGACGAGAAGTTACGGACAGCTCGCGAAACAACTTGGCAACCCTCGAGCGACACGAGCGGTAGGCGCCGCGAATGGAAGAAATCCGGTGTCCATCATCGTGCCGTGCCATCGCGTCATTGGATCATCTGGAAAACTTACAGGCTTCGCAGGCGGACTGGATGTGAAAGCTCATCTGCTCAGCATGGAGCAGTAGGATGGCGGGTCGACAACAATAGACATCAGACCCGGTCTTGTGCGGCATGATAAATTCGCAAGACTTCGATGGTCTGTTCATTCACACTGTAAACAGCGACATAAGGCAACGGCACGAAGAGAATTTCACGGGTCCCCTCTTCACTTCCGGGTCGGCTACGGTCTGGCAACTGCTTCAATGAACGGACGGTCTAGTAGAGCTTCCGCATGGTGGCCTGTCGATAAGTGTGGTTGACGCTCTTTGAGGTAATCGCTGATATTCTGCAAGTCCGCTGCAGCGGCAGGCGTCCAGCGGATCCGCATTTACGAGCGCAACATCTCTTCGAAGCGAGCGTCCATTTCTTCTTCTTCGATGAACTCGCCCCGGTTCGCCTGGGAAATACCTTACGCACGATGGCACGAAAGCGGGCGTTATCCTGAAGCAAACGCAATGCGGCTTCTTTCACTAGACTCTCGGGGTCTGTGCCTTCTGAAGCGGCGATTTGCGCAAGTGCGCTTCCTGTTCAGGTGTGAAATGTACTTCCATCGCCTTCAGACTACGGAAAATCTTCGCACGTCGCAAGGATGATTCATTATTACTACTACCACTTGGTAACAACATTGAAAATGGCAGTGGGCGGCCACAAAACCACGTCCACAAGTGCAGACCTGGGGTATCCGTGGCGGTTCTGAGAAAATGGCTGCATTATGGCTGATGATATTCGTGTGGGCGTGATTGGGTTTGGGTTGGCGGGGCGGATTTTTCACACGGCCGTGGTGGCTGCTACTCCGGGGCTAGAGCTGGCGGTAATTGTCCAGCGCAGCGGGGATGAGGCGGCGAAGGCATATCCCGGAGTGAGGATCGCGCGGTCGATCGAAGAGATGCTCGACGACCCTTCGATCATGTTGGTTGTGGTGGGCACTCCGAGCTACTCGCATTTTGAGATCGCCGAGCAGTGTCTGCGAGCTGGACGGAATGTGGTGATCGACAAGCCGTTCACGCTGACCTCGGACGAAGCGCGGCAGCTAATTGGGCTGGCACGGGAGCGGAGGCTGCTGCTGACGGCGTATCAGAATCGGAGGTGGGATGGCGATTTTGTGACGCTGAAGCAGGTGCTGGCGTCGGGCGAGCTGGGACGGATTGTGAGCTATGAATCGCACTTCGACCGCTACCGCTCAGAACCGAGGCGCGATGTGTGGCGGGAGAGCGGCGGTCCGGGCGGAGGCATTCTGTTCGACCTGGGACCGCATTTGATCGACCAGGCAACGACGCTCTTTGGCGATCCGGCGAATGTGTTTGCGGATGTGCGGATCGACCGCGAGACGAGCGTCACGGATGATGCTTTCGATATACAGCTGAAGTTTCCGTCGGGCGTGACGGCGCTCTTGCGCTCAACGCTGACGGCGTGTAAGACGGGTCCGCGATTTGTGGTGCATGGCACGCGGGGCAGCTTTGTGAAGTGGGGGCTTGATCCGCAGGAGGATCAGCTGAAGGCCGGGATGAAGTTTGGCGATGCGGGCTTTGGGGAGGATCCCGAGAACCTGTGGGGCGAGCTGTATATCGCCGGCCGGCCGGTGGAGCGAGTGAAAACAGCGGCGGGAGACTATCGCGGGCTGTATGCGAATGTCCGCGACGCGCTGCTGGGCGTGGGCGAGCTCGAAGTCAAGCCGGAACAGGCCTGGCGGACGACTCGGCTGATCGAGCTCTGCCGCGATGCGAGCGGGCACGGACGGAGGATCGAGTACAAGGGATCAGGGATTAGCCATTAGGGATTAGGGGGACGAGGGCGCAGCGGCTGTGGGTCGCTTATGCAGCTTTGCGGCGATGGTGGGCGGCGGCGCCGGCACAGTGGCCGCGATCTGTCCGTGAGCCGGGAATGTCAGCCAGGTGAGATGCAGGATGTACGGGATGGTGTCAAAGGTCACGTCAACCTGGAACGAGTTCGCCTTGCTCCACTGGTCTTCATTGAGAGCGTAGTTGAAGACGACCATGCCCCGCGTCTCGCCGCCGGGTGGAATCTCGGAGTGGGGAATCAACGCAGGCTGGCGGTAGGCATCGAGGTCGGGGTAGTACTGGAAGACCTTATCCAAGTCGAGCGTAGAGGCGGCGTAGCTTTTGTAGTCGGTATCGCCGACTCTGACGACTCCTTCGAGATCCATCACCGACAGGGGCTTTTCGGATAGATTGCGGATCCTTACCGGGACAAGCAGGAGCAGGGTGTTGCCTCGGGGGACGGCCGATATAGGGACGTCTCCGGTGACCGGGGGCGGCAGCGGCTGGTAGAGCCAGACGGCGGTGAGTTCTCCCTCAGCCGTGGGCGGCACGCGGTTGATATAGACATAGCCCGCAACCAACACCAGGACAGCCAGAGCCGCTATGCCCGCCAATGCAAGGGCGCGGCCGACTCGCATGGAGGGAACCTCATCGACGACATTAAACATAAATAAGCCTGCCTGGAGCGGATGAACGAGCGAAGGATGGCTCCTTATCGAGACTACCGCAGAAGTGTTTGGATGGAGGCAAAGATTTGCGGGGCGCAGGCAGCCAAAGAATCCCCAGAGACATCAAATTCGACGGGCTCAGCGGGAAGATCCCTGGATCCGGCAGTTGACTCGCAATATGCGCGCCATTGAGACGAGCGTCGTAATGAACGATAATGATTTGTGGTTGATAGAGATGCGCAGCTCGCAAATGGTGTCTCTCAACGTCTCGCCTGTTTCACTTGTCCTCAGCGACCTTCTGTCTTGAACGAATACTCAGGACGGGAAACGACACATGGAGCTATGGACAGAATATGAAGGAAGAACGATCGACGGTTCCTTCCCGCTAACAAAACTCTTGCGGCCGGAGGGCCGGAGCGCCTTCTTCTCAACCTCGAATGGCAGCGGCATTCCGAGGGTCATACGGCTGATCGAGTCTCACTTCGACGAAGACGAGATACTCGCCCGCTGGCGAGGCGTGGCAACGCTGGACAACTCAAATGTCCTGAAGCTGGAGGAGTTCGGCCAGGTAGTGCTGGACGGGACTTCGCTGGTGTATGCCGTGATGGAGCCCGTCGATGACAACCTTGGCGACGTGCTGAACGGGCAGCGCCTGACAGTGCCGGAGACCCGGCAGCTTGCCGCCAGCCTGATCGCCGTGCTGGAGGCTCTCCACACGCACGGCTTCGTCCATGAACATGTTGAGGCTGCCAACGTGTTTGCTGTGGGCGAGATTGTGAAGCTTCGGAGCGACTGCATCCGTGAGACTCCGGAGGGCGAGGAAGGCCGAGAGCTGAAGAGACGGGACGTGCGCGATCTCGCCGTCGTCCTGCTGCAGGCGCTGACGCAGAAGCAGACGCTGGAGGCCGCAGCACGCGATCTTCCGCTACCCGCGCCGTTCGATCAGATTGTACCGAAGGGCATGAGCGGGGAGTGGGGATTGGCGGAAATTGCTGGCGCGCTGGAGGCGGCTCCGCAAGCAGACGCTGCTCGCACTACTCCTTCACCGGTAACTGCGGTGCTGCCGGAATCCTCCACCCCGGAGTCAAAGATGACTGCAACATCGCCGTCTCCGGATCGAATTCGTATTCCTATGGAGGACCGGCCGCGTAGTGCTGCCTCGGGTACTCGATGGATGGTGTTGGCTGGACTGGCGACGGTGGTGTTGTTTTTGTGGCTTGGAAAGCATTTTGTGGATCGTCGATCCGCGAGCCCGATCAGTGCTGCGCAGCAGGCCTCGACCCTGGCACCGGTTGCGGAGAGCCATGCGATCAGTTCGGCCTCGGCGAGTACTCCTGCTGCACCGACAGCTAACGTTCCACGAAATCAGAACACTGACGCGGCGGCTGTTCGTACTCAGTGGCGGGTCGTTGCCTACACATACAACCACGAGGGACAGGCTGAGCAGAAGTCCGCCACGATTTCTAAAAGGTATCCGGATCTGCGCCCTGAAGTGTTCACACCGACTGGGCGGGCGCCGTACCTGGTGACAATCGGTGGGGCAATGGCCCGGGATGAGGCGTTCGCCCTGGCGACAAAGGCGCGCATTGAGGGACTTCCTCGCGATACGTACGCACAGAACTACAGTGGCAAAGGACACTGAGAGATGGTGTGAACGTTGGGCGCGTTTTAAGGGCGCAGCCAGTTTTGTACCTTCAGGCCCCGAACCCGCCGGAATTCCCTCACATTGTCCGTTACCAGGATGCAATCCGTCGCAAGAGCATGTGCGGCAATAAACATGTCATTAGCTCCAATGGGCGTACCCTTGGTTTCGAGTTCGGTCCGCAGAAGACCATAATGCCGGTCGGCTTCGGAAGTCAGCGGTAGAAGATCGATCACTACGAGAACTTCCTCAATACGAGCCGACAGTGCAGGCAACTTCTTCTTCATAGCTCCATATCGAAGCTCAGCAGCAACGACAATGCTCGTGCAGGCCTCCTCGTCGGCACCCAAGGCGCCAAGCCTGGAAGCAACCAAACCGCGGGGGTGCCTGACGAAGTCGGAAAGAATATTGGTGTCGAGCAGGAAGCGGGGCACTATATGTCAACCGGTTCCGCAGGCAAATCCTGAATATCGGGGAACTCTTCCTCCAGTGGGCCGCCCCAGGTCCTGGCGAGCGCACAAAGAGTGCGGGGAGGAACCGGTTCGAGAATCAAACGGCCATCGTCATCTTTGCGGAGAACGGCCTGATCGCCGGGAAGTTCGAACTCGCGAGGAATTCGAACCGCCTGGTTTCTCCCGTTCCGAAAGAGCCGGACATGACGGCTAACTGTCATGGTCCGATTGTAGCATAGGCCGCCAGCATATGCTATATTATCTCGGGCGCTTCCCTGTCCCGCGTTTCCCTTCCCTGATCCTGCGAATCTCATCCATGCGCTGGGCCAGGAGTTTCTCGCGGCCTTCGTCGGTGGGGTGGTACCAGGTGCGTCCCTGGAGGCTATCCGGGAGGCACTCCATGTCAGCGACGCGATCCGCCTCGTCGTGAGCGTATTGGTAGCCCTTGCCGTATCCGATGGACTCCATGAGGACGGTGGGCGCGTTGCGCAGGTGCAGCGGGACGGGCTCGGCACGGGTGTTTTCTATGTCACTGAGGACTTCGCCGTAAGCCGTGTAAAGGGCGTTCGACTTGGGCGCAAGCGCGAGGTAAACGACGGCCTGGGCGAGAGCGAGATCGCCTTCCGGCGAGCCGAGGAAATCCATGGCGTCGCGAGCGGAGAGGGTCAGGTTGAGGGCTTCGGGAGCGGCGAGTCCGATGTCTTCGACGGCCATGCGGACGACGCGGCGGGCGATGTACATGGGATCCTCTCCGGCCTGCAGCATGCGGCCCAGCCAGTAGAGAGAGGCATCGGCGTCGGAGTTGCGGATGGATTTGTGCAGGGCGGAGATGAGGTTGTAATGCTCCTCGCCCTGCTTGTCGTAGAGGAGGACGCGCTGCTGGAGGGCTTCGACTGCGATCTCTTTTGTGATTCTCTTTGCGTCGCGGGCTTCGGCGAGCTTGGCGGAGATTTCGAGGGCGTTGAGAGCGTTGCGGGCATCACCGCTGGAGTAGGAGGCGAGGGTGCGGAGGGCATCTTCATCGGCGGTGATGCGCATGTTGCCGAGGCCACGTTCCGTATCAGTGAGGGCGCGCTGAAGGAGGGTGAGGACCTCGTCTTCGCTGAGGGCATGCAGAGTGTAGACGCGGCAGCGGGAGAGCAGCGCGGAGATGATCTCGAAGGAAGGATTCTCGGTGGTCGCGCCGATCAGGCGGATGGTGCCGTGCTCGACATAGGGCAGGAAGGCGTCCTGTTGGGCCTTATTGAAGCGATGGATCTCATCGATGAAAAGGATGGTGCGGGAGCCGAAGCGGGCTGCCTTTTCGGCTTCGACCATAACCTGCTTGATCTCCTTGATGCCGGAGAGGACGGCGGAGAACTGGATGAAGGTGGCGCGGGTGGTTTCGGCAATGATTTTTGCGAGGGTGGTCTTGCCGACGCCGGGCGGACCCCAGAAGATCATCGACGCGGTGTCGTCGCGCTCGATCTGGACGCGCAGCGGCTTGCCGGGGGCGAGAAGATGCTGCTGGCCGACGAATTCATCAAGCGTCCGGGGACGCATGCGCTCGGCGAGCGGAGCGGTGACGGGTCCGGACTGGCCGAGGTCGGGAGTCGGGTCGAAGAGACTCATGGCTTCTTCACTTGCCCACCCTTCGCTCCGCGAAAGATGGGGCACCCGAAAAGGATGGGGCACCCGAAGTTGTGGTTATCGAGGCTGCGGCTCTCTGTCGCGAGGCTTCGTACAACAGGATGCTGCCGGCTATGGCGGCGTTGAGCGATTCGACCGGGCCGGGGCATGGGATGGTGACGCGGCGGGTGGCGCGACGGAGAACTTCCGCGGGGATGCCGCTGCCTTCGTTGCCGAGGATGAGGGCGATGGGGCGGGTGAGGTCGTGCTGCGTGAGGGGTTCGCCTTCAGCGGCGACGGCGGCCAGGGTTGCGATCTTGTGGCTCAGGAGCGCGGCGAAGACTTCGTCTTCACTGGCAGCGGCAACGGGCAGACGAAAGACCGATCCGGCGGAGGCGCGCAGGGCTTTCTGGTTCCACGGGCTGACGGTGCCGGACAGGGTGACGAGCCCAGTAGCTCCGAAGGCCTCGGCGGAGCGGATGAGAGTGCCGAGGTTGCCGGGGTCCTGCAGGGCGGCGGCGATGAGCAGGAGGGGGATAGTCCTGGCGTCGAGAACCTCGTCGAGGGTGAACGACGGCGATTCGACGAGTGCGGCGATACCTTGTGGCGATTCGGTGCAGACGGCGCTCGCAAAGACATCCGGCGGCAGGGTGAGGATTTCTGTGGTTTCGGAGAGGTTCAGGTTGTGGAGCAGATCCTCGTTTCCGACGCGGATGAAGACGGCGGCGAGGTGAAGGCCGCTGGCGACGGCTTCCAGGAGAAGATGCTCGCCCTCGATGGCGATACGTCCCTGTTCCGTTCTGGAGGCACGGGCGAATCCGGCACGCAATTCCTTGACCCGCGCGTTCTGCCGACTCTGTACAATGCGTGGTAAGCGCGTGCGGATAGAAGCCGTGGGCATGGGTGGATTTTACCCCCGCAAGCAGCCGAGCACCGGCTGGCGGGCGCGTCTCCAACGCCAGGCGCGAGTACGTTTCCGAAGTGGAGATACCTTTGTTCGCTGAGATTCTGCGCATCCATCCGGATGAGCCGGAACCGGATCGGGTGCAATATGTTGTGTCGTGTCTGCGCATGGGAAAAGTGGTGGGCATGCCGACGGACACATTCTATGGGCTGGCTGTAGACCCGGTGAACCTGCGGGCTGTGGAGCATATCTACGAGATCAAGGGCCGGTTGAAGCACAAGCCGCTCTCGCTCTTGATCGCGAATGTATCCCAGGCATACGAGCTTTCGCGCGAGGTTGGTCCGCACCTCGACAAACTGGCGGAGCGCTTCTGGCCGGGGCCTCTGACGCTCATTGTAAGGGCCAGCTCGCGGCTGCCGTTGCGCAGCACGGCAAAAACCGGCAACGTCGCGATCCGTATTCCCGACGCTGCAATTCCACGGGCGGTGGTTGAGGCCTTCGGGCTACCGATCACGGCGACCTCCGCGAATCTGCAGGGCTATCCGGAATGCACGCATGCCACGTGTGTGCGAGACCAGATCGGAGACAGCATTCCATTGATCGTGGACGGCGGACCTACCGGGCGAAGCCTTCCGACGACGATCGTTGACCTCTCGGGAGGCAAAGGCTCGTGGCAGATTATGCGCGAGGGCGCGATCCCGACCCATGAGATTGCGCTGCTGTTGCAGTCGTGAAGAAGCTAAGGAGCGGGTAGCTAAAAAGCCGGTGGCTAAGAGGCGGGTAGCTAAAGGCCGGGTAGGGGAAGAGCACTGTTTTGACGTCCATGATCATCCCTGACACCAATTTGCGGTCAGTCAAGCAGCCGGGGACGAATCCGCAGAACCGGCCATTGAAGCAGGCGCAAATCATTGCCTGGGTTCTGGTGTTCGCAGTCATAATTGCCGCAGTGGGTTGGGTGATCTGGGTAGATCGGCAGATTCGCTACTTCGCGGATCGCAACGAGGCTCGCCGGGCGGATGCGATCGCCGTGTTTGGAGCGGCGGAGTACGATGGGCGGCCTTCGCCGGTGTTGCGTGCGAGGCTGGATCACGCGTTCGCACTCTATCAGGAAAAACTCGCGCCGCTGGTGATTACGCTGGGCGGCGGCGATCCGGCGGACCGGCATTCGGAGGGCGGGGTGGGGCACGACTACCTTATGGCCCACGGGGTTCCGGACGCGGCGATCATAGCCGAGACGGAGAGCAGTAACACCGAGGAATCGGCGAAGCGGCTGGCGGTGATTGCGCGGGCAAACGGGTTGAAACACGTCCTTGTGGTCAGCGACGGAACGCATCTCTTCCGGGTTCACGCGCTGTGCTCAGCTCTCGGCCTGGATGTATACACATCGCCCAGACCGGAGGCGCGGGGTCTCTCGCGGTGGGATGTATTTCAACGCACGGCGCATGAGATTCTGAGCTACACGCTGTGGAGGATGAGGACAGCCATTAGCCATTAGCCATTAGAGTTCGGTCAAGCACTCGCTTCAATTTCTGGTTATCTTTGACTCGCGGAAACCGCCTCGATGTCCGCGTCTCCTCAGTTCCCGGCGAATGCCCCGACTCTCGATACTACGGGAGCCAAGTTGATGGTTCGCGTTTGCCAATTTTTCTAGAAGTATTGAAATAGCCTTCGTCATGTGAATATCCTCACCCTGTGCTGCACCGTGAACACTTTTGCCATTTTCCCCGAGCATTGAGTGTTGAGCAACGGTAGCGCGGAGCAGGATTAGGTCATCTGCTAATCTCTAATCCCTAATGGCTAATCCCTATGTCTAAGAGTCGCGAGCCGGTGTATGGGAAGGGGCATCTGCACCTCGTAACGTGCGGTTGTTACCGGAAGCAACCGAAGCTGGGTCTGGAAAAGCATCGCAGCGTATTTGTTCGACTGCTGGAAGAGCTGCGGGTGAAGTTCCGGTTTGACGTGGTTGGGTATGTGGTGATGCCGGGCCACTTTCGTCTGCTCATGGCGGAGCCGGTGGTGGACACGGCGGCGAACTCGATCGAGATGCTGCAACAACGGTATCAGCGAAGGTATAACGCCTCGGCGCGCAGCACGGAGCAGGTGTGGGAAAGCCGCTATTCCGACATGCATGTGTTTGGAGCGGAAAGGATCGAGGCGCAGCTGGAGTTGATGCATCAGGAGCCGGTGAAGGCAGGCCTTGTAGAGAACGCCACGGACTGGGAGTGGAGCAGCGCTCGCTCGTATGCCGGTTTGCCGGAGGGTGTGGTGACGGTGGAGCGCGTTACCAGAGAATCTACAGGCGTGAATTTGTAGCGGAAGCGGCCAACGCTGCTAATAACGCGGCGGCCAACGTCGAGAGTACGTTGACTGCGTCATTGTTGAGCCAGCCGCGGCGTTCGAGGGTGGCTCCGAACAGGCTGTCGACGAAGAGACCAACGATGCCTCCGCCTAATGCGATGGCGGATTCGCGGAGGGTCAAACGGAAGACCAAGGCGGCAATCGTGGTGACGATAGCTGCGCCTGCGGCTCCAGCGAGCGTGCCACTGAGGCTGATGGCTCCATCGGTTCCCCTGTGAACGCGACGAAGCGTGGTGAGCATGCGCGGCTCGCCGCCCAGAACCTGGCCGAGCTCGGAGGAGAGCGTATCGGCCGTGGCTTCGGAGAGCGCGGCGATGCAGGCGATGAGTGCGACTCGTCCCGGATAAACGCCCATCCACACATGCCAGGCGCTGAGCGGGATACCGGCGATAACGGCGACTCCCAGGTTGGCTGCCACCTGTGAGGCGGTGCGTCCGCGCTTCCCTTCCGCGGTGCCAAGCTTTTCCTTGCGGCTGCGCCCAAAGCGCGTGGCAGCAAAGGTGAGCAGGAAGAGAGCAAGCAGGGGCCAGAGCGCGGTGCGCCAGCCGGGAGTCCAGAGGTAGAGGCTGACGGTGAAAAGGCCGCCGGTGAACGCAGCTGCCGGCGTAGCGGCGCGAAGGATCCAGACCAGCAGGGCGAAGACCAGGCCGATGGCCAGAGCCTGCACCACACGTAGGGGAGAAACCGGCAAGAGCTGGATCGACTCCAGCAGAACGAAGACGCCAGCAAGCGGAACGGTGAGCAGCAGGACGAGCTGCGATTGCCAATGCAGGGGCCGGCGGTCGTGAATATCGAGAGTCATATCGCGAAGTAAGAGCACTTTTACGGGCAGCGCGCACGGATGAGATCGCGGCGGTGATTTACAATCATCCTTCTACAGTATTTATCGATTTTCTCAGGTTGATGGTGGAGTGAGGTATTTGCGAGTGCAGAGCATGAAATGGCTGGCAGCCGGCGCGCTGCTGGTTTTGGTTGGAAGCACCGGCTGTGGCAGCCAGTATCGTCCCGTGATCAACCCTGTCACGCAAACCGGTCCCCCCGCGGAACCCACGTCCTATGTCATAGTCTTTTCGCAGCCGGGGCTCATTCCCGCAGCGACCCTGCCGCCGAACCTTCCGCCGTGCCCCACAGTGAACAGCGTTGTCCAAGCGTATGCGAGTCCCGGAGTGGCGACAATTGTTGACTTCTCCGGTGATAGCATCATGGCGCAGGCAGAGGTGGGCAATGGTCCGTTGACTTTCGCGCTGGACCCCACAGGCTCAACCGCCTATAGCGAAAACTGCGATGGAACCATCAACTCGGTGCCCATCAGCCAATCGCTACAATCCAACCAGGTTGGAACCAGCACGCTGCTGACGGGTGCGGCGCCTACCAATTCGCTGGTAGCCACGGGAACGCAATATGTCGTGGAGCAGGGCCGGGGTGCGATCGCGGCCATGTCCGGCAGCCCGCCGGCCCTGCAGCAGGAGGTTCTTGTCGCACCGAGCGTGATTAATGTCACCGGCGTGACCGGAACGCAGCGAGTGTACGCGATCAGCCAAGGCAATCTCAGTACGCCTGGTTTTGCGTGGGGAACGTGCGCGAATCCTTCCGCAGTGACGGTGACCGGCGAGGCCGACGCGATTGAAGGCGCGACCAACACAATCTCTGCCCGGCTCCCGCTCGGTATTTGCCCGGTTTACGGAATCTCCTCGGCGGATGGGAACCGCACGTTTGTCCTGAACCGCGGCAGCGGCACGCTCACGGTGATCAACAGCCAGCTGAACACGCTGGACACTGCGCTGAATCCGTCAGGAACGATCAATCTGTGCGGCGGCACGACACCCTGCAACGCCGGTCCGGTGTACGCGGGACTCTATACGCCGGGCAATCTACTGGTGGTTGCGAATTACGACAACAACACGATCAGCGTCATTAACGTGAGTCTGGACATATACGGCAATGACAGCCCGAACTTCGGCCAGGTGCTGGCAACAGTGCCGGTGGGCATGAAACCCGCGGCAGTGACTGTCCTGCAGGATGGAAGCCGCGCCTACACGGCCAACCAGGGTGACGGCACGGTGACAGTTGTGAACCTTACCAACTTTACCGCGCAGAAAACGATCCCACTGGGTACAGCATCGCCCAATCCGCGTTCGATCGCGTCAACGTACAACTACCCTACGGGAAAGGTCTACGTAAGCTCGCAAACCAGTTCGAATTTAATCGTGATTCGCACCGATACGGATGTGGTTTCGACCACCCTGCAGATGCAGGGCAATGTGGTCGATCTCCACACGACCACCCAGTACGCGGGCTCGACCACGCAGGGTGGAAACGGCATTTCGCAGAGCCGCTCGGTAGGCTCGGGCGCTCCGTAGTCGAACATGACATAGACAAAGACAAAGGCATCCCTATGGGTGCCTTTTGTTTTTGCGGTAGGGGAGGTAATTTACCTGCATGCCGGAGACTCCTACTCGCGTTCGCCTGGTTTCGTGGAATGAAGACGCTGCGCGGGTGCGGACGCGGCAGCTGACCGATCTGGGATTCGGCGTAGATGCCAGTTCCCTGCTCGGCCGCGGAGGCGTGATCGGTCATTTTCGCGACGTAGCGCCGGATGCGGTGGTGCTGGACCTGGACCGGTTGCCATCACACGGGCGCGAGGTGGGCGTCGTGCTGCGCGGCAGCAAGAGCACACGGCATTTGCCGCTGATCTTTGCCGGAGGCGATGCGGAAAAGGTCGAGCGCATTCGCGTCGAGCTGCCGGACGCGGTGTACACGTCCTGGGACAACATAGGCGATGCCGTCAGGCATGCGATGACGCACCCAGTCGTGAGGCCGGTAAAGCCGACGCGGCACCTGGAGCGCTGGGCGGGTGCAAGCTTGTTGCGGAAACTGGACATCAAGCCGGGGACGCAAGCGGCGGTGCTCGGCTGCTTCGATGGATTCACGGAGCTGCTTGGAGACTTGCCGGAAGGTGTGTCGCTTGTGAAACGGTTCACGGCTGAGACGCGGCTTGCCCTGTACATTGTGCGCTCGGTTCGCGAACTGGCGGGCGCTTTCGAGCATGCGGTCGCGCGTTTGCCGAAGGACGCTTCGCTTTGGATCATTCATCCGAAGCGAACGAAGGCCATGAGCGTGGACTTCAACCAGAACGATGTGCGTGAGGTTGGACTGGCGCGGGGATTCGTCGACTACAAGGTGTGCGCGGTGAACAGCGAGTGGTCCGGATTGAAGTTCGCGCGGAGAAAGAAGCAGGTCGCGCGAAGATGATCGATGCGAAATTCACCCCTGTAAGGCGTCAGGGTGGCACCGACACAAGCGAAAGTTAACGAATCTCGCAATATCCTTCCTGACAAAAACTAGGCCGCTCTCTGCAAGTTTTGCTAGTGTTCAGAAACCACGCATCCACTACATGATTGAGTGAGCACTTGTAAGTGCCGATCAAACGTGACCGAGACGTTTGACGCTCGATCGCTTGTCCTGTGGGGGGAAGATTTGCCTCCGCACTCCTGACTTTCTCAAAGGTAATTGGAGGCGCCATAATGATGAAATATGCAGCACTCTCAGCTGGCCTGTTGGTCGGAGTATGCGCTTCAGCGCAGGACGTTCCGAAGGTAGAAGTCCCGGTTGGCTTTTCGTTTGTCAACGTCCATCCCAACCTTGATCCCATCACGAGTTTCAATATATTTGGTGGCGGCGGCCAGTTTGACATCAACTTCGGAAATTATTTCGGCGTCAAGGCCGACTTCATGGGATATACCCAGGGCAGCGGGCTGAAGAACCAGCTTGATAACAAGCTCGGCTACACCGGCTCGGTGAACGGAAACGTATTCACTTACATGTTCGGACCCCAGATCAAAAAGCATACTGGAGTGGTGCAGCCGTTCGGCGAAGCCCTGTTTGGCGCCGCGCATACCAACGCATACGCCACGATCGCGAATGCCGAAGGCGCAGTCTCCGGCTCCGGGAATAACAACGGTTTCGCCCTGGCAGCCGGCGGAGGCATCGATTTCAAAATCAACAGATATTTTTCGGCCCGACCAGTCGAGGTGGACTATCTTCTGACTCGCTTCTCGGCCAACCACGTGGCCAACTATACCGCCAACCAGAATAATTTCCGCTATGTGGGCGGGATCGTCTTCACCTTCGGCGGCGCGCCTCCGATCCCGCCGACGGCGAGCTGCTCCGCTTCTCCCACCCAGATCATGGCGGGAGATCCGGTATCGGCTTCGATCGCGACGCAGAACTTCAATCCTAAACACACAGTTACTTATGCGTGGACAAGCACCGGCGGCCGCGTGTCGGGTACGACCGAAACCGCAAATATAACCACGACCGGCGTGGCGCCTGGCAGTTATACGGTTTCGGCAACGGCCACCGATGAGAAGGAGAAGAAGAACAACACGGCCAGCTGCAGCGCCAGCTTTACGGTCAAGCAGCCGCTGCCGCCGACAGCCAGCTGCGTGATCAACCCAGACAGCTTGAAGTCCGGCGATATGGCCACGCTGTCGGTAGTAGCGCAGAGTCCCCAGGGAAGCGCGTTGACCTACTCTTATGCGGCCACTGCGGGACAAATCAGCGGTACGGGCAGCAGTGCGACGCTGAACACCACCGGAGCGAGCCCCGGAAGTCCGATCACGGCGACGGCGACGGTGACCGACTCGCAAGGTTTGACCGGTACCTGCCAAGCTGCGGTTAACGTTGCTCCTCTGCCTCCGCCCGTGGCTGTGGAGGAAACAACCAAGGTAGGAGAGTGCAGTTTCAATAACTCGAACAAGCCCGGCCGCGTCGACAACGAATGCAAGGCAACGCTGGACCAGGTGGCCCTTTTGATTCAGCAGCAACCGAACGATAGTTACGTGATCGTCGGTTATGCGGAGGACGTGGAGACGGAGAAAGAGACGCAGCTGGCGGGCCAGCGGGCGGTGAACGTGAAGTATTACCTCACCCAGGGCGAAGGCGGCCAGCAGATCAATCCCTCCCTCCTGCAGGTGAAGGCCGGGGCGGAAAAGACGAAGGCGATCAGGATTTATCGAGTTCCGAATGGCGCCGCGTTTACGGAGCAGACCACCACCGTCGACGAGAGCCAGGTGCAAGGGCAGTCCCGTAATGCTCCGGCGAAGAAGCACCACAAGAAAGCAGCCTCTGACAGCACCGCGCCCGCAAACCAGCAGTAAGCCGGCTCCCGAGGCTCTTACCAGGTCAACGCCCCTACCTGTTCCTGCGATGTCCTCGCAAGGGCAGGTAGGGCGGTGGCGCATGTACTCAGACCCAAACTTTATCGGCCCCCACGCGTCTTCGGGCGCGTGGGGCTTTTTTGTGTTCCGCATACTGGCCTGCGATCTAACGAATGCAAGATATGGCGATGCGCGTGCCCCAGATCGGCGCTGATTGATTCGACTCCGTCGCAACGGAGAATCAAGTCCTTGCATTCGCCAGGATTCAACTGTAGCTTTCCTGCAGACCGATTCAGGTCACACGAACCGGCACGAATTCTCCCAACAGCTGGACCGTAGCGGATCGATTGCGTTTCAAGCTGTCTTATCCCTGGATTCTGCTTCCAAAAAAATGCTTACTGGAAAGGCCGCCATGCCCTTTCGTGAAGGTATCCGCCTGCAGTGTCTGCCTCCTTGCGTTCCCGCGATTGCCCGGAACAGCTATCCAATTCACAGAAGGACGACCATCGCATGGGTCTTCTTTTGGCTGCTGACCGGAGCACTCTCTGTGATGACTGCCGACGCCCAATTAGGGCTTGGCGACTTACGGCTTGGCGAAGGGCTTGCTGAGAAATGTGCCGGTACGCCTGTCGACCGCCCGCGTCCAGTCGAGGCAGATACACGCCTGAGGGAGCGCATCGTCGTCCAGCAGCACATCTTACCGGCCGGCGACCATCACGATACTGACCTCGAGATCAACGGCGTTACATGCGTGGTGCCCCAAGGCACCTATGCGTATCGCAACGTGAATATCTGGGGCGGCGGCAGCCTTAGCTTTGAGGATGCAGCGATCGACTTCCACGCACATTCGATCCTCGTCGAAAATGGCGGGACACTGGTGGCCGGTATGAGCGGGGCACTCACGGGGCCAGTGACGATCTGGCTCTACGGTTCGCCGACCGATTCCGTCGCCCCCATTACCTGCAAGAGCGGAGCTACATGCGGTGTCCCGGCGGATATCTGGAGCTCCAATCCAAACGTCGTCATGAAGACGATGCCGGCGATGGGCGCCAAATGCACGACAGAGCACGAGGCCGACAGTTCGTATCCGGGAACCGATTGCTTCTATCAGTATGAAAAACTGGCCGATGGCGATCCGGAAAATGCGTTTTTCGGCAGGAAGGTGCTGGCGGTCTCCTGGGGCGGATCAATGATCCTGAAAGGCAAAAAAGGCATCCGGGACGGAATGCCGATTGCCATGACTCCTTCTGATTCGGGAACAAGCTGGGTGCGGTTGACCGATAATCTGACGAAACCCACCATGACCTTTCATGTCGATCGTCCGGTTCCGACCTGGGGCAATAACGATCATATCGTTCTTACCAGCACCGATTACCTGCCCAGCCATTCCGAGGAAGTCGTCATCGCGAGTGTTGGCAGCGACTCCAAGGGAACGCTGATTACGCTGCAGGCAGCCACAAAATATCCGCATTACGGGACGGCCTATGACTTCTCCAGCATCGCTGCGGGCAAAGGGCCCAACGACGACCTAAATCGTCCGGCGCCCCAGCTGCCTGCCCGGCATCTGGAGACGCGGGCTGCCGTGGCCTTATTGACGCGCAGCATCATGATTGCATCCGAAGGCGACAGCCCGGTGCTCACCGACCGCTATGCGTCCACCCCGCACTTTCCTTCAGGCTATTACGGCGGCCACACCGTCATTCGCGCTGGAGTCACGCAGTATCAGATCCAGGGCGTGGAGTACTACCAGCTTGGCCAGGGCGGCGTTATTGGCCGATATCCGATTCACTTCCACATGGACCGCACCGTGCCGCAACCGACCGCCAACCCGCCCTTTCAGGGCACTTACGTTGCGGATAGCTCCATCCACGAATCGAATACACGCTTTATCACTGTGCATGCCACGCAGGGACTTCTGCTGGCGCGGAATGTGGGCTACCGTTCGATCGGCCACGGCTTTTACCTGGAAGATGCTACGGAGACGAACAACAAGCTCTATTCGAACATCGGTATCCAGGCGCGCGCCGCCGTGTACGACGGCCTCAATGACCGCAGTGTCCCCGGAATCCTGGCTCAGCCGGGGAATTCGGGCGCAGAAATCTTTCCCTATCATTCCGACTACGATCATCCATCGGTTTTCTGGATTATGAACACCTGGAACGACTTCCAGTACAACGTCGCCGTGGGGGCCGGGACGTGCGGCGCCTGCTACTGGATGCCTCCAAGCGCTATCAGCGGGTCATCGGTCTATGAAACCTGGGATTCCTATGCTGGCATGCAGACCACGGATCGGGCAGGAATCGCACCCGTGCTGAACTTTACCGGCAACTCGTGTAGCACCGCGATGAATTCGCTAGAAACCGTGGGCAACACCGCGCCCTGTCTCGGAGTTGTAGAAGGACAGACTTCGAATCCGAATTCTCTCGGCTCAGTGCCCAACCCCATGCCGACTCCCTATCCAAACGTGAATGCGGGACTGCGCCAGCATGCCACGATATGCTCCGCAGAGAACCAATCCAACTGCGCGGACCCTGACAAGGTTCCGACCTGTAGCGGCCTCAATGGCGAAGAGGCAGACTGTGCCGCGACGATCATCAGCCACTACACCACTTCTTTCAACTGGGCCGCGAAAAACTTTTCCGCGATCTGGCTGCGGGGATGGTGGTTCCTGATGGAGGACAGCGCAATCACCGACGTCCAGGGCGCTGGACTTACCCAGATCACCGGAGGCGGATACACGCGATCCGATGCAGCTCAGGGCTTCTGGAACCTCTCGCTGCGAAATCTTTTTGTCGGCAATGTGCAGCCGAACAATTCCACCGGCGTGCCCGATAACCCGGCGGCGTCGAATGGCGGCCCGTTCAATCCTTTCTCCGGGCTGACATGCCCCTACAATGGCGATCATTGTGTATCGGCGGCCGACGGCATCAGCATTCCCATCGACTCCTTCGGCAACGCACAGCGGTTATTCAACATATATGATGGGCCTGTCTTCGAAGACTCCGATGCCTTTGCGGATGTTCATACCACCAAAATCGGCAGCGTGTCAGCCTGCAAGTCACCGGTAGGTGGAAACGACAATCCGGGGGAATGCCAGAGACTCGGATGGATGAATGGCTACCAAGTCGGGGTACTTCAGAACCCGCAAACCAACCTGCCCGGAAACGACTGCATTCTGCCCAATGCCGCGATCGCCTGGAAGCAGCCCAACGGCTTTTATTATCCACCGGCCTTCCACTCCAGAAATCTAGCCTTTAAGAACGTCGATATTCGCCATTTCGTCGTTGAGCCTTTCTGGAAACCCAATTCGTTCACGACGGATCTCGGCAAAGTCAAAAACACCTACTGCACCTGGGAATATGGGATGTTTGGAGTGAATTTCACCGACATCGATCGCCAGACCGAGCTGAGCGACGACGATGGGGCGCTGACCGGTCTGACATCGGACACTGTAAAGCCTGTGAGCCCGGACCCGCCGGACCCATCGATTTCCGTCAATAAAGATCCCTTTTTCAACGCGCCTCTCCTGACGCCGGAGTGCTCGAGTTCCTTCCCGGGAGGAACCTATCAGGTACCAAATACCAGCCCACCTCAGTTTGCAAGCACCACCGCCACAGCAGACGCCAGCCCCTATCAGTATGTAAGCACAGTCGTCTATCACTACTGTGATCACCAGGAGCTCATCGACGGCAAGGAAGTCACTGTGGCCGGCTGTTCCACCTGGGGAGGCAACTGCACCGATCAGACCTGCTCGGGCGTTCCGCTCTATCGCCAGTTCCTTACCGGCGACGAGTTCACCGCATATCAGACAGACCCGACTACGCGGCCGGTGGTTCGCCTGATGGGCCAGGTGAGCGTGCAGCGCAGCAACCTGACGCTCAATCACGGGAGCTATTACATCGACACGACGCTGGACGAGGCAACCCAAAAACAACAAATCAACGCGCGATACGCTCCCAACACTCCCGCCGCATACAATGTCAACCTCTTTGAGGCGAATGGGACCTATTATGTGTTTTTCCTTTTCGCCACAGAACGCTTCCACCAGAGATATAGTTTCTACGTCGGGAATGTCTCAGAATCAGCAGCCCTGGCTGCGGTTGCGCCTGCCCGCATTCAGTTGCCCGACCAGAAATTCGTGACCAATCCGGGAACTGGCGGAGGCTGGATCACCAACAAGGTCTATGACTCCACCGCCGGGCTGCTGACCCTGACCGTGGATCTGTCCAACGAAAACGTCTCCATGGATAAGGAACAGTTTTGCCAGCCAACTAGTTATTGCACCTTTACCCAGGGCTCGGGACCGAAAGGCACGGGAACATGCGGATGCAACACGAACAATCCCGCCTGTAAGGCGGCCGACAATGTATGCAGCTGGGGCGTCAAGGATATCGATTGCCCCATCGACGGCTGCTATGGCTTCTCCATAACGATGCCCGGTTCATTTGTGGCGGGCACTCAACCCAACCTGCCGCCCGCGCCGATTCACTTCACAGGCGATACGAACCCCACCGATCCCTATAAGACCAGCGATCCCTACTTTAACGCGGGCAACGTTACGTTTTCCAATACCAATGTCGTTGCGGGCTCCGAATGCACTTATAACCCTGTGCCAACGCAGCAGTGAGCAGCTTCTACATCAGGTTGACGGCATCGACGTCCACGATGAGATTGCGGCGGGGAATGTTCAGAGCGTCAGACTGAGCGAGCGCGAGGCGCAGAGTGCGCGCGAGCGCCTGCCGCTTCTCGGCTTTCAATACCAAATGGAAGCGATAAATGCGCTTGATGCGGGCAATGGGCGCGGTGGCGGGGCCAAGCACGCGCACTCCGTTGAGCTGCGTGGATTGGAACCAGCGGCCCAGGCTCGTTGCCCAGCCGGCAGCTTCTTCGAGGCGCGAGCTTTGGAGGGTGAGATTGGCGAGCGCCGCACAGGGCGGGTAGTGCATCCACTTGCGGTACTTCATCTCGCGCTCTACGAAGGCGTGGAAGTCGTGCTTCGCCGCGCACTCAATGGCGTAGTGATCAGGATGGTAGGTCTGCACGAGGACAGTGCCGGTAAGCTCGCCGCGTCCCGCGCGCCCTGAAACCTGGGTGAGAAGCTGGAAGACGCGCTCGGCGGCGCGGAAGTCAGGCAGGCCGAGGGCGAAGTCCGCACCGACAACGCCGACCAATGTGACTCCGTGGATGTCGTGGCCCTTGGCGATCATCTGCGTGCCGACAAGCAGGTTGATTTCGCCGGAGTGGAGGCGCATGAGCAGGCGCTCCATGTCGGCGCGGCCCCGGACGGTGTCGCGATCCATGCGACCGATGCGCGCGCCGGGAAAGATTTCCTGGAGGCGCTCCTCGCCCTGTTGTGAGCCTGCTCCGAGGAAGTAGAGATGTTCGCTGTCGCATTCGGGGCAGCGCTGCGGCACTGTCCTTTTGTATCCGCAGTAGTGACATTCCAGGCGCTGGCCAACCGGCGCGTGGCCGTCGCTTGTCGTCACCGGCTTGTGGTAGGTGAGCGAGATGGAACAGTTTTCGCACTGGAGTTTTTCGCCGCAGGCGCGACACATGACGACGAAGGAGTAGCCGCGGCGATTGAGCAGTATGATGGCCTGCTCGCCTCGATCGAGCGTGGCCTGCGTCTGGTCGATGAGGGCACGGGAGAAAAGATGCTCCTGGCCTGTCTCCTGGAACTCGCGGCGCATATCGACCAAATCGACCAGGGGCAGCGGACGATTCATGACGCGTTCGTGCATCTCGATCTGCGCGTATTTTCCCTGGCGCGCGTTGTGCCACGATTCGAGCGACGGTGTGGCCGAGCCGAGCACGATAGTTGCGTTGGCGAGCTTGGCACGCATCACCGCCGTGTCGCGGGCATGGTAGCGCGGCATCGATTCCTGCTTGTAGCTGGAGTCGTGCTCTTCATCGACAACGATGAGGCCGAGATTTTCAACAGGCGCAAAGATGGCGGAGCGTGTGCCAACAACTACGCGGGCGTCGCCGTGGCGAATACGATGCCATTGCTCGGAGCGCTCTTCGGGCGTGAGCGCAGAATGCAGCAGCGCGACTTCGCTGCCGAAGGCGTGATGCAGCTGCGCGGCCATGGCAGGCGTGAGACCGATCTCGGGCACGAGCAGGATGGCGGACTTGCCGCGGTCGAGGGCGCGCTGCATGGCGGCGAGATAGACTGCCGTCTTGCCGGAGCCGGTGACTCCGTGAAGCAGATGCGGGCTAAACTCGGCGGTTTCGACGGCGGCGGTAATGGTGTCGAGAGCCGCCTGTTGCGCGGGGTTAAGCGCGTGCACTGAACGATGCAGCGTGGAGAGCTGCGTAAGGTGGAAGTCGGCGGGACGCGCTTCGATCCTGACGAGCTCGCGCTTCACCAAAGTCGCGAGCGTAGAGACGGGAACGTCGAGGCGGCGCAGCTCGGTGATGGGCAGTTCGCCTCCAGAGCCGGCGAGCTCAGCGAGGATGGCCGTTTGGTTGTCGTTGAGTTTGGGCAGGCGGGCGTCTTCGATCAGCACCGCATAACGGACGGTGCGGCGGGCGTCGCGTGGCGCGGCGGTGGTCTCGCGGATGATCCACTTCTTGCGGAGCATGCCGGCGAGCAGATGAGCGGCGACTCCGGTTGCCGAGCGGAGGGTAGCTGCGCGCACCGCGTCTCCGTTTTCGAGATAGTTGAGGACTTTGTATTCCGTGTCCTGCTCCTCGGGCGAACGGCGCGAGCGGCGCGACGAGCCCTGCTCCGCGCCCTCAAAAAGAGCTTCGCGGCCAAGGTCGGTGATTCGGTAGAGCACCTGTTTACGCACCTCGCTCATGAGGGGCAGCATGGCGCGCAGCACTTCGCCCACGGGCGCGATGTAGTACTGCGCGATCCATTGCGCCAGCTCGAGCAGCTGCGGAGAAAAGATCGACTCTTCGTCGAGAATGTTGAGGATAGGCTTGGCTTCAACAGGCGGCGGTTCGTCGTGTACGCGGAGAACGATTCCGGTCATCTTTTCGTTGCGGAACGGGACCAGGACGCGGGCTCCGATGGGCGGAGTCGCTTCGCCAAGCGCATAAGTGAAGGCGCGATCAAGCGGGACCGGCAGGGCAACGTCGCAGAAAGCAGGCACTTGTTACAGGGTATAGGAAGCTAGAGTCCGGGTAGCGAAGGAGCAGTCAACTAAAAACCGGTCAGCGAAGAATAGGTCAGCGAGGGATCTTGGCCTTACGGTAAGGGCAAGCTAGTTCTCTGGGCGTGGCACGGGCTTGAGACCGAGCTCGGCCATGGCCAGTTGCAGATCTTTCCAGGCCTCTTTCTTCTGGGTCGGGTCGCGAAGCAAATAGGCCGGGTGATATGTCACGATAAGCTTTGCGCCGCGTGCCTCATGCAGGCGTCCGCGCAGACGGGCGAGCGGGGACTTGCCTCCGAACAGGTAGGTTGCGGCGGTCGCCCCAAGGGCGACAATCACCTGCGGACGGATAACATCGATCTGGCGGAAGAGGAACTGCGTGCAGGTCTTCGCTTCTTCGGGTTCGGGGACGCGGTTCTGAGGTGGCCGGCACTTGACGATGTTGGCTATGTAGACCTCGGTGCGCTTCAGTCCCATCGCGGCGATCATGTTGTTGAGCAACTGGCCAGCGCGGCCTACGAAGGGAAGCCCCTGCATATCTTCGTCAGCGCCTGGGCCTTCGCCGATGAACATGAGGCGGGCGTTGGGGTCTCCGTCGCCGAAGACGATGGAGTGGCGGCCTTGGAAGGCGAGCGGGCAGCGGGTGCAGTCTCCAATCTCTTCGCGGATGGCCTGGAGCTCGGCGGCGCGGCCGGCGGCGGGGATGCTCTCGACCGAAGCCGCGGAGATCAGTGGCGGAGGCGTTGGTTTACGGGCGGGGATGGGCGGCTCCGGTGCGAGATTTGTAACTGATACGGATTCTAATTCAGGAATGGATTCGGATGTCGGCTCGCCGCGACGGTAGAAGTCATAGATGCCGAGGTCGCGATAATAACGGATGCGGGCCTGGATGGCCTGGTCGAGTTCAGGGGTAAGTTGGGTCATTTCAGCGCAAGCGCGACTCTAGCTGGCCTTCGCGGGCAGTTTCGATTCGATTACGGCGACGCGCTCGCGCAGGTCGGAGAATTCGCGTACCCAGGCAAGGTCGGTCTGCGCCTTCGATTCGGAGATGGCTGCCATGAGCGTGTTGAACTGCATCTCGCTCTGCTTCGACTGAGAGTTAAACCGTTCATCGATTGATTTTGCCAAAGCGTTGAATCGGTCATCGACGAGCTTTTCGAAAGAGGCCTGGCGCACCTTGAGTTCGCACACGTCGGGCGCGATCACATCCTGAACGAGTTGCTGGAGAGTCTGAAGTACGTTGTCGGTCATGGAGTCTTCAGTTGTCATCTTATCCCTGATTGCCCGACGCGCTGCCAACGAAAATATATCTGCGCCAACTCCATGGTACCGTCCTCAGCTACTCCATGGTGATACTCTCAGTAACGACTTTCTGTGGACGGCGCAGGCCGAGAATCTCCTGGAGGATGCGGTCGGCGAGGTCGCGTTTGGCCATCTCGGGGAGTTCGAGGGCGGTGGATGGCGTGAGAAAGGTGACGGCGTTGCGGTCGGAGTCGAAGCCGATACCTTCGCGCGAGACGTCGTTGAGAACGATGGCGTCGGCACCTTTGCGCAACAGCTTCGCGCGGGCGTGCGCGACCGCGTCCTGCGTCTCGGCGGCGAAGCCGATGATGAGCTGTCCCGAATGGCGGCGGGCTACGGCCTCGGCAAGTATGTCTTCAGTAGGCTCGAGCTCGATGGTGAGCGGGCCGGTGCGCTTCATCTTCTGCTCGGCCGGTTTGAGCGGGCGATAGTCGGCGACGGCAGCGGCCTTGATGACGATGGTGGCCTGGTCCATGCGGCCGAGAACGGCGGAACGCATCTCCTCCGTAGTGACTACCGGGACGACTTCGACATTGGCGGGCGGACGCAGCGCGGTCGGCGCGGTGATGAGAATGACGCGCGCCCCGCGGCGTTCGGCGGCTTCGGCCAAGGCGTATCCCATCTTTCCGCTGGAGCGGTTGCCGAGAAAGCGCACTGGATCGAGGGCTTCGCGGGTGCCTCCGGCGGTGACGAGCACCGTTTCACCGACAAGATCGTTGCGCTGGTGCAGGACTCCCAGAACGACTTCAACGATGGCTGACGTCTCGGCGAGGCGACCGCTTCCGGTCATGCCGCAGGCGAGGTATCCGCTGTCAGGCGGAACGATGTGCACATTGCGACTGGCGAGCGTGTCGAGATTTGCCTGGGTGGCCGGATGCTGCCACATGTTCACGTTCATTGCAGGCGCCACGATAACGGATGCGGTGGTGGCGAGGTAGAGCGTGGTCAGGAAGTCGTCGGCGATGCCGTGCCCGAATTTGGCAAGGATGCTGGCCGTGGCCGGGGCGACGACAAGGGCATCCGTTGTCTGTGCAGCTTCGATATGCTCGATGGTGGAACCAAGATTGTCGTCGGGTGACTCAGGCGCAGCCCACAGGCTGGTGATGACCTTGTGTCCCGTGATCGAGGCGAAGGTAAGCGGTTGAATAAATTGCGTCGCCGCCTCGGTCATGACCACATGCACATCGAGCGCGTGCTGTTGCAGCGCACGGACCAGCTCTGCTGCCTTGTAGGCGGCGATTCCACCGGAAACCCCAACCGTGACCTTCATACTTCAATATTACGGGACATTTGCCGGCCAAGGTCCGAAAATCCGGGTCCGGGACACCCGCGCAGGGTCTATATGCGATCTGGCTTACAGGCTGACGAACTTTGGAATCTCGGGGGCGACGATTTCCGGCTTGAGGACGGGCGTTTCAGCTTTGACGTAACCGACCTTGCCCGCGGCGATTTCATCCTGTGCAACTTTGCAGGCCTTGCTGGAACGGGAATCAACGAGCGGCTGGGAACCATTCTGGAGTTGACGTGCGCGGCGCGCGGCAACCATAACGTAGCGAAAATTGCTATCGAACTCCTGCTCAACACTCATGGCGTCTCTTCTCCAAAAATTGCCTCAGTCCACTCACACTGGAGCGGCCTCAGCGTTGACGACTCCGAAAGCCTGGAGCACGGGTTTGATCCGCGCTTCAGAATTTCGCTGGCGGCATTTTTCCGCCTTTGCGATCAGCTCTTCGTCGTCGCGAGTCGCGGGGAGGTGGTTGCGGCTCATGCGTTCGGCGGCGACGATGGCTGCCATTTCCTCGACCGCGCGGTCGAGAATATCGTTGACCAGAATATAGCGATATTCGCGGTAATTCTCAATCTCCTCGCGAGCCTTCGCGAGTCGACGCTGGATAATCTCTTCCTGCACAGCACCTTCCGCGCGACTGCGATTGCGCAAGCGGTAGGCAAGAATCTCCGGCGACGGGGGCATGACAAAAACGCTGACGGCGTCCTGCATCTTCTCGCGGACCTGCGACGCGCCCTGCACATCGATGTCGAGGAGCACGTCTTTACCCTGAGCGAAGGCGTCGGTCAACGAGCAGCGCGCGGTTCCGTAATAGTTGCCGAATACGTCGGCATACTCCAGGAACTCTCCGGCGTCAATCATGCGCCGAAACTCTTCGCGGCTGATGAAGTGGTACTCGCGAGCTTCCTGCTCGGAGCCGCGCGGAATGCGCGTGGTGTAGGAAACGGAAAACTCCAAATTATCGACTAGAGACCGGAGCTGGCTGACGAGCGTGGATTTGCCAGAACCGGAAGGGGCCGAGATGAGGAACAAGATGCCTGCCAAAACGCTGGTGTTCTCCTTTGTATTCGCGTCGCTACTCGAGATTTTGAATCTGTTCGCGCGCTTTTTCGATTTCGGATTTCATGCCCAGGCCAAGTTCGGTGATGCGCGGACCATTTCCGGCAACACCTCCCGTTTTGGAAAGAAGCGTGTTGGCTTCGCGGTTCATTTCCTGCAAAAGAAAGTCGAGCTTCTTGCCGATTTCGCCGCCGTTCTCCACCAGCGACCGGAAGTGATCGATGTGGGTGCGCAGGCGGGTCACTTCTTCGTCCACATCGCTGCGTTCCGCGAGCAACGCGGCTTCCTGCAACACTCGATCGCGGTCGAACGATCCGTCGAGCATGGCCGTGAGACGCTGGCTGATGCGCTCGAAGTAGGCCTGCCGCACATCTTCGCGCAGCTGCGCCGCTTCGTCGACCAGGCTGCGCAGGCGGTCGAGCGCAGCAAACAACTCCGCAGCAAGGGCTGCGCCTTCCTGCGCGCGCATTACGTTCAGCGCGTCGATGAGCCGCGGGATTTCATCCAGGACTGCGGCTTCGAGAGCGCGGGCTTCTTCGTCGGAACCGCGATCGCCCGAAGCCTTCTCATAGGAGCGGCCCTCGCCGTTGAAGATGCCAGGCAGGCGGAAGATGGCGTTCAGGTCAGGCTCGCCCATCAATCCGTGCTGCGCGCAGGCGCTGCGGAACGCGGCGAGATAGGTTTCCACAAGCGCCGCGTCATAGGCCGTCTCAACCTTCTGGCCGCGATCGAGGTTCAGCGTAACTTCGACATGGCCGCGGACCAGCTTCTGCTTGAGCACACGGCGAAGCTGCATCTCAAGCGATTCTGTCCCGCCGGGCAGTCGCATGTGCAGGTCAAGGAAGCGATGATTGACGCTCTTGAGGCTGAGGGTGAAGCCGAGCGATTCGGAAACGCGACCCGAGGTACGGGCGAATCCCGTCATGGAATAGACGGGCGCGGGAACAGGTAAAGGGGCGCTCATGCATCCATCTTTCCCAGCAGAGCAGGTTCGCGCGAGTCGTATTCGTCGGCGCCCATGAATTGCAGCCGGTAGAGCTTTTGATATGTAGGCGAGATTTGCAACAGATCTTCGTGCGATCCGATGGCGGTGATGCGCCCTTGCTCGAGCACCGCAATGCGGGTGGCGCGACGGACAGTCGAGAGCCGGTGCGCGATCACCACAACGGTGCGGCCGGTCATAAGATTACTGAGCGCAGTTTGCACCAGCGATTCGCTTTCGTTATCGAGGGCGGAGGTGGCCTCGTCGAGAATGAGGAGGGGAGCATCTTTCAAAATGGCGCGCGCGATGGCCAGGCGCTGGCGCTCGCCTCCAGATAGGCGGAAGCCTTTCTCGCCAATGATGGTGTCGTAGCCCTCGGGCATCTGCAGGATGAAGTCGTGCGCGAGCGCGGCCTGAGCGGCCTCAATCACGCGCGAAAGCGGCACGTCGGGCTGTCCATAGGCGATGTTGTTGCGCACAGTGTCGTTGAAGAGGATGGTCTCCTGCGTGACCTTGCCGATTTGTTCTCGCAACGATCTCAGGCTCACATCGCGCAGGTCATGTCCGTCGATGAGCACGCGGCCCGAGGATGCGTCGAAGAAGCGCGGGATGAGATTCACCAGGGTCGACTTACCTGCTCCGCTGGGGCCGACGAGCGCGATCACTTCGCCCTGGCGAATGTCGAGATCGATGTTGTGCAGCACTTCTTTCTCGCCCTCGTCACTGCTGTAGGCAAAGCCCACGTTCTCCAATCGAATCGCTTCGCGAAAGCCCTTCAAGTGGAATGGGTGCTTGCGCTCGACGACTTCGTCCTGGTCTTCCATGAATTCGAAGATGGCCTGCGACGCGCCCACCGCCTGCTGGAAGCTGTTGTAGTACACGGCCGAGCGGCGCACCGGATCGTAGAGCTTGAAGAGCGCGACGATGAAGGCGAAGAACGTGCCCGTCGTCATCACGTGGCTGCTGATGGCGTTTCGTCCGAAGAGAAGCAGCAGGGCGATGGCCACGGCCCCGATGAGGTCCATGAGGGGTGAGCTGATGGCCTGGGCACGCACCGAGCTCAGATTGGCGCGGAAGAGGCGGCGCGCGGCCTGGCGGAAGCGCAACACCTCCCAGAACTCCATGTTGAAAGCTTTGACGATGCGGTTACCGGTAATGGTTTCGTGAAGGATGTTCTGGATTTCGGCCAGCTTGTCCTGGCCTTTGCGCGTAGTCTGGCGGACGCCGCGTCCGATTTTTCTGATCGACCCGATGACGACGGGGACAAAGAGCAGCAAGACCCACGCGAGCTTGCCGCCGAGGAAGATAACCACTCCGGCGGTAAAGATCAGAGTAAAGGCCTGCTGGAGGAAATCCGACAATACCGACGACATGGCGTACTGCACACGCTCAATATCGCTGATGAGCGCTGAGAGCAGCGTGCCGGTGGCGTGCTTCTGGAAAAAAGAAATCGAGCGGCGCAGGATGGCTTCGTATAGGTCGTCGCGAAGATCGGTGATCATGCCGAAACCGGCGTAGTTGGCGAGATAGGTTCCGGTGTAGTCGCAGATGCCCTTCAGCAGCGTGGAGCCAACGAAGGCGAAAGCGACGACGGTCCAGTCATTGTGAAAGTGCGAGGGGACGAGACGCTGAAGGTCGATGTGAAAACGCGTCCCGAGCGCCGAGAGCAGCGTGATGTCTTTGCGGCTGCCTCCGGGATGGAGGACGTTGTCGAAGATGGGGCCGACGAGCAGAACGCGAAAGGCATCGAGGAGACCGACAGCGGCGGCCAGCACAACGGCGGAGATAATCTGAAGCCAGTATCGTCCGGCGTAATGGAGCAGTCGCCAGACTCGCTTCATTGCTTGTTCTCGGGTGGCGGCTCAATTTGCCACGACTGCCAGATCATCCCGTTATTTTAGACTGTTTGCCGCGACAGGGCACGCGGAGAGTCCTTTCGAGGAGTTTGCACGCTACCGCCTGGAGCCGCGCCGCCGGATGAGAACCAGCACGAGGACTCCGGCCAGAATGAGCAGGACGAGGGAGCGAAAACTCACAAAAGAACTTTCTCCAATGCAGACACCACTGGGCCGATTCTACGCTCTAGGTCTACTCACTTCTCATGCGATTGCGCGGATCACGCCGCCGTCGACGCGGATCGCGGAGCCGGTCGTCGCCGAAGCTGCCTCGCTACATAGATACACGACCATCGCTGCGACTTCTTCCCGGAGTCTCGAAGCGCTTGATGAGACTGCTGGGCCGGGCATGCTCGAAGAACTCGCGGGCAAGCACATCTTTTGTCTTGCCTGCTGCGCGGCCAGACTCTCGACAAATGTCGCCACGCCTTCGCTCTCGGTGGGGCCGACCATCACGGAGTTCACGGTGATGCCGCTTGCCGGGAAAGACTCGGCGATGCCGCGCGCGACCGCCATCTGCGCGGTTTTGGTCATGCCGTAATGCACCATTTCGGCGGGAATCTGCACGCCTGACTCGCTGGAGATGAAGGTCACGCGGCCCCACTTTTTCTCGAGCATCTGCGGCAGATAGTGGCGCGTGATGCGCACGCCGGAGAGCACGTTCGTCTCGAAAAATCGCCGCCAGTCCGCGTCGTCGATTTCGAGGAATGGCCTGGTCTCGATGATGCCCAGATTGTTGACCAGCACATCGAGGTGCTGCACACGAGAGAAGAGCATCTTTGCGCCCTCCTCGGTGCTCAGGTCAGCGGCGACGCCATCCACTTGTCCTCGATCTTACCGATGGCCTTGTTGATGGTTCCTCGGTGCGTCCATTGACGTAGACGAAAGCGCCTTCAGCGGCGAGAAGTTTCGCAGTGGCGAATCCGATGCCCGCAGTTGAGCCGGTGACGAGTGCGCGTTGAACCTCTCCACTTGCCTGCCAACAGAGCAGCGGTCAGAAACAGCGTAGGCCAGATTGAATAAAACACATTCCCGTGGAAAATCCATGTGGGATTGATACGCCAACTGATTATGTCGAATGCGATGGCCGCAATCCAGATTGCGATCACAGCAGGGGTTATTCGGGAAAGGGCGATGACACAACATACAATGCAACCAACTGCAAAAGCTCTGAACATGATGAAAGACAGCGGCACCGACACGGACTGTGGACCTGCCATCCCTTGTATGAAGCAGGCCAGGACGATATAGGCACCGCTGCAAAAGGCCAATCCGATAAAGACATATTTCATGTCTGACTTATCTCGGCATGTCCCGGTGCGCCGTCTTCACCCGGTAGCCTTCTTTCGTGAGGCGTTTGCGCATCTCTTCCGCGATCATCACCGATCGATGTTGCCCGCCCGTGCATCCGAAAGCCACTGTCAGATAGCTCTTGCCCTCGTGGATGTAGTGCGGAAGCAGAAAGAGCAACAGGTCGGTGACGCGGCCCAGGAATTCCTGTGTCTGCGCGAATCTGCGCACGTACGCGATGACCTTGGGGTGGCGGCCGGTGAGATGGCGGAACTCAGAAATGAAGTGCGGGTTGGGCAGGAAGCGCACGTCGAAGACGAGGTCGGCTTCGAGCGGCACTCCGTTTTTATAACCGAAGCTGATAGAGGAAACGAGCAGGCTCTTGCCGTCGGACTCGCGCTCGAACTGGTTCTGGATGTAGGCGCGCAGCTCGTGCACGTTGAAATTCGAGGTATCGATGAGGATGTCGGCGACGTTGCGGATGGGGTCGAGCAGCTTGCGTTCGGCCTGAATCGCGGGTCCCACCATCGCTTCGCGGCCGAGCGGGTGAGGGCGGCGCGTCTCGGAGAAACGGCGCAGGAGCGCGGCTTCGGAAGCTTCGAGATAGATGACGGTGGTGGAGAGGCGCTTGCGCAGTTCGCGCAGGATGGCCGGAAAGCGCTCCAGACGCTGCCCCTCGCGCACATCGACGACCAGTGCGGCGCGGGTGTTCTCGACCGACTGCGCTGCCAGTTCTGCGAAAGGCGTGAGCAGGTCGATGGGGAGATTGTCGACTGCGTAGTAGCCGAGGTCTTCAAAGGCCTTGAGCGCCGACGCTTTGCCGGAGCCCGACAATCCCGTGAGGATGACCAGTTCGTGCCGGGACTCTGCATGAGGAACAGGCGCGTGGCCGGCAAGGCGAGCGGCTCCTGTTGGGCCTTTGTGATTTTCGGGCGCGCGCTTGATCCTGACTGACTTCTTAAGGGCTGCCTTTTTCGGGGGAATCTTCGGCCGAGCCATGCACCATCGTAAATCAGGGCTCTTCGATCAGCTCCATTTTGCCGTCGCGCTTACGGTGCAGCACCTTCACATTTCCGCCCTTGTCGCGGAAGACGAAGACCTCGCGATCGCGAAACTCGCACTCTTTCACAGCCTCCTCAAGCGTCATGGGGCGAAGCGCGACTGAGTCGGTCGAACGGACGATATGCGGCTCGGGAATAGGTGTCCGGGCCGGAAAACTGTGCACGGTTACGGGAATGACGGGTTTGCTCCGTCCATTGCCGTTGGCCTTGGAGGCAGTCGTCGCCGCCTCTTTTTCGGTCGCGCCGCCTGGTTTTGCAGAGGCGCGACGCGGACGCTCCAGCTGCAGATCGGCCAGAAGCTTCTCTTCCTTGGGCTGGCGCTTCTTCGCCTGAAGTTTTTTCCTGCATTTGATGGCCTGAGTTTCGGCCTTGTCCAGTGCCCCGCGGAGGGCGGTTTCCATGCTTGTGGACTCGGAGATGCCGAGGATGTCGTGGCGGCGGGTTTTAATGCTGACTTCGGCTGTCTTACGGTATTTTTCCGCGCTCAAGATCACATGCGCGCCGGTTGTCCTGCCGAGAATCTTGGCGATTCGCTCAATGCCCTCCTCCGCCAGGGTGCGGAGTGCCGGGGTAACGGTCACCTGTCTGCCGGTGTACTCAACCTGCATGGTGAAAGCTCCCTTCTAGAACAGAAATTCCCACCAGGAATGGCGATTCTATCGCATTTTCGAAAACGCCGTAGTTCGAAGCCGGAACTTCCAAGTCAACGCGACCATCAGGGAGCGTTGACCTTGCACGATCTAGAAACGGCTTGGATTTTTCGAAAATGCCTGTACCTCATCCGCGAACCCGGCGCTGGTGGGTGCTTGGAATTCGCAGATCTTCGCGATATTTTGCAACGGTTCGCCGGGTCACGTTGATGCCCTGGCTTTGCAGCACAGCGGCGATCTGATCGTCGGTGAGCGGCTTGCCGGGATCTTCGTCTCCGATCAATTTTTTTACCTTGCGCTTGAGCAGCATAAGCGGCGTGCCGGCGCCTTCAGGGCCATTCACGCCCTCGGAAAAGAAGAATCGCAGTTCGTAGACACCCTGAGCGGTGTGCACATATTTATTCGACACGGCCCGGCTGACGGTGGAGGGGTGAACGCCAATCTCCTCGGCCACCTCCTTGATCATCATCGGGCGAAGAGCCTCCACACCCTTTTCCAGGAAGTCGCCCTGACGCCGGACGATTGCCTCGCAGGTGCGCAGGATGGTGTTTTTCCGCTGCTCGATATTGCGCATGAGCTGTAGCGCCGAGCGGTACCGCTCCTTCACGTAATCCTTGACCTCTTTTTCGGCTCCCTGCTGCGTCAGCATGCGGCGATACCCCTGGTTCAGACGCAGGGTGGGCAGGTCCTCTTCGTTCATGACCACTACGTATTCGTCGCCGCGCTTCACAAAGGCCACATCTGGTTCGATCAATCTGGCGTCGGATCGGTTGTATCGCTGTCCGGGGCGCGGGTCGAGGGTACGGATGAATTCGATCGCCTGCTGCGCGGTCTCAACCGACTTGCCGATGGCCTTGGAGAGCTCGCGCGGGTCGCGCTTCTGGAGGAGCTGCAGATGCTTGTCGATGATGCAGGCGGCGACGTCGAATATCTCAAGGCGGCTGTCAGCAGCGCCGGCGTCAGCACAAACGGCGTTGCTGGGAGACTGCGCAGCGGCTTCCGTGTCAGAGCTCTCAACGACCTCGGAGGAGATTTCGGACTCGTCGCCATCACCGTGAAGCTCGGCTACGCCATTCAGATCAAGACCGTTGGCCGCGGCGCGGGTGTGGATGCCGCTTCCGGCATAGCTGCTCTGCTGTTCCCGGTTGTGGCGCTCCCCGCGACTGGGTGCTTCTCCCCGGTTCTGCCGCGCAAAGATCAGCTCGAATTCCTTACGCTGGGCTTTAACCTGCGTGAACAGGCACTCGCGGAGATCGCGCGTGGCGATACCCACCGGATCAAGCTGCCGGACGACGGCGAGACCGGCATCGAGGTGCGCCCGGGCCCGGTCGAGCATGGCCTGGGGCAATTGTGCCAGCGCGGCGTGGCTGTCCTTGCGGCTTTGCGGGGTGTGGCGCGTTCCGGAATTCGCGTCTGCATCTTCGTCTGGGTCGGCCTCGGCATCTGCTTCCGAAGCCACCTCGGGCCCAAGCTGTTCGCGGAGATACCCGGCAAGCAGCTCTTCGTCACTCGCGGTGAGGTAGCCATCCTCGTTCAGATTGCCCACGATGTACTCGGCTGCATCGCGAACTGCCGGTGAAAGGGAGATGGAGCCGAGTTGCCAGAAGATGTGATCGGTGAGCGTACCGGGCTGCGAGAGGAAGTTCTCGATCGATGGCGCTTCGCTGATCTCAAAATTGTTGGCGGTGCGGAAACCGGGATCGAGATAATCCTGGAAGTAGGAGCCCATGTCGATTTCGTCGAAGGGATCGGTCTTCTTTTCGGGCTCCGCCTCAGCCGCACGTATCTCGATCGACCGGTCGTGCTCGATCTCCTGCCGGGCCACCTCGTCGAGCAGCGGGACGTTCTCTTCGAGCTCCTCGAGGATCGGGTTCTCGGTAATCTCGGCGTTGATCATCTCCCTCAGCTCAAGCTTGTTCAACGCCAGCACGCTGACCATCTGCATCAGGCCAGGCGTCAATATCTGCCGTTGAGCTACTTTCAAGCTCAGCTTGGGTTGGAGAAGAGCCATCGCATCCTAATCTTCATCTTCGAAAAATATGCCAAGTGTTTGCCTCCCAGTGTACATCCAAGGGGAACGCCTTAGAAGCCTGCCGGCGCGCCACCTGCAGATCCCACGATACTGCGAAATCGGCTTAGCCCAGGGAGAACCCCTCGCCTAAATACACTCTCCGCACTTCCGGGTCGTTGCCCAGCTGCTCCGGCGTGCCATCGCGAAAAATCTTGCCCTGGTTGATGATGTATGCCCGGTCTGTCACGGAAAGAGTCTCACGGACATTATGGTCTGTAATGAGCACACCGATGCCACTGGCTTTAAGGTCGAAGATGATCTCCTGCAGATCGATTACCGCAATGGGATCGATTCCCGAAAAGGGCTCGTCGAGCAAAATAAATGATGGCTGGATGCACAGGCAGCGCGCGATCTCCACACGCCGCCGTTCGCCGCCGGACAAGGCATAGCCGCGTGTTTTGCGGATCAGTCCCAGGTTGAGCTGCTCAATCAGTTTTTCGGTGCGCGAGCGCCGCGTCTCGCGGGAGATGTTCTGCACTTCGAGCACGGCGAGAATATTCTCCTCCACCGTGAGCTTGCGGAAAACCGACGGCTCCTGCGGAAGGTAACTGATGCCATATTGCCGGGCCCGCATGTACATGGGGACGTGAGTGATGTCTTCGCCATCGGCGAGGACGCGGCCCGAATCCGGAGCGATCAGGCCGACAATGATGTAGAAGCTGGTCGTCTTGCCCGCGCCGTTCGGCCCCAGCAGGCCGACGACTTCTCCCTGGCTGACGTGAACACTGACGCCGCTGACCACCTGGCGTCTCTTGTAGGACTTGCCGATCTCTTCCGTCGAAAGCTTCTGCATCTACTTCGGAGCGCGCGTATCCGTCACGGTGCCCGACTGTCCCCCACTCACCACGACGCTATCATCCTGACTATTGAAAATCAATGTCGCGCCGGTGGTAGTTCCCTTCGCCTGATCGGTGATGCGCGGCGGATTTCCGGGCGTTCCGGTGAGGATATATTTCCCGTCATCGGCGGTGTAGACGAGTTTTTCGCCAACGCCTTTGCGGCCTGGCTGTGTAATGACGACCCGGCCGGTGGCAACGATGCGATCGAGCTGGGTTTGCGCCGATGACGGAGCAGAACCGTTGGGGCTCTTTGGCGGCGCGGGCATCAGATAGAACTGCACCTGGTCGGCGTGAATCACGCCGTCCGGGTCTTCCGCCGTAACCGAGCCGCGAAAATCGCCGCGCCGGTCGGCATCGGCGTAAAAGAGAGTCTTGCTGTGGACGCGCACCACGGTGCGCTCGTGCTTGGCGCCGATCAGGGATGTCAGGTTGGCATTGACAACTGGTTCGGCGCTGCCATCGTCCCCATGAGCCTTGAGTGTCTGCGGTGTTCTCGACAGCTCGAGCACAGGAGCCAGGATGGAGTTGTCTCCTTGCCACATGCGCGCGGGCGTATCGGGGGTGCCATGAAAAACGCTGATGTTGGTCGCATGATGCAACTGGCCCCGGTCGGCGGTGATGTGGACTGGCCCATCTCCACCCAGCGATGGACCGGGGTTGGCTGGTTCAGCGCCATTCTGTGATTTCTGCTGCGTGTAGGTCACCTTTACGCTGCCCTGCGCCGTAGCGTCACGGGAATCGCGTTGGTAATCGATGGCCTGCGCAGTCATCAACAGTGACTGCCCGTCATTCAGGCGAGGATCCCCAGTCAAGTGCAGAGTCTGGTCGGAGGCGTGATACTCGGCGTGCTCTGCCCATGCAGTAGCTGTAGCCGGATCAGCCGTTGCGCCCGTCTTCTTTGCAGGCGTCTGCGTTATCACCACGTTGCCGTCCTGAATTGCTGTTTCAACTTGCGCGTTTGGTGCATCAGCGGAATTCCCGTGCTTCGCCGGCGGCCGGCCAGACGTTTTGTCGGCGTTTGCCTGACCAGGTGCGGAAGTAGTCTGCGGCGGGCGAGGCTGGGGAGTGAACGTCACCTTCAGGCGGTCGCCTTTGCTGGTGTTGGTCGAGCCATCCGCAGCTAGGTCGACGATCTCCGTATTACCAGAGCCGTCCAGCTGCTTGATGGTCGTGCCCTTATCGAGTGTCGCCAGCAACTCATCGCCGGTGATGGTTGTAAGCTGTTGGGGTGCGTTCGAGGGGACGGTGTGCAGCTTGACCGTGGCGCGGCCCGTCGCCAGAGCCTTCTGCGCGACGCTCTTTTTCGGATCGGGGCCGGGGGCGAAATCCACGTCCAGCTTCGAAGCCAGCACCTCGCGCGTTGCCGAGCTCTTCGGATCGTTATCAAGCTTGAGAACCTGGTCGACAAAGGTGACCGCATTGCGAAACTGGGCATGTTTGAGCATCGACATATCGCCGAAGGTCAGCGTGCCCTCGACCGCGTTGCCGTGCATGCTTTGGTTCTCGTCATTTGAGACAAAATTGACGCCGCCGGCCATATCCACCTGAACCGGCTCGCTCCTTGCGTCGAGCTGTATCTGGGAACTCTCGGCTGTCACGACCGCGCCGTTGTCGTTGGTAACGTGGATGTGGCCCTTGGCCTCGATGCGCTCCGCCGATCCATCCTTGCGGAAGTAGACGATCGCCTGGTCGGCGGAGCTTTTCTCCGACTGGTAATCGAAAACGGGATTGAGCAGGCTGGCCTGCATCGAATTGCGCAGCAATTCCGCATGCGCAGCGCGCACTACAGCCTGATCGCCGTTGCTGCTGGTGGTGATTTGCACCTGACTCTTCATCACCAGCAGGCCGGTCTTCGAGTTGTAGCTGGCACCGGTGGAACTGCCCGCCGCGTTCGGCGTCTGAAATTCCATGTACTCGCTGGTGAAGGAGTCACCGGTCTTTGAGTTGAAGGTGAGTCCGCTGGTTTTTATATGGATGGTGTTGCTTTGTCTCTGGGCATCTTCAGCTGCTCCAGCCTGCGGTGTTTGGAGCGCGGCGCCCAGGCCGCCCAGGTCGATCTGGACTTCGCCCTTCGCCGTAGCGATTCCGGTTTGCGGATCGTAGTCGAAGTCGGATCCGTAGATTTTATCGGTCCGGCTCGACCCTTCAGGACCGTAGAGAGTGATATCCACATCGTGCAACGTCGCACGGCCGCCATTCTTGCGCTCTATCAGCTTCGAAGCATGGATGGTGAAGAAAGTGTGCCCCTTGCTCGACTGTGAGTAGGTGAACCCGTTCGCCGTCTGCTGGATATCGATGCCCAACCTGTCCGGCAAGTCCTTCGCAAAGCGGTGCAGGCGGTAGCGCGCGTATCCGAAAAATCCACCCACAATCAGCAACAAGAGGCAGGCCAGCACCACAATACCCAGGCGAAGCCTTGCCACCATTACACGCATGAGAACATCCTACGCGAAGGTTCGGGCAGTTATGCTGCACTCACGATCCGCTGGCGCAGATAGGACAAGCCATTCCATTTCATCGCATTGGGTAGCAATCGAGAGCTCGATTCCCTTCGCAGGCCGTTTGCCCGGTCTGTAAAGACATAAGCCAGCGCATTGGGCCAGTTGTTTTCTTTATGGAGGGCGTTGACTTTGGTAATAGGCGCTGTTACAGATGAAGTACATCTGAGTCCGCCATGCGAGGCCGAACTCAAAGACGTATTCCCTGGAAGACTCTGATTCCGAGTATCGACTGGGAATTATTTAGCTACGATCTGGTATTTTAAGGTGTCTTCATAATCGCAAACGAGCATTAGCATAGATTGATGAGTTACGCATGCGCAGATATTGCGCACGCCTGCATTGATCCCTTTCGCCAAGTCTGCCAATTCGTTGTGTCGAGCCTTACATGGTAGAGAAAGGTGATACCGAGGTTATGAATAAGATCATTCTGGCTGACAACCAGGAACTATTCCGCGCTGGGACAGCGAAAATCCTGACCATCGACCATGGTTTCCGCATTATCGCGCGATGTGGCGGAGCCGAGCGCCTTTATCAGACTCTTGAAGCTTTCAGAGGTTCGATTCTCTTGTTCGCATCCGCGCTGAAGCTCGACATAAGCCTGCTTGTCGAACGCGTTCGCGCTCAGGTTAGCCTTTGCATCGTGATTGCCGAGGCGGGCGAGTCCGCAGGCTCTTATCTTTCCGCCGGCGTGCACGGGGCGGTGCATCGCACCGTAACCGGTCCAGCCCTGATCGATTGCGTGCGGCGTGTCGTTCGAGGTGAGAGCGGTGTATACGTGCCTGGATTGAGATCAGGCTTACCAGTGCAGGAAGAAGATAGCGTCGGCGCCCGCGCCCGTGATCGCCTCACTCCCAGAGAAATGCAGATAGTCGCTTTGATACTGCAAGGCTGTAAGAATAAGGAAATCGCCATGCGCCTGACGACGACCGAGCAGGTTATCAAGAACTATTTGCGCCACATCTACGACAAGACCGGGGTCTCCGATCGACTGGAGCTTGCACTGTTTACCATTCACCATCGCATGCTGGCCAAGGCTGTACTCTCCGGCGAAGATAGCCGACGCGATAATGGTCTTTCTCCATCCGCTTCTTAACTACCCGGACTTCAGCGATCGCATCACCAGCTAATTCACGCTTTGCAGCCGCGCAATCAGCTTCTGCGCGAGGCTTTCGCCCGACTCTGACCACAGCAACCTTGTTGAGATTCCGCCATGTTGTTGCACCGCGTTCGTGAAATCGATCAGGAGTTGCACGTTCTCCTTTACGTGGGCGGCGGCTTCGTTGTCCAGATCAACTTCTTCCTGCAGGAAGGGAGCGTCCGGTCCGAAATCCACGCGGATGTGGCCGTTCTGCTCGTAGGCGGCTTCGTCGAACTCCGGCCCGAAGCCGACCACGCGAACCACGCGCGGCTCTTTGCGCCAGATGGGGTTGGGGCCGCCTGCAACCTCCGGGGACCATAGTTCCCAAACCAGCTCGAATTCATAGGCGAAGTCGTCGTGAAGCAGTTCCATCGCCGCCGGAATCGCTGACCTCGGTTCGGAGTCCACCGCATCCTCGGCGTGTTCAGTGTCGTAGATGCGCTGGTAAGCGGGAGCCTCATTCCATGAGAGCGGATAAGCCGCGGCCGCCTTCACGCGGGCTGATCCCGCTACGGCGGCAAACTGCTCCATGACTTTTTCAAGCGCGGCAGGTAAGGAAGCCAGGCGGAAATTGGGATACCAGAGGCTCAGGTAGAGATGGTCGGCCATACGTCTCTTTCTTTGTTCATTTTAGACGCGCCCGCCGACCTGCGCGTTGCAGAAACAACTCAGCGACGGCTACTTCTACCACTTGAGGCGCACGAGATAGACACCCTGGCGCGGCAACGGGAAGCTGAGCGCGGCGTTGTCATCGGTGATGGTCAGTTTTTCTGACATAGCCTCAAGGCGACTGCTCTGCTCAAGCTGCCTTTGCTGGTCGGCTGTGGGCTTTTGGGGACTTCCCATCTGTTTCCAGGCAGTAAACGAGTTGCCGTGGTCGACGTCCATGCGAAAGATCTCCGCTTGTATCTTCTTCGCGGGCAGGTTCCCGATCGCAAGCTGCACCTGGGCTGGCTCACTGGGGAGGTCGTCGTCGTGATAATTCCACACGAGGACATCAACTTCGCGGTCTTTGCGCGCGGCCACGGCGTTGACGTCGGGCGAGGCAGTCACGCCGTTTGCGAGCACATCGTTCAGATGCTGCGCGCCACTGCTGATGACATCGATCCAGTCGCCGCCGAGCATACCCAGCATGCGAAAGACATTCAGCACCGGCTTGTCGACGCCGTTGGTCGCGAGCTCCCGGAAGCCGGCGAAGTAGGGCTGATCCTCGAACTCGAAGGCCCAGGTAACGGCGCCCTGAAGATGCACGTTCTCCTTCCGAGCCAGCTCGTAGGTGCGGGCGATGGCCTGGGCGACGCTCACGCCGTAGAGCGCGCCGTTGCGATACCCGTTTTGCTCGCCCTTGCAGGCGGCGCAGCCCTCGGGGTCGCTCTCGCCGAGAATGATCGGCGTGTTGCGCCACTCCGGGAATGAGGCAACGATTTGCATGCCGCGCTCGACCGACCGGAGCTGCGCGCCCACATTCATGCGTACGTGGCCGTCGAAATATTTGGGACTCCCCTTGGGATGGAAACTGATGAAATCGAGAGGCGCTCCGGTTTTGCCGGTTGCCGCGTTCACACCGTGGGCGCAGTGCTCCAGAAACTGGCGGAGAAACGCCGCGGCACGATCGTTCGCAGGTCCGGTCGATTCGGGGCCGCCGATTTTGGCGTCGGGGAGTTCGCTGCGAATCGCTGCCGCGGTCACGTCGTACAGCTTGTCGTACTCCTCCGGAGTGCCGTGCCAGTAAGGAATGTCGGGTTCGTTCCACACTTCCCACAGCCACCCGCTCACGTCGTATCGCTGATGCAGATGCCGCATCCAGGCCGTGACCAGCGCGCTCCACTTCGCGTAGTCCTTCGGCGGATAGGACCAGCCGGTGAAGACATCGCCGTTGGGGAAATTGTGACGGTAGGGCTCAGGGTGCGTGGACAGGGCCTCGGGCATGAATCCGACCTCGACCAGTGGACGCACATCCGCGGCCTGCAGGGCGTCGAAGATGCGATCTGTGATGGTCCAGTCGTAGATTGGCGAGCCATCGGCGGCTTCGCGATAGGCATCCGTCGAGCCCCACTTGAGCGAGCTGCTTCCGTCGCCGGTAGTCAGCAGGTTGTGCGTGCGGAAATATACCGGAGCCGGGCTGAGTGCGCTGAGTTCGCGGAGCAGCTTTTCGCCGTTGGGCGCGTAGATGTAGTTGGGCTCGTCGGCTCCGAAGTAATTCCAGACGGGCTTGTATGCGCCTTCGGTCTTGCCGGCGTTGACGTGAATGATCACGGGAGCCGCGCCATTGGCTGCGCTTGCCGCGATCAACAATAAGGGCCCCAGAAATGCGGGCAACCTCACCAGGCTCATGTAGCAGTCACAGTCATCACTTTGCCAGCGGCTTGAGGATTTCTCCGAGCACATCCGGTGTTCCGTCGACACGCTTCAGCGCGGGAAATTTTTCGCCGTCGTGGTAGTCGAGATGCACCATCCGGAAATAGCCGGTGTTCTCGACGATCAGATGAGGCGACGGCCGTATCCTCGAGGTCGCGCCAGGTGCGTCCGGCCTTCACGTCGAGATTTGCCGCGGAGAAAGCCAGGGCTTCCCGGAACTGTTCGGGCGTCGCGAAGCCACTGCGCACGGAGAGGACTTCGCCGAGATACTGCGTCATGGCTTCATAGACCCACAGCAGGCTGCCCTGCATGAGCGTGGCGTAATCGGGCGTAGCGAGACCAATGGGGCGGCGGTACTTGCCATTCCACGAATGCGTGTATTCGTGCGGGAGCAGATCGCTGACGAGCGGCGCAAAGCTCTCGTCGGAGAAAGCATGCTCGGGAGTGCGATTGTCGCTCGATTGATGGTGCTCAAGACCGTTGCCCTCCTCGCTGTCGCTGAGGCCAAGCAGGAAGTGGTAGGTGTTGTCATGGCGCGAGGCATACATCGCACCGGCCTCGCGCACCAGCTTCGAGAGTGAATCGATCATCGGCGGCTTCAGTTCGAGATCCTCTGGCGCATCTGCAGCAAGGTCGAGAAAGTGCTTCGGGTAACGTCGGGCGCAAGCGGAATCACGCGGAAGTACTTGCCTGCGATGACCGGGGAGTCCACCAGCATCTCAATCGTGGTCGGCGCGAAGTGCGTCGTGGTTCCGTCGGCCGAGGTCGGCGTGAGCGCGGTGCCCAGCTTCCAGTCCGCAGGCAGCTTGACGGAAGGCGTAACGGCAATTTCGCGAACTGGAACGCCTGCCGGATAGAGCAGCACCTCTTCCCACTCCATCGTGGTTTGCAGGCCATTGGTCGAGCCGTCATCGCTGCTCACGGTCGAGCCCGCGACGGCAAGAAAGTCCACATGGATGTCGAGCTTCGTCACACCCTGCGCCACGTCGACGTGGAAGGCGTACATGTCGACGTCGTCGCGACGCCACGGCAGCTCCTTGCCGCCGGCGCGGACAACCAGCCCGGTGAAGTTGTCGATGGGGCCGCTGGGACGATGCGTTCCGGGAATCCACTTCGCGGCAGTCAGCGTGACCGGCCCCGCGTCACCGGCATCTCCATGTCGGCATTGATGAGCTTGCGTGGCGCATCGGTGAGATCGGCATTGATCAGAATCGGCTGGCTTGCGCACTGAGCAGCGGCCGGGAAGACACCCGGCAATATCAAGAAGATTGTGACGAACATTGAAGCGGACGTGACCTGCGGAGCCCGCAGACGGAAAGGCTGGAACAAGACTGCCTCCTGAATAGAACCAAAGCCAGAATTAGTATCCACTATGCGCTCTATACTGGTTACAAATTTGTTGAAGCAAGAGGTTCACCCGATGGCAAGGTTCTCTCTACTACTGGCCGCATTGTTGGCCGGCGTAATTTCGATCTCTGCCCTGGCCGCAGAGGATGACGCTCCCGACGCCAAGTCAAAACCAACGCCTGCTCCCGCTCCAGCCTTGGCACCCGATTCTACAACCGAAGGCTCCGTCACCGCCGGCGGCGCAACGATCGCCTACAGGGCGGTTGCCGGAACCATCACAGTCGGGGCAACCGAAGAGCAGGACGCGCAGCTTGGTCCCGACGGCAAGCCGCTGCCCGACACTGAGGCCGCACTCGCCGCGGCAGTGTCCAAGGACCCAAAGGATGCGCCGCCCGTGGCGCGCATGTTCTACGTGGCCTACTTCAAGAAGGACGTCGCAAAGGCTGAAGACCGCCCAATCACCTTCATCTATAACGGCGGACCGGGCAGCTCGACCGTCTGGTTGCACATGGGATCGTTCGGACCGAAACACGTCGTCACGTCGGACGACCAGCACCTCGCGGGAGCGCCTTACAGGCTGGTGAACAACACCTACAGCCTGCTCGACGTGAGCGATCTGGTCTTCATCGATATGCCCGGTACGGGCTTCGGACGCCTGGTGGGCAAGGACAAGGAGAAGGCCTTCTGGGGCGTCGACGAAGACGCGCATGCCTATGCACGTTTCATCGCGCGCTTCATCAGCAAGTACAACCGTTGGAACTCGCCCAAGTATCTTTTCGGCGAGAGCTACGGGACGACGCGGTCGTCGGTGGTCTCGAACATTCTGGAGAACGAGAAAAACATCGACCTGAATGGCGTGATCCTGCTCTCGCAAATCTTTAACTTCACGTCGGACATCGACGCGGCGCGAACCAATCCCGGCATCGATCTTCCCTTCCAGCTTGCGCTGCCAACCTTCGCAGCGACGGCCTACTACCATCACAAGCTACCCAGCCAGCCCCCCGCGCTCGAGCCCTTTCTAAAAGAGGTAGAGGACTTCGCCATGGGCGAGTATGCGCACGCGCTGGCGCAGGGCACGGATCTTTCCGCAGGTGAGAAGCAGACGGTCGCCGAGAAGCTGCACAACTACACGGGGCTGCCGGTAGCGTATCTGCTGAAGGCCGACCTGCGCGTGAGCGGCGGCGGCTTTTCGAAGAATCTGCAGGACGACCAGGACCTGACCACAGGACGTCTGGACACGCGCTTCTCCGGCCCCACGATCAATCCGCTGAGCGAAGAGGCGGAGTACGACCCGCAGAGCTCGGCGATCTCGTCGGCATATGTATCGCTCTTCAACGATTACGTCCGACGCGAGTTGAAATATGGCGAGGGTCAGACTTATTTGCCCATGGCGGATTTTGGGTCGGCGCAGTGGGACCTGAAGCACAACGGTAATCCCATCAACCTGAATGTGAGCTCAGACATTGCGACCGCGATGAAGACGAACCCGCGGCTGAAAGTGATGGTGAACGGCGGCTACTACGACCTGGCGACTCCGTTCTACTCGGCCTACTACGAGGACAAGCACTTGCCCATCCCGGATAGCCTGGCGAAGAATATCGAGTATGACTGGTACGAGTCGGGACACATGGTCTACGTGCGCGATGAATCGCTACAGCAATTGCACGACCGCGTGGCAGCGTTTATCCGGAATACGGAGGCAGGCAACCGGTAAGGCGAAGACGGGGGGCCTGTGAATTGCCGCCCTTTTTGCGCCCCTTGCGAATAAGACAGGAGCATCGCATTGCCTACGACGTGGTTTTGAAGTCTGTACCGAAGCAGTGGATCGTGTCCGTGCGGGAGACGATTCCCGCGTATAGCGCGGTGGGAAGTCCTTTCGGGAAGGTGTCGGCGGGACTGGAGCCGTCGATGTCGGCGTGCCAGTATGGGGTGGCGCTGTGGCATGATCCGGAGTTCAAGGAAAGCAATGTGGACGCCGAGGTGGGCTTCTACCTGAAGCAGAAAGTGCCGGCGGCGAATGGCGTGGATGTGCACGAGCTTCCTGAAGCGACGATGGCGAGCATAATGCACAACGGATCGTACCAGCGGCTGCCGGAGGCTTATGATTCGCTGCTGCGCTGGGTGGCGGAGAATGGGTACCAGGTGGCGGGACCGATTCGTGAACTCTACCTGAAGATCTCGATGCCGGTGCGGCAGGATGACGAATCGTATGTGACGGAGATCCAGGTGCCGGTGAACAAGGCGCCGTAACGGGTGGCGCAAGCATCGAAAATACTTAGGAGCGGGACCCCGCGTGGGCGGGACCAACGGGAAAGGAACGTGACTTAGCCCAGCCGAAGGAAGCACACTGAAAGGACTCAGGCAACGGAAGTAGGCCGAAATTACAGTGGTGCTTTCAAACCCGATTGGGAGCGTGGTCCCAAGTCCCGTGCACCAAACAGTGGCTACGGTCCGGAGCAACATCCCGAACTGATTCCAATTAAAAGAGTACCTTCGTTTGCGCGGCTTGGCCAGTTGCCAGAGCGAAAGGAATCGGCATGTCCATAAAAACACAGCAGCAAGAAGTGCACGGCCGCCGAGTATCTGCCAAAGGCCAGCGCAGCAAACAACCGAACCGATCGGGACAACCGGGTGGCTCGATGTTTGAGCCGAATGCAGCGGGCATCGACATCGGAGCCAAAGAGATCTTCGTGGCGGTACCGCCGGACGGGATTCGGATCCGGTTCGGAGGTGCGGAACATTTACCGGAGATCTGCAGCAAATGGCCGATTGGCTGGTCATCTGTGGCATCACCAGCGCGGCTATGGAGTCCACGGGTGTGTATTGGATTCCAGTGTACGACGTGCTGGAACAACACGGGATCAAACCGTGTCTGGTGAATCCGCGGAACATGAAAAATGTGCCGGGAAAGCGCACGGATTTTCATGAATGCCAGTGGATCCAGCATCTGCATTCGTTGGGTCTGCTGCGTTCAGCGTTCCGACCGGATGGCGAGGTGCGCGCGTCCGTTCGCTCATGCGGCACCGCAACGATCTGGTCCAGATGGCCAGCCAGCACGTGCAACCCATGCAGAAGTCTCTGACCCAGATGAACGTGCAGTTCCAACACGTCATCAACGACATCACCGGCCTGACGGGATTGGCGATCCCGGACGCCATCCTGGCAGGCGAGCGGGATCCGCCGGTGTTGGCCAAGTTGCGAGATCCACGCGTCAAGGCCAATGAAGAGACCATTCGGAACTCGCTCGAAGGAAACTGGCGAGCGGAACATATCCTGGCCCTCAAACAAAGGTTGTCGCTTTATCGAAGCCATCGTAACTTGATCAACGAGTGCGAACAAGAAATCGAGAAGCTGGTGGCAGCCTTCGAGCCAAGAATGGACTCGGAGGAAAAGCCGATGCCGGCAGATCGCAAGCAGAAGCAGCGCAAGCGCCAAGAACCAGAGCGGAAGTCCCGACTTCAACCTGCGAGCCGAGGCATACAGACTGTTCGGCGTGGACCTCACTCAGATTCCCGGGCTGATGACGCTGGTCTTCATGCTGTTCAGCGAAGTCGGCCGAGACATGTCTCGATGGCCCACCGCCGCGCATTTCGCCTCCTGGCTTGGACTCTGCCCCGACAACGACATCCGCGGAGGAAGGGTTCTGTGGCGAGGCGCTCGCCGGACAAAGAACCGCGCCGGAACCCTCTTCCGGTTGGCGGCACATTCCCCTGCATCGCGATCAGACACCAATGGGACACTATCTCCGCCCCATGAAAGCCAAACTGGGCCCGGCCGCCGCCACCACCGCGACCGCGCACAAGATCGCCATCATCTTCTACACCATGGTCAGCAAACAGGTCGAGTACGACGCATCGCTTTGGGCCCAACGCGATCAGCTGCGCGAGAAACGGCTCGAGGCCACGCTCCGCAAACAGGCCGCTGAGCGTGGCTACAAACTCGTACCGATAGACGCCAACAAAGCAGCCTAAACTAAACTGCTGATAAGACAGCGCAGGTATAGAGGTTCCTTAAAAGTGGGTCAATAGGAGGGGGTTCACGAACGCTCTGGCAATGGCCGCACTCTTTCTTACTTCCTTGCTTGCGCCCGCACCCGCTCCCAGCGTGTGGAACGGTTTCGTGACCGACACTCACTGTGGAACGAATTGCCAACGCACCTCCGCGATGACTCCGGATCTTGCCTGTATCCGCGTGTGTGTCAAGAGTGGGTCGAAGTACGGCCTTTGGTCCGGAAACCATGTCTACACGCTCGAGCCACAATCACGGGCTGCGAAATTTGCTGCAGAGAATGTCCGGGTGACCGGAAATCTCTCGAACGACACCATCCAGATCCAATCCATCGAACTAATAACACATAAAAAATCCCAAATTACGCCTCCTCGTCTACACTCCCTGCATGTCTCGGATTCGTATTGTTCTCTTCGCTGCATCTTTCTCTCTCGCCTCTATCGCATCCGCCCAGAGCTTTTCGCTTTCCTTCCCGGCTGCACGCAGTGCGCAGCCGCTTGACGGCCGCGTGCTGCTGGTGCTTTCTACCGACCCCTCGGATGAACCGCGCAACCAGATCAACGACACGCCCAAATCGCAGATCGTCTTCGGAGTCACGGTGGATGGCTTGAAGCCCGGCCAGCCGGTGATAATCGACGACAAGGCGTGGGGATATCCGATCCGCAGCCTGAAGGATGTGCCGCCCGGCGACTACACCGTACAGGCCGTCCTCAATAAGTACGAGACCTTCCATCGGTCAGATGGAAAAGTCATCAAGCTGCATATGGACCAGGGAGAGGGGCAGCACTGGAACAGCTCGCCCGGCAATCTCTACAGCAAGCCGGAGAAGATCAGCGCGAAGCCCGGCGGCGGCGTGATTTCCATCTCACTCGATCAGGAGATTCCGCCGATCCAGGTGCCGCCTGACACGAAGTACATCCGCAACATCAAAATCCAGAGCGCACTGCTGACGAAGTTCTGGGGACGGCCCATGTATCTCTCCGCCGTCGTGCTTGTGCCCGAGGGATTTGACGATCATCCCAACGCTCGCTTCCCGCTCATCATCTTTCACGACCACTTCGTCGATGGCTTCGACGACTTCCGAACCGAGCCGCCCGATCCCAATCTGAAGCCCAATCACAGCGACCGATTCCACCTGAGCGGTTACAACCGCATCCAGCAGGAGGAGGCGTACAAGGAATACCAGAAGTGGATCAGTCCGGGCTTCCCGCGGGTGCTCATCATCAAGATTCAGCATGCCAATCCTTACTACGACGACTCGTATGCGGTGAACTCGGCGAATGTCGGCCCTTATGGCGATGCGATTGAAACGGAGCTGATTCCGGCCATCGAAAAGCAGTTCCGTGGCGTCGGCCAGGGCTGGGCGCGCTTCGTCTACGGCGGATCGACGGGCGGATGGGAGGCGCTCGCCGTGCAGATCTTCTATCCCGATCACTACAACGGAAGTTTCGCGGCGTGTCCCGACCCCATCGACTTCCACGAGTTCACAAACATCAATCTCTACGAGGACAAAAATGCCTTCTTCCTCGAAGGCGCTCACAAGCGCGTAGCCCAACCGGCGATGCGCGACTACCTCGGCCACACCTTCATTACCACCGAGCAGATCAACGCATACGAGCTGGCACTGGGCGATCACGGACGGTCGGGCGAACAGTTTGATATCTGGCAGGCGGTCTATGGACCGGTCGACGAGGACGGCTATCCGCAGCCCATCTTCAACAAGCAGACGGGCGAGATCGACCACCAAGTCGCCGAGTACTGGCGAGAGCACTACGACCTCGAAGCGATCCTCGAACGCAACTGGAGCACGCTTGGGCCGAAGCTCGCGGGCAAGATCAACATCTATGTCGGCAGCGCCGACACCTACTTCCTGAACAATGCCGTTTACCGCATGGAAGACTTCCTGAAGACCACGACCAATCCTCCGTACGGTGGCGAGGTGAAGTACGGAGATCGCGCCGAGCACTGCTGGAACGGCGACCCAACGCTACCGAATGCCCTTTCGCGGTTACACTACAACACCATGTATCTGCCGAAGATTCTCGACCGTATTCAGAACACCGCTCCCGCCGGCGCCGACCTTACGAGTTGGAGATACTGAACGCCATGCTTACCCTCCTTTTGTCTGCGTTGTTTCTCGTTGCTTTGGTGATCGCGTTTATCGAGTGTGGCCGCCGCATCCGCCTGCGCCGCAAAGACGATGACGCAAGCAAGGGTCTCAGTGTCATTGACGGTGCCGTGTTTGGACTCATGGGGTTACTTCTCGCCTTTTCGTTCTCCGGCGCGGAAGGCCGCTTCGAAACACGCCGTCAGCTCATCGTGCAGGAGACCAACGCCATCGGCACGGCATATCTACGTGTGGACTTGCTGCCCGAGGCGGCGCAGCCCCAGATTCGCTACGACTTTCGCGCCTACGTCGATTCGCGCATTACTTTCTACAAAGAAGTGACCAGCGACCGCGCTCGGACCATAAAAAACTTCGAGCACTCGATTGAATTGCAGAAAAAGGTCTGGACGGAAACCGTAGCAGCGGCCAAACAGACAGGGTCACCAGCCGTCCTCTCGCTTGTCGTCTCGTCTCTCAACGACATGATCGACATTACAACCACGCGCCTGGTCGCGCTGCAGACTCATCCGCCTCTGGCCATCTACATCACGCTGGTGTTGCTAGCCCTAGCCAGTGCGCTCATTGCGGGATTCGGCATGGGAGACAGCGGGAAGCGTCCGTGGTTGCATACGCTGGTTTACGCTGTGGCGCTCACAGCCACGGTCTACACCATTATCGATCTTGAGTTTCCTCGCATCGGCATCGTTCGCGTGGACCGCTACGATCAAACTCTGATAGACCAGCGCAACAGCATGAAGGACTCTAAGGCGTTTTAGGAAATAATGTGGCCTCGTTTGGATTGTGCAGGACCGCCGCTCCCTGCTGGTCGCGTCGGTTTGAGGACAGCAGCTCCGACTACACCATTTTCTAAAACGCTCTAGCCGTCCAGGCACAAGCGCTTCGCGTCATAGCCTACTCTTTCACTCGTGGGTGCTCCCTGTTGGGGGTTGACATCCTATCTCCGTTGGAAGGCGCGTTCACCCCGCCGCTTCAACTGCATCTTGGCCAGCATGCCGGTCCAGGTTTCAGCGTCTTCAGAGGACAGCCGCATGCGGCGAATGAGCCTGCGCGCTTTTTCCTCGGTCGCGGCCTCGGTTCCGGGCTTGATGTATCCACTAGCGTGGAGCGCGCCCAACAGGGCACTCCCCATGCGCCCAAGCTCGGCGGCTGTGGCCTGTGCGGGATCATTCGCGACGACGGGCACAGCTTCGCCGCGTGCAAGCTCGTACAGGCACACGGCGACAGCCTGTCCCAGGTTCATCGAGATATGCTCTTCGCGCGTGGGAATGCGCATGAGCCAATGGCAATAGCTGAGGTCGTCGTTCGAGAGCCCACGCTTCTCGGATCCGAAGAGCAGGACTACGCGGGCCGACGTTCCGCTGCCGAGGTGCGCGCGAATCAGCTCTCCACCCTCTTCCAGGCGATGCACCGGATGCTCGATCTGCCGCGATCCCACCGCCGTCGTCCCCACCACCAGCGAGCAGTCGGCGATAGCCTCGGCCACGCCGGCGCACTCCTCGGCATTCTGGAGAAGCTCGGGCGCGCCAATGGCGGATCGCGCCTCGCGAAAGACAACCTCGTAGCGATTGACCGCGCGCAGACGCAGGAATCCGAAGTTGCTCATGGCGCGCGCCGCCGCTCCAATATTGAGCGGATTGCGCGCCGCCACCAGCACTACGATGACGCGGTCGAGCTCGTCTTTATTCAGCAAGAGGCATCAGCAATACATGGGTGCCCAACCTTCGCGAACCTAAGGTGGGTGTCATCGCGCGCCCTTCACGCTACAGGCTGCGCGCAATGCGAGCAGCGATGGGCCTCAACCGGGATAACGCTCAGGCACTCCGGGCAAGGCTTGGTCGGGGGCGGCTCGGCTGCCGCTGGCTTGAATCTCGCCAAAAGCTTGCCCAGCGGCAGTACCACGAGGAAGTAGACAGCCGAGGCGACCAGCAGGAACTGGATCAGCGCGTTGAGGAAGTTGCCATACTTGATCTTGCCGCCATGAAGGTTCAGGACCAGGTAGGAGAAGTCTGGCTTTTGGACGATGGCGGCAATCAGCGGGTTGATCAGGTCCGTCACCAGTGAGTTGACGATCGCGCCGAACGCGACGCCGATCACCACGGCGACTGCCAGATCCACTACATTGCCACGAAGAATGAAGTCACGGAAACCTTTCAGCATCGGTACGCTCCTTTAAGGCAGGTACTTGCGCAATCGCAGCCATGCTATCGCATCTGCATATCCTGTTGAAGGGTTTGTTCGATCAACTTCAATCGCAAATTGGCTTTCGCACCGGTGCATCCAGTATTCTGCTCGGTGCTTGGCCCGTGATTTTGCACGGTCTGATGGAGGTTCACGTTGAACAAGGTGGTTGAAAGCGCCGACGCGGCAGTGGCGGATATTCCCGCCGGCGCGACGCTGATGGTGGGCGGCTTTGGGTTGTGCGGCATCCCGGAGAACCTGATCGCGGCGCTGGTGCGGCTCGGGGTGAAGGGTCTGCGCACCATCAGCAACAATATGGGCGTCGACCAGTTCGGCATGGGCCGGATGCTCGAAACCGGCATGATCGTCGCGCATTCCGGCAGCTACGTAGGCGAGAACAAGCTGCTCGAAGACAAGGTTCTCAAGGGCGAGATTGACCTCACGCTGCTTCCGCAGGGCACGCTGGCCGAGCGCATTCGTGCCGGTGGCGCAGGCATTCCTGCCTTTTACACGCCTGCCGGAGTGGGCACTCTGGTTGCCGAGGACAAGGAGACGCGCGAGTTCGACGGCAAGCTCTATCTGCTGGAGCACTGGCTGCGCGCTGACTTCGCGCTTATCAAGGCGTGGAAGGGCGACACGAGCGGGAATCTCGTTTACAAAAAGACAGCGCGAAACTTTAATCCCATGATGGCCACCGCCGCCAGGATCACGATCGCCGAGGTCGAGGAGCTGGTCGAACCGGGCGAGATCGATCCCGACCACATCGTTACGCCGGGCATCTACGTGAAGCGCATCCTCAAAGGCGAGAACTACGAGAGGCGCATCGAGCGAAGGACCGTGCGCAGCGCCTAAGCACCCTTAAGACTTGCAAACGCCCTGAATGCCTCTACGACTGATCGCGTTACCTCGTCGCGATTTCGTTTTGTCATCAACTCGTGCCCGGCACCCGTCACCGGGAGCAGTTCCGTTCGCGTCGGGATGAGCTTCAACGCCGCTTCCATCTCGGCGATGGTGCCGAAGCCGTCTCGCACGCCGTGAACGAAAAGGGCCGGAGTCCGGAGATTCGGGAGGTGTCCTGTTCGTAATTCGCCCGGTCGTTGCGGAGGATGCAGCGGATAGGAGAGGAGCAGAAGCCGGTCGACCAGGCCCGCCTCAGCCGCGGCCAGCATCGACGCCTGCCTGCCTCCGTACGAATGGCCACCCAGAAACAAGCGGCCCGAAACGAGGCGTCGCATGGACTCGATTGCCGCTCGCAGTCCCTCCTGATCCCGCTCCGCGCTTCCTCGTGGCGGAGGCCCATGCGGCCGCGCCTGGCGGAAAGGCAGGTCGCAGCGGAGCACCGTCAGGCCCGACGCGCAGAAGGCATCCGCCAGCGCAACCAGCAGCGGAGCATTGCAGTTTGCTCCTGCGCCATGCGTCAGTATGAGGCCATCTCCGTCAGAGTTGTCTGCACGATGCAGGAACCCACGGACGGATATGCCCTGCGCCGAAGTCTCCCGGAACTCTCGAAAGTTATCCATACCACACAGTTATCGCGGTACCCTCCAAGATTCAAGGCCGCCGTTCCGTTTCGGGAACCTTGCGGCAGGCACCCTGTTCCTACATGTAATTGAAAACATGAAACTTAGTTATGTCAAAGGTGGTCTAAGTAATTGATCTCAGAGATTTTGCGAGTTTCTCCTTTGTTTTGTATGAGCTGCCGTCTGCTCAAGGCTAAGTTCATTGCCAATCTCGACCACACGCCGGTTGAGCCGATCGAGGATCCGGAAGAGCATCTCGCGCGGGATGGTGTGGTTGATTGTGGCGGTGACGAGTCTGGTCTGGATGGGCATGAGCTGCTCGCGACGGAGGGTGGGGATTTTGCGGTAGGGGGAGTGCCAGCGATATCCGGCGCGGGTGGTGGGGTGGCGTGGTCCGGAGACGCGGCGTTGGGGATTGTGGAAGTAGCAATGATCTCGGGTGCGAAGAGCGGGCGAGGCGCAGGTTTTGCCGGTTGGATGGACGAAGGTGCACAAGGGGACCACGACTTACCTCCAATCGGGTAGGAGGCGGGATTACTCCCGCCGTCCTCCCCCACCACACGGACGTGCCGTTCGGCATCCGGCGGTTCATGAAACAGACTGGAAGCGTCGATGGGTATCCATCAACGAAACCAGCCCCATGCGGTCGAACCATTTCTTGGGGTAGGCATGGTTCCTATGCGTGGCACCGCCGTTCCACCACCGGCCTCGCCCATGGGTGGCCGATTTCCACGCCCGATCCTTGTCTATCCCAGCCTTCATCCGGTTCAGCGCTCGCCGATAGACACGCTTGCATCTATTGGCCTGCTCACCCCGCTGCGTCGCCTCTATCCGCTGGCTGTTCGTCAGAGCAGCGCTTTGCCTACTGCTTCCTCCGCATTCCACCTCACCGTGGACACCCTTGCCGTTCAGCTAACACTTCCCCTTGCCGGGTGTGTAGTCGAGTAGGGCAAAGGCGCTGGACGGGCTTCGAATGATGCCGTTGTTTTCCATTGCCCTCTCTAAAATTCCGTACTGTCGGTTGCCAAGTCGGCCCGCGGAATTACACCGCGAGCCGCTCACAGAACCGTGCATAAACCTCTCGATTTACACGGCTCGTGCGATCGAAAGAAGGCTGCCGCCTTCCGTTTAGCATGAGGGTTCCTCCTGTTTCCAGTTGACCCGAACCAAACGTCGGTCGCCGGCTCCCTTCGCTCCACGATCATTACAATCGCTTCAACGCTACTATGAAGCCATCCGCCCCTGATCAGAGCTTCAGTATTTCTGCCTCGCGGTTCTTCCGCTTGTGCATTTTCCTTTAACATCTCCGATCAAGTTCTCAAGTTCCGTACCAATGCCTGAATGAGATTCGCGCCTCTTATACACCGGACACCGCATGGCCAGTAAGTAAGTTTCTTCCATGCTTATCCCAGAATCCGGGAAAAACCCTGGTTTCGATGTCGTCTCACCGTTTTTCGATGCTTCATCAGAGGTTCATTCACATTCGCCTCTCTCATTCACACCTGACGTGATCAAGCCACGCCTTTTAACTGTTACGTTCACGACCATGGTCTTTCGACATAAGCCGCTAACAGCGGTTTGAAGCCTCTTCTTACAAAGCGGCTCCGAAGGGCCTGCCTTCATCATTCGTACAGCACAGACCTTACGGTCCTTCTTGACACAATTCCCGAGTACGGCTTCAAGGCTGGTAGGTCAGATGGCGCCTTCCCTTCACAGCGTCCGCTGTCGAGTAGGATGGAGGCGCTGAACGGGCGTCGAATGATGCCGTTGTTTCCTCCACCCCCTCTAAAATTCCGTACGGCCGGTTTTCCCGAGTACGGCTTCAAGGCCGGTATGTCAGATGGTACCTTCCCTTCACAAGCGCCCGCAGAAGCCTGCTCCCGGCATACACGGTTGCTTTGTCGGTTTGCATCCATCCTTCGCATGGCTACGGAGTAGCATCCTGATCCCGTTCTGAGCCGGGGGATGATCCTTAACCAATGCCACCGTTCGGGCTCACGCCCTACCCCAGGGGTCCTCGCTCCGGTCCGGGTTGTAGTGTCCCGGTCCATCAACACTTAATCGACCCCATCCGAGCCACTGGCAAGCACGTTCCGACTTCCCGTTATTGACGGTTATACGAAACGCCTTGGCTGTGCGGGAGCACCTAGGCCGCCCACCAGTGGGTCCGAGCTTTCACTGCTAATCCTTCTCGACATGTCGCCTTCCGAGACTCCGGGGAAATCAGTGGCTGCATTCATCCAGTTCCTTCGCCACCAACGCTGGCCTTCACCCAGGCTTAATGGGTTCGGCTTTCCCAACATTCCCACAATCCGTTTCACGTGGGGCCGGTATTTCGGAGCTTAACTACAGTTCGCTTTCGCTACAACCTGCCGATTTGTTCGCCCTCCTGACGGATCAGACTCGGCTTTCGCCTCGCCTGCTAGGACTTTTACTTCCAGGCTTTCGCC
>Ga0207021_1002_pt1 | contig 91807 bp, 83 predicted proteins | sample Alteio_BWMinCont_49_FD_153496 | JGI IMG/M metagenome (GOLD analysis project Ga0207021, IMG submission 153496) | Enriched cells from forest soil in Barre Woods Harvard Forest LTER site, Petersham, Massachusetts, United States -... | ecosystem: Environmental > Terrestrial > Soil > Temperate forest >... | reverse complement strand
ACCATGGCGGCGTCGCGCGCAGCGTCATTGCCGGTGCGCCCAGCGACGGCAATCAACAGATCAATTGCTGACGGGTGAGGGAACTTCGGCTGAGTCCCGAAGCCGCCGTAACGAGGGTCGAACTGCTTCACGGCGCTTTCCACTAGCTTGTCGACGATGCCGAATGAGAGCGAGCCAGTGCGACCAGCGAACGTCTCGCCTTGCTCGATCGCGTCCAGCACGCTCGAAGCCGATTCCAGCGCCTCCTGCCGCCGGTTCTTCCACACATCTGCCATGGTGAGCAGCACCCGCTCAAAGCCCGGGCGAGCGTAGCGATCGTCGCGCGGAAAATATGTTCCGCCAAAAAACGGTTTGCCGTCAGGCGTGAGTATGGCGGTCAGCGGCCAGCCGCCCTGTCCACTGATGGCGGAGACGGCCGCCTGATAGCGGCTGTCCACATCGGGGCGCTCGTCGCGATCCACCTTGACGGCGATAAAGTGCTCGTTGATAACCCTGGCCAACGCGGTGTCCTCATAGCTCTCACGGTCCATCACGTGGCACCAGTGGCACCACACCGCGCCAATATCGAGCAGGATGGGTTTATCTTCTTTCGCCGCAAGGTCGAAGGCTTCCGCGCCCCATTCGTGCCAGTGAATTGGCTGGTGCAAAGCAGAGCGGAGGTAGGACGAGGCCGCCCGGTCGAGGGAATTGCGATTATCTGACATACAAGTAAAAGTCTAATGCCTGCGCTAACGAACGTGCGCCAACTCAGGCGGCAACAGGCACGTCTGGGAGGAACTTTGCGTAGCAGGTTGAAGTAACCAGGCAGAACGCCGCCGAAAAAACCGCCCACATCCAGAAGTTGATGAGGCTCACTCCATCATGATCCAGAGCAGTCCATACGTGCGCACGCGCGGCCATAATGAGAATTCCAAAAACAGTGCTGGTTGAAATCCAGAGCCCACGATGCCGAAGGATCAAGCTTGCCGGAAGCATCCACGCCATGGACAACAGAAAAAAGCCGCAGAAGTAGAGAGCCACCGCAAAGGTGAGTACACTCCAGAGAGTCAGTGTAAAGCCAAGCTCAGACATCAGAAGGTGGCTATCCGAGGCCGCGACGCGAATCGCCTCTAAAACTTGAAAGGGCATGGCCGCGAGCAGCCCGGCGATCCAGCCAAAGAGCGAAGCCAGCAGCGCCTTGAGGAAGCGAACCCGCAGACTCACGCTTCTCCGCTCACCAGCCGCGCGGCGATGTCGGTATACAGGTCAATCGCTTCCAGTAGTTCGCGCTTGGCCAGCTTTTCATGCGGTGTATGCGCCACGTGAATCGACCCGGGGCCAATCAGCAGAGGCTCGCCCCACTCCTCGAGCCAGGGAACATCGGTCGTGAACGCTGCCACCATCGACGGCACGCCCTTAATCTGGCGGAACCGCATGAAGGGGATCTCCAGCGTGTAGTCGACCGTCGCCAGCCCTTCGATCGCGTCTTCGATAGCCATGCGTGTCTCCCCGGACGGCCCAACCAGCCGGATCATCAGCTGCGCAACAGCGTGATCGGCAATCACATTGGGCGCTCGGCCTCCCTCAATCAAGCCCACATTCAACGTACTGGGGCCGATCTCCGCATTCACCGGCAGCGGCAGCGCCAGGATCCGGTGAAGCGCTTCAATCAGCTTGTGCGTGGCGCTCTCCCCCAGCTCTGGATACGCCGAGTGAGCCATCTTTCCCGTCGCCCGAATTTCTGCACGCAGCGTTCCCTTCGAGGCCAGCGCAATGCGATTGTCAGTCGGCTCACCGTTGATCAGGAAGCGGCTGCCGCGCGGATTTTTGTTGGCTAATTTCGCGCCGGCCGAGTCGCGCTCTTCGCCGACGACAAAGAGCAGTCCGGCCTTTACGCCCCGCTCGCGCAGCCGCTCCACTGTCGCGATCTGCGCGGCGATGATGCCCTTGGCGTCGCACGCGCCGCGTCCGTAGATGTACTCATCGTCCTCGCTCGACGCGATGAACGGCGGAACTGTATCCGTGTGTGTGGAGAAGACGACATCCGGCGTTTCGCCATCGGTGTACGCATAGATGTTGAACCGTTCGCCGGCGCAGCGGCTTTCACGATCCTGCTCAACCGCCATCGTTTCAACGGCAAAGCCGCGCCCGCGAAGAAATTCGGCGAGAAACTGAGCGACCGCGCACTCGTTGTAGGTGATGGACTCGATGTCGATAAGACGCCGCGTCAAATCGATTGCGTCGAAGGCGGCAACAGGAGCGGCAACGGGGCTGGTAGAGTTCGCGCTCATTGAACTTCAGGATACCCGACGAGGGGCGGCGGAGAGGAGCGAATGCTAGATAGATGGAGGCATAATTGTGTGAAACAAACGATCTGGAAACAAATGAATTCCCGGGCATGCATTCTGTTGGTCAGCGTAGGCTGCATTCTATTCGCAAGATCGCTTGTTGCGCAGATGGAGACCTTTGTTCCAGCAAATGACGTTTCTTTTTCCCTTTCAACTGAACGCAAAAGCTACAGGACTGGAGAACAAATCAATTTGCAGTATCGCATCAAGAACATCAGCAACGGTCCGTTGTACGCTCCAAGAGAAGGGGAGGCGAAATGCCCCGGAAACCGTCACGTTTGGGTGTGGTTTGAGAACAGCACCGGGAACACTACATGCCAGGCTATGGGGTTCTTGCGACCGCGACGACAATCCGAAAACCGTTATCGAGCGCATGACGCGAGAAGCCGTCTTGCTCAAACCCGGTGAACATATGGACGGCACGCTCCAATTAGACACGAGGCTGTTCGGCGGGTTGAGACCCGGTAAATACCGGATTGAAGGTGTGCTTTACTGCTGGAGAGACGAAGAATTTAGCGCGGCGGACGTAGCTGAGTTAGCAAAAATGGGTGGGCGATTCCTGCACGGAGAGGTGCCGGCGTCGGTGAATGGTGATTGTAGTGCTGAGCCCCTAGCAGCTGCTTCCCTTCTCTGAATGTATTTACCTGGACGGCAGTCAACCTTCTCTCTGAATCTCCGGCGCATCCTACTTGCGGCGGCCTTTCCCTACAATAAAGAACGATGAACCTTACGCAGACACCTTCCTTCTCGGTCAGGACGATTGAAAGTCTTCGCGGTCCCGCTGGCCGACTCGAAGCTCTGCTCAACACCGGTGCACCAGATGCGAAGTACGCCGTGCTCGTCTGCCATCCACACCCGCTGGGCGGCGGCACGATGCACAACAAGGTCGTGTATCACGCTATGAAGGCTTTCCAGGGCTTCAGTCTGCCTGTTCTGCGCTTCAACTTCCGCGGAACCGGGCTCAGCGAAGGCGAGCACGACCACGGACGCGGTGAGCAGGGCGACGTTCGCGCAGCGCTTGATTGGCTCGATCGAGAGCTCCGCCTGCCGATTCTGTTCGCAGGATTTTCCTTCGGGTCCTATGTTGGGCTGCACGCATGCTGCGGAGATTCGCGTGTAAAGGGCCTTGTTGGCCTGGGGCTGCCGGTGCATGCTGAAGGACGCGACTACCGCTACGACTTTCTCGCCGGCTGCACCAAGCCGAAGCTCTTTGTAAGCGGGACACGCGATCAATACGGTCCGAAGCAGCAGGTAGAATCGGCCATCGAGGGGGCAGCCTTGCCCAAAGAACTGGTCTGGGTCGAAGGAGCCGACCATTTCTTCGCAGGTAAACTGGATCGGGTGCAGGACGCAATCCGCAACTGGTGCGAAGCCCACTTTCTTACCACGGCGGTCCAATGACTTCTCTCGACGCGCTCCATGCCGATGCCGCTGCGATCTTCGATCACGCTCTGAAGGCGTGCGATATCCCGCAGGCATTCGACCGCCACCTGCGCTTCGAAGGTAAGACGCTCATCCGGCAGTCGTCGCCTTTACTCAAGCCAATCATCATCCCTCTCGATCCCTACAAGCGAGTCATGGTCATCTCCTTTGGCAAGGCTGGCTTGACTATGCTCAGCGCCCTGCTGGAACGCCTGCCTCCGAAAATGCCGTTTCGCGGCGTGTGCTCGGCGCCTCAGATGCCGAAGAAACGCACCTGGCGAATACGCTATTTCGAAGGCGGCCATCCTCTGCCGAACGAGGATTCTCTGGAGGCTGCGCGTGAGGCTCTGAAACTGCTCAGGCGGGCACGCAAGAACACTTTCGTTTTCTTCCTTATCAGCGGAGGCGGATCGGCCATGCTCGACCTGCCGCTCGACGCGAGAATCTCGCTCGACGACACCATCGCCTTTCACGAGACGCTCGTCGCCTCCGGGGCGACCATCACGGAAATCAACACCGTGCGCAAATACTTCTCCGCTGTAAAGGGTGGACGCCTCGCCATGGCCGCGCCCGAGGCTGAGAAGCTGTCTTTGCTGCTGGCCGACGTGCCGCTCAAAGATTTGGCCGCGGTCGCCTCTTCTCCCACATTGCCCGATCACTCGACGCCGCAGGAATGTTTTGAAATTCTTCAGCGCTTCCATCTGCTCGAGAAATTTCCACAGAGCGTCCGCGAGTATTTCGAAGAGCTGCATCTCGGCTCGGCGCCTCCTCACGCTTCAAAAGAGGAGGCCTTCACACACGCGCAATTCGACACCCTGCTATCGAACCACGACTTCGTCAACGCGGCCCGCGATCACGCTCAATCGCGCGGCTATAAAGTCGTAATCGACAATAGCTGCGACGATTGGGATTACCGCGATGCTTCGCAGTATTTGCTCAAGCGATTTCACGAATTGCGGCGCGAATTTCCCCGGCTCTGCCTGCTGTCAAGCGGCGAAGTGACGGTGAAACTCGACGGTCCTGCCGGGTGCGGCGGACGCAACCAGCAGTTCGCCCTCTATTCTGCTTTCGATCTGGCGCAATACGACGGGAACTCGATGGTCGTGCTCAGTGCAGGATCAGACGGAATCGACGGCAATAGCCCGGCCGCCGGGGCGATCACCGACCCTACGACAATTTCGCGCGCTCAGGCCTTCCACTTCGATCCAGAAACCACGCTTAAGGAGTTCGATGCTTGCCCTCTGTTCACTGCGTTGGGCGATACCATCGTGACCGGACCCACCGGCAACAACCTGCGCGATCTGCGCATCCTGCTTTCTTCGAGCTAGCTTAGCTAAGCTAGCCCGACCTTCTCCACGCAATAATCTGAACCGGCGTAGCGATCCGTGTAACAAAAAGATGAAGCGGAGGAGGCGTGATTCCTTTGTCGAACATTGGATCGGTTTTGTCTGGCTGGCTTTCATTGTTCTCTGGTTTGTTGCCGGAATCGCATCGAAGCGCAGCGTCCGGACACAAACCAGCAGTTCCCGGCTCTTTCAGGCAGGGTTGATCCTCATAGGCGCGATGATCTTCGACCTCAATCGTTGGTTTGTCAGCGGATGGCCAACCTTGCGGATCATACCCCGCGAAACTCCCTTCATCCTGGGGGCGCGATCGTTACGATTGGCGGGATGCTCTTTTGCGCTTGGGCCCGAGCCATCCTCAGAACCAACTGGAGCGCAAGGGTAACGATTAAGGAGAATCACGAACTGGTTCGCAGAGGACCCTATCAGATCGTCCGCCACCCCATTTACACCGGGTTCTTGATCGGCCTGCTCGGCACGGCCTTCGTATATGGATTCACCGGGTGCTTCGTGGGGGTCCTGGTGATCGGCTTCGCGTTCTGGGTGAAGTCCCAGACCGAAGAACAGTTCATGATGCAGCAATTCGGCGAGCAGTATCTGCAATACAAACAGCAGGTGCGCGCGTTGATCCCGTACATTCTGTAACTGCGTCTGCTACTTTAATGCCACTCGCGCTGCATGCAGATGTTGTAGCGGGTAAACGTTCGTTTCATGTTCCTGAAGAGCCTCGATACCCTCCGCAGCGGCACGAGCAGCAGCAATCGTTGTGATGGTTGGAATGCGTTGGAGCACAGCCGCGCGGCGAATCGCCTTCTCGTCGAAAAACGTGTCCTGCCCATGCGGTGTGTTCACGATTAGCTGGATGCGCTCGCCCTTGATCAGGTCAACGACGTTCGGCCGGCCCTCCTTCACCTTATAAACGCGCTCGACGACAAGCCCCGCGCGTTCCAGCACGTTGGCCGTCCCCTCTGTCGCCACAATGTGAAAGCCAAGCTCGACGTATTGCCTTGCCAGATCGACCAGCTGCGTCTTGTCGCGATCATTGACACTGAAGAAGACGGTTCCCTTTAGCGGTAAGCTCTGACCGGCTGATAGTTGCGCTTTCGCGAAGGCCTCACCAAAATTGTCGGCTACACCCATCACTTCGCCAGTCGATTTCATCTCCGGACCAAGAACTGTATCGACACCCTGGAATTTATTCCAGGGAAAGACCGGTGACTTCACATAGTAGTGAGTGCCGATATCGAGATCCAGCCCCGAAGACACCTGATACGGCAAAAGATCGCGTAGAGTCCGGCCTGTCATCAGGCGTGAAGCAATCTTGGCCAGCGGAATGCCCGTGGCCTTGGAAACATAGGGCACTGTTCGCGAAGCGCGCGGATTCACCTCGATCACGAAGACCTTGTCCGCATGCCCCGGCCTACGCTGGATGGCGAACTGCAGGTTCACAAGACCCACGACGTTCAAGGCAAGAGCCAGCTTCCGCGTGTACGCGCGAATCGTGTCCAGAGTCGCCGGTGCGATGTCCACCGCCGGGAGAACGCAAGACGAGTCGCCCGAGTGGATGCCCGCTTCTTCGATGTGCTGCATGATGCCGGCGATCAGCACGTCCTTCTTATCGCACAACGCATCGACATCGACTTCAATCGCGTCTTCGAGGAAGTGATCGACGAGGATAGGCCGCTCCTGCGAGTACTCGACGGCCTCCTTCATGTAGCGGGCCACGGCTGCGCTGTCGTATGCGATCACCATGGCGCGTCCGCCCAGCACATAGGATGGCCGCACCAGTACCGGATAGCCGATCTTCTCGGCCCCGGCCAGAGCTTCGTCCACGCTGGCCACCATCACTCCCGGAGGTTGCGGAATGTCGAGATCTTCGAGTAGCTTGCCGAACCGCTTGCGGTCCTCGGCGAGATCGATCGACTCGGGCGAGGTTCCCAGGATCGGAACTCCGGCCGCCTTGAGCCGCAAGGCCAGATTCAGCGGCGTCTGGCCGCCGAACTGGACGATCATTCCAACCTCCGCGCCGGAGGAAGCCTCATGCTCGTAAACCGCGAGCACATCTTCCAATGTCAGCGGTTCGAAATACAGCCGATCGCTCGTGTCGTAGTCGGTCGAGACGGTCTCCGGATTGCAATTGACCATGATCGTCTCGTAGTCGTCTTCCTTGAGCGCAAACGCCGCGTGGCAGCAGCAGTAATCGAACTCAATTCCCTGCCCTATGCGGTTGGGACCGCTGCCCAGAATAATGACTTTGCGCTTCGCCGTCGGCGCAGCCTCGTCTTCTTCGTCGTAAGTCGAATAGAGATACGGCGTCATGCTCTCGAACTCGGCTGCGCAAGTGTCCACGAGCTTGAAGACAGGTTTCAGCCCATGCTTGTAACGGAGTGCGCGAACCTGGGCCACGCCCTCGTTGGTGGGCATGTCCCACACCTCGGCAATGCGCTCGTCCGAGACACCCATGCGCTTGGCCTTGCGCAGCAGGTCAGAGGATATACTCGCTGCGGTTTCCTCACCGAGCTGGGCAATCGTGTCAGTCACTTCCTTGATGTGATACAGAAACCACGGATCCATTGAGGTCATCCGCGCGACTTCACGCACGGTAAGCCCCTCTCGAAAGGCGAAGCGAATATAACTTAATCTCTCCGGCTGCGGCGTGACCAGACGCTGTGTCAGGCGCCGCGGCTCAATTTCCTCTGCGCCGATCTTCTTGCCGGTTTCGAGCGAGCGCAGCGCCTTCATCAGCGATTCCTTGAAGGTGCGGCCAATGGCCATCACTTCGCCCACCGATTTCATCTGCGGGCTAAGCGTGTCATCTACGCCTGGAAATTTCTCGAACTGCCACTTTGGAATCTTTGTGACTACGTAGTCGATGCTTGGTTCAAAGCACGCAGGAGTCATCTTCGTGATGTCGTTTGGAATCTCATCGAGCGTGTAACCCACGGCCAGCTTCGCGGCGATCTTGGCGATGGGGAATCCCGTGGCCTTCGACGCCAGGGCTGACGAACGCGAGACACGCGGGTTCATCTCGATCACCGTCATACGTCCAGTGTTGGGGTGGACGGCAAACTGCACATTCGAGCCGCCAGTCTCAACGCCGATCTCGCGAATGACGCGAATCGCTGCAGTGCGCATCGCTTGGTATTCGCGATCGGTGAGCGTTTGTGCAGGCGCGACGGTGATCGAGTCGCCGGTGTGGACTCCCATCGGGTCCATATTCTCGATGGAGCAGATGATAATGACGTTGTCGGCGAGATCGCGCATCACCTCGAGCTCGTATTCTTTCCAGCCGAGTACGGATTCCTCGATCAGGCATTCGTGAACCGGAGAAAGATCGAGGCCACGCGAAAGAATCTCCATCAACTCTTCGCGGTTGTAGGCGATGCCGCCGCCCGATCCGCCCAGCGTGAACGATGGCCGGATAATCACCGGGAAGCCGATCTTGTTAGCGAAATCTGTTCCATCGCGCAGGTTGTTTACCAAGGCCGATCGCGGCACATCGAGACCGATGCGTGTCATCGCATCTTTAAAGAGCAACCGGTCTTCGGCTTTCTTGATCGCTTCGAGCTTCGCGCCAATCAGCTCCACACCATACTTGTCGAGTACGCCTGCATCCGCGAGGTCGACCGCAAGATTAAGCGCAGTCTGCCCACCCACGGTAGGGAGAAGAGCGAACTTGCCGCCGCGGCCCTCATTCGCGAGCATCTCCGACTCGATACGAATGATCTCCTCGACGTACTGTGGAGTGAGAGGCTCGATGTAAGTGCGGTCAGCCAGTTCAGGATCGGTCATGATGGTGGCCGGGTTCGAGTTAACCAGCACCACTTCATAGTCCTCGACTCTGAGTGCCTTGCAAGCCTGCGTGCCCGAGTAATCAAACTCGGCAGACTGACCGATAACGATCGGGCCAGAGCCGATCACGAGAATCTTGGTGATGTCATTGCGACGTGGCATCAGGCTTTCCACTCCTCCATCAACTTCCGAAAGTCATGGAAGAGATAGTTCGAGTCTTGCGGGCCGGGGCTGGCTTCGGGATGGTATTGCACGCTGAAGAGCGGCATCGTCCGGTGGCGCAGCCCTTCGAGCGTGTTGTCATTGAGGTCGATATGCGTCAGGTCCACGTCGCTTGTCTGCAGCGAGTCGGGATCGACGGCGAAATTGTGGTTGTGGCAGGTGATCTCCACCTTGCCTGAATCCACCTGCTGCACTGGATGGTTGCCGCCGTGGTGCCCGAACTTCAGCTTGTAGGTCTTGCCGCCGAGCGCAATACCAATAAGCTGGTGCCCGAGGCATATCCCGAAGATCGGCGCGCGTCCTGCCAGCTTGCGAATATTTTCCTGCGCGTAGGTGACCGGCTCGGGATCGCCCGGGCCATTCGAGAGGAAGACTCCGTCGGGACTGAGCGCCAACACATCTTCGGCCGAGGTCTCCGCCGGAACGACGGTCACGCGGCAACCTTCCTTCGAGAGCATGCGCAGAATGTTCTTCTTGATGCCGAAGTCGTACGCCACCACATGCAGATCCGGGCGTTCGTCCGGCACAACATCTACATCCTGCTGTAGAGGATCGGAGGTATCGTGCTCCCACTCGTAGCGCGCCTTGGTAGAAACCACCTTCGCCAGGTCCGTTCCGTCCATCTTGCGAATCGAGCGTGCCTTCTCGACCAGCGCATCGGCATTGGTTTCAATGGAAGAGATAACTCCGCGCATCACGCCATGCGTACGCAGATGCCGCACCAGGGCACGTGTATCGATTTCCGAAATCACCGGAACCTGGAAGCGCTCCAGATACTCGTCGGCCACTTGCTGCGAGCGCCAGTTCGAGGAGATCGGTGAAAACTCACGAGTCACCAGGCCTTCGATGTAGGGCCGGTTAGCTTCCTCGTCGCTGTTGTTGGTGCCGTAGTTGCCAATTTGCGGATTCGTCAGGACGACGATTTGTCCCGCATAGGATGGATCGGTGAAAATTTCCTGGTAGCCGGTCAGAGAAGTATTAAAGACTACTTCGCCATAGCACTCGCCCTTAGCGCCATAGCCTTCACCGCGGAAGATGCGCCCGTCTTCGAGCGCAAGGATTGCCTGCATCGCTTCTCCGTGGAATGGATTCAATAGATTTTATCAGGGAGTCGCCGCCCAGCCGCATTCATCGTGTGTTAATTCTGCAAATAAAAAGCCCCGGCTCGCGACCGGGGCTTCGTGCCTGCTGAAAGCGCCTATTGCTGCGGTGGCGCGGGCGGTTGTGGCGGCATTGGCTGCGCCTGAGGAGCGGGCTTCTGCTCCTGCTCCTGCAACTGCTGCTGTTGCGCTGGGACCGTGACCTCCGGCTCCTTTTTTGCCGGTTCCAGCCCAGGAATGGTCGGCGCGGTATTCACCTTGCCCGTGACCGCATCCGCAATCGAGATGTTGAAGCGATCAAGTGTGCTGGCCAGAATCTCTCCGAACGCCGCCCGGTCGATTGCATACTTCGCAGTCGCCGAGATCACGCTGTTCTCCGCAATCGCCAGGGCTCGCTGCTGCTGCAGGACATTTGCGGTTGTCGATGCGCCCAGATGCAGCTTCTTCAGTTCGGCGTCAAGACTTTGCCGATCATATTCCCGCGTGGCCATCGCCGACTGTACCGAAGCGCGGTCATTGGTGAGTGCGTACTGCGCATTGATCACGTTCATGCGGGTCTGCACGTAGAGCTGTTGCAGGCGCATCTGCGCCTGTCTGTATTCAAGCTCCGACCGCGCCTGCGCAGACTGCGCAAGACGGTTGCGAATCGGGATAGTGATGTTTACGCCTGCACCCTTGTTCGGGCTGCTGCTGTTAAACAGGTTTGAGAACGCGGTCCCGTATGTGATCGGGGGAAAGCTCCCCGGGGGGCACGCCACACCGGTCTCGAAATTCACGCAGTCTGGGCTCTGCGATCCGCCAAGCGCCGAGGCTCCGTAGAAGCCATAGACGTCGACTGTGGGCAGCAGAGCGTTCCTCTCGCCTTTCAGCGTGATCTCGTCGTTCTTGAGTGTGATGACCGCCTGCTCGATTGCCGGGCTGTTTGCATCGGCCAAGCGCACCAGGTCGTCGGCCGATTCCCGTTCCTCGGGCATCTCGATCAGGCTGATGCGATCAGTCGGGATCACCGGAGCATTCGCCAGCGTAGGGTCTTCAAGACTCCGCGCGATCGCCTGTTTCATCACCAGCTGCTGATACTCCAGGTTGCTCTGCGAGGTGATGACTGCCTGTTTATCTGTCTCGACGGAGCTGTTCGCGCTCACCACATCGAGAGGAGCCATCGTGCCGATCTCAAGCGATTTCTTGTCGTCCTCCAGCAGACGCGTCGACTGTTCGAGAGAGCGTTGTCTGGCCTGTAGATCTTCGTAAGCGCTCACCAGTCCCCAGTAGATGTTCTCCACCTGGTTGATGGTGAACAGCAACTGCTGGCGGAAGGCTGAATCGGCAATGCGGCGGTTATTCTTTGTCTGCACGATGAAGCGCCCGTTGATGCCCCATCCAAAACCCTGCAGCAAATGCTGCGTCACCTGCGCGTTGAACGTCGTTTGATAGGCCGGACTGTACGTGTTGAAGATGCTGTTCGAGGTCGTGTAGCTGTTGTTGAAGCCAACCGTGAGCGCCGTGCCGGTAATGAATCCCTGGTTGTAAGCGAAGTTGTAGATGTTCGTGTTCTGATTTAACTTGGAACTGCCGGAAAACAGCGGATTCAATTCCTGCGTTGACGAGCGCTGCAGTTGAACCGTTCCCGTCACGGAAGGGTCCATAGTTTCCGGCAATGGGCCGCCGCCGTTGGTGGTGAGGCCCTGACCGCCGACACCGGTACCTGCGCCGCCCGCGGCCACGCTGGTGCCGCCGGGGCCGCCGCCGCTGGTAACAGTAGTGCCCGCGCCACCGAGCGTGCCGGTGACCAATCCGCTATTTACACCCAGAAACAGTGCACCGGATTGAGTGCGCAAAATATCTGTGTCCGCGATGTCCAGATTGAATCGCTGAATTGCAATATCGTAGTTGTTCTCGAGCGCCAGCAGAACGGCGTCGCTCAGGCTCAGGTAAATCTTGCCGCCCTTGATCAGATCGTCCAGACGCGGCGAGTTCATGAAGCTGGCGGCAGGCGCGGTGGTTGGAGTGTAAGGGGCAAGCGGGTTCGGAAAATAACGTCGTTCCTTGGTGAAGTCGCGCGTCGTCGGACGCATGTAAAGCGGCTGCGTGAAGTTCGGAGGCGGCTCCGTTGGCAGCCCTTGCGTGTTGGGTACCACGGCAGCATTCGCCGGTGTTGTTTGCTGCGCCTGTCCGAATCCATAGCCCGGTTCGAAACCGTTGCCCAGTCCCACTGCGTAGCTGGGAGCTGTGCCCGCCAGCAGGCAGCTCACCGCTGCCGCAGACTTCAATTTCGAAAACAAGCTCGAATTACGAACCGGCTTACCACTCGGCGCCCTTCGGCGTTCACCAAACCAATGCATTCGCCCTCTCCAGAATTCAATCGATCAGTTGCGCAAAGTCAATTGCGCCATCCTGATCCGTATCTATGCCATCGCTACATCTGCCTAGCTCTGGTCGCGACAGACTCATCCCACTACCGTCGATTTCCGGCTGATCTGCTATACGCTAACTACTCTGGCTTCGTTCCCGTTTTTGGATTCGTTCTCGCCCTTACCTTCGTTCCATGGAACTGACAGCAAGCGCCGCTGCCTCTGTGGACTCGCCACCCGGAAGAAAATCTGAGTATACCGTAGGCAATCAGATGACCGAGATCGGTAAAAGACCCAGAACTTGTTGCAATTCTGAGAGAATTCGCCCAGGAGGATAGACCCGGAAGGCAGTATGAACTGGAAGCTCACTCTCGCCTACGACGGCACGGATTTTCACGGTTGGCAGGTCCAGCCGCATCACATCACGGTTCAGGGCAAGCTGGCCGGCGCAATCGAGCGCGTCACCGGAGAACGCGTTCTTCCCCAGGGCAGCGGACGCACGGACGCCGGTGTTCATGCACGCGCACAGGTGGCGTCGTTCGTATTGAACGCGCCGATTCCACCTGAAAATCTCCACCGTGCGCTCAACCGCACTTTGCCCGCAGCGATCCGTATCTTGAGTGCCGAGCACGCCGCCCCCGAGTTCCACGCCCGACACAGCGTCCAGGCCAAGAGCTACGAATATAGAATTTTTCGCGGTGAAATCTGCCCGCCGTGGATCACGCGCTACGTCCACGCGCTCAACTGGCCTCTCGACATCAAGCGCATGCAGCAAGCCGCGGAGCTGGTCATCGGCGATCACGACTTTACATCCTTCGCGGCCAGCGATCCCGACCTCTCAACGAGGGCATCCGATCCGCTCGACGAAGACGCCAAATCCGGCAACATTCGTACGGTCTTTTCCTCTTCATTCTCAAGTGAGAACGACCAGTTGATCTATCGGATACGCGGGGACGGCTTCCTCCATCACATGGTCCGCAACCTCGTCGGGACTTTTCTCGACGTAGGGCGCGGCCACATCAAGCCGGAAGAGATCCTCGAAATCCTTGATCAGCGTTCCCGCTCCGCCGCCGGAGCCACCGCTCCCGCGCGTGGGTTATGGCTGGACAGCGTGGAATATTGAGCCTGCAGACTCTACGACGCCGGTTCGATGTCGCTTTCCGGATATGCGCGAAGCGCGTTTGCCTGGACGGCCAGTCCTCGCGCGGACGGCCAGTCCTGCTACGCTGATGGTTCATGGCATCCACCGCCCCCGCATCGGCCTTCGCCCGCGTCGCGCAACTCGCGGCGGACCGGCGCGTGCATCGGGCCTTCAAGTGGCTGCATCTTCAGGAGCATCAGATTCTGCGCTGGCAGGCCGAGCTGATCGCCATCCCAGCGCCTCCCTTCGGCGAGCAGCCTCGAGCGGAATGGCTCTGCCAGCGCTTCCGCGATCTCAACCTCGATGAGGTCAGCCTCGATCCAGTCGGCAACGCCATCGCCACCAGGAAGGCGACCCAATCATCCGAGTGCTGCGTGCTGCTCTCCGCGCACATTGATACGGTCTTCCCCGCCGACACGCTCATCACACCCAAGCTTCAAGGAACACGTCTGGAAGCACCTGGCGCGTGCGACAACGGAGCAGGAGTCGCCTGTCTGCTCGCAATCGCTGGGGCGCTCGAACACGCGGACATCGATCTTGGCTGCGATCTCATCTTCGCCGGCAATGTCGGCGAAGAGGGCGAGGGCGATCTGCGCGGCATGCGCCACCTCTACGAGCGCTCCGCGTTCAAGGACTCCATCGCTGCGCACATCGTTCTTGACGGCGCGGGACATGAAGTTGTCATAACGGAAGCGCTCGGCAGCCAGCGTTATCTCGTCACCCTGCGCGGCCCCGGAGGCCATTCGTGGACCGACGCCGGACGTCCCAACCCAATCGTCTCGCTGAGCCACGCCATCGCCCGCCTCAGTGAGATCGCACTCACCGGAACGCCGCGCACTACCGTCAACGTCGGAACCATCGAGGGCGGCACTGCCATCAATGTCATTCCCGAGCAGGCCTCCGCGCGTTTCGACTTCCGCTCTACGGATCCCGAGCAACTCATTCTTCTCGAAGTCGAACTGCACCGCGCCGTCGAAGATGCGGTTCTTGCCGCGAACCGTTTGTATTCCGGCGGCCAGAAGCATAGCGGAGGATTGGAATTCTCCATCGAGAAGATCGGTTCACGCCCTGCCGGCCGCCTGTCTCAGGAGAGCCCACTTTACGACACCCTGAGGGCAGTCGACCGTCACCTGAACATCCGCACGCAACCCCGTGTCGCCTCGACCGACGCCAACATCCCCCTGTCGCTCGGAGTGCCAGCCGTGAGCCTGGGAGCAGGCGGCGAGGGCGGTGGCATCCACACCCGCGGCGAGTGGTACGACGCGCGCGGACGCGAGCTTGGTCTGCGGCGTATCCTGCTTTTACTGCTGGCGCTGACGGGCTGTTGATAGACTTCTCGCTGTGAAAGCCCACGTCATTTCCTTTCTGATCCTGCCCTGTTTTCTCGCTGCGCCGCTGCTTGCTCAGACCTCGCCGAAAGCCGAAGCCATCTACTACAACGGCAACATCCTCACCGGAGTCGATCTCACCGGGGCGCATCCGGAGCGAGTCGCCGCCATCGCTGTCGCCAGCGGCCTTATCCTCGGTGCCGGAGATACTGCAACCATTGAGTCGAAGTTTCAATCGCCATCAACACAGCTAGTCGATCTGCATGAAGCCTTCGTGATGGCCGGCTTCAACGATGCGCATGCGCATCTTGGCTCCGGCGGTGGGATCAAGCTCTCCGTCGACCTCACCGGTTCCATGTCCCTCGAAGCAATGCAGAAGCGCATTCAGAAAGCCGCCGAAGAGGCCGCTCCCGGTACATGGCTTTCCGGCGGAGGATGGGACCATACTCTCTGGCCTTCGAAAACGCTGCCCACCAAGGCCGATCTTGACTCCATGACCGGGAACCATCCCGCTTTCTTCGTCCGTGTTGACGGACACATCGCCATCGCGAACTCAGCCGCGCTGGCCGCTGCCGGAATTACGCGCGATACACCCAACCCCCAGGGCGGAAAAATCGATCGAGACGCAAACGGTGGCGCCACCGGAATCATCCGCGAAACCGCGCAGGCTCTGGTTGACAGGAAAATTCCGCCGCCCACTGCAGATCGACGCCGAAAGGGGGACATCCTTGCCCTCGAAGACGCCGTCTCGCACGGCGTGACCTCGGTACAGGACAACTCCGATTGGGAGGATTTCCTCGTCTACGAACAGTTGGAACGCGAAGGCAAGCTTCTGCCGCGCATCAGCGAATGGCTGCCCTTCGGTGCATCGGTTGACGTGCTCAAGCAAAAGCGCGAGTACCATCCTGCCACCGACCGCATGCTGCACACGACCATGCTCAAGGGCTTCATGGATGGCTCACTCGGCTCGCGCACGGCATCCCTGAACGCGCCTTATGCCGATGACCCCGCCAACTCCGGCATACCACGCTACGATCAGGACAAGCTCAACGCGATGGCCATAGAACGCGCGCAGGCTGGCTTCCAGATGGGATTCCATGCCATCGGTGACCGGGCCGTCGGTATGGCGCTCAATGCCTTCGCTGCGGCGCAGCAGCCTCCGCCAGCGCAACCGGTCCCGCGCATAAATCAACCCGATCGGCCCTATCACAACAATGTTCGCCTGGCTCAGCACATGGGCTTGCGGCAGTCACCACGCAACCGCATCGAGCATTCGCAGGTGGTCGATGCCGCCGACGTCGCCCGCTACAAGCAGCTCGGCGTCATCGCCTCCATGCAGCCGAATCATCTGTTGACCGACATGGTATGGGCCGAGCAGCGCCTCGGACCCGAGCGCGCCAAGGGCTCCTACGCCTGGAAGAGCTTTCTCGATGCCGGCGTTCCACTGGCCTTCGGAACCGACTATCCGGTTGAGCCGATCACGCCTTTCCGCGGCGTCTATGCAGCTGTAACCCGCATGAACGAGGCCGGCACGGCGACTTACCATCCGGAGGAGAAGCTCACCATCTGGCAAGCGCTCTATGCCTACACGCAGGGATCGGCCTACGCCGAATTTACGGAACCCTGGAAGGGTAAGCTCGCACCCGGGTATGTCGCAGACTTCGTCGTTCTCGACCGCGACCTAACCGCCGTTGTCCCATCAGAGATTCTCAGGACACAGGTGTTGCGCACTGTGGTCGGCGGAAAAACGGTCTATGCAGTTGAGGTTGCTCCGCGCAACTGACGATAGATATTCAGCAGGGAGTCCGGTATGGCCCCGACGGCGCAGATTGGAATCGAAACCTACCTGAAGACCTCGTATCGCCCCGACTGCGACTTTGTGGACGGTGAAATTGAGGAGCGCAACTTGGGGGAGTTCGATCATGCTCAGCTTCAGGCGGCTGTGTCTGCCTGGTTTTACGCCCACCGCAAAGACTGGAATATTCATGTCCTTCCCGAACAGCGCGTCCGCGTGTCGACTACGAGGGTTCGGATCCCGGATGTCTGCCTTGTCTCGCGTGAGCTGCCCGTTGAACAGGTAATTACAAGGCCACCGATTGTTGTCGTGGAAATTCTTTCTCCCGAAGACCGCGTGCGCCGTTACAACGATCGCCTGGATGACTACCGAGCCATGGGAGTGAACAACATCTGGGTGATCGATCTGGCCACGCAGAAGGGCTTCAACTGGATCACCGGCTGGCACGAACGCGAGCGCTTCGAGATAGCGGGTACTCCAATCCACCTCGATCTCCGCAGCCTGTTTGCCGAACTGGCGGAATAACCGCTAGGCTTCTTCCCTCCGCGTAGCCACTAGCGCCAGGGGCACTGCTGCGAGCAGAATCGCCGATGCCAGGAAGAACGGAGCACCGGGCAATCGGAATCCTGTTCCGGGTCGAATCCCTGCCGCAAACGTAAAAGTAAACAGTGTGGGACCGATCAGGGCAGTCAAACCGCGAATGCATTGCACCGCTCCCTGGAGCTGTCCCTGCTCATTGGAAGCCACATGCCGCGTCATCATGCTCTGCGCCGGCGGCCCGCAGAGACCCCAGATGGCCATTACCGGAATGCCCGTCAGAAAGATCGCTCCCGTCGGTGCCAGGCCGAATATGGCGAATCCGATCCACCCCACCGCCAGGCCCACCAGCATGGTCGTGCGGTCGCCCAGTTGCCGCACTGCGGGTTTCACCAGAAACGCGCCCACCATAGCGGAACACACGCCGACCAGGGCCAGCGACAATCCGACCGCGCGATCCGTCCAGCGGTACCGGTCATCGACATACAGCACCCAGGTGTTCATCAACGATTGCTGCGTCAGGTAGCTCAGGAACAACACTGCACCCAGCCCCAGCAGATCGCGATGCCGCCTCAGCAGCGTCAGAGATCCCACCGGATTCGCCCGCTTCCATGAAAACTTCCCGCGCGATGCCAGCCCCAGCGACTCCGGCAGCACAAACAGCCCGTACATCGCATTCAGCAGGCTCATGACGCCTGCCGCCCAGAACGGCAGCCGCGGATTGACGCTTCCAAGCAGCCCGCCCAACGCCGGCCCCAGCACAAATCCCACTCCAAAGGCCGCGCTCACCATCCCGAACGCTCCGGCCCGCTTCTTCGGCGGAGTCACATCTGCAATGTAGGCCATCGCAGTCGGAATGCTGGACGAGGTAATGCCTGAAATCAGCCGTCCGGCAAAGAGCCATCCCAGCGTCGGCGCAAGCGCCATCACCAGGTAATCGAGCCCCAGGCCGAAATTTGAAAGCAGGATGACCGGGCGGCGTCCGAAGCGGTCTGACAGCGATCCCAATAAAGGCGAGAAAAAAAACTGCATTACCGCCCAGACGGTCCCGAAGATGCCGAAAATCTGTGCCGCGCGAGGGGCATTCCCGCCCAGAAAATTCGTCACCAGCCGCGGCAGCACCGGCGCGATCATCCCCATGGCCAGCATGTCCAGCGCGATGGTCACAAAGATAAATGCCACCGCCGCCCGCCGCCCACCGGGCTTGGCGATCTCTGCGTCAGGGACGGGCTCGCCCGGTTTCGTCGCGTCCGGTGTGGTTGCCATCAGGACCATTGTCTCCCGAGCGCATTGTGGGCCGCTTGTAAAAATCTGACCGCCCGTCACTTCTGGCGGCCTGGGGGCCACATTTTTTCGCCCAACGAAAAGACGGAGACCCTGATCGCTGAATGCCGTACTACTACTACTCCCTACCCTCTACACCTTGTACCCTGCCTTTATGTCTCGCTCCCTCAAAGCCCATTTACTCCTGCTCGCGGTGGTGTTTGTCTGGGGCTCGACCTTCGTCCTCATCAAAGCAGCGCTCGCGGACATCTCTCCCCTGCTCTTCAACCTGCTGCGCATGGTGCTCGCGACAGGGTGCCTGGCGCTCGTCTATCGCGCGCACATTGGCCGCATCCGGCGCCCTGCCTTGTTCTCCGGAGCCGTCACTGGCTTCTGCCTCGCTATGGGCTACCAGTTCCAGACTGCCGGACTACGCCTCACTACGCCCTCCAAATCTGCTTTTATCACCGGACTCGTGGTCGTCATCGTCCCTCTGCTGCTCGTCATCCCAAGGCTGCGACCCGCCGGCACACACGCTCCACGGTGGAACGCTTACATGGGAGCACTGTCGGCCTTCGTCGGCATCCTGCTGCTTACCATGCCTCAGCATGCCGGTTTCGATTTCGCCTCCGTCAACCTTGGCGACGCGCTTACGCTTGGCTGTTCCTTCGGATTCTCATTTCATATGCTCGCCCTGGCTCACTTTTTGCCCCGGGTGCGCTTCGAGCAGTTGGCCGCTTTGCAGGTTGGTTTTGGCGCTGTCTTCATGGCCGTCAGCATGCCCGTCTTCGAGCGCCCCTTCGTTCACTGGACCCCGCGTGTCGTCATCGCGCTCCTGATCGCTGCCCTGCTGGCCACGGCTGCTGCCTTCACCATCCAGAGCTGGGCTCAGCAATTCATCCCCGCCACCCATACGGCGCTTCTCCTTACCCTGGAGCCGGTCTTCGCGTGGGCTACCTCATTCGTGGTTATGGGAGAACGTCTGGGTCTGCGCTCCGGCACGGGCGCGCTCCTCATCCTCGCCGGAATCGGCATTACCGAGTTGTTTCCTTCCCGCATCCAACCTACAGCCCACGAAACGGCTCCCATCCATGAGAGTTTGTGACTGTTTGTCCGCCGCAGGCGTCTAAATTAGTTGAGTGATCAGCGAGATCCTGCGGTATCGTCGAAGGCGATTTATACTGGAAGATGGAAGAAAGATCACAAGTTCAGCTGCAAGGGCAGACAGCAGCATCCAATTTCGCTCACCGAAAATCACGAGGTTAGACCAGAAATGAAATCGCTTCTAGGACGGCTCCGCCGCAGCCGTCTCGCTTCTACCTTTACTATTCTTGCCACCCTGTCGGCCGGCATCCTCATCGGCTCGTTCGTCACTCACGGAGTGCGCGGTCAGGAAGCGAAGGTTGACACCTCCGACGCCACTCCGCTCAAGATTCCGCAGCCCCGCGAACTTTCCACTGACTTCACGCGCATCGCTAAGCAGGTTGGTCCTGCTGTCGTGAATATCAACACCATCACTCTGCCGAAAGAAAAGCAGCAAGGCCGCGGCCGCAATCCGCACTCGCGCCAGTTCCAGCAGCAGCAGCCGCCCGACGACGACAACAATGGCGATGATGACGATCAGGACGACGGTCAGGGCAACTTTCAGGACTTCTTCAACCGCTTCTTCGGCGGACAGGGGGGAATGCCCGATGAGGGCGGCCAGGAGCGCGAGTCGCTCGGCTCCGGCTTTATCGTCGATCCTCGCGGCTACATCCTCACCAACAATCACGTTGTCGATAAGGCCGACAGGATTTTCGTCCGTCTCTCCACCGATCCCGATGGAGGCAACATTCAGGCCCGCCCGGCCAAAGTCGTCGGAGTCGATAAGGACACCGATCTTGCCGTCATCAAAATCGACACCAGTGAGCCATTACCCACCGTCAAGATGGGCAACTCCGATGGAGCGGAGGTTGGCGACTGGGTCATTGCCATTGGCAGCCCGTTCACGCTCTCGCAGACCGTGACTGCAGGCATCGTCTCGGCCCGGAACCGCACTATCGATCCAGGCCAGCGCGGCCAGTTCCAGCACTTCATCCAGACCGACGCTGCCATCAATCCCGGTAACTCCGGCGGCCCGCTGCTCAACATGGCCGGAGAGGTCATAGGCATCAATACGGCGATCTATACCCAGTCCGGAACCTACGCCGGTGTAGGCTTCGCCATGCCCGCCAATACGGTCATTGGAGTCTATAACCAGCTCATCAGTCCTGAGCACAAGGTCACGCGCGGCAGCATCGGCATTACCTTTCAGGGCAATCTGCCCAGCGCTGTCAGCCGCGTCTACGGCTTCAAGTCGGGAGTGCTTATCAGTAGCGTGCAGCCCGGCTTCGCCGCCGACAAGGCCGGCCTCAAGCCAGGAGACATTATCACCTCGGTCGATGGCCGCCCTGTGAAGGATGGCGACGACCTGGTGAACGACATCTCCGCACGCAAGCCCGGGACTACGGCCAGGATCGGTTACTTGCGCAACGGCCAGCAGCTTGACGCCACCGTCACCGTCGGCGACCGCGCCAAGATGATTGCCGCATCCAGCGCCGGACCCGTGCAGGAAGATAATTCCGGACCCGCAGCACCGGATGCCTCGCAGTCCAAGCTCGGTCTCGGAGTCACGGACCTGCCCCAGGGCGCTCCAGCCGGACTCCACGGAGTCCTCATCCAGTCCGTTAAGCCCGGCTCTTTCGCCGACGAGATCAACCTCACCAGCGCACAGGGAATGGTGATCGTCTCGGTCAACAAGCACCCTGTTCACAACGCCGCGGAGTTCCGCACTATCATCTCTGGGCTCAAGTCGGGCGACGATGTGGTCTTTGAACTCATTGATCCACAACGACCTAAAGGCGGCAGCAGCTACGTCGGAGGAACTTTGCGGTAGGGGAATCAGCAACAGTACCGGCTACTGAATAAGCAACAGTAGCCGGTATTTTTCTGTTGCATTCCTACCGCACGCCCCATTAGGCTGCTCTCATTGCAACCCGGTATCATGTTTTTATAGCTCTAGCCGATATTTTCTTCATGAGGTCTTTTGCATGCTTTCAGCTCGAGCCTGGCAATCGTTATTGATCGTCACTGCTCTTTCGGTCACTCCCGCTTTTGCCAACCGCACTCATCGCGCCCCTACCGCCGGCCATCCCAAATCCTCAACCCATAAGGCCAAGAAAGCATCGCATGTGACGCAAGGCCAGCGCAGCATCGACCCGGAACGGGCGAAAGAGATTCAAAGCGCTCTGATCCGGGAGAACTACCTGACTGGCACGCCCAGTGGGCAATGGGATTCACAGACCCAGGCCGCCATGCTCAAGTACCAGGCCGACCACGGCTGGCAAACCAAACTAACACCGGATTCCCGGGCCATTATCAAGCTGGGCCTTGGACCGACGCAGAAGCCAGAAGGAACGCAGCTCGGAAACAGTTCGGCGCCTTCGCTCCCCGCCAATCCTGCGGTCAGCGACAGCAATACCTTGGCATCTACGCACTCGATACAGAACTAGCTAAAGTCCGGGTAGCTGATAAGGCGGGTAGCTAAGAGGCGGATAGCGATGAAAGCGGTTAGCCAAAGCCTGTTAGCCCAGCCTTGCCCCGATCTGAAGGCCATTCGCAAAGCTGGCAGTGCTCGTAACCCCAAGGAAATTCAGGCTTGGTCGCGCATCTGCGACGGGACTTTCGCTGCCCGCTTCTTATCTATCCGGACCTTAGCCAACCGTTTTTTAGCCACCCGCCTTAACAGCTATCCGCTTCATCAGCTACCCTTTCACTTTTTCGCAAACGAACGCACCAGCGACACCATGTTCCAGATATCATCGGGCTTCGCTCGGTCTCCTTCGGGAGGCATGTTGTCGCCCTTGCCCTTCTGGATGATGTAGAACAGCTCTCCATCCGTCATGTCTTTAAGTGCCGCCGGATCCTGATAGTCCTTCATCGTGAACTTCGACTCCACGGCCATATCGCCCTTGCCGTCGCCGCTCGCGCCGTGGCACATCGCACAGTCATAGCCCCACATTTTCTTCGCATGCGCCAGTCCCTCGGGGGTTGGCTTTACCGGGTTAGTCTTGCTGGCAATGTCCGGTGGCACCTTGAAAGCGGGGGCTTGCGGCGCGACAGAAGAACCCCGCATCAGAAATGGAATGGCCCCTATCAAAAAAAATGCAGGGAGAATCGCAACACACTTGAGCACAGCAGCCTCCAGGCTGGAAGTAAAGGGAGTGTCGGGCGCGATTCTACGCCTAACAGGAAACAGCCTGGAAGGGATTATTTGGTCGGCTTCGGATGGAGTCCGAGTGAAGAACAAAACTAAGCAACAGCAGGTTTGATTTCTGCCGGGACGGGGCAGCACCATCGCCCACCACCAACCTCTTGCGCTTACGCAGTAAACATCATCAAAACGGAGCACACGCGCCCACTCGCCAGCAATCCCAAACTGGCGGACAATAGAGGGATGCACGCTCCATCCGCATTTATCGACGTTCCCGGAGCCCTCGACGAGTTTCGCGCCGGACGCATGATTGTCGTGGTCGACGACGAAGACCGTGAGAATGAAGGCGATCTCACCCTCGCCGCCGAATTCGTCACCCCCGAGGCCATCAACTTCATGGCCCGCTACGGACGCGGCCTCATCTGCCTGACCCTCACCGAGGAGCGCGCTGACTATCTCCGCCTCGGCCCCATGACCCAGCAAAACTCCTCGCGCTTCGGCACCGCCTTCACCGAAACGATCGAAGCCCGCGAAGGTGTGACCACCGGCATCTCAGCCGCCGACCGCGCCCATACCATCAAGGTCGCTCTTGACGCTCGCTCCACCGCGCACGACCTCGCCCGCCCCGGACACGTCTTCCCTCTTCGCGCCCGACGCGGCGGCGTCCTCGTCCGCGCCGGACAAACTGAAGCCTCCGTAGATCTCGCCCGTCTCGGCGGCCTCATCCCCGCCGGGGTCATCTGCGAAATCATGAACGACGACGGCACCATGGCGCGCGTCCCCGATCTCCAGAAGTTCTGCGCCGAGCACGGCCTCAAAATGCTCACCGTCGCCGAGCTCATCCGTTACCGCCTGCAGAACGAGCGCTACATCTTCCGCGTCGCCGAAAGCGTGCTGCCCACGCCCTACGGAGAGTTCCGCGCTATCGCCTACGAGAGCGAAGTCAACGGCGGGGAGAGCCACCTCGCGCTGGTCAAGGGCGACGTCGGCGCCGACAAGTCGCTGGGCGACGAGCCCGTGCTCGTCCGCGTCCATTCCCACTGCCTCGCGGGAGACATTTTCGCTGCCTCCACTTGCGACTGCCACCGCCTCGTGCAGCAGTCCCTCCGTCTCATCGCCGAGGCCGGACGCGGCGCCCTCGTCTACCTGCACAACACCAGTCGCGGCTTCGACATCGAACGCACTGTCGAGCCTCACCGCATCCTCTTTCACCGTGAAGCCCGCGCGGCTGAGGACGACAAGCATCAGCGCATCCTTCGCCAGGTTGGTCTAGGCGGTCAAATCCTGGCCGACCTCGGCATCCACAAAATCCGCCTGCTCTCCAACACCCCTACGCACGTCCCCGCGCTCCAGGGCTTCAACGTCGAGATCGTCGAACAGGTCCCGATCCCCGGCGAACCCGTCTCGGTCCGCAAGTAGGGCCACCGGTAACGAATTCGATTCCCACGAGGGAACCTCTGTCCCGGCGATTGCGTATCCTTGCTTTCAAGAGCCAACAGGCTTAAGCAGGGGCCGGTCCGCCCCTCGGAGCAAGTCCGATGCGCCGCATCCTCATAGCTGTACTTGCGCTGTTTTTCGTCGCCGCCGCCGTCCCGCGCGCGCACGCCGACAACGCCGACCGCGTTTCCTTCTTTCACAGCATCAACGTTGCTGAAGGCGACGAGGCCCACGACGTTGTCTGTATCCTTTGCTCCATCCACATCGATGGCGCGGTCCACGGAGACACCGTCGCGATCATGGGCAGCATCCGCTCGAACGGTCCGATGGACGGCGACGCCGTCAGCGTTCTCGGCAACATCAATCTGGGTCAGGACGCTCACGTCAACGGCGACTGCGTGGCCGTCCTCGGCAGCGTAAAGCACTTCACCAGCAGCCAGGTCGGCCACGAGCTCGTACAGATCCCGTTCGCGCTGATCCTCATCCCGGTGCTGTTCTTCTTCTTTCTCGTTTACGTGATCCGTAGTCTTGTTTGGCGCGCACGGCTGCCCTATCCTATGCCCCCGCCGCCTCCACCGATGCGCTAGCGCCGCCAGAGCTCAATCTATATTCCGGCATATTCCGGCCACAGCTCAGCCTGCTCGTAGCTCTCCACGCAGAGAGCACACCGGCGGTATACACTGATCATGGCGTGCAGGACGCCGCCCGTCCGCGGACAGGACCGAGTCCACCTGTGAAGCATACGAACCTGGGTTCCTACGAATCTCCTTTCGCCCTGGCATAGCGGACCACGGGCACGACCACGAAGGAGGTCCGTCATGGCCAGCCGCCACTTTCCCGTCCGCCCCAAGCTTGACCAGCTCAAACACCAGGCAAAAGATCTGTTGCGCGCCATTCGCCGCAACGATCCGGATGCCGTTGCCGACTTCCACGAATTTCACTCCAAACCGATCGATCCCGCATCAGCCCGGCTAGCCGATGCGCAGCTTGTGCTTGCGCGTAGCTATGGCCTTCCCAGTTGGCCTCGCCTTGTAACCGCATGCCGGATGACCAATGCCATCTGGTGTGGTGATGTCGAGGCGGTCCGAGTTCTGGTGCTGCGCGATCCACGGCTGCTGGATGAGGATGCGCGCGGGGTGAAAGGCAATTGGGGTCCTCCCATGTCCTACGCCGCCAACCTCGGTCAGGATGCAATCATCGAGATGCTGCGCGGCCTCGGCGCATCCGACATGCGGCACGCCTTCGGACGCGCCTGTCTGCAGGGCCAGATCGAAACTGCGCGCGGGCTGCACGCCATGATGGGCGGGCCAAGGCCGCCCGACGACGAATTGAGCGGACCCGCATACACTCTCAATGTGGCGGGCACGGCACTCCTGCTCGAGCTTGGCGCGCGCCTGTACGACGAGCAGGGAAATCGGCTTGCGCCCGTCGACACGGTGCTCGAGACTGACAGCCGCAATCCATCGGCCAAGCACCGCATTCTGGAGCTCTACATAGAGCATGGCTTTAAGCTGCCCGATACGCTGGCGATGGCTCTGCACCGCGGCCGCATCGATCTGCTCGAAGAGCATCTGCGCCGTGATCCGGATCTGCTCAAGCGAACCTTCACCCACGAAGAGATCTACCCGCCCGAGCTCGGCTGTCACGATGAGGTGCTGGCGACGCACGGAACGCCGCTTGCCGGCACGACTCTGCTTCACATGTGCGCCGACTACGACGAGATCGAGATCGCTCGCTGGCTGCTGGATCGCGGCATGAATGTCGATGAGCCAGCCGTCGTTGATGCTGGCGGCTTCGGAGGTCACACAGCTCTCTTCGCCACCGTGGTCTCCCAGCCAAACTTCTGGATGAATCATCATGGAAAAGCTCCTGACGCGCCGTTCACGCGCCTGTTGCTCGACCACGGAGCCAATCCGAATGCGCGTGCGTCGCTACGCAAACGACTTCATCCCGGATATGGAATCGATGGAATGCATGAGTACCGCAACGTGACTCCGCTCAGTTGGGGTGACCAGTTTCACTTCAAGAAGCTGGTGAACACCGCGGCAATGAATCTCATCGCCGAGCGCGGCGGCCGGCCATAGTTGCTCGAAAGCGATCAGAGGCATGCGAACCCGCTCGCCAGATATACTGTGCTGGCTATGAAGAAGCCGGCATTCCTCTGCGTTCTGTCCTTTCCTCTCTGCTTAACATTGCTCGCATCCGCCCAGACGTCTCTGTCTTTGCTTGTCGCCAATCAAGGATCGCGTGATCTCAGCATCATCGATCCTGTCGCTGGAAAACAGGTCGCCGCGGTGTCCGAAAATGGAATCACCGGCCACGAGGTCGCTGCCTCGCCCGACGGTCGTACTGCCTACGTGCCCATCTACGGTGACACCGGCGTAGGCAAGCCGGGCAGCAACGGCAGCAACATGGTGGTCATCGATATCCCATCGCGCAAAGTCATCGGCAACGTCGACTTCGGTCACGGTGTAAGACCGCACTGCGTAGTCTATGACACCAACAGCGGCATGCTCTACGTCACCACCGAGCTCGACAAATCTGTAACCATCATCGATCCGAAAACGCTGAAGATCGTCGGCTCCGTCCCAACTTCGCAGGAACAGTCGCACATGCTCGCCCTCTCTCGCGACGGAAAGCGCGGTTACACCGCCAATGTCGGACCGGGCACCGTTTCCGTGCTCGATATGAAAGCTCGCAAGACCATCGCCGTCATTCCCATTTCCGCGACAACTCAGCGCATCTCTATCTCGCGCGATGACAGCATGGTCTTCACTGCAGATCAGACGAAGCCGCAGCTGGCCGTCATCGACACTGCCACCAATAAAATCCGCACCTGGATACCCCTGCCTGCCATCGCCTACGGAACCGCTCCTACCCTGGATGGCCGCTGGCTCCTGGTCTGCATGGAGCCGACGAATCAGGTGGCCGTCGTCGACCTCAAGACCCTCAAGGTCTTCCGCACCATCGACGTCCCCCATGCTCCGAACGAGATACTCCCCAGCCCGGACGGCAGAGTGGCTTACGTCTCGTGCCCCAACAGCAACCAGGTAGCCGTTATCGATCTATCGCAGTGGAAAGTGCAGTCGCTGATCGACGCCGGAAAATATGCCGATGGCCTCGCGTGGGCGAAGTAATTGTCTTCGCGGCTTACTTGCTGACGATCAGCAACGCCACTCCGTGCCTTGGGACTGTCGCGGTAAAGACGCCGGTACGGCGCCCCAGGTCTTTCTGACTCCAGACATCGCGAAGGTTCGCGCCATTCTTGAAACCAAGCTCGGCCAGATCGACGGAAACATCGCGGTCGCCCCAGCTGCGATTGAAGAGCCCAACAGCGATGCGTCCGTTGCTGAGGGGCTTGGTCCAGACATCGAGGTCTGCGCTCTGGTAGAGACGGTCGCCCTCCTTGCCGAGCGGGTCCTGGTCAATGGCGATGGCGTCCTTGTTCATCAGGATGCTCTTGTCCGTATCGGTCATCTTGCTGAAGTCATTGCCGGCCAGCAGCGGTGCGGCCAGGATGACCCAGAGGCTCATGTGAGTCTTGTATTCGTCCGTGGTCATCTTGCCGTTGCCAACCTCGAGCATGTCAGGATCGTTCCAGCGGCCGGGCCCGGCATATTTTGACAGGCCAGCCTCGCTGAAGCCGATGGCGATCATCCGTCCGTAGGTATCGTCGATGTCGTCGGTGGTTCGCCACATTTGCGCGCCGACGCCCGGCCCCCATTTCCACGGCTGATCGACTCCGTATTGGCACAGGCTGTAAAGAATGGGGCGGCCAGTGGCCTTGAGGGCATCACCCATCTTACGGTAAGCGGCGATCATCACATCACGTGCTGCGTTAGGATCGTCGGGATGCTCAGCCTTGGCCTGGTGCCGGTTATCCCAGAAGGAGCAAAGGTCATACTTGAGGAAGTCGATGCCCCACTCGGCGTACATCTTCGCATCCTGCGCTTCGTGACCGAGACTGCCTTCGTATCCGCCGCAGGTCTTTGCTCCCGGTGAAGAGTAAATCCCAAACTTGAGCCCCTTGGAGTGGATGTAATCGCCGAGAGCCTTCATGTCGGGAAAGCGATCGTTCGTATGAAGGACACCCTGCGCGTCGCGTTTGCCCTGCCAAGTGTCATCGACGTTGACGTAGATATAACCTGCATCGCGCATGCCGGTGCTGACCATCATGTCGGCCGCGGAGCGAACGTCTGCATCGGTCACATGCTCCGCAAAATGGTTCCAGCTGTTCCAGCCCATTGGTGGAGTAGGGGCGATTTGCGATTGGGCGAAAGCAGTCGCAACAGCAAGTAGGATGGCACACGAGAGTGCAGCGAGATTACGCATCGAAGGAGCTCCTGGGAAACCGTTTACAAAGCGCCATTAAGCATACCGCAACCCGGTCATTCGCGGCGATATGGCGTGCGCCAGGGGTACATCAGGCCTTTGAACACCCACGCCGAACCGGCGTATCATCGTTCTCCGACAGGAACGCTGCCATGGAGGCGAAAGAATGCCAGTTTCCTTGGAAAAGGACATCAAGCCGATGTTCAGGCCGATCGACGTTGAGCACATGAAGGTATACAATGTGCCTCTCGACGATTACGTCTATATGTCAGATCCTTCAAACGATCATGGCAATGTCCGTAGTGTCGAAGAAATCTTGAAAGACCAATCCATGCCTCCTGGCGGCCCATACTGGGACGAGCAACAGTTGGCGCTCTGCATCCAGTGGAAAAGCGACGGCTATCAACCCTGATTTCGAACAATAATCAGGAATGAATATCCGCTCCGTCACGCTCGAAGATGCACCATTCATCGCTTCCGTACACGTTGCCAGCTGGCGGGCGGCCTACGTTGGAATCGTGCCTCAGGCGCATCTGGACGCTCTCGACGAGAACCAATTCGCTGAGCGATGGCGGACCTGGATCACCACGGAAATATCAGCCTCGATCTGCGTCGCCGAGGTCGACACCACAATTTGCGGCTTTGCCTCGGGCGGACCAATCCGTAAGCCCGTCTCCGTCTATGACGGCGAGTTGTATGCCATTTATCTCGCGCCGAACATGCAGAGAAAAGGCATCGGTCGCAAGCTCTTCGTACATATTACCCGCGAACTGGTTGCCAGGAAGCTGAATCACATGCTGGTTTGGACGCTGCGCCGGAATCCTTCGGCAGGTTTCTACGAGCGGTTGGGCGGGAGCGTCGTTGCTGAGGACGTCGAGGAGATCGGCGGCGAGAGCCTGCCTTCAATCGCGTACGGGTGGACCAACCTCGCGACACAAAGCTGGAGCTGACGCGAGACACAAACTGGACGCGCACTCCACTCCTCGATACTCTCAAAACAAAATCTCCATCTCTCCGAGGCCCCTTGCCACCAGTTCGCCCCTTCCTTCACCCGGATAAAAATGCTCCGCTCTCCTGCGGAGACGTCTCTCTCGACTCGCTCGCCAAGAAATCTGAAACCCCGCTCTACGTCTACTCCGCAGACCACCTCCTCTACCGGCTCCGTCTCTTCACCGAAGCCTTCTCGAAGCTGCCCCATCTGGTCTGCTACGCCGTCAAGGCTAATCCCGCGCTTGCGATTCTGAAGCTCCTTGATCAGCATGGCGCAGGCTTCGATATCGTCTCCGGAGGCGAACTCGAACGCATCCTCGTTGTGAACAAGGCCGCTGCCGCGCGCGTTGTCTTTTCCGGAGTCGGAAAGACCGCGGGCGAGATCGATCTCGCGCTGCGCTCCGGAATTCTGCTCTTCAACGTTGAGAGTGAGGGCGAACTGGACCTCCTCGCCGAGCGCGCCGCGAAGCTGAGGAAGCCCGCCCGTATCGCCCTGCGTGTCAACCCCGAAGTCTTCGCCGAGACCCATCCCTACATCTCCACCGGATTGCGCGAGCATAAGTTCGGCATCGACATACGCCGCGCTCGCGCCGTATATCGTAACGCAGCCGGTTACAAATGGATCGAGCCCGCCGGAGTCAGCGTTCACATCGGGTCTCAAATCCGTAGCGCCGAACCCTTCGGAGCAGCCGCGGATCGCCTCGCGGGGCTCGTCTCCCAACTCCGCAAGGATTGTCTCGGAATCAGGTTTTTGGACGCCGGAGGAGGTCTGGGCATCGAGTATCACGCCGCGCAGCCCTTCAATCCTGAGGAAAAGGTCCTCCAGTACGCCGCCGCCCTCACAACGGCCCTCGGCAAACTCGACGACATTACCCTGCTCCTCGAACCGGGCCGCTTTCTCATCGCCCAGGCCGGAGCGCTGATCACGCGTGTGCTCTACGTCAAAAAGAACGGCAAGAAAACCTTCATCATTGCTGACGCCGGCATGAACGACCTCATCCGGCCCGCGCTCTATCAGGCCCACCACGAGATCGTCCCCGTTGCGCGTCCGAAAGGCGCTCGCAAGATCACTGTCGACATCGTCGGACCCGTTTGCGAGACCGGAGACTTCTTCGCCCGCGACCGCGAGTTGCCGCCAGTGCGGCCCGGCGACCTCCTCGCCATTCTTGACGCCGGAGCCTACGGCCAGGCCCTCGCCTCGAACTACAACTCTCGGTCCCGCCCTGCCGAAGTCCTTGTGCAAGGCAAGCGAGCACGCCTCATCCGACGCCGCGAAACGACCGCCGACATGCTCGCTGTCGAAAATTTCTGATAGTTTGGCTACCGTATAAATTCAAGAGGTAATCGATGCAGTTGCGCGCTGTAAACAATCTTCTGACTCTGGCTGTTCTTGCCGCTCTCACTTTCACTCCCGCCGCGCGCGCCTCTAATCCCCTGCAGGTTAAGACCGATAAAGGCAAAGTAGAAGGCGCACTCACGACCGACGGAAGAGTTCGCGCATTTGAAGGCATTCCCTTCGCCGCGCCTCCAGTCGGTAACCTGCGTTGGCAGCCTCCGCAGTCCGCCGCCAAATGGAAAGACGTCCGCTCCGCAAAAGCGTTCGGCAATCACTGCTTGCAGACAGGCGGCTATCCCGACATGAGCTTTCACGATCTTGGAGCCAGCGAAGATTGCCTCACCCTCAACGTCTGGACTCCAACTGACGCAAAACCGGGTAGCCTGCCCGTGATGGTCTGGATCTACGGCGGCGGATTCAACACCGGCGGAACATCCGAGAACCGCCAGGATGGCCAGTTTCTCGCCCACCGCAACGTCGTTGTCGTCTCGATGAACTATCGCCTCGGCATCTTCGGCTTCTTCACACATCCCGAACTCACGGCCGAGTCGCCGCACCACGCCTCGGGCAACTACGGCCTCATGGATGAAACTGCCGCCATCGAGTGGGTCAAGCGCAACATCAAAGTCTTCGGAGGCGATCCCGGCAACATCACTATCTTTGGTGAATCCGCCGGATCTTTCTCCGTCAGCGCGCAAATGGCCTCGCCGCTCGGCAAAGATCTCTTCCAGAAAGCCATCGGCGAAAGCGGCGGAGCCTTCTACAGCGCCGACCTCAGCTTTGAATCGCGAGAGGCACGTGAGCAGCGCGATGCAAAGTTCGCCGAGACCGTTCTGCACGCAACCACGCTTGCCGACCTTCGCAAGCTCTCCGCCGACGAGATTCTCAACGCCGTCACTGCAAAGACCACCCCGCCTCCACCGCGCTTTGGACCGGACGTTGATGGCTGGTTCCTGCCCGACAGCGTGCCCAACATCTATGCTGCAGGCAAGCAGGCGCACATTCCGCTGATTGCCGGATGGAATGCCGACGAAGACCGCGGAGCCGTGATTCTCGCCAAACCGCCACTCACGGCAGAGCTTTTCAAAGCCCAGGCACATGCTGAGTTCGGAGAGAACGCCAACAAGTTCCTCGCACTCTACCCTGCGTCCAGCGATGCCGAAGCCCAGAGATCCGCCGGAGACTACGCCAGCGACCGCTTCATCGTCTTTTCCACCTGGCGCTGGCTTGAGGCACAGGTACTGACCGGCAAAGCGCCCGTCTATCGCTACCGCCTCGACCTGCGTTCCCCTGGCGACAAGTTTCATCCTGCGGCCATCGGAGCCTTCCACTCCGACGACATCGAGTACGTATTCGGCACCCTCGACTCTCGTCAGGAATTCACCGCACGTCCCGAGGATTGCAAGCTCTCTGAACAGATCGGCGCCTACTGGACCAACTTCGCGCGCACCGGCGACCCCAACGGAGCTGCAAGCGCGAGAACAGACCTGCCCAAATGGCCCACCTACAACGCAGCAATGGGATGGATCGTCATGCACCTCGACGCCACATCCGAGGCAAGGCCCGACTCGCAGCGCGACCGTTACCTCTTCCTCGACAGTGTCTGGGGCAAACCGAAAAACTAACCTGGCTCAGCTCGCCAGCTTCAGATAGTCCGGCCGGTCGGCAATGGTGCGATGCCGGTAAACATTGGCAATCGCGCGATTCTTGAGAAAGAAGACGCCCGGCATCTGCTGGATATCTTCCTTCAATAGCCCGATCCGGTACTTAAACATTGCGCCCTTCAACCAGCCAATCCAAACCGCGGGGCGGAATAGCTGAAACACGCTCACCCGCGCCAGCATGAACGACGGATCGCGATAAAGCGACCCATCCGGATTGCTAACCCGCTCCACATCCGAAAGCCCGTAGTAGTCGAAGTAAGGTATCGCCCGCTCCGGGCTGCCGAGATGCACGAAGACCACCTGCACGCCACGCGCCGCCAGCTCCGCCCGAACCTTCGAGACGTCGTCGATCGCCTGCCGGCAGAACGCGCAACCGAAATGCCTGAGAAACACCAGCAACACCGGCTGTTTATCGACGATCTCAAGCAGGGTTCTGCCTGATTCCGCCCGCGTCTCGCCCAGCAGCACTACCAGGTCCCCCTGCATCTATTCCGTGCCCTTCTCACCCGCCGAAAACACCGTCCACGGTCCGGCCTTCATGTCTTTCAGAATCGGAGCCTGCCACGAATACTCAGGATGGGCCGCCAGGAACGGCTTCGCCAGAAAGTCCTCGCCACAAGGGTGTCCGGCGTGCGCAACGAAGCTCATCTTTCCTGCCATATCGCTGTCCGCCGCCTTGCCCTGGACCGCTCCGCCCGGATAGTATGCGCCCCACTCCCACACCGGAATCCCTTCTCTAGCGAGGTCTGCATGCCCGCACAGTGTCCGCTGATCGGCCTTCTTCTCGCGCAGGAAGGAATCCTCATGATCGGCAAGGAACTGCTCCGCCATCGGCACGTCGATCTTGCCCTTGTTGGCCGCCATCAGTTGTTCCCAGCGAACCCGCCGCGCATTTGGCGACGACCCCATGTCATGCAGGTCAAAGCCCTCGGTCTCGTCCTTGATCAGCCCTGGATCGCGCGCAAAATTCGAGCTCAGGAAGTAGCCGTCCTTCTTGCGCCATGCCGGCGTGTGCTTCAGCCCGAGCTCCAGATACGCGATCTCGCCTGTCTTGCGATCGCCCACCAGCCAATCGTTCGCATACCCGCCATTGTCTTCCTTGATCATCGTGGCCAGGTAATCGTCGATCGAATTGGCGTATTGCAGCGCTTTACGCGACCTCACAAACTCCGGCTTGCCCTTCGAATCCCAGCCGATAAACTGCGTGATCGTCGTCTCCGTTGCCATGATGCCCGCATCGTTGATGCCGAAATCGTCCTGGCTGGTGATCACCGACGGCAGCCCGTCCATCAAGATGCGGTGCCCTTGCTCCGGCTGAATATCAAAGACGATCACCCAGCGCGAGCCCTCCGCATAGGACGACCAGTTGTTATGCGCGATCACGATCTTGCCGTCTTTCGTATAGCTGCCCGTCGCGATAAAGGCGCTGCAATTACCCGGAGCCTTGATCACCGGGCCGTCGTCTGGCCGCAATCCCCGCGCGTGCTCCTGCTTGTCCAGCCACGGCACGTAGTACTGCGTCAGCTCAATCTGACCGTTCATCGCGACAATGTCCCACACGTCGAGATTCACGCCCTTGGCTGCCGCCCCATCCGCAATACCTTGCAATTCCTTCTGGTATTCGGCGTCGATATGCGGCCACAGAATCGTGCGGCCCGCATCGCGAAAGAATGCCCAGTCCCGTTTCGTCGAATGCTCAGCCTCGAGCTTCAGGACGTGGTAGGCGTCTTCTATTTCCGCTGCTAACAGGTAGCCGTGTTGGAAGCCGATCTGCTCTGGCGAGCCTTGCAGGTGAACATAAGTCCAGCCGCCCCGTTCAAAACGATATGCACCCTCCAGTCTCGCGTCGTGGTGCACCGAGCCCTGCTGCGCAGCAGCAGCCATGGCAAACGCAACCAGAATCGAGCCAAAAACGGCGCGATATACCTTCGTGGGCATGAGAAATCGTCTCCGGTGGGAATTAGAGACAATAATACAGACGTTGCGGAAAAATTCCTGCACTCGGAAGGAGTGGCTTGCGGGAACACTTTTCTTAACAGCTGCGAAAGCCCCCGCCTATCGCTTCTTCTTGACCGGCTTGGCCACAGGCTTCTTCACAATCTTCGCAGTTGGCTTCGGAGCTGTCTTTTTCACCGGTTTCTTCGCTTTTTTCGCCGCCGGCTTTGGAGCCCTCTTCGCGGGAGGCTTATGCGTTATCCTCCCTGCCTTCACCTGAGCCTTTGCGGCGACTTTCTTTACGACGAGCGTCTTGGCGGCAGGCGCGACTTTCGCCGCCGGTTTCTTGGGCGTCGTGACTTTCTCCGCAACCGGAACAGCCTTGGCGGCTGGCTTCTTCTCGCGCGAAGTTTTCTGGGCTATCGAAGCCTTGTGGTCTGTCCCCGACTTGGCAGATTTCTTCTCGACGACGGCCTCAGCTTTGGCGGACGGCGTCTTCACCGTCCCGGTCGAAGTGGACGCGAGCCTAGGTATCGCCTCGTGGTCGTCCTCTTCGTCACTCTCCGCATCAGGGGCACCTGATTCCTCAGCGTCCTCGTCCAGGAGGCCCACATGCGGCAATTCCTCTTCGCTCTCTTCCTCTTCGTCTTTGATCCTGGACTTCGCCTCGGCCTTCTTGCCGCGGGCGCGCCCGATCTTCACCGGGGGCGGCGGAGCCGGGGGCGAGTGCGGTTCCAGAAACGCCCGCATCTCCTCCTCGGTTGCCAGCTTCCCGTCCATCAGCTGATAGAAAATCTCCTGCACCAGATCCTGATAGCCCGGCAGATCCGGCACAATGCGCATCTCCAGCATCAAGGTCGTGGGGATTTTTTGCCTAGCCTCGGGCCAGACCGAATAAAAGTTCTTCAGCTTCGTCTGCACCTGGGCATTTTTGCCGGTGTGGGCCAGCCACAGCACCGGCTCCGGCGCGTAGTTGGTCAGCAACTTCCACGTCGCCGAGGGCGCGGCATTCTTTTTGTCCAGTAGTTCCTTCTGGAACTCCTTCGTTGCATCCTCAAGGTGCTCCCAATAAGCGACAAAACCTGGGCGCGGAAACATCTTCTTGAGTGCCGATAGATCCTTCGGCGGCATCTTTGCAGTGAGAAACTCCATCTGCGCCGCGGAAAGGTCCGGATGGATTCCCTGTATCAGCAGTTGAATCAATGTCTGGTGCAACCCTTCCAGGCCCTGTACATCCGCCTTCGCGCTAGTCCAGGCAGGAAAGATGTATTTCATCCATCCCTCGGTTTCGAGCGCTCTCAGTGCTTTGAGCGCATCCTCTTCATGCGCGATTTCTTCCAGTTCATACCCGGAGAGATAGGGCGAAATTGCGTCAATGGCGCCGTCCTCTTTGGCGTTGTTATAGCGGATCTTCGTCCGCTCATCGAGCTCCCACCCCATGCGAGCCTGGAAGCGGATTGCGCGCAGCAGACGTGACGGATCTTCAAGAAAACCGTAGCTGCTCACCAGCCGCAGGGTTCGCGCTTCGAGATCGGCAATGCCGTTCAGCGGATCGAGCAGCAATCCATAGGAGCCCTCGTTGAGCGAAATCGCCATCGCGTTGGCCGTAAAGTCCCGCCGCCGCAAATCCTCAAGAATCGTCGCCCAGTGATAAACCGGCTTTCCCGGCTTGGGAAACTCCTCGCGCCGCGCGCTGGAAACCTCCACGCGTACGCCCTTGAACCGGAGAAACAAGGTTCGGGAAGGCTCGTGCTCTCCCCACAAAGCAGCCCCTGCTTTCTCCAATGATTTCTTTAGCTTGAGAGCATTTCCGTGAACCGAAAAATCAAGGTCTCGAACCGGAAAGCCGGTAGTCAGGTCGCGGACCGCACCGCCTGTCAAAAACACGGTCATCCCGTGATCGCGGGCTATATGGCGAACCTGCGTTAGCGCATTCTGTTGAGCGGAAGAGAGGCGATTTTCTAAAAGATATACGTAATCGGGCATGCCTTGACAATCTGGGAAGAGGTATTAGCGTCCCGGCCCGAACATCTTGCTAAATATCGATTCAACAATAGTTTACGGACATACCAGGAGCCGTCACAAAGGTACAATGTAACACATGGTTAATCGCTTGGCTACCGCTTTGCGCAATTTTCGCGGCGCTTGAGTCATCAACATGCAACAATTCTTACTCTGGGACCTCAGTACTGAATGCCTTCCAGCCGCAAAAAAGCCATCGCCCGCAAGTTCACCCGCGACTGGGTCGCCGGCTATTTGTCCTTTGGTGGTTATTCTCCCGACAGCTTTGTCCAGAATGGCGCATTCGAATTACTGGCTCTTGACGGTAAAGTCATCTCGCTCAGTTTGGAGAGCATCAAGTGGGTCTGCTTCGTGCGCGACTTCAATTCCGGTGAACCAGCCAATCCGGAGCGGTTGCTTCGTAAAACCTTCGCCGGACGGCCCCGTTCTGAGGGCCTCTTCCTGCGCGCCAAGTTCACGGATGGCGACCTGATCGAAGGTATCGCCACCAACGACGTCAGCCTCATCTCGGGCGAAGGAATCTTCATCACCCCACCCGACATCCGCTCCAACACCCAGCGCCTCTGGATTCCTGCTACCTCCCTGGCCGAACTTGAAATAGTCGCGGTTATCGGCGGCGCAAAAAAGAAGCCCTCCGGGACAGACGATCGGCAGGAAAGCCTCTTCTGAGCAGTTGGTGAAGCGGGCAGCTGGCAAAGCGGGTCGCTAAGATCCGGACAGCTGAGAAACGGGTAGCTCTAGAACTCGCGGAACGATCCCGCCCAATTATTTCGAAACCCCGTACCGAATAGAAAGTGCAACCGCATCGGTCTGCGCTACCCGGTCTTTAGCTACCCGCTTCTTAGCTTCTCTAGCTATCTCTCAACGCCTGCATCGGATCGATCCTCGCTGCCCTCTGCGCGGGCAGCAGCGAGGCCAGCAGTGCCAGCAGCAGGACGAACATCGCCGCCCCCGTCAGCACCAGCGGATCGAGCGCGCTCACGCCAAAGAGAAACGAGCCCAGCAGGTGCGATGCGGCCACTGCTCCCGCCAGTCCGATCGCGCAGCCGATCAGCGCCAGCTTCGCTCCCGACGCCACGACCAGCCCCACAATCCCCGACCGCTGCGAGCCCAGCGCCATGCGGATCGCCATCTCTTGCACGCGCAGCGCCACCGAAAACGCAATCACGCTGTAGATGCCCAGGACCGCCAGCAGCACCGCGGCCGCCGCGAACGACGAGATCAGCGCAGTGTTGAAGCGACGTGGAGCCTCGCTGTCCGAGATAGCGTGCTCCATCGTCTGCACCTGATTGAGCGGCAGTTGCGGATCGATCGACCGCACCGTCGCGCGCAGTGCATTTTCCATCTGCTCCGGCGGCATGGCGGTGCGCAGGCCGATGTACCCGCCGTTGCCGCTCAGGCTATCCGGAGGCGCCAGCGATCCCGCCACCTCCTTCGTCTGGTCGATGGAAAAATAGAACTGCTGCTTGGCCGGAATGTCGGGCGAGCTTTCCTTCACATCCGCAACTTCGCCCACTACCGTCACCCATGGAGTCTGCATCGTTGACGTGCCAGCGCGCAGCCGCTTGCCGATAGGATTCTGTCCCGGCCACGACTGCTGGGCCAGTTTGTGATTCACGATCGCCACCAGTTGCGAGCCCTCTTTATCTGCTGGCGTAAATAGGCGGCCGCGAAGAAGGGGTATGCCCATGGTCTGAAAATAATCGCCTTCCACTGTGATGGTCGTCGCCAGGTCCAGTTCTCCGGCCTTATGCGGAACATAGCCCTCGGCGAGAAACGCGCTGTTGGTGTTGTCTCCTGACGCCGGCAGAAACGAAGTCAGGCCCACGCTCTTTACGCCGGGCAGCCACTGCAGACGCCGCCGCAGCTCGTGATTGAACCCATCGACGGCAGCCTGCGTCGCATACTGCTTCCGCGGCAGGTTGTATGAGGCGACAAGCGTATGGTCCGGCCGAAAACCGAGTTTCACTTCGCGCATCTTCTCAAAGCTGCGCAGCAATAGACCCGAAGCCGCCAGCAGAACTAGAGCAATTGCGATCTCCGCAACCACCAGCGCCGAGCGCAGCTGCGCATGACCGCCGCCCGAAGTCCCCGTTCGTCCTCCTTCTTTGAGCGTATCGTTCACGCTCGTGCGGATGGAGGCAAACGCCGGCGCCAGCCCGCAGATCACGCCGGTCAAAACTGCCAGCCCTAGGGCAAAGCCCACCACCGCCCAGTCCACGCCGATCTCGTTGATGCGCGGTAGCGTCTCTGGCAGCAGGCTCACGCCTACGCGCAGCGCAACCGCGGCCAGCGCCAGCCCCACCACGCCGCCGGTTACGCTTAGTACCAGGCTCTCAAGAACCGCTTGTCGCAGCAGGGTGGCTGCGCTGGCTCCCAGCGCAAGCCGAACCGCCACTTCCCTTCGCCTGCGGATGGCCCGCACCAGCAGCAGCCCGGCCAGGTTGGCGCACGCGATCATCAGCACCACCGTGACAGCCAGAAACAGCGTCCGCACCAGGGGACGAGCATCCTCTACCGTCTCCTCCTGCAGCGGCCTGACCACGGGCCGGACGCTGAAGCCGGCCATGAACGCGGGATAATTCCTCACCGTCTCCGCAGCCACACGCGACGCGTCGCTTGTGGCCTGTGTCGCAGTCACACCGGGCTTAAGCCGTCCCACTATCTGATAGCTCCAGTTGGCAGAGCTGCTCATCGCCAGCTCCCGATCGTTAAAGCTCATCGGAACCCACAGCTCGCTGCGGTTCAAATGCCCCGGTACCAGCGGAAACTCAAAATTGCGCGGCATCACGCCGATCACCACGTACGGCTTGCGATCGAGCAGAACTTTTTGCCCCACGATGTTCCGATCGCCATGAAAGCGGTCCTGCCACGTCGCATAGCTCAGCACCGCCACCGACTGTTTCTGGTCGTCCTCTTGTTGTGTGAACACGCGCCCCAGTAGCGGCTGAACCCCGAGCGCCGGAAACACCCCGCCGGTTAAGCGTGCCGCATTCACTTGCGCCGGATCGCCGATGCCGGAAAGCTCATATCCCGATTGCTGAAAACCGCCCAGACTCGTGAAGCTATGAGTGTCGCGCGTGTAGTTGCGAATGTCGGGAACGGTGACCCCTGCCTCGCCGTTCCCGCCGACATCCGCACCCCGCAGGATATCCGCCACCATCATTATCCGGTCCGGGTCCGGAAACGGCAGCGGCCGCAGCAGCACACCTTCGACGATGGAAAAGATCGCTGTTGTGGCGCCAATCCCCAGCGCCGCCATCAACACCGCCGTCAACGAAAACCCCGGCGATTTTAAGAGATGACGGATTGCAATCTTCAGGTCGCGAAATGCAGACATGATGCACACTCCTGCCAATAGACATTGTTATTCGCCTGCACTTCCCTCTCCAACATCGCCTTTGGGCAAACACCCGTTCCATCGCTGTTCTGATCAAAGAGATCCAGGACAGGACCGTCCACAATCGAAATCCGACGTCCGGATACGGACGGTTTTGGCTGGAGAAGCGGATAGTCGACTCCGGGTAGCTAAAACCCGGACAGCTAGGAAGCGGGAAGAGTGGCGGAACTGTCAGTGTCGGCGTCATTTCTGCGCGCCCACACCGAGTTGAAGGTCCGAATCAGTCAGTTGCATCGATATCTGCGCTACCTGATTCCTAGCTATCCGGACTTTAGCTCCCGCTCTACCAGCTATCCGCCTCCTAGCTGCCCCTGTACAATTTGCTCCATGAAGTTAGCCGAACTGGCGCTTGTGCTGGGCGCTGAATGTCATGGCGACGCCGACGCCGAGATCACCGGAGTCGCCGGCCTCGAAGAAGCCGGTCCCGAGCACATCACCTTCGTCGCCAACCCTCGCTACGCAGCCCTGGCCCGGACCACCAACGCCGCCGCGGTCCTCGTCACGCCGGACTTCCCCGAAATTTCCACGCCCACCCTGCGGACCGCAAACCCCTATCTCGCCTTTGCCAAGGCAGTCCAGATCTTCTACCGCGAGCCCGAGTACGCGCCCGGCATCCACACTACCGCCGTCATTCATCCCAGCGCCGTCATCGGGCAGAACGCCCACATCGGAGCCTGCGCCGTGGTCAGCGAGGAAGTCACCATCGGCGACCACGCCACCTTACTGCCTCACGTCGTCATCTATCCCCACGTCACCATCGGCGACCACTTCTTCGCCCACGCCCACTCTATCGTTCGCGAGCACTGCCGCGTCGGCGACAACGTTGTCCTCCAGAACGGAGCCATCATCGGCTGCGACGGCTTTGGCTTCGCCAAGGACGACGCCGGCATCTGGCACAAGATCGTCCAGTCCGGCCCTGCCATCCTCGAAGACTCCGTCGAAGTACAGGCCAATTCCACCGTCGACCGCGCCAGCGTGGGAGAAACCCGCATCGGCTCCGGCGTCAAAGTCGACAACCTCGTTCAGGTCGGACACGGCTCAAAAGTTGGCGCCAACACCCTCCTCTGCGCGCAGGTCGGCCTTGCCGGCTCATCGGAAATCGGAAAAAACTCGATCCTCGCCGGCCAGGTCGGCGTCGCGGGACACTGCAAGCTCGGCGACGGCGTCATCATGACAGCGCAATCCGGTGTTTCGCACGACGTGCCGCCGGGTAAAATCATCAGTGGGTCCCCTGCGTTCGACAATCGCCAGTGGCTGAAGGCCACCGCCATCTTCAACCGCCTCCCTGACATCATCCGGCAGTTGCAGCGAAAACAGAGATCCGAAACTTAAGCGGGCTCGGCCTCGTAAAGAAGATCACTCTTCGCATTCTCTGCATCTAAGCAAACTAATGCCCAACAAGACAGAAAACGACGTGACCAACGGTACGCTCCAGGCGCTGGCTGAGCCGATTCGCGTGCTCCTGCTCGACGATCAGGTCGACAATCTTCTGTTGCGCTCCACCATCCTGCACAAATATGGCTACCTCACAGAAACCGCGTCCACCACTGAGGAGGCAGTCAGCCTGCTCGACGAGATCGACATCGCCGTCCTCGACTACCACCTCGGTGCCGGACAGTTCGGCACCGAAGTCGCCTCCAGGCTTCGCGAGCAGCGCCCCGAGGTTCCCATCATCATCCTCTCCGCCACCCTCGAGCATCGCTTCGGCGGAGTGGAAGACATGCACCTGCTCAAGGGCTACAGCTCCGTCGACGACCTCCTCACTGCCCTGCGCTCTTTTGAAGCCAAGCGTCGCGGCAAGCCCGTCGTCGTTGACGCCCGCGACTTCTTTTACTCCCGTATCAACATGGCTATGGGAGACGATGTCGTTGTCGAAATCCTCGATGGCGAGGGCAATTGGCAATATGTAAACGAAGCCTGCGCCAAGCTCCTTGAGCGCCCCCGCGACTGGTTCCCCGGCCGCAATATGTTTGACGAGATGCCCGAGCTCGCCCCCGACTGGCGCGATATTCTCCACACCGTCGCCGAAACCCGCGAAACCTACCTCGACCGCACCTATCGCGGCCTGCTTAACCTGCCCCGCAAGGGCGAAGAATGGGTCTGGAACGTCCTTGCCTTCCCCATTACGCTGCACACTCGCGCTACGGGAGTTGTTCTCTCCGCGCGTATCTTGGAACGTAAAACAGTTCTGTGAGCGCAAGACCGTGTTGTGACCGGCCTACCATGACCCTGCTGAAGGCGCCCCGCGCTCTTCTTCTCGCTCTGCTCGCTTCTCTCTGCCTCACCGCCTGCCGCTCCGCCTTTGTCGAAACCACCATCCAGAACGACAGCCCTTCGCCCCTGCACCTCATCGAGGTCGACTACCCCAGCGCGAGCTTCGGCACGCAGTCGCTCGACGCCCACACCGCTTACCACTACCACTTCAAGATTCAAGGCTCCGGCGCCATCACTCTGACCTTCACAGACGCTACCGGCAAGGCCCACACCGCCAATGGACCTGTGCTCTCCCAGGGCCAGCAGGGCGACCTCAAAATCGTCATCGACCCCTCGGGCAGCGTGAGCTGGATTAGCCATCTCTCCAGCGCCAAATAGACGCAGCAAAAGATTCAAGGTTTCTTGATGGCACGGGCTATTGGCTGCCGTATACTTTCGCCTGCCTGCCGAATCGCGCCGGCACTGCGACCGAAGAGAGGTTCCTCCCATGGCAATACTCCCACAGATCAAGCACATCATCGTCGTCATGCTGGAAAACCGTTCCTTCGACAACATCTGCGGCTGGCTCTACAAGCCGGGGACAACGCCGCAACCCAGTCAGTTCCTGCCGGCCTCCAGCCCGCAGCAGTTTGACGGCCTGAAGTCTTCCTATTTCAATCCCGTCAGCGAACTCTACTTCAGCGGACAATCCACCGAGACCTATCCCGTCTTCGATCAGGCCAACGCCACCAACATGCCCGACCCCGATCCGGAAGAAGACCTGGACGACGTCAATTATCAGCTTTTCGGACCAGAGGCCCCGAGCCAGAATCCACAGTGGCCGAACCTTGGCTTCGTGATCAACTATGCCAAGGTCACCGGCACCAATATTCCGGTCCAGATTATGGAGCCCTTCAGCACCGCCCAGCTTCCGGTGATCTCCGCCCTGGCCGCCAACTACGCCGTCAGCGACGCATGGTTCTCCTCAGTTCCCAGCGACACCTGGCCCAACCGCGCCTTCTTCCATGCCGGAACCTCGAATGGCAACGTGGTGAACGGAGCCCTTCCCAACCCATTTGACTGGGATGTTCGCAACATCTTTAACGTCCTCGAAGACATCGGCTCGAGTTGGCGGGTCTACCACGATACCGTCCTCGTCCCTTCGCTCACCTGGCTCATGTTCCCCAATCTGTGGATATACTCCCTCGATCACTTCAGCGGCTTCGATACCTTCAAGAGCGATTGCGCCAGCGGCAACCTCCCGCAATATTCCTTCCTGGAGCCGAGCTTCCTGGTCAATCCCAACGACGAGCATCCTCCGCATGACGTCATCGCCGGCGAGCAATTCCTCTACGCGATATGGCAGGCCGTCAGCCAGTCGCCTGCCTGGCCCGAGACTCTGCTCATGATTACCTACGACGAGCACGGAGGCATCTACGACCATGTGCATCCGCCTTATGGCGCTGCGACCCCCGACCAAGCGAGCAATCCCGGCAAGGAGGGATTCACCTTCGACCGCTTCGGCGTCCGCGTCCCGGCAATCCTCGTCTCGCCCTGGATCAAGGCCGGAACAGTCTTCCGCTCGCCCAACACCACGCCCCCGCTCACGCCTTACGACCATACCTCCATGCTGGCGACGCTACGCGACTGGCTCCAGATCCCGGCCGATAAGATGCTCATCAGCGCGAGAATTGCCGCAGCCCCCACCCTTGAGCAGGTACTCACGCTCCCGCAAGCACGCACCGACCTGCCCGTGATTCCTCCGCCTGTGGCCGATGTCAAGGCTACGGCCACCTTCAAAGCTCCGAACCCGATCCAGAAGAGCCTCGTCTCCGCCCACGCCGTGCAGCAGGGCAAGGATCCTGCTCAGGTTCTCAGCACCATCCAGACCCGTCAGGACGCCATCGACTACTTCAACGCCAATGCCGCACCCAGGAAGCCCGCCGGAAGTTAAGGGGGGAGATCCTGTTCTCTTATCCGTCCTGCCTGCTATTGAAGTTGGCGGTGGACCTCCCTTGGTGCTCTCAGTAGAATTCTCCGCTGTACCCTCCACGCTTCACCGGGCCTCTTCATACAACTAAAGGAGCTGCACAAATGAAAAAGAATTTGCTGGCAGTATTGGCATTGAGCGGGGTGGTACTCTTCGGCCACCCGTCAGTGTTTGCACAGGATTCGAGCACGCAGGCGGCCGCGAGTCAGAGTGCTCAGATGGATCAGGACGTCCTTCTTCTGCGCAAAGACATTCGTTCGCAGAAGAGACAGCTCATCGCCGCGAACGTGCCCCTCACCGACGCCGAGGCGCAGAAGTTCTGGCCCCTCTTCGACCAGTTCACCCAGGAACTCGTCATGATCAATAACGACAAATACGCGCTCATCAAGGAATACACTAAGGACTACGACACTATGACGGACGCCCAGGCCGACAACTGGACCCAGCGCCTCCTGAAGGTCGACGCCAGTGTCACGGCGCTGCGCCAGAGCTACTTCCAAAAGTTTCGCGCCGTGTTGCCGGCCAAGAAGACTGCTCTGTACGAGCAGGTGGAACGTCGGGCGCAGTTGCTGATCGACATTCAGATCGCCGCCGCGATTCCGCTCGTCCAGCCATAGCCAAACGGAGCGCATGACCCCCAGGTCCGAATTCCCGGGCCTGGGGATTCCGCGGAATTTAAGTTGCACATTGCAATCGAGCGGTGTAGCGTTACTCCTGCCCAAGAACGCTCGACGGTAACAGCCAGAAGCTCACTTCCTGTCCTCCCCATCTGTCGAAGCCCCCTATCGCCCGACATTCCTGGTCACAATCTCATTTACGCCTGAGGAGGCGACCATCCATGAGGAAGTATTTCCGATCAATAGCGGGCCTGTGTCTTCTATTCACAGGGCTGAGTCTTACGGGAGCAATTTCCGCAGCGGCACAGGACCAGACAGCCGGCACCACTCCCCCGCCCAAGGTGCTGCAAATCGTCAACGAGGCTCTCAAACCGGGCCAGGGCGGCAACCCGCACATGAAAACGGAGAGCGCATTTGTCCAGGCTCTCAGAAACGCCAACTGGCCCACCCACTATTTCGGCATGGACGCTCTCTCCGGCAAATCGCGCGCCGTCTTCTTCACCGGCTACGACTCCTTCGAGGCCTGGCAGAAGGACATGAACTCCACGATGAAGAACACCAGCCTCGCGGCTGCAATCGACAGCGCGGCGGTCGCCGACGGCGCACTGCTCGATTCCCTCGAAACCAGTGTCTACGTATATCGTGAGGACCTCAGCCTGCGCGCGCCCGTCGACATCCCCCACATGCGCTACATGGAAATCTCAATCTACAACGTTCGCCCAGGACACGAACACGATTGGGAGACCCTGGTGACGATGTACATGGCCGCACTCGAGAAGGTACCAAACGCGCATTGGGCCACCTTCGAAAAGATGTATGGCACCACCACCAGCGGCGCCAGATTCATCGCCATTTCACCGATGAAATCACTCGCGGAGGTAGATCAGGAGATGCTGGACGGCAAGGCATTCGCGGCCGCGACTACCGAGGAACAAAAGCAGAAGATAAGGGACCTCACCGCGTCCACCACCGAGTCCACCGAATCGCATATCTTCGCGATCAATCCCAAAATGAGCTATGTCCCCGATAGCTGGGTCAAAGCCGATCCAACGTTCTGGAGCCAGAAATAAAGGACATGCAAATCAGGGTGGCCCGGCCGACAGATAAGCTTGCCGAGGTCGTTCGTTTTTACCGTGATGGAATGGGTCTGCCGGTGATCGCTCGTTTTGATGATCACGCGGGGTATTCAGGAGTCATCCTGGGTACGCTGGCAGACCAGTTCCATCTCGAATTTACGCATGCGGCGGCAGGGAGCCCTTGCCCCGCTCCTACCAAAGACAATCTGCTGGTTTTCTATATTCCTGAAGACAAAGCGTATGCAGAAGCGGCGAAGCGCATGACTGACCATGATTATCAGCCAGTCGAGCCGGAGAACCCGTACTGGAAGGGCACCAGTTACACGTTTGAAGACCCCGATGGCTGGCGCGTGGTGTTTTACCGTGGTCAAGCATTTGAGGATCGCCGAATGACATCCGCTGAATGAGGCTGCCTGCCACTCAGCACCGCGCTATCCCGGCCTTATGCGCCCCCCGGCCTCTAACCGCCTCATCGCTTCTCCATCTTTGTGTTGACTTGAGTTTTTACCTTCCATTAATCTTCCTGCGACTTCAAAAGGTTCCGTTCGACTACCCCAAAAAGTTGGGAATCTCACAAAGCCGATTGATCAAAGTGAATCGATGAGGTGACGTATGGCTTTCTGTGGCAAGTGTGGATCGCAGGTTGCCGATGGAGTTCTTTACTGTCCCCGGTGTGGCGCGCAGGTAGGCGCGTCTGAGCCTCCCCCCGTAGCGATGGCCCCTGCGGGAACGAGCGGATTGCAGGAAAACGTAGCTGGACTGCTCTGCTACCTGTTGGGCTGGCTGACAGGAATTATCTTTTTGCTGATCGATAAGCGGCCGTTCGTGCGCTTTCATGCCGCGCAGTCGATCGTGGTCTTCGGAGCGCTGTTCGTCATTCGGATGATCCTTAGCTTCGGCTTCATGAGCAGTGGCGTGTACAGCTTCGGTCTTTGGGGTATGATTTCGCTGCTGGTGAGCCTCATCACCCTCATCGCCTGGATCGTGCTGATGGTGATGGCCTACCAGGGCAAGATGTTTGAGGTGCCGATCGCCGCTGGAGTCGCGAAGAGCATCGCCGGAAGCACTGCAGCCTAGCCAGGCGGCGCGGGGCCACCGGCTTCATCATGTAAGGGCAACAGCATCTATCTCCCCTTTATTCAAAAGGAGAATACCGTGGCAGGTTTTTGCACCAAATGCGGATCGGCCCTTCCCCCCAATACGCAATTCTGCACCGCTTGCGGCGCGCCTGCGGGAGTGGCTGCCGTACCTCCTCCAAAGGCGCCCCTTGGTTATGGGCAACCCGTAACCGCCGCTGCTCCGCCTCCCGGTTCGGGCAGCAGCGCAGTGAAGATCATCCTGATCGTAGTCGGGGTAGTCGTAGGACTAGGCATGATATCGGCCATCGTCTTCATGTTCGGAGTCTGGCGGGTCTCGCGAGCGGTGCGTGCGACCCACAACGGCGATAGCGTGACTCTCTCGACACCGAGCGGCACCATTACGGCTGGCAACACCGGGGGTGTGAGTGAGGCAGACCTGGGTGTACCGATCTATCCGGGAGCCACGCGCAGTGAAGGTGGCATGCAGGTCAACTCCGCCAACAGCTCGATGGTGACCGTCGTCTACTCGACATCAGACCCGGTCAGCAAAGTCGTCGATTTTTACAAAGACAAGCTGGGAGAGAACACTTCGGTTATCGAAAGCGGTAACGGCGCGGTTATCACATCGGGCAAAGAGAACAAAGAAGGCCTGGTCATCACAGTGACGCCCGATACTTCCGCGAGCGACGGCCATACGAAAATCGGGATCATGCGCACCCAAAGTAAGTAGATCTAGAGCAGGTAAAAGTGGCTCTCATTTTGAGAAGCCACCGAACATCGAGCGAGACCGGCTGTTCTATCTGGACTTCTTTGCCGCCAGAACCTTGAAGCCCTCCAGGACCACATCCCATCCCGAATTGACGCCCACCGCGATCTTTTCACCTTCATAGTGCCGCTCCAAATAGCGGTGCTCGAACTCCACCAGCGTCGCGGAATCTCCCATGGGAACGAACCGCACCTCGACCTCGCTCGACTTGCTCAGGTCGGGATCGAATTTCCAGTCTGACTGCAGGCCCCAGGTTAGGACGAGTTTATCTGGAGGCTCCCAGGCCAGGATGCTGCCCCACTGGCAGGTAGTACCGTCCTGATCGACCTCGAACCAGCCGCCGCCCACGCGGGGCTCGACGACGATCTCGATGAAGGGACTGGGGCCTATATGGTGGGTCGCGGGCCACCAGACCGCCATGTCGGAGGTAAAGAGCTGAAAAGCCTCCAGCAAAGGCAGTTCAACCTCAAACGACTTTCTTACGGGCTCGATTACCACTGCCTGACTCATCGTTGATTTTCCTTTCGGCGGCTTTGTCTGCTGCTGCTTTGAATGCATTCAGATTGCGGGTCCACAACTGCTCAAAGTACCTTCTCAGGGCGTCGATCCCCTCCGGTTTCACCTGGTACACGCGGCGCGTTCCGTCTTTCAGATCGGAGACCAGGCCCGCCTCTTTGAGCACGCGCAGATGCTGCGAAACAGCAGGCCGGCTTACCGGCATATGTTCGGCAAGCTCACCGACGGAGTGTGGCCGCGCGGCAATGCGCTGGAAGATGGCCAGGCGAGTGGAATCGCCGAGCGCCTCGAACGCCTTCTCTAAGTAAGTCGTCACTTACGTTAGTGTGAGGTTACGGATGTCGATTTGTCAAAAGGCGCGGAAACAGCCATTAGCCATTAGTGATTGGCCATTAGCCGCAAGTGGTCAAGCATCCTTTGCAAAAGGCGTGTGGGCACATCCTCGCTTGCTAATCCCTAATGGCTAACGGCTGCTTACTCATTCCTCAATACCTCGATCGGATCCACCCGCGCCGCCCTCCGTGCAGGCAGGACAGCCGCCAGCGCTGCGGCCCCGATGAGCAGCGCGAGGCTGCCGCCAATGGCCACCGGATCGGCCGTCTGCGTCTGATAGAGCAGGCTCCGAACCCCGCGAGTAGCCACAAAAGCGAGGATCAGTCCCGCGCCCGCGCCGGTAAGTACAGGCCATGCGCCCTGCTTAAGCACAAGGGCGGTCAGCCGCGATTTATCCGAGCCGAGCGCGATGCGGATGCCGAACTCCTGCTGCCGCAGCGATACGGAGTAAGCCAGCAGGCCGTAGACGCCAAGCAGTGCGAGCAGCAATGCCGCCGAGCCGAAGCTGGTAAGCAGCATGGTCTGAAAGCGGTCCGAGGCGACCGAATCGCTGACCTGCTCGTCGAGTGCTTTAAGAGTGGGAATCGCCACCAGCGGATCGATCTTCCAGATCGCCGTCCGCATTTCCGGAATGAGCGCGTTACTCGGCTGCGAACTGCGCACCAACAGGGAGACCCTCCAGGGTGGATTGTCCCAATACGGCACGTAGACCATATCGGCGACTTCCTTGAGCCCATTCACGCGCGCGTCCGCCACCACCCCGACAATGGTCTTGAGTGTTTCATCGCCGCCGAACCCCTTGATCTTTCTCCCGATCGGATTCTCGCTCCCAAACGCATCGCGCGCCGTCTTCTCGGAAATCAGTGCCTGGTTTGGACTCGCGTGATCCGCGTCCAAGATGTCCCGCCCTGCAACCAGCGCAATGTGCATCGTCGAAAGATAACCCGGACTGATCCAGCGAAGATTGACCTTCGGCTGCTCGCCCGGAGGCAGCGGATGATCCACCCGATCCAGCCCATCGATCCAAGTATCCCCGGTCATAGGCAGTTCACTCGTCATGCCTACCGATTGCACGCCGGGCAGAGCGCGCAGGACCTCGATCGCGCGGTCGATGAAGGCAGCCTTCGCGGCCTTCGAATTGGGCTGCGAGTCTCCGTATTGCGGTGAGTAGAGATCGACCTGGCCGGCGGTGACATGGCTGGGGTCAAAGCCTCGATCCTGTCGCAGCACCTGGGAGAAGCTGCGCAACACCAGACCGGTGACGACCAGCAACACAACCGTGCATGCGACTTCGCCGGCCACAAGCAGATTTCGCGTCGTGCTTCCCTGCCGCATGTTAGCCACGCGCGAAGGATTCGATTGCAGCGCTGCCTGCGGATTCACCTGAAGCGACCGCAAAGCCGGCAGAACCCCGAAGAGTATCGCAGTAAACAAGGAGAGCCCCGCCGCGAAAAGCAGCACTGGCACGCTCACTTGGACATCGCTGAGCCGCGGAACATTGGCTGGCGCGGCGACAATCAGCAAACGCACGCCGAGAAAAGCCAGAACTACTCCGGCGACGCCTCCCACCGCAGCCAGCACAAAGCTCTCCATCAGACGCGTAATCACTAACTGCGAGCGGCTCGCTCCCAGCGCCGCGCGAACCGCGGTTTCACGCTCTGTGGCGACGGCGCGGGCAAGCTGCAGATTGGCCAGATTGACGCAGGCGATGAGCAACACTCCGCCCACCGCGGCGAACAGCAGCCAGAGCGCGCTGCTGATCCCCGCCGTCACATCCTGCAAAAAGGGCTGGACATAGATGCCTATATGGATAGGCAAATGGGCCGTGAATGTGTGCGCCTTCTGCAGGCCCCCAAGCTCAGCCCGTACCTGATCGATCTTCACCCCCGGGCGAAGCCGCGCCAACACCAGGTGGTTGTAATCGAAGACATCGTCCTGGAGCCACTCCGGGCTTGGAACCAGCGGTTCAAAGATCATATTGGCGAGCGAATGTTCCACCGTGTTCAGATTCGCGGGCATGCCAGGAGCCATGGCAACATCAGGAAAGCGAAAGTTCTGCGGCAGCACGCCAATGACCGTCTTCGGTTCCCCGCCCATGCGTAGCGTGCGGCCAATAACGCCTGGATCGCCATTGAAGAGCTCTTGCCAACCCTTCCAGCTCAGGACAATCACCGAGGAATGACCCGCTGTTGCCTCTTCTGGCGTAAAGCCCCGCCCGACGGCCGGCTGAACCCCAAGCACTGAAAAGAAATTCGGCGACACCATCATGGCTCCGATGATTCGTGGATGGTCTCCGCCCGTCGAAACACTCACCCCGTGGTTCTGAAATATCGCCATATCCTGAAGCGTCTTCGCGTCCTTTTTCAACCGCAGATAGTGCATGTAGTTGAAGGGCACCGCTGGGTACTGCGCCCGCATCTCCTCGACCACCTCCCGTAGCACCACCAGCTGGCCGGGATCGCGAAAGGCGAACGGCTTGAGCAGGACGGCATTGACCACGCTGAAAACGGAAGTCACGGCACCGATTCCGAGCGCGAGCGTCAAAATAGCCGTAAGGGCAAAGCCGGGCGATTTGCGAAGGCGACGGACGCTGAAACGGACGTCGGCAAGATGCAAGGCTTGAAACGGCGTGGCCATGATAGGGACCCTCGTAGTTCATAGAGCAAGCGCAGGTCCAGGATTTGTTCGCCGGTATATGATCCGAAACAGGACAGATAGTCACACTCGGAGGCCTGCGCGACCCAGCAAACTGTCCGCCTGTGATATTGGCTGTCCGGCAGCGGACAGGCCAGCGAGGTCCTGGCCGTGTTTTTTTCGTAACCAGAACTATACCTTCGAGCCGGATGTAGCATCTCAATGTCCGCAAGGTGTGGAGGTTTGCGCCATGCAACGCGTCTTCTCGACAAACTCAGTAATCCGGGGTGCAGCAGTCCTGGCTCTGGGATACCTTCTCCTGCTCCCGGGCCCCGTGCTGGCTTCAACACCGGTCATCGCGTCGCCGCAGCAAAACAAAGACCCGCTGAGTGAAGCAGAAGCTGACCAGGTTGCTGAGGCACGGGACCAGCCCGTCGCGCGCGTCAAGCTCTACCAGAAATTTATCGAGCAGCGCATCGCCGCCATCAAGGAGCTCGGCCCTAATCCCAAAGCCGAAGATCGAAAGGCGCAGCTGCGCGCCAGATTCGAGGAGTTCACCAGGCTTTCCGATGAGTTACAGGACAATCTCGACACCTTCGACGACGCCCACGCCGACATTCGCAAGGCGCTCAAGGATCTTGTGCCTGCCAGCGCCAAGTGGCCCGATATCCTGAAGCAGGCCGCGGACGATCCCGTGTACGATTTCTCCCGCAAGACAGCGCTCGATGCCGCCGAAAGCGCCAGCGATGAGGCGAAGAAGCTGCTGGAAAGTCAGACAAAGTACTTCGCCGAACATAAGGACGAAGCAGGCAAGAGCGGCACCGGCCCTAGCTAAAGGCTGTTGCAGAACGCTGATTCTTCAAATTGGGTCGTTGAACCAGCAATTTTGCAGAGAAAGGGGCCGATGCGTTGCTTTGAGTTGCCGGCTTTGAGCGGCAACTCAGCGAAGGCCCCATCAGTTCCGATCGCCTGTAGGGTTGGTTGAGGCGGTGGACCAATGTTGTGGGCAGTCAAGGCAAAGTCGAAAACAAGAAACCTGAGAGGTGCAGCGCGGGCTGGATCGAATGGCATGCTGGGCATGAGGAAGGAAACTGTCTTCGCGTCGGGCACGGGTTCTCTCCCTCGATCGAACCATGATCCCGAGCCGATAACCGGCAACGGATAGTGGGCCGACGACCTGAGTAAGGCCGAGTAACAAACCCACCCATGCGACGCAGACGAGAGTTAGACAGAGCCATAGTTTCATCGCGAATCAGCCTCGCGAGCTTGCTGCAAATTCCGGTCTTTATTTAACTCCGCCAGCTCGCGCAAACATTGCTGCATTTGTTGCCAGGCGGCAACGCCCTGGCGCGTGGCTTGCTCCGCTCCCCTGGGAACATAGTAGCCGGTGGTCTTCCCCTTCTCCCCGCGGTAACTCACATTCAGGTGGGGACCATGCTTGGGTCCACCTCCCTGGCAGTGGCAGCCCGCTCGTCCGCAGGTGCGCTAGGTTTCCGACAGAGTTCCGAAGATGGCGATCTCGGCCAGGCGTTCCATCTTGTCCAGCAGCTTACGTCGTTGGGCATCAACCGACTTGACCATGGCTCCTCGGACGCGCTTGATGGGGAGCGATGGAAAACAGATTTGTGGAAATTACACACACCAACCCAGGTCACGCTGAAATCCAGGATCTCCTTTGTAAGTAGCTCGCCACATGGAAAAGGGGTTCTTCAAGGAAGCGTAAGCAACTTTACGACAAATATCCTGAACTGATGCTTTAGAAGTTAAATGTAATCTATTGATATTATTTATTATCTTGTATACCACGTTGCGTTCCGTGAAGACGCGGAAGAGTTTTCTCTTGCCTCATTCAACCGATCCACGGCATTTGATTCCCTTTGCGCGGCCCTGAACGTTCGGGGTCGAGTTTTTTGGGGCTGGTCGCTGTGCTAGGCTCAGGCAGTGAACCCCGAAATTGTCCACTGGTTTGAGGAGGAGTATCGCCTGCTGCGTCCGCGCGCGCCCATGCCTCCATTTGACGTTCTCTTCTACCATTTCACCAGCCTCAACACCACCATCCGCCTGCGAGAAGGTCGCATCAAGGTACATCTCTCCGACATTCTCGAGGGTGCGCCGGAGCCTGTGCTGCGGGCCATCGCTCACATTCTCATTGCCAAGCTCTACCGCAAGCCCATCGATGCGACGCGCTCCAACCGCTACCGGCGATTTACATCGAGCGAGGCCGTCATGCGCCAGAGCGAGCGCATCCGGCAGACGCGCGGACGCAAGCGAATCTCAACGGCGAAAGGCGCCCACTACGACCTTGATGAGGTCTTCGAGGCGATCAACGTCCGCTTCTTCCACGGATTGCTGGGCAGGCCGCAACTCACCTGGAGCGAGCACACGGCGAAGCGCCTCTTAGGCCACTACGACGCCGCGCACAACACCATCATGGTAAGCCGGGTTTTCGACCGCAGGAATATGCCGCGCTTCGCTATCGAATACCTGATGTACCACGAAATGCTCCACCTCAAGCATCCTGTAAGGGCGAAGAACGGACGTCGCTGCGTGCACTCGCGCGAATTTCAAGCCGAGGAGCGCCTGTTTCCGGATCTGGAGCGCGCCAAGGCGTATCTGAAGACGCTCTAGCCCTAGTGCGAATCCACCGGCACAGCCTCCGCCGACGCAACTAGAGGCTGAAACGCCGCATGCCGCCGCGACCAGAGAATCAATCCCACGCCAGCAATCACCGACCCGAGGCTCGCCACCTGCGCGTTGGTCAGACCCCAATAAATGGGAGGATTGATGCGGATGAACTCGACTAGAAATCGTGCGACACCGGTGAGTACGAGATATTCGCCCGTAAGCTGGCCAATAGGCTTAGGACGCTCCGGCGAGCCGCGCCGCCACAGAATCCAGGCAATGAAAAGCGCGACGATCAACTCATAAACCGGGGTCGGATGCACGCGCACTCCGGGATCGGTCGGTACCAGTCCACGCGGAAACGCCATACCCCAGGGCAGCTTTGTAGGGATTCCGTAATCCCCGTCGCCCGAGGTCAGGCAGCCCAGCCTACCGACCCCATAGCCCACAGCCGCAGCGGCCGTCGCAAGATCGAGCATTGCCAGGCGTCCGATGCCGTAGCTGCGCCCTTGCCAGATCAGCGCCAGGATGCCGGCGACGAGTCCGCCGAACCATGCAAATCCTGCACGATCAAAGAGCAGCGCCAGCGGATTGTGAATCAGCGCTTGTGGATCTTCGAGCACATGCCAAAGCTTCGCGCCGATCACTCCAGCCACAGTGGACACAGCGATAATGCCGATCGCATCGGCATCGATCTTCCAGCGGCGAAAATTCAGATGGAGAACCCACCCTGCGCATACTGCCGCAAACCAGAGCATAATGCCAAAGGTGCCGATGTCACCCCCAACCGGAAGGCTCCGGCCGAAGAGATGGAACGTAAATAAAACGGGAATATGGATATATGGATACATGTGGAAGTTACTCCTTCAAGTATAACTTCCGTCGTGGGTTTTGGAGTCAAGCCGATGTTTCGCGATATCCTAGACCATGTGAGTCACGCCAGCATCCATAAAGACTTCCCAGTCCTTTTCAGTGAAGAACAGATCGCAGCGCGCACCGCGGAGATCGGCCGCCAGATCGATCAGGACTACGCTGGCCAGGCCGTGGTGCTGGTAGGAGTGCTCAAGGGTGCGGCGATTTTTCTTGCCGATCTGGCGCGCTGCATCACCGTCGAATGCACCTTCGACTTCGTCGCTGTCTCGAGCTACGGAAAGGGCTTGCGGACAAGCGGCGCCGTGAAGATGATCAAGGACCTCGACCAGCCGATCGAAGGCAAGAACATCATTATCGTCGAGGACATTCTCGATACCGGTCTCACCTTGTGCTTCCTGCGCAGCCTCTTCGAACAGCACAAGCCGGGATCGTTGCGCATCGCCGCCCTGCTCGACAAGCCTTCTCGCCGCCTGGAAAAGATCGACGCAGACTACGTAGGATTCCATATCCCCAACCACTTTGTGATCGGGTACGGCATGGACTATGCTGAGCTCTTCCGCAATGTGCCCGATATTCGCCTCATGCCGCCTGATTATCCCGAACTCCACTGAGTTCCGACCCGGCGAAAGGAGCCGACCATGACATTCACAACTGCTGAAGAAATCGACGTAACCGGAAGCACTTTCGACACTGCCGCGTTCGCCAAACAGGCCCTCGCCAGTCCCCAGGCGCTGGCCTCTGCCATCGACCACACCCTGCTGAAGCCGGAAGCCACGCGTGAGCAGGTGCTGAAGCTCTGTGCCGAGGCTGCCCAATATCGTTTTGCCTGCGCCATGATCAATCCCGCATGGGTGACGACAGCCTACGCGGCGCTCGCCAGCACGGGAGTGCCCGTGGGCGTCGTGGTGGGCTTTCCGCTGGGCGCGAACCTCACCACCACCAAGCGCGATGAGGCCGCCGCTCTCGTGCGCCTGGGCGCCCGCGAACTGGACATGGTGCTGAATATCGGACTGCTGAAGTCCGGCGAAAATACGCTGGTCCAGAACGACATTCGCGGCGTCGCGGAGATCGCTCACGAAGCCGGCGCAATTCTGAAGGTCATCCTCGAAACATCGTTGCTGAACCTCGAAGAGAAACTCCGGGCCTCCGAGTTGGCTTGCTTAGCTGGAGCAGATTTCCTGAAGACCAGTACCGGCTTTTCAACGGGCGGCGCGACGGCTGCGGACGTGGCTCTGCTGCGCGGCGTCGCTGGCAGTCGCTGCGGGGTGAAAGCTTCGGGCGGGATCCGCACTCTTGACGACGCCCGGGCCATGCTGGAAGCAGGCGCGAATCGTATCGGAGCCAGCGCCGGCGTGGCCATCGTGCAGGCGCTGAACTCCCGCAACCCATGAGCCGTTCCTGGCACCACTGGACACGCATCAGGACATCCATAATGTGTAGCGGACGCGCTATCATGGCTCGTCTGTGCTGCTTTCCTGTTCGCTCTAGCAGGATCCGGCCGACAACCGCGAGCGGCCGAGGTTTGCAAGCCGCCGTTTGATAAGTCCAGTCTTGTAAGTTCAGTTTCTTGGATTCAGGAGATTTGTGAGCGAAGAAAAGACGCGAGAGGGCGCAACCAGCGGGACCCAGGAGGGGTTCGAGGGCGACTATCGCCCCACCGCCCCTGCTCCTGCGCAAACTCAGATTCGCGTCGAGCCCCTGTCCACCGAGTTTCTGACACGCGTCGCCGATGCGCTGAATACCACACTCGACCTGCAAACCCTGCTCAAGCGCACCGCGGACTTAGTGCGGGTGGTAATCGACTACCGCATCTTCGCCATTCTGCTGGTCAACGACCGCACCCACGATCTGCGCATGCGCTTCCAGATCGGTCACACCCCGGAAGCGCAACGCCTGCGGATCAAGATGGGACAAGGCGTTGTGGGCCAGGTGGCCCAGGAGCGGCAGGCGATTCTGGTCAACGACGTGCGGGAGGAGGAAAACTATATCAACGCCCACCCCGGCGTTCGTTCCGAACTCGCTGTTCCACTCATCGTCAAGAACCGGGTAATCGGCGTCCTCGATATTCAATCCGAACAGCCGGGGTATTTCTCCCCCGAGCACATGCGGCTGCTCCAATTGACGGCATCGCGCATCGGCCAGGCCATTGAGAATGCGCGGCTGTACTCGCGCGTCGCCCGGCAGGCACAGACGCTCGAAGTGCTCAACGAGATCAGCCGCGAGCTGACCTCGATTCTCGATGTGGATGCCCTTTTGGAGCGCGTGGGCCAGCTGCTGCGAAGAATCATTGACTTTCAGATGTTCTCCGTGTGGCTGATCAACGAGAGCGAGAAGGTGCTGGAGAATCGCTACGCGGTACGCTTCGGCGAGCGCTTCTATCCAACAGAAAAGATTCCGCTGAGCCGCGGCCTGGTGGGCGTCGCCATCACCGAGCGGCGGCTGGTGCATGTACCCGATGTGCGCAAGGATCCGCGCTACGTCATGATCAACCCCGAGGCGCGGTCGGAGATGGCCGTCCCGCTGATCTACAAGGGCAAAGTGATCGGCGTGCTCGACCTGGAGCACACGCGCGCCAACTACTTTAACGAAGACCACGAGCGCGCCATGAGCACGCTGACGGCGCAGATCGCCATCTCCATTGAAAACGCCCAGCTCTACCAGCGTGTGGCCCATCAGGAACAACGGCTCGAGCGCGATCTGGCCCTGGCGCGCGAAGTCCAACTTCGCCTTCTGCCTCCGCTGAAGCCAATGCACAAATACGCCGAGTTTTCCGCGCGCTTCGTCCCGGCGCGCTCTATCGGCGGCGACATTTACGACTTCGTGCAATACGACTCAAACCGCAGCGCGATCGTCCTGGGAGATGTGAGCGGCAAGGCCACTCCGGCGGCGCTGTATGCGGCGCTGGTGAGCGGCATCATGCGCTCGGCGGCCAACCAGCTTCTGTCACCCTCGGCGCTGCTCGAATCGCTGAATGACTCGCTTCAGGAGCGCAAGCTCGACTCGCAGTATGTCGTCATGCTTTATTCGCTGTGGAATGACGAGAATCGCACCCTGCAGATTGCCAATGCCGGCGCCTCGCAACCGCTCTTCGTCCGCAACGGCGAAGTGGACACCGTGCACGCCGAAGGCTTTCCGCTGGGCATGTTTCCCAACGTGAAATACGAGGAGTTCACCCTTTCCACGCAGCCCGGCGATTCGCTCATCTTCTTCAGCGACGGCATCACAGATGCGCAAAATGTGGACGGCGACATGTTCGGAGACGACCGGCTCAAAGCCATCGTCAAGAAGAACTGTCAGAAATCGGCATCGAAGATCGCCGACGCGATTCTCTCCGAAGTCTCAAAATTCCAGGGTGAACGCGACCGCTTCGACGATGAAACGGTGGTCGTGTTACGGGTGCTTTAGGATAAAAGGAATATTCTCTGGAGCCAGCCTTGGCCGAAGTCGCTACCGAACGCATCATCGAGCCCGCTCGCAACATTCTCGGCAGCCTGCGTCTGCCCGGCGATAAGAGCATCTCCCACCGCTATGCCCTGCTCGGCGGTCTGGCCCACGGAAAAACCCGGCTTACGAATTTCTCCTCCGGCGCGGATTGTGCCAGCAGTCTTGCCTGCGTCGCGGCTCTCGGCGCAATGGTCACCCGCGCGGCCGACGGCACAATTGAGATCACCGGCACCGACGGGCACTTTCGCCACTCCGAGTTTCCCCTCGATTGCGGCAACTCCGGCTCGACCATGCGCATGCTCGCGGGCTTGCTGGTTCCTCAGCGCTCCGCTTACACCCTCGTCGGCGACGCATCTCTCACCCGGCGCCCCATGGAGCGGGTGCGCAAGCCTCTCTCGCAAATGGGCGCAGACATCCACCTTACCGACGGCCACGCGCCGGTCATGATTCGCGGCAGCCAACTGCACGGCATCGACTACACCACTCCTGTGCCGAGCGCGCAGGTGAAGAGTGCCGTCTTGTTCGCTGGACTGCAAGCCTCAGGCACGACGACCGTGCGCGAAGCGGTACGCACCCGCGATCACAGCGAACTCGCTCTGCGCGCCTTCGGCGCAGATGTGCAGCGGACGATCGATTCGGTTTCGATCGCCGGCGGACAGCAACTGCACGCCATCGATGCCAATGTGCCAGGGGATATGTCCTCGGCGGCGTTTTTCCTGTGCGCCGCAGCGCTCTTTCCAGACTCGAACCTCATCTTCGATGACCTGGGATTGAACCCCACACGCGCTACTCTGCTCGACGTTCTCACCGCGCTTGGCGCGCACATCAGCGTGCTGAATCTGGAGGAAAAAAATGGAGAGCTCGTGGGCACGGTTCAGCTGAATGCTCCGAGAAACGGCATGACCGGGACTACCGTCTCCGGCGCGCTGGCTGCGCAGTTGATCGACGAGCTGCCCGTGCTTGCGGCTATCGGACCCTGCACGAAGAACGGCATCCGCATCCGCGACGCCAAAGAGCTGCGCGTGAAGGAGTCCGACCGCATCGCCCTGGTCGCGCGCAATCTCCGCGCCATGGGTGCCGAAGTCGTGGAGTTCGAGGACGGACTCGACGTGCCCGGCGGCCAACGCCTGCATGCCGCCGAGATCGACTCGGGTGGTGATCACCGCATCGCGATGGCCTTTTCCGTGGCCGCTCTCAGAGCGCGCGGCCACACCGTCATCCGCGGAGCCGAATCGGCAGCAATCTCCTTCCCCGAGTTCTTCGATCTGCTCGATCGCGTGGCCGAGAGATAGAGCTAAATATCCTGGATGCTCAGTGTCCGCGGATCGGTGACCCTCTGCATCAAAGCCGCTGCGATCAGCATGAAGACTCCACCCGCAATAATGGCGTAGAGGCGATTGCCGTGAAGAAAATGGATCATGATCCATCCGAAGAAAAGCGATGCCAGGATTTCAGGCGTGACCACAAAAAAATTGAAGATGCCCATATAGACCCCCGTCCGCTCCGGTGATAACGAGGCGGCAAGCAATGCGTAGGGCATCGAAAGGGTGCTCGCCCAGGCTATCCCCACTCCAAGCATGGTGAACAGCAGCATGTACTTATTGTGAATGACCGCCACGGAGATGAGCCCAATGGCGCCGCATAACAGACACAAGCTATGTGTCTTCTTGCGGCCCAGTTTCCTGGCCAGGCTCGGCAAGACAAACGAGAACAAGAAGCACACTGCAGAATAAGCCGCGAAGCAGATCCCTCCCCATTCGATCCCCGCTTTGTAGGTAGGCGAGCTGGGGTCATTGGCGCCGAAAACGTTGTGGGCGACGGCTACCGGGAAGTACAACCACATGCAGAAGAGACCGAGCCAGGTAAACAGCTGCACAGGACCGAGCAGGCGCATCGTCTCCGGCATTTCGGCGATCGCAGTCAGAATCTCTTTCGCGTTGGCCATCAGTCCGATCTTCTGGGCTTTGGCTCTCCGAAAAGCCTCCATGTCTTCGGGCGGATACTCCGGTGTGGTCACGATCGTCCATAACACCGCGCCAAAAAACGCCGCCGCGCCAATATAAAACGACAGGCGGACCGTGGTCGGAACAGCCCTTGTGTCCCCAACCGCCTGCGCCATGTGAAAGACGTTGGTGAGCAGCCAGGGAAGCGCCGATGCAATCACCGCTCCCAGGCCAATGAACAGGCTCTGCATCGCGAAGCCCCGCGTCCGTTGTCCTTCTGGCAATATGTCCGCGACAAAGGCGCGAAACGGCTCCATGCTCACGTTGATCGAAGCGTCCAGAATCCACAGCATGCCCGCGGCCATCCACAGGCTCGAGCAGTTCGGCATGAAAATCAGCATCAGGGAGCTCAGAATCGCGCCGGTCAGAAAGTACGGCCGCCGCCGCCCCAGAGGTCCCCAGGTGTGATCGCTGGCGTGGCCAATAATCGGCTGAATCAGCAGGCCCGTCAGCGGAGCCGCCAACCAGAGAATCGGAATCTGGTCCGCCCTGGCCCCGAGGTATTCGTAAATGGCGCTCATGTTCGCCATTTGCAGACCCCAGCCAAACTGAATGCCCAGAAAACCAAAACTCATGTTCCAGATTTGCCAGAAACTCCGGTTCGGCTTCTTGAAATGGGCTCTTTGCTTTACCTGCGGGGCGGCAGCGCCGTCGAGCGGAGCGGCTGCTTCCGCGGTTTCGATGCTGACTGTTGTCTTTGGTGTCTTCATGGCTGATGATCCAGTGGGGCGACCCTTTGATAGATGCGGACCCCGAATGCGTCCAGCGCGACAAACGGGACGGCTGTAATCTCAGGTTTCGAAACCGGGAGCTCGATCTCCTTCCAGGTGCGCGTGTCGGCCCAAACGGTTCCGCGAAATGGCGTGTTGGAAAGATTGACCGCCACTAGGAATTCCTCTTGAGCAGTACGGCGAAGGTAAGTGACCACATGCTGCTCATCGGAATTATGCAGCCAGACGATCTCTCCCTGCTGCAACGCAGGATGCTGCTCCCTCAGCGCGACCATCGCCGCATAAAACTTGGGATATTCGGGATGCCACACCACCGATTGCCAGAATATCTTCTGAGGCTCGAAGAGTGCGGGGGCGGCAGACTGCGTCGAGTCGCCGACCTCCATGCCGTTGTAGATCAGCGGCGCTCCGTCTAGGGTGAACATGAGCGCCGAGGCGGCAATGGCTCCCGGATAGCTGTATCGCGTCGTAGCCCGGAGCTCATCGTGGTCGTCGCTGATACGCAAGTGCAGTGCGCCTTTGGGAAAGAGCGCCTGCTGCTGTTCGATGTTCGCGCGAATGGCCGTCGCGGGCTCTCCGCTCATGATGACGTCGTTCAATGTGTGCATGAGCGGCCACGAGTAGTCGATATCGAAGGCGCTCTTCAGCAGCTCCGGTTTATTCGCTTCGGCCAGCATCATGATGTCCGGCTTTACATTATCGAGCGCCACGCGCGCCTGCTCCCAGAAATCGGTCGGCACCTCGCCTGCCGCGTCGCAGCGATAACCATCGAGATCAAACTCCTTGATCCAGTAGATGAGCATGTCCGTCATGTAGCGGCGAAGCTTGAGGTTGGAGTAGTCGAGCGCCGCAACATCGGTCCAGTCGTAGGGATAAGTGACGTGGCCTTCCTTGTCCTTCTTGTAAAACTCCGGATACGCCATCATCACGCTGTCCCATGAGGTGTGGTTAGCAACGATGTCGATGATCACTTTCATCCGCCGGCGATGGGCCTCGCTCACCAGTCTGCGCAGATCATCCTTGGTGCCAAGCGCGGGCTCGATCGCGTAGTAATCGCGCACGGCGTAAGGGCTGCCGAGGCTGCCCTTCTTCTTGACCTGCCCATCCGGGTGAATCGGCATCAGCCACAGGATGTTGACGCCCAGGCCATGCAATTCATCCAGGCGGCCAGTCACGCCATTCAAATCTCCCATTGGCGAGAACGATCGCACAAACACCTGGTAGATGACACCCGACGTCAGCCATGCGGGAGATGTTCGAGCGGATTGTGAGGAAATGGGCGGGGTGGCCTCTTGGGCGAATGGAAGAGAGCCCGGCGCCAGCGTGACCAGCGCAAGCAAATACGGGACGGCACGCCGCTTGAGATTCATAGGCGTGGAAGCATACCAGCCTAACGCCTCGAAGTGCTAGAGCGAGGTTCGAGGAGCCCTTTTCGGGCTAATTATGCAGGCTAAAAGACACTCTTCTCAATCGTCTTCAATTAGACAAATGGATTCCTGACCCGCGTCGCTCCGAACTTTTGTCCGTCCTGCAGGTCTTCGCTATATAAGATGTCGCATCCGCCCTCCATCGCCGCCGCTACTATCAGCGAGTCATACCAGGAAAGCCTGTATCTTCCGTGTACGTGAAGCGCATGTGCATACAAAGCCAAGGAAGAATGAACGATCAGCAATGGACGGAATATTGTGCCCAGATATTGCTCGGCTTCGACAATAGTCAGTGGAGAGGCAAAGCGTCGCAATGCCAAATGCAAAAACTCCTGCACAATCTGATAGCTGACGGCGCCCTGCCGGGATTTCACAGCCTCCGCGATTAGCTCCCTCTGCTTTTCTTGCATTTCCTGGAATCTCCGGTATCAAACGAATACACGAAGATGTTCGTATCCAGAAAAAATCTACCGCTCATTCATCTCGTCCCGGGAAAAGTGCCGGTCTGCCTTGACATGGCTGAGACGCCGCATAAGGTCCCTGTATTCCTTCGCGCTTCCCTGCTGCGCGGTGAACTGAAGCAGCCATTCCCGAAATGCCGCATTCAGAGGGTGTGTTGAGCTCTTGCCTTGTTACGAGCCTCCTCGATGAGGTGTTCGTCGGCGCTGAAGGTAATGTTCTTCGCGGAGACAGTGTACACGATTCTCGTGCACACTAAAGCAGGCGACTTGCCTTCACCAACCTTGCATTACTCGATGCGCAATGCTGCCGTCGGATCGATATGCATCGCGCGCCGCGCTGGACCAAAGGTCGCGAGAATCGCCACCAGCAGCATGGCCGCCAGCACGATTGGGTAAAGCTCAGGCGCACTAACCGAGAGGCCCGTGAAGATCGAGCCAAAGAGCTTTGGCAGCGGCAGAGCCATTACCAGCCCGATCGACGATCCGATCGCAGCTATCTTTAAACCTTCCTTCAGGATCATCCATGAAATATCCGATCCCTTGGCTCCCAGGGCCAGGCGTATGCCGATTTCGTGGGTTCTCTGGCCCACCGAATAGGCGACAAGCCCATAAATTCCAATGGCTGCAAGAAGGAGGGCAAGAAATGAGAAGATGCCCAGCATCCGCGTGAAGACCGGATTTCCATTCTTCTGGGTGTCGATAACGCCCTCCATGCTCATCACGCGAAGCAGCGGAAGCTCAACATCCAGTCCGGCAACCGCCTGCCGAAGCGCGGGCACCAGGCTGTCCGGTTCGACATTCGAGCGAAGCATGATTGAAAAGTATGAGACCGGCCGCTGAAGAAAGGCCTGGTATACCTCCGGATCAACGCGGGTTTCTTCGGAGTAGCTCTTCACGTCGCTGACCACGCCCACAATCTCACTCCATGCCGGCACACGGTCCTTGCTATCAACCCGAATTTGTTTCCCCAGCGGATCGCGATCCGGGAAGTAGCGATGAGCAAACTCCTGATTGACGAGCACCACGCGCGGCGCGTTGACGTCGTCCGCCTCAGTAAATGCGCGCCCCCGCAGCAATGGAACACCCGCCACCCGTAAATAATCTGTAGTGATCACCACGTTAGAGGCGACCCGCTGTTGGCTCGCCGGCAATTCCGGCTCACCCTTGATGCGGATTGGGACTGTCCCGAAACCGGACGAAGGAAGGCTCGATGCGATGGCCGCATCCTCAACCCCGGGTATCTGTTGTAGCCGTGAAACGAGGCTGCGAACGAAAGCGATCTGCTGTGAGGATTCGCTGTATCGCGCCTGATCCAGTGCGACGCCGGCCGTCAGAATGTGGTCTGGCCTGAAACCCAGTTTCTGGCGCTCCAGCAGATAAATTCCTCTGACCAGCAGACTGCAGCCGATGAGAAGAAACAGCGCCATCGCAAACTCTCCGCCGACAAGCACGGCACGCAGACGGCTGTGAGAGCGGCCTGCGGTCGCCGCCCGGCCTTCGCTTCGTAAATCTGCATTGATCTCAATGCGTGACGTTCTCAACGCAGGAGCCAGGCTCGACAGGATGGCGCAAACCAGCGAAACGCACACGGCAAACATCAGAACGTTCGAGTCCAGCCTCAATGGCACGGCGCTGATTGCGTCATTAAAGGTCAAATTCGCCCGCAGCAGGTGGATACCCGCGTACGTCAACAGCAGACCAACTCCGCAACCCAAAAGTGCAATGACAAGGCCTTCGGTCAACAGCTGCCGCACGATGCGTACACGGCTTGCTCCCAGCGACGCGCGCACCGCCATCTCCTTCTGTCTTCCCGCCGCGCGCGTCAGCAGCAGGCCGGCAACGTTGGCGCAGGCAATCAGCAGGATAAAACTCACCGTCGTCATGATCACAGCCAGCGCGGAGCGAATGCCGAAGCTATAAACCAGAAAATCTGGCAGCGTCTTCGCTGTCACGCCCCACCGCTTTTCAGTTTCCGGAAAGTCCTTCTCAGCCTGTTGGGCGAGAGTTGCCATTTCTGCGCGCGCCTGTTCGAGAGTCACACCTGGTACGAGCCTCGCAAACAGATACAGCGAACGATCCTTGCGCGCTGCCGCTGTTTGATCGGCGGCGGTCAGCGTCAACGGCGTCCACAATTGCGGCGTGAAGCCCAGCAGGCTGAACTCTGCCGGCATGACTCCCACCACAACGTAGTCTTCACGATTCAGACGCACCGTCCGCCCAACCACCGAACGGTCCGAACCGAAGCGGCGCTCCCACAGGCCGTGGCTGAGTATCGCTACGTGATCGCGCCCGGGCTGATCCTCTCCTGCCGCGAAAGTACGCCCCAGTTGTGAAAACGTGCCAAAGGCACCGAAGTAGTTCGGCGATACTGCCGCGTATTGAATCGCCTCCGGTTGCCCACGCCCCGCCAGGCTGGCCGTGCGAAACTCATCGGCGGCAGCCATCTTCGCGAAGACCTTGTTATCCGTGCGCCACGCCAAATAATTGGGTGCGGAAACAGGATTGGTATCCGGCTGAAATCCGCGGTTAGGATTCACTCCCGAGATCACCACCATGCTCCCTGCATCGCGTCCGGGCAGTCGTGGCATCAAAAAGGCGCTGACCATACTGAACATCGTCGCATTGACGGCGATGCCCAACGAAAGCGTCACCACTGCCGTCAGCGTGAACACCGGCGACTTGATCAGTTGCCGCAGCGCAAACCTCACATCTGCCCAGACGCTTTCGATGGCCGGCCATTGCCAGATCTCGCGGCTGCGCTCCTCGACCAGCGCCACATTGCCGAACTCCCGCCGTGCGGCTCTCTCCGCATGCTCGCGAGACATGCCCTCTTCCATCAGCTCGTCGATCTTCTCCTCGAGATGCTCGTTGATTGAGACCGAGAGGTCGTCATAGCGGCGGCCACGGGAGAAAAGCTGTCTGAACCATTGCATACGGCCTCCTATGCCTGTGCCACTGCGAGCACGCGGGTAATTCCCGCGAACATCTTTTCGAAGCTGGACACGTCCTGCTCCAGCCGTCGCATACCCGCGTCCGTCACCCGATAGATCCGCGTGGGCCTTCCCTTCGCCGAAATTCCGGCCTCCGACTCCAGGCATCCTTCTTTCAGCATCCGTTGCAGCGCAGGATAGAGTGAGCCTTCCTCGATCTTCAGCAAATCGTCGGAGACTTGTTTAATGTGCTGGGCCAGCGCATAGCCATGCATCGGCTTTAGTCGAAGCGAATGGAGAATCATCAACTCCAAAGCTCCGGAAAACAGGTCGCGGCGCTCAGGGTTCTTGGCCATGACCTATGTTTATTCTTAAATACCTATTTTGTAAATAGGGTTTTCAGATCAGGGAAGCTTGAGAAGTTCCTCGCAGGCCGGCTTGAATCCGCCGTCGCAAGCCTTCTTGAACAACGTGCGCGCCTGCCCGTAGTCCTGGGGTACGCCCAGGCCGATTTCATACAGCCTGCCGAGCCAGCTGCAGCCGACCATCTCTCCGCCATTGCAGGCCTGCTCGTACAACATCCGCGCCTGTCCAAAGTCCGGCAATGTCCCCTGGCCGTTTTGATAGAGCGAACCCAGGGCGGCGCAACCGAGCATAAATCCTCCGTCGCAGGCCCTCCTGAAGAGAGCACTCGCCTGTCCGTAGTCTCGGTCGCCACCCAGGCCATTGAGATAGAGCATTCCGAGCGACGAACACCTCGCCATGGACCCACTGGACCCGCCATTGCAGGCCTTCTTATAGAGAGAGCGCGCTGCTGTGTCATTCCTCGTCCCGCCCAGGCCTTTTTCGTACAGCGAGCCGAGATTCCCGCAGCTTTCTATGCTTCCGCCGTCGCAGGCCTGCTTGTCAAGAAGGCGCGTCTGTTCGTAGTCCTGGGTCACTCCGCCAAAGCCGTAATAGTAGAGGTCGCCGAGCAGCCCGCACGAGTCTGCATTGCCGATGTTGCAAGCCTTCTCGAGCAGAGGTTTGGCTTCTGCGTATCGCTTTTGAGCGAAGAATGCGCGCCCTTCTTTCGAGCTCTGCGGAGCGATGATGAGGGGCTCCGCAGGCTTGGGATTCTCCTTCGGAGCCGTGCTTTCCTCCTCCTGGGGCATGGCGGCTGGCGCCAGAGTGAGGACCGCCATCAAGGCGGAGAGGGCGATCAGGCTTCCGGGCATAAGGCTCATTGAGCACCGCGGAGCAGGGCGCGTGTCCCTTCTTTGTTCACTATTTCTATCCTAGCGGATTGAGAGAAATTGTCGGCCAGGATTCGCGTTGGCCAGTGTGAAAATAGACCATATCGCGCCGTTAACGGCGTGACGTGGCGGAGTAAAGGTGTAAAGGTAGACCACCGCCGCATTCTGGTTCCATGGACATTTGAAGCTTCCAAGGGGTACCGCCCAACGATGACGTGAACTTTATCGAGCGCGACGCCTTCAAAAAGTTGGCCGCGGCTTCGCCCTCGAAATAAGTACTCGTAACGTCGTACAGCAGCAAGTCATAGTCCAGCGCAAACAGCTCGCCCAAGCGCTGCTGCAGGTGTTTCTCCAAGGCCGTCTTATGCGGCAATAAACGGTCCAAGGTCCGATAGAGCCGATCGTCGTTTACCTTTTCTGCCGGCACTCCCAATAACTCGGTCAAGGCACTGGCTTCGTACGTGTGCTCAGCCAGTCGTAACTCACTGGAGCTATCCACCAGACGTCCCAGCACTAAGATCTGGGCCATCACACTCCAGCCAATCTCTTCGCGCCCTTGTGGCAAGAGCTGATCCAGCAGCGGAGGAAGGCCTAACTGACGCAGAAGCATCCATCCCAGCCAACAGCCTCCTAACTGACGGCTGCGTTCCACGCGCACGCCGCGCATGTCTACTTCTACCCACTCCGGACTGGTCGGCTGCTGGAATAGATGTGCCTGCGAGGTGGAGGTCGGCTGTACTGTCTGCTGCACACCGACTCGACCCTGTTCATCGAGTTCCCCCAGATAAGCTACGACGCGTTGCCGCGGACCACGCGCAGCGCATCTGCTGACAGCACGTCTCATAATAAATCCTGCCTGGAATGTTACTTGGCCTCTTGCTTCTCGTGAGCGAGGCTGTTGTACGGCACAACGAAAGCGGCTTTTACTTTCTTGTGGCGGCCTGCATCCTCTGGATCGCGGCAGCTGCTTTCACCTTCCTCTTTATGTTTTCGCTCAATACTCGCCTGGCCCGCACCGATCCCAACTCATCGCCTAAGGAGCCACTACTACTACTCGACTTCAAGCGTTGGGCTGCACGTCACCGTCCTCGTTTAGCGGTGCTTACAGCTGCATTGCTTTGCTTACTGCTTGCGAGGCATGTCTGAGGTTCAGGTGCTGCCCAGCTGAACCGTGTTTCCGGGCGGCAAATGGAGACAGGCGTGGGCTACGACAATCGGCGATTACACAAGGTGGGCTATTTCGCAGAGCTGATGTCCACCAACCGCGATGTTTGCGCCCTCGACGAAGGCTTTGAGCTTCGGCCAGTTGGCAAAGCCGTGGGCGCGAGCGAGGACTCTGCCCGGCGTCCGATGCGCAGCGACCAGTATGGCGCAGCGTTTTCTTGAAGACCAGGCAGATGTAATTTCGGCGGTGGGTCATTTGGAGCCAGAGTTGCGAGATTGCCCGTCATTCGATCGGAATCCTGATATGGTTTGGCTGTAAATCGATGAAAATTGAGAGGAGCGGACGATGCGTGTGTTTGTGGCAGGAGCGAGTGGCGTGATCGGCGAACCCTTGATTGCGGAGTTGTTGAAGCGCGGGCACTCCGTGGTGGGGATGACAACGAGCGAGACGCGGGCCAAAATCCTGGAGGGCCAGGGAGCCTCGGCGGAGATTGTGAATGCTTTTGATGCCGCGGCAGTCGAGGAGACGCTGAGGCGGTCGAAGGCAGAAGTCGTGATCGATGAGCTGACGTCGCTGCCGAAGGAGCCGAGCGACATGCCGAAGTATGCGGCGGGGGATAGAAACCTGAGGATTGAGGGCGGGGGAAATTTGTTTCGTGCGGCGATTGAGACGGGAGTGCGACGGTATCTACAGCAGTCGAGCGGCTTCTTTTTGAAGGCGGCGGATGGGACCCTGGCAGACGAGTCGTCTCTGCTGGATGTGAATGCGAGCCCGAGCATGGCCGCGAGTGCGCGGACGTATATGGAACTGGAAGCACGGCTGTTCAGCTCCAACGCCATCGAGGGTGTGGCACTGCGATATGGATTCTTTTATGGACCGAAGACGTGGTATCACCCCGGCGAGTCAGCAGCAAACATGGTGATGCGGCAGCAGTATCCGGTTGTGGGTAAGGGACAAGGCGTGTCGTCGTTTGTGCATATCATCGATGCCGCAATTGCGACTGTGGCGGCACTAACAGCAGAAGCGGGTGTGTATAACGTGGTAGACGATGATCCTTCGCCGCAAAACGTGTGGCTCCCGGCGTTTGCGAATTTTCTGGGTGCTCCGACGCCCCCACAGATGAGCGAGGCGGAAGTGAAGTCAGTGGCGGGAGACGATGCGGTGTATTACGCGACGAGGCTGCATGGGGCCTCGAACGCGAAGGCAAAGCGGGTTCTCGGGTGGAAACCACGACCTCTGGAGTGGCTGCAGACTAAGTGACGGTGGCGAAGATAGTGATGCTAAGAGGTCACTGCGCTAGTTGATGCAATTTCAGACACCAAGCCAACAGAAGCTTGAATAGGCCACCTTCCATGAGTTTTTATTGCGGCGGCTCTTCGCCGGACTGCTCGGGTGCCATGTATTCGGCGTAGCAGTCCGGCCAGTTCTCGTCGCGCTGCCCGCCGGTGCGCTTCTCGTGCTCGCCGTGGGCCGCTCCCGCACGCCGAAGTGCGCTCGCCAGATCGCTCGCCGCCGCGAAGGTCGTCGTCGCGGAGTCGATGCGACCGGGCAGGCGAGTCGTGATCTCCTGGAAGAGCTAACCATTGCCGTCCGGATCATGGAACGAGGCGAACGAGCGGTAGCTGCGATGCTCGGGATCCGGACCCCTGACCCGGAGCCGCCCAAACAGGTAGGGCTCGTCCGGATCAGCATACACGCCCTTCGTTGTGGAACACCTCACTGACCCCGACGCCGTGACCAAGCAGCTCGGCGCGGGTGGCCGCGAGGTCGGAGACGATCAGGTACAGGCCCTGGGCGAAGCCGGGCGCCGCCGCGATGACGTTCCTGCCGAAGATGACCGAGCACCCGGAGCCGGGTGGCGCGAACTGGATCACGCGGAAGTCGCTACCGTTGTCGTAGTCGGCGTCGAGCCGCCACCCGAGCTTTCCTCCGTAGAACTCCTTGGCGGTCGATATCGGAGACGGGGATGACGACGATCTCGAACTTCGTGTCGACTCTCGCGTGGGGCACATCGCCCTCCTGGGCATTGCGCTTCTTTTCGGATGTCGCGATCGTATTCATTGCGGAATCTCCTATCATTCACGGCCAGGAACATGCCGGCGAATTAGCTGCAAATAAGGTAATCGTCTCGGAGATTTTAGGCATCCTCAGAAACTACAGAATTCAGCCTAAATTTTTCTGCAGGTTTTTGGACTGCCCACTCAAGCCAACAGAAGGCTTGAATGGCCACCCCGTCTGCATCAATACTTACTCAGGCGGATGGCTGATCAGAAGGCGCAAGCGCGACTGACGCCTCGCTTGTCAGGACGCGAAACGTGAACGTCTCCTGAAGATAGAGGCGCACGGCCGTTTCCGTGTGACTGAGATAGCCGATGGAGACGTCCTGCCCGATGTTGAGCTCGAAATCGCCTCCTCTCGTGGTCAGTACAAACGCACCTTCGATCGCGGGAGCCCAGATGATATTGCTGTCGACAATCCGTTTGACGTGCTCAAGGACCGGATACCCGTGATCGCGGGTTTCCGCCAGATCTGTGTATGCGTTGGCTCCTAGTAAGACCGAATAGGGACCGTTCACTCCGACAAGACGCAGTTGGCTTAGAGCATGCGCGACGGCATCCGGATAGTCGCGTACATCTGCGGGAAGCTTCATGAGCGGATTGCTGGTTCCTTCACGGATGCCCTGGATCTTCGCAGCGGGATAGCCATTGAAAATGGCCCTGTCCTCGGCAAAAGCGATCGTCTTAGCTGCGTCTTTAGCAGGTTGCCAATCGGAGTCATCCGAACCTCGTTCCACATCGTCAATGTCCTGACGCTGCAGCTCAAAGGGAGCTCGCAACTCCACCAGGGCCTTGACTTCACGCTGCCTCGCAATGGTGCCTTCCGCGGGCGGATCAATGTCAAGAAGATGGCCGGTGGCGACAGCCGGCAAACCAACACCGCCGGCAGTCGGCACATCGACAACCCGCCGGCCGGCGAGATACCGCTTGAGGGTTCGGGTAGTTTCTTCTTCGATCTGGGCCCATGCGGCGTCAGAGATTGGGGCCAACTCCCGATGGAGGTTATTCATTTCGTTCTCCTTTAAGTGATCCTATCCCTAGAGATGTATCCCCAAGAGATGTACATCCGACAGATGATGAAGGCGGATCCGGCGCCACTGATGGAGTGGCGCTTGCCGCTGCTACCAGAGGTTCTGCATTGGCTCCATCGAGGAACGTCGCCGAAGGCGCAAAGAAGAGTCCTCCGGTTACGGGGCGGCTGAAGTCGAGAAGTTGATCATAGTTGCCCGGCGGACGGCCTATGAACATATTCTCAAGCATCAGCTCAGTGATACGCGGGGTACGACAATAGCCGATGAAGTAAGTGCCAAACTCGCCGCGGCCCGGTTGCCCGAAAGGCATGTTGTCGCGCAGAATCTTAAGCTCTTTCCCGTTCTCCTCGATGACGGTGAGCGCGCTATGTGCAGAGCTGGGTTTTACGGAATCATCCAGCTCGATATCGGACAACTTCCTGCGGCCGATAATTCGCTCCTGCGCCTCGGTGGAGAGGGCATTCCATGCCTTCATATCATGAAAATATTTCTGGACCAAGACATAGCTGCCGCCCGCGAAGGGAGCGTCCTCATCGCCAACGAGCGCTGCCTCCCGCGCAACCGTGCCTCTTGGATTCTCCGTGCCATCGACAAAACCGATCAGGTCGCGATCTTCAAAATAACGAAAGCTCTGGACTTCGTCGGCAACCGCAACTGCATCTCCGATCTTTTCCATAATCTGCGTCGCCAGCTCAAAGCAGATATCCATGCGCCCGGCGCGAATATGAAACAGTATGTCGCCTGGAGTAGCGAAAGCATGCCGGTTGCCGCTCCGGAACTCCCGGAAGGGATGAAGCTCTGCTGGCCGGGGACCGCCAAAGAGTTGGTCCCAGACATCCGAACCGAACGCCACGATACAGGTGAGTCCAGCATCGATGTCGCGGAACTCGACCGCACGAATCAGTCCGGCGAGGTCTCCGCAGAAGGAGCGGACGGTAGCATAGCTTTCTGGCTCCGGCTTCACCGTAACGACAAGGAAGATTGCAGCACGCGTAAGCGGCGCGAGCACTGGCTGCGGAAGAGGAAGCTGATCCGCCTCGTTTACTACCGTCATCTGTCTTGCCTCGATCTCCAACCTTAATGCATTGATATTTACGCAGCACGAATCGGCGCTGGCGGTACGACGACCTCAACAAGCCCGGTCGCCACGTCATAGACAAGACCGGAGACAAGCCACGCTCCCGGCAATGCAAGAATCGTCCGGAGCAGAGCAACGTCGGCGGCAACCGCGGCGTGGGGATCGGTGACGGCCTTCGCCTTGAGTTCCTCTTCCTGTATTTCAAAATAGTGGGCCAGCATGGCAGGGTCGCCCGCGAGGCGAGTGATGCCGCAATCGGTGTGGTGAAGCACGATCAGGTGAAACTCCCCGCCACCCCCAGCAATCGTTTTGGCAACTTGTCCGATTCGCCCGAGTAGACGCAATTCCTCCAACAATACCGGGATGATTCGACCGCCGATGTTACGCAACACTAGGGCCTGGCCCGGTTTAATTCCAAGGATATGGGCAGGATCCACACGCATATCCGCGCAACCGATAATGAACGCCCTTATATTCGGTGTCGCCAGCGGAAGCGAGGGCATAAGTGTGCCAGCAGACTGCTGAGCAGCAAAGTCTTTGTTGCGTTCTAACATGGAGTCGAGATTGCTCATGTGATTCTCCTCATGAGATGTTGCACGACACTTTGCTGAATAGTTTTGGCAAGCCGGATCAGATTCAGGGAAGTTACTCTCACTTTCCTCCGATGCGAAGTTCCGTATCGCCCGTCGCGTCAGGAATGAGAATGTGGAGCGCGTGCGCCGAGGCGTCATAGGTCGTCTTGAGCGATGCGCTTCCATTCGAGAGCTTTGCGTCGGCCTTCGCCGCAGCCCAGTTGTAGATCACCACGTCGATGTTCTTCCACCACGGGGCGTAGCTTCCCTTTCGCGCGTCGAAGTGCACGGTCACAGCATTGCTTTCAGAGGCGCAGGTGAAGCTCTGGCGGAGGAAATCGCCCTGCTGGTATTTGAAGGTGTGTCCGTCGTCGAGATAGAGGGAGCCTTTGCAATCTGAACCCGGATAGACGCGTAGCTCAAGCGGGCCTTTGGGTGTTTCGTCGGTGCTCTGGATGAGCGGCTGGAGAGGCAGGATGCTTCCCCCGCGGACATAGACGGGCAGGGTGTCGAGGACGGGATGGATTTTGGGCGGATCGGGGAATTTGGGGGCGGAGTTGGCAACGGAATTGGCGATCTCGGTGATGGTGGGCGGCGTGGGTAGCGGCGTGACTTTCAGACCTGTCCAGAAGTCGTACCAGAGGCCTTTCGGGTAAGAGACAGTGTAGTCGTCCATCATTTCGGCGAAGGGCGGAGGCGCGATGAGCAGGTCGGGACCGAGGAGGAATTCAGTGTCGAGAGCGTCGAAGGGCGTGGATGAGGGCGCAAAAATCTCAGGAAATTCGAGGAAGATGGGGCGATTGAGGGGAAGGCCGGTGCGCGAAGCCTCGTCGGCAAGCGTATAGATGTAGGGCAGGAGGCGGTAGCGGGTTTCAATATAGCGGCGGCGGATCGCTTCCTGCTGCGGCCCGTGGACCCAGACCTCCTGCGGCAACGAGCCGAGGGTGGTGTGGTCGCGGTAGAGAGGGTTGAAGGCTCCGATTTCGATCCAGCGGGTGAGCAGATCGGGCGGGGGCGAGCCGTTGAATCCGCCAATGTCGTCGCCGACGAAGGAGATGCCGCTGACGCCAAGGTTGAGGATCATCTGGGTGCCGAGGCGGAGGTGGTTCCAAGTAGAGGAGTTGTCTCCGGTCCAGGTGAATCCATAGCGCTGGCCTCCGGCGTAGGAGGCGCGCGTGAGAACGAAGGGGCGCTCGTCGGGGCGCAGCTTGAGGAGGCCCTCATAGGTGGCGCGGGGATTTTCGAGTCCGACGATGTTGTGAATCTCGGCGTGGGTGGCGGTGCGGGTGGTGAAGCCCGGCTCCTCGATGCGATGGACGGTATCGAGGGGCATGGTCTTGGTGGGCTGATCGAAGACGGAGGGCTCGTTCATATCGTTCCAGAAACCATCGACGCCGTCTTTGACGAATTGCGCGTAGAGGTTGCCCCACCAGGCGCGGGTCTGAGCGCGGGTGAAGTCGGGAAAGACCGCAGGACCGGGCCACACGACTCCGACGAACTGGCTGCCGTCTGGGTTCTTCACGAACTGGTCGGTAGCGTGGCCGCTGTCATAAGGCATGTAGCCCTGGTTGGCGACGTGGGCGATGTGCAGGTCGGTGATGATGACGAGGTGGAACTTCTGCTTGTGGAGGTCGGCGACGAAGCCGGGAAAGTTGGGGAAGGTGACGGCGTTGACGGTGAACGGACGGTTCCGGTCCTGGTAGTCGATGTCGAGATAGAGCGCGTCGGAGGGAATCTTGTCCGCGCGGAGTCGATCGGCGACTTCGCGCACTTTGGACTCCGGCGTGTAGCTATAGCGGGATTGCTGGAAGCCCAGAGACCAGAGCGGCGGAAGAGGCGGCTTGCCGGTGAGCCAGGCGTAGCCTTCTACGACATGTTTCGGAGCGGGTCCATAGAGGAGGTAGTAGTCCAGCGGGCCACCCTCGGAGCCGAAGGCATAGGCGTCTCGCGCCTGCTTGCCGAAGTCGAACCAGGTGCGCCAGGTGTTGTCGAGGAAGAGGCCGTAGCTGCGACCGCCTGTGATGCCGAGGAAGAAGGGGATGCTCTTGTAGAGCGGATCGACGGATTCCTGCGGGCCGACATCTGTATTCCAGAGCGTAAAGGCTTGGGCCCGGCGATCGAATGATCCGGCCTTGTCGCCGAGGCCGAAGAAGTGCTCGTCGAAGGGCATGTCCTTGTAGACGGAGAAGCCGCCGTTGCTGAATGCGGTGGGCCGTCCGAGGGCATCGGCGGAAATGATGTTGCCCGCAAGATCGCGAACTACGAGGCGCAGAGGATTGCGCTCGACGCGGACATCGAGAGAAGCGGTGCGAAAGCCGACCGAAGATGCGTCCTGGGTGGGCTGGACGTTGACGGAGCTGGTGCGGGAAGCGGGAAGGACGGCCCAGGATGCGTCCTCGGGGAGTGTCGCGCCGGGCGCGATGCGTATGCGGATCGTGTCGTCGCGAAGGGCGGTGATACGCAGTTGCGCAGGGCCGGCCTGGATCTGAATGCCGTTCTGCAGGGGCTGCGAGCCGGATACCGCTTCGAGCATCACCGCAGGCTTTGTCTCCGGTGATGCGGTCTGTGCAGATGCGGACGCGATTGCCGAGAATGCGAACAGTGCGACGAACAAAGCGGACCAACGACTGGGGCGTGTCAACTGAGTCTCACCGGAATCCTTTCCGTGCCGGATCATAATACCAGCGCGACGGCAGGCTCAGTCGCGTGCTCAGTTGCAGCCCTCGGCTATTCGCCGGACTATTCTTCGGGCGCTGCGCGGCGGCGGCGTCCGCTGATGAGATAGACGGCAGCACGCAGTTCGAGCAGAGGGTCCTCCGATGGTGCGATGCCGTCGAGACGCGGAATGGGATCGAAGATGATGGTCTTCTGCTCGTGGGCGTTGTCCGGGACGGGCTCAGTCAGAGTGATCGTGCCTAGGTCGAGCAACGTTCGGTCCTCCGGCCAGTGAATGGTCGCATCGTCGACGATGTCTCCGTCGTTCGCGAGCTGCACGAGGACGCGGAACTTGATCGGGCCCTGGGCGACTCTTTCCTCGAGCTCATCGAAGAGATAGTTCGCGCCCTTGGCCGCCGTAGCGGCATCGTCCAAGTGGTCATTGCCGGCTTCAGGGATGACCCTGTAGCGCCCATAACGGCTTGCGCCATCCTTGTTGGTGAAATGCATCGCGGCGACGCCGTAGTAGGTTTCGCGAGCAAAGCTGGAGGGAGCGGGCTTGGGTGCCTGAACGAAGGCCAGCGCGGCGGGATGTCCGCCAACGTAGACCTCGACGGGCCAAGGATGGGGCTGGGAGGGATCGCTGGAAGCGGCGATAGTGTGCAGGAATTCGAGGAACTCCTGGCCTGTCCGTGTGGGAAAGCCATCGGTTGAGTGACTGACGATGTCAGTGTGAACGTGTTCGGAGAGATGGAAGCGGATGGCACAGCCGCGCGGATTTGCGTTGGGGTCGTTATCGGGAATCAGCGGTACGCCGGTGGAGTTTGAGAAGCGCATAGTAACCGGTGTTGACGCTTTATTCATGTGCGCCGCACGGGTGAGAGTAGCTGCAACAGACGAAGGCGTAAAGGTTCCGGTGAGCATGGCGCCCTTGGCATGGGCAGGGCGAAAGCCGGGGTGGAGTCCGAAGATCGTGTCGAAGGCGTGGACGATGTCGTTGCTGAGCGCGAGAATCTTCTCGTCTGTGGGAAGCGGCATGGAAGGTCTCCTGTTTCGGAATGATTTTGCCGGATGCGATTTGCCTCGCTCCACTGTACTCAATGCAATGGATTCACGAAAGGTGCGCCGCGATTGTGAAATCTGCAAACAAGCTGTATGTTGAATTGCGGTTCGGCAGGCGAGGTATACATGGATAAGAGAGAGTTCTTGAAGGCTTCGGGGGTTTTCATGGCCGGTACACTCGTGGGCCGCTTCGCGTCAGGTGAGGAAGAGTCCGCACATCGGACGAACTGGGCCGGAAATTACGAGTATCGTGCCGAACACCTGCTCCAGCCGAAGACAGTGGAGGAAGTTCAGGCCGCGGTGAGGAGCTGCAGCACCCTCAAGGCGCTCGGGGCGCGGCATTCGTTCAATGGGATTGCCGACAATCGAGAGAATCAGATTTCGCTTACGGCGCTGGACACGATGACGCTGGATGCGAAGGCGCGCACGGTGACAGTGGGCGCCGGCGTGAGGTATGGACAGCTTGCTCCGTATATCGATGGCAAGGGCTATGCGCTGCGCAACCTTGCTTCCCTGCCCCACATTTCGGTCGCGGGCGCGTGCGCAACGGCCACGCACGGCTCGGGCAACAAGAATCGCAACCTGTCGACGGCGGTTTCGGAGATGGAGATTGTCACGGCCGATGGCGATGTGAGGGTTCTATCCCGACAGAAAGACGGTGAACGGTTTCACGGCGCGGTGGTCGCCCTAGGCGGACTGGGCGTGGTCACAAAAACCACTCTGGACGTGCTTCCGACCTTTCAGGTGAGCCAGGTGGTCTACGAGAATCTGTCGATGGATGTGCTGGAGCACCATCTGGATGAGATATTCGGGAGCGCTTACAGCGTGAGCCTCTTCACGGACTGGCAGAATCACAGGATCGGTCAGGTGTGGGTCAAGCGCCGCGTGGAATCGGGATCATCTTCGAAATTCGCGCCCGAATTGTTCGGGGCAAAGCTGGCGACTCAGAAGCTTCATCCGATTCCTGGACACTCGGCGGAACCCTGCACGGAGCAAATGGGCATTCCGGGGCCGTGGTACGAGCGGCTGCCGCACTTCAAGATGAACTTTACGCCGAGCAGTGGCGCGGAATTGCAGACGGAATACTTTGTTCCGCGAGACAAGGGGTACGCCGCGATTCTGGCAGTCGAACAACTGCGAGACCAGATAACGCCGCATCTTTTCGTTACCGAGCTGCGCACCATCGATGCTGACGATCTGTGGATGAGCATGGCTTACGAGCGCCCGTCGATGGCGATCCACTTTACGTGGAAACCGGAATGGCTGGAGGTGAAGAAGATCCTGCCGCAGATTGAAGAGAAGCTGGCGCCCTTCAACGCGAAGCCGCATTGGGCAAAGTTGTTTACCGTGCCGCCCGCGCGGCTGAAGCAGCTTTATGGGAAGATGCCGGAGTATCAGGCGCTGTGCAAGGAGTATGACCCGCAGGGGAAATTCCGGAACGACTTTCTGAACACAAATATTTTTGGTTGAGGGGATGTCGATCCTTTCAAACTACCCCACCTTAGCTTCGCGAAGGTGGGGCACGGGTCATGCGCAATTCGAATATCCGACCTTAGTGAGGATGCACTCCTCCGCCGCTGGAAGGCGGTGGCGAGGCGACGTGGACTCCTCCACCTCCACCGCTGGGAGGAGAGTAGGAGCTGCGTGCGGGGCTGCTCGCACTCGGAGCGGGGCGATACGCGTAGCTGGGGGGTGGCGCGTATCCATTGGAACCGCGGCCGCTTGTTTGATAGAGATCGCGACGGGATGTGACGCCGACAGAGCTGCGGTCGAGGACCTCGGGATTTGTGCGCGCCGCAGCGGTGGTAAATCCTTCGCCGATAGGCCCACCCGTGCTTACGTGAATTGTCGATTCAACGGGGGCGATACTTCGGCCTTCATAGTCAAACGCGCGTGGCGCCGGCTTAGCGCCTCCGATGGTCCGAAACTGCTGGGCGAATTGCGGCCCGCGGTTGACGGCGATGAGTGGCTCAGGGTGCGGCGCAGGGCCGTGGGGACCACGCACGGGAAGCTTCGGCCTGACAGGCGGCCTGTAGTTGGGCGGGAGATGCCACACGGTGGCATAGGGATACCAGCCTACGCCGATAGCTCCGAAGCCGCAGTTGCCCGGGAACCACATCCAGCCGTAGCTGTCGAACCAGTTCCACGCGCCGCAGTGATAGGGCCACCAACCCCAGGAATATCCGGAAATCCAGGTGTATCCAACGGTCGGATAGTAGCCCCAGGAGCCGACGCCGAAGGGGTCCCAGTTGGTGCCCACGCCGGAAGGCGACCAGGCTTGGCCGTAGCCGGGGACGTTGTACCAGTCGCCGTAATAGTCGAGGTCGTTCCAGGCCGCATCGTCGGGACTGCCGGTGCTGGCGCGGGCAGTTGTTGCGCTCTCTTCCAGGGTCGCCAGGGCTTGATCGCGGTCAGAATTCCACTGGTCCCAGGTATCGGCTGCAACGCTCTGGACCAGGTCGTATTGGCCGGGGCTCTGAGTGTCGAAGTGGATGGAATGGTTGGTGCGTAGATCGAGCGAGAGGTTCTGGCCGTCCGTGACATGAACGGTCCCGTGGGTAACGGCCAGGTCCGCGGGATTGCCATCGAGGTTAATGCGGAAAATGCTGCTGTCAATCGGCATGACGCCGTTGGGTCCGAAGCGGACGGTGTATTGGCCGGCGCGACCGTTCATTTCGTAGTAGCTGAGGCCCGTGTTGGCGTCGATTGTAGTGAAGGTGCTGCCGTCTCCGTTGCGATGCAACTGAGTGAGGGTGACGGAACTGTTGGGCGTGATACGGGCAACCGAGCCATCTTCAAATTGAATTTCGAGGCGACCGTCCGGGCCGGTGACGAAGCGCATGCCTTCGACGGCAGGCATGTTGGGCTGGGCCTGGTCAAAGGCAGGATTGACGCCGTTGAAGACCTGGACTTTGCCCTCGACATCGCTAAGGCGCACAGCGCGGACATTGTTTGCGTCGGGTGACTGCGGCTGGGCTCGTTGGGCTGGTAACTGCGCATCTGGAGGCGGCGGTGGAACGGCCGGCTCCTGCCCGAAGGCGCTGACTGCTAGAACCAAAGCGAAAGCCGAGTTGGCTGCGGCGAAAATCCTGCCGGTTCGCATGAACCATGAGTGACAAATAAGTGGGTGCCGCATGGACACCTCCTTCAATGGGCCCGATGTTACTTCTTCTATACCGTAACAACGTGAGACGAGGATAGAAAGTTTCGTTTTGCGTTTTAGCATCTACAACATTGGACGTGGCTGCGGGCAGAGCGATTCAGGTTGGCCGCATCACTGTTTCGCGGTGGCGTTCAGCAATGCTACGAGTGGATGCCATGAAAGGGCAGCCCAAATCCGAGGGACATCCGCAAGGCCAATGCGCCGGCCAGCGTCAGCAAGAAGGCGACGGTCATGAGCGCGTCCTGCAAGAGTGTCCCGACCCCTTCGCGATGGGCCGAGTACTGCACGACGAAGTAAACCGGCAAATCGCCGAAGGCCACCGCGGCCACCGCTCCCGGCATACCGTAGTAGTGATATCCCAGGGGGATGAGGGTGAACAGAGCAATGCAAAAGACCAGATTTCCGATTGCGTTGTAGTGGGCCTTGGAGAGCGCCAGAATGGCGGGGCTGAGGGTACTGTAGAGAGTCGTATGCCACAATCCAAAAGCCAGGATGCCGACCATCCAGGCAGCCTGATAATAGCGATGGTCGTAGACGTGGATGACCGCCTGATCGCCTACGCAGATGGCGACGATCAAACCCAGTCCGGCAACCACGAGGACGGGCAGCCGGTATTTCAGCAGGACAGCGCGGTAATCCTTTCTCGGGCGACTGGAGAATTTGGCGATGAAGGGATATCCGATGCGCGAGCAGAAGAGCCCGATGACCTGGCGCGGCAGATCAGACAGCGTAAAAGCAATTCCATAGACGCCCAGCGTCGCGGCTGACACGAGCTTTCCGAGAATCAGCCGGTCCGATTGGTTGGCAAGAAAGGTGAGGGCCGTCCCAATGAGGATCCATCGGCCGAAAGCGAACAGTTCGCGCAGGCATTCCTTATCCAAGGTGAATCGCGGACGAAGCTCCGGGAGGAAGAAGTAGCTGGCTCCCATGCGCGCCGCTTCCGACGCGAGCCGGCCGCCGACCAGAGCCCACAGGGAGGGGTGGATGAGCGCCCAGCCGAGGGTCACGACAAACTGCACGACCTGTCCCAGAAGCTCCAGGAACGAGGTCTTGCCGACACCCATGTGCCGGGTCAGATTCAGAACGCTTGGGGAAGTCACTCCGGCGATCACACAGCTGAATCCCAGAGCGGGAAGCAGCAGGGTCATGCGCGGTTCGTGGTAAAACCACGCGACCGGACGCGCCAGAGCGACGGCTATCAGCCACAGGCCGATGCCACGCAATAGCTCCAGAGTCCAGGCTGTATTGAGAAATACAGGCTCGTCTCCCCGCTGGCTCTGAATCACACTGTCGTTCAAGCCGATGTGGGAAAACAGAGTGAGGCCGACCAGGACGGTTGTGAGAAGGGTGATAATACCGAAGTATTCAGGCGAAAATATGCGCGTAAGGACGATGCTGCTGAGGATGCGCAGCGCTACCGAGACCCCGTAAAAGCCAACAATATAAACCGTCCCTTTGGCGGCCTGCTTTTGCAGCCTTTGATGCTGGGCGCCATGCTCCTCCGGGGGAACGATGGCTTCGACCTCCGCGCCGATTGTCATAATGGGGGAAGCATCCCGGTCGTACAACCTGACGCAATGATCCGCAGTTTATTTACGGAGCTGAAAACGAGATCCCAAATGCCTGCCAGCATGCAAGAAATTGTCCAGGAAGAGCTTTTTGAGACAGCCTGCCTGCGGCTCATCGGATCCGCGAGAGACCAAACTTCTGCATGTTGCAAACTGTCTTCATTAAAGCCGGTTGACGGTAGTACCGTGTGAATAAGTGGAATCAATGATTTTCGATCTTCTTGCTGGCATGGTAGCATCGGGCGCGGTTGAGCCAAATACCACTACAGTGTTGATTGCAAGGAACGGGCAGGCATCGATCCTATGGCTCACTTGACGGCGTTTGTTCCCATTGTGCCGTTCGAGGATGCCCAGGTCGAACGGCCGTCAGGAAGCGTTGCTGTTGGCGCCGCTCGGATACAAGCGGTAGAACAGGTCGTTGATTTCCTTCACGCGATCGTACATGTGCACGACCGGCACCAATTTTCCCTGGAGTCTCACATCGTTCTCCGTCAGATCCACATCCGCTGAAGTCATGCCCGCCAGAGTAAGCACCTCCCCATCGGCGTTGGGGTGAATGACAATCTCGTCCGGCGGAAAATCAAGGTAAATGATTTCATTGTGGGGCACCTGGTCGAGAACGTGGAATTGATGCTGAAGGATGGAGGAAATCATTTTCTTCAGATAGGTGAGGAGAATGCGGCGCCCTCCAATGGTTGTACCGCAGCAGCTCACTACCTTGCCCTTCAACTGGCAGGCCCTGGCTGAGCCCAGGACCGAGGTAAGCCAAGTGGAGTCAATATTCTGCTCGCCGTAGATTTCATGCTGATGAAGAAATACATGCAGCTTCTCCGGATCGAGTGAGTCAAAGGGATTGGCCTGCAGGACTACATCCCGAGCATCAGTCAGAAAGACCATGCGATAAGTGGATCGGACCCGCAGCAAATCTTCAGCAATGATGTATCTTTGACAACTTGCGTGCAGCCAGGGCGCCGCAAGGGTGCGGTGAACAAGATTACACACCTCAGGGGAGCCAAAGAGTCCGGGATGTCTATCTATGAAAGTGGCTGCTCCCAGAACCAGCCGATAGAACAATCGCAAGGGCTTATAGGGTCTGATCTGCTTCCAAACGCTATAGCAGGAGAAAAGCTGCACATCATGTTCGTCGGCGAGCTCCGCAAATCGGTCACCCAGAGAGTTGATAATCACGACGATATCGACCTGGTCAGATGGGCAAAATTTTCGCGCGGAGACGATCAGGCGGCGGAGGTCATCAAATTGAATATCCGTGGCATAGCTCAGAATGAGATCTTTTGTCATCTTGAAGGCTCCGGCCGAAAGGTTGGCCATCCTCTTGATTTCCTTTGCAGACAGCCCATCAAAAAAGCTTATCAAACGCGGTCGGCGTCTTTTCGACTCAAGGTTATTTGTCCCGAGTGGCGTATGGCAATTTCCAGAATTGCCTGGTTTGCAACAGACTCGATTCAGACTTGGGTCTGAGAGTCAGTGCCTTGACCCGCCGCCGTTCAACAATGCCTGGGCCCGGTTGCGGGCGCGCTTCATAACCGCTTCGTCATTGGCGATGGACGTGAGCTCAGAGGAGATGTTCTCAAGCTCAAGTGCACGGCGGTCCTTCGCCGCATCCTGAAGCGTTTCGAGTTCTGCATCGAGGCTCAGTCGACTGTGCAGGTGCTCGAGGGCCAGTCGGCGGCCTTCTTCGATCGTATAAGCGACTGCCATCAGATCGTCGGCGAGCTGGTTGAGTTGCTGGTCGTGCGACCAGTTGTAGGTGCATTCGCCCCGGCCGTCTGGTCCGGTGTAGCTGACCGTTTTCTTTCCAGTGAAAGCGACATGGTTGCCGGCAGCTTCACACTCGATGGCGAAGAATTGATGCGAGCGGGCACTCTGGAAGAAGGCCGAGAGCAGGGGGTCGCGGATTTCGATGTCGCGGCCAATAGATGTGGAAGCGATGGGTGAAGGGTCGATGCCGCCTGAGGCGTCGAGCCCACCGGTTGAGCGGGCCACCGATTGGTAGTGACCCGAGCCGTCCTGGCGAATGAGCAGAGTGTAGCTTCCCGGATCAAGCTGGGGATGCTCGAACGAGAAGCGAATCTGCGCAGTTGCCGTGGCGCTGGCTTGAACAGCCTTCGCGGACGGCGGGGAGGAGGTCGCGGTTGCCTGGGAGAGGGCGATAGCGAGAGCGATGGTGGCGAGCATCATTTAGAGGTTGGCCGTCTGAAGCGTGAGTGTCTGCGAGTGATGGATGTGGCAGATGGCGATAGCGAGAGCGTCGGCGGCATCGGCTGGTTCGGGCATCGAGGCGAGGTTGAGCAAGCGAGCGACCATGAACTGCACCTGCTCCTTCTGCGCGAGGCCGTAGCCGGTGACGGTGGATTTGATCTTGAGGGGAGCGTACTCGGCAGTGGGCAGATGGGCAGTGGCGGCGGCGAGCAGTGCGACTCCACGGACCTGGCCGAGCTTAAGGGCAGACTTGGCATTGACGGAGTAGAAGACCTCCTCGATGGCGACGATGTCGGGCTGGTGCGTCTCAAGCAGAGTCAGCAAAGTGGTATAGACAAGCGCGAGCCTTTGCGGGAGCGGATCTTTCTTTGATAGGCGAATACCGCCGGCGCCGAGCGAGATCAGATGCGGACTGCGGGCGCCGTCGTCCCATTCGACAATCCCGTAGCCGGTACACTCGGTGCCGCAGTCGATGCCGAAGACACGCATGGGGTGAGTCTAAATCACGACTGCGCGATACGCGTCTTCGGCGTGCCTGTTCACTTTGAGATTCCTTCAAGCGGTGAACTCGCTGTGGCGTAGAGTTTTCGGGGCATGCGTCCGGCGAGGTAGGCCTGGCGGCCAGCGAGCACGGCATGCTGCATGGCCTCGGCCATGAGGATGGGGTTGGCGGCGGCAGCGATAGCTGTGTTCATGAGGACGCCGTCGGCTCCCATTTCCGTGGCAAGGGCGGCGTCGGAGGCGGTGCCGACTCCAGCATCGACGATGAGCGGGACTTCTGTGATGCGTTCGCGGAGAATCTGGAGGGTGGCGCGATTCTGGATGCCGAGGCCGCTGCCAATAGGGGCGGCGAGGGGCATGACGGCGGCCGCTCCCACGTCTATCAGACGGCGGGCAAAAACAATATCATCAGAGGTATAGGGAAGAACCGTAAAGCCTTCCTTGACCAGCGTGCGCGTCGCTTCGAGTGTGGCTTGAACATCGGGATAGAGCGTGGCTTGGTCTCCGATGACTTCGATTTTGACCCAGTCGGACAGGCCGACCTCGCGGCCCAGGCGCGCGGCTCGGATGGCTTCCTCGGCGGTATAGCAACCGGCAGTGTTTGGCAGCAGGAAATAACGTTGCGGATCGATGAAGTCGAGGAGGGATTCCTTGGAGCGATCGAGGTTCACACGGCGCACCGCGACAGTGACCATTTCCGCGCCCGAGGCTTCGATGGCCGCCTGGGTTTCTGCTCCGTTCTTGTACTTTCCGGTTCCAACGATGAGGCGCGATTGAAAAGCCTTGCCTGCGATGACGAGGGGTTCCATCCGGATATTGTAGTGCGGAACGCTACCAGATGGTTTTCACGGCGCGCGAACGCCGGATGCGTTGGTCGGCGGTGACGAGAGGGATACCTTCAGACAGGGCGGTGGCGGCGATAATGCGGTCCATTGGATCGCTAGGGAAGTTGGATGGCAGTTGCGCCGCAGCTACTGCGATCGATTCATTGAACGGAATAGCTCGGACAAATGTCAGGAGTCTTCTGAGAAAAGCTTCAGGACTCAACAGCGACTGAATTCTCCCGCGATGCAAGGCCCAGGCAATCTCATAAAAGCTGATGCAGGAAATCGCGGGAGTTGACGCGACGAGACCGGATTGCCTGATTGCGCCAGTAGCCGCAGAGGAGAGTTTATCGGGCTCGAGCAACAGCCAGACCGCGACGTGAGTATCGAGCAGAATCATCGCGTCTCTGTATCGTCTTCCGGTGGGAAGATGTCAGTGTCCCAATCTTCGGGGTCGGTGATGGGTTCAACCAGGTCGCCCGTAATGACCGCCAAGCCCCGCATGGCTCCGAAGATGCTTTCCGGCGAGTCGTTTTCGGGAATGAGCCGGGCCATAGGCTTACCGTGCTTGGTGATGATGACCTCTTCATGCTTGTTGTAGACCTCGTCGATAACAGAAAGGCAGTGGGTCTTGAACTGTCCGGCGGCCATCGTCCGGGTCTTTGGGCAGGCCTTGGCGGTGGTCGTCACTTTTGTCCCGACGGTTTTGGTTTTCATCTACGAGTCTCCAAAATACGACTATGGTCATATTACCATGGTCATAGTTTTGCTTCATCTCGGACTTAGCGAATTCGTAAAAAATGCAGAAGGCCCGCTGCCAGACTTGGCGGGGCGGGCCTTTTTGCCGGTGAGCTGTGGAGTTTGACCTGAGGCACCCTCGCTTACAGATGGGCCTCGGCGATGGAGTTGCGGTTCGCCAGGACTAGAGCTAAGGGCGCGCTCTAAGCCTCAGTCACCTCACGTAGAGTCCTGCAACTGCTACCTTCAGAATTCTTCATAGACTGGATCATCCTCCTTTCCCGTGTGCTTGCAGATTAGGTCAACGGCGGGATTGGGTCAAGCTGCGGTCTGGGTTTTACCGTTTCAACTAGAACAACTAAACTTATAGTCGATGTAGAGAGAGAACAACAATGGCGATCTGGCAGGTGCAGGAAGCAAAGACGCGTCTCAGCGAAGTAATTGAAGAGGCCAACAGCAAAGGCCCGCAGATTATTACGCGGCACGGATCGGAGCGGGCCGTCCTTCTTTCGATGGCAGATTATCGCGCCCTCACGGCGCACAAGCCAAATCTAAAAGAGTATCTGTTGGGCGGACCGAAGGTGGACAGCTTTGCGGTGAAACGCAGCCGCGACGTGGGCAGGAAGATAAGCCTGTGAGCGCGCCTTTGCAATATCTGCTCGACACTAATGTGCTGTCAGAAACGCGCAGAAAGCAGGCGGACGAGCGAGTTATCTCGTTCCTGAATGCCGCCGATCCATCGGCGCTGTACCTCAGCGTCCTCACACTCGGAGAATTGAGAAAAGGAGTCGCGCTCAAGAAGGAGTCTGATCCGGATGCGGCGAAGAAACTAGGGTCATGGGTGGATGGACTCGAATTCAGTTTCGGCGATCGCGTGCTTGGCGTCGACGCAGCGATCGTAAATCTGTGGGGAGAGCTGTCTTCTCAGCGCCCAAGGCCGGTCATCGATACGCTGCTGGCCGCTACCGCTGCGGTCCATGAGCTGATCTTTGTAACCCGCAACACAAAAGACGTCAAGGATATCAATGTGAAACTGCTGAATCCGTGGAAGACAAGTAATTGAATATTCGGTATTTCACGGTTACCAGGAGTGCCAGTAGCCGTCTCGCTCGGTCAGCGTGACATCCACACCGAAGAGATCGCGGAGCTTTTCGGGAGTGATCAGCTCATCTTTTGATCCGTCGGAGACAATGCGGCCGAAGCGCATCATAATGACGCGGGTGATCTCGGGCAGGATGTCGGCGAGGTGATGCGTCACCATGATGATGCCGGTTCCCTGCTGGGCGACGAGGCGCAGGGCCTCGCGGAGTTCGCGCTGGGCTGCGAGGTCGAGGGCGTTTGAAGGCTCGTCGAGCAGGAGCATGCCGGGCTGATGGACGAGGGCGCGGGCGATCATGATGCGGCGCTGCTCGCCGGCGGACATTTGGCCGACGAGTTTTTCTCCGAGATGCGTGGCCTGCATGAGCTCCAGCGCGGAGTGAGCACGGGTGCGCATCTCCGGCGTGACGTGCAGGTTCGGCCAGAGGGTCGAGGCGGAGAAGAATCCGGCGACAACGGCGTCGATTCCGCACGTGACGCCGGTGCGCTCGCCGGGCAGATGCGCTTCGACGACGCCGAGATGTTGGCGGAGCTGGGAAACATCCCAGCGCTCGCGACCGAGCAGGTGAATGCTCGTTTCCGGCGCGACGATGGGATAGCACTCGCAGGTGATGGTCTTGATCAGCGTGGATTTTCCGCAGCCGTTGAGGCCGAGGATGGCAACATGCTCCCCGGTTGCGATGCGGAGGCTGATGTCGTGAAGCACGATGGCGTCGCCACGGGCTACGTTGACGTGCTGCATGTTGAGGAAATCGGATTCGGTCTGGGCGGCATCGGGCAAGCGGGTCATCTCCTCTCTTGATAAAGTAAAAGCGCACATGATTCAAACTTCACTACTCCCTGAGGACGGGCTGCCGCGCGGGTTTCGCTTTGCTGCAGTCAAAGCCGGTTTGAAGCCGAGCGGCAAGCTTGACTTTGCCATAGCTGTTGCCGACGCGCCTGCCAGCGCTGCGGCCATGTTTACCGGAAACCGCGTAAAGGCTGCTCCGCTGACCATAGGAAGCCGCCATCTTGAACGGAGCGGCGGACGGGTTCGCATCGTCGTCGTGAATGCGGGCAACGCCAATTGCGCGACGGGCGAGATTGGCATCGCGGCGTGCGAACGAGTGTGCGCCGCGACAGCGGAGACATTTGGTGCGGAAGGCCATGAGGTCTTCCCTTCCTCAACCGGGATCATCGGTGTTCCCCTGCCTGCAGAGAAGCTGGTGAGTGCCCTGCCGGAAGTAAAGCGTTCGCTGGGCGCAGATGCTGAACATTTCTCGGGCTTCGCGCGGGCCATCATGACCACCGACACGCGTCCCAAAGTGGCGCATGCATGGGTAGATGTGGACGGCACACAGGTGCGCATCGCCGGAGTATGCAAGGGCGCGGGCATGATTCATCCTCAGCTTGTGCCCCACGCGACGATGCTGGTCTACGTCTTTACCGATGCGAAGATCGCGCCCGCTGAACTGGATACGCTGCTGCGCGGCGCGGTCGAGCCGACCTTCAACCGCATTTCGATCGACGGTGATACCTCCACCAACGACACGGTCCTGCTGCTGGCCTCGGGCGCGAGCGGGGCGAGTGTCGATGCGCGTCATCCGGCGTTTAAGACGGCGCTCGAAGATGTGTGCATGTCTCTGGCGAAACAAATTGTGCACGACGCGGAAGGTGTTACGCATGTCGTCGAGCTGCAGATCGAAGGAGCGACGAGCGACAGCCAGGCCCTTCGGATTGCGAAGGCTATTGCACATTCTCCGCTGGTAAAGACGGCCTGGGCAGGGAGCGATCCCAACTGGGGACGGCTGGTGGCGGCTGTGGGCTACTCGGGAGCAGAGATTGATCCGGGGTGCATCGCTATCTGGCTGGGCGATCAGCAGATCTGCGAGAAGGGTGGCCGGGTGGCGGATTTCGATGAGAAGCGCGCGCATGCCTACCTGAAGAATCCTGAATTCACGGTGAGGATTGCGCTGGGAGTCGGCGACGGCAAGTGCCGGTTCTGGACAACGGATCTGACAGAAGAGTACGTCCGCATCAACGCGGATTATTCGACATAAAGGGTTGCGCGCGGTGCAGCGGGAAGAGTGCAGATTGCTGGAAGGCGCGTCAATGCTGCGCTTCTCGCTTACATGGCCGGGAAATGCACAGGCTTATTCACAAATCTGTTGAAAAGCGGCGAGATTCGAGGATTGCCTGCGACCAGGGTCTTGTGAGAATCTGAATCCTTTTCTTTGGACCTTGAGGCTGCGCAAATATGCGGCGGGCTGGGCTTCGTTGCTGAGATACAATCGGCTAGATCGTCAGATCAAAGGAACAAACACTGCACATGCCAACGAAGGTTAGGGCACGCTCCGCAGCCGCGGCTGTGGCCGGCAAGAATGGCCATTCGCTGATCAGCGACGCGAAATTCAGACAGCTGTACGCGACTATGTTGAAGTACAAGCTGCTGGAGGAGCACTTGTGTTCAGGCTCGCAAACCAACATAGCCGGAGCCGTGGGTGTGACGCTCGATCTGGAGCGAGAAGACACGGTCGTACTGACGCCGCAGAACTTACTGACCAACTTTGTGAAGGGCGTGCCGCTGCAAGCGATGTTGAAACATCAGCACGCGAATGGGACCGCAAGGGGAGCGGCATTCAGTTACTCCGCAGTCGGTGTGTTGACGCCAACTTCGCCAGCCGTGAGCGCGCAGCTTGGTTTTGCGACCGGTGTGGCACTCGCCAACAAGCTTGCGAGAAACCAGAAGATCGCGGTGGCATTTGTCGAAGGTGATGTTGCTGCGCTTGCCGGATGCAGAGAGGCGCTTGAGCTTGCCTCCGCGCAGAAGCTCCCAATCCTCTACGTCATCGACAAGAGGCCTGGCGAGGCGCATGGAGACATTCTGACAGAAATTGGTGAATTGTTTCCGGTGATCACAGTGGATGCTCACGATGTAGTGGCCGTCTACCGTGTAGCTCAGGAATCGATCGCTCGCGTGCGGGAAGGCGGCGGCCCGGCGTTGATTGCGTGCATGGCGTATTCGTCGAACGGCGCGCCGGTTAATGCTGTCGCAAACATGGAGCGCTATCTGACTGGAAAGAAACTTTTCCAAGACAAATGGAAGACTGAAGTGATCGTAGAATTCAGGAAAGAGATAGATGTGGCTTTGTCTTCCTCAGGCTGATCCCATGCGGCGCTTCTCCGATTGCAACAGCCAATAATGTGATGTGTGGCAAGTTACCTTTTCTTAATGAAAAGTCACACTTAGGCCACCAACTCCGGTGTACATCCACGGACGAAATGCTTTAGCCTGAACTCAGAGTATTGCGTACAAGCCATGAAAAAGTAACAACACTGGTTCGATTCCCCAAGTCGAGGTGCGAGTGAAAATTGTCCCGTGGATCTGTCTGCCGGTTGCCCTGGGCGCGGGCTGGCAGTATGCCGTTGCGCAATCATATGTAGAAACACAAAGTCGGGAGGCGGCAGCGACGATCACTGCGACGACGGGTTGGGCAGGAGGAGCATCCGAACCCTCCCAGCAACCTCTGCCGCCCAGCTATCGCCCGGAATCACCGGTCGTCTACACCAGTTCGGTGGGTTCAACCTACGTCCCCATAAATAGCTGGATGTACGATGCACTCTGGCGGCTGTACGGGATGGGGTATATCGACACCGCGTATCTGGGGCTGCGTCCATGGACCCGGTTGAGCATCGCCCACATGCTGCAGGCGTCAGCGGACAAGATCGACGCCAACACAAACGACGACGAAGGGCGTGAGATCTATCTGGCTTTGATGAAGGAGCTGACTCCCGATCTGGAAGCGGCCGGGAGCGAGCACATCGGACGCGTGGAGTTCGAAAGCGTGTACTCGCAATTCCGCGGCATCAGCGGAACGCCGCTGCGGGACAGCTTTCATCTGGGCCAGACTATCGTCAACGATTACGGCCGGCCGTATGAGGAGGGCTTCAACAACTACACGGGCTTTACGGCGCGCGCGGAAGCTGGGCGGTTTACGCTTTATTTCTGGGGTGAATATCAGCACGCGCCAAGCGCCACAGGCTACTCGCCGGCGCTTTTTACATATCTTTCTGAGAAAGTCGATGAGATTCCAGTTGCGACCAATCCGGTGCAGGCCACCATTCCGTTGGGACCAATTCCCGCCCAGAACGACTTCCGGGTTTTTAATGCCCTGCTCTCTTATCACCTTCTGGGGCACGAAATTTCGTTCGGCAAAAACGATCACTGGTGGAGTCCCGACCAGGGCGGCGCTATGATCTGGAGCACGAACGCCCAGAACACTTATGCGTTCGAAATCAATCGCGTGGAGCCCCTGCGTATCCCCGGGCTTTCAAAGTTGATCGGCCCGATCCGGTATGATTTCTTCGTCGGCAGCGTACCTGGGCACACTTACCCTATCGACCCATGGGTTCATGCGGCGAAGATCAGCTTCAAGCCCACGCGCGACCTGGAGTTTGGATTTTCAACCCTCGCGATCTGGGGCGGCAAGGGTCACACTCCGATCACCGTCCACACGTTTCTCAAGAGCGTTTTCAGTTTCCAGAATGTTTCAGAAGCGGAAAAGTTTGGGCGAGACGATCCCGGGTACCGGCTTAGCCAATTTGATTTTACCTACCGCCTTCCATTTCTGCGAAACTGGCTGACCCTCTATACCGACTCCATAGTTCACGATGACGTAAGCCCAGTCAGCGCGCCGCGGCGAGCGGGTGTTCGTCCAGGAATGTATCTCTCGCATTTTCCCGTGATTCCGAAGTTGGACATGCGAGTGGAGGGCGTCTCTACAGATCCGGTCAGCGATTCCAACGCCAACGGAAATTTTCTCTACTATGAGACGATTCAGAGGCAGGGTCCAACCATCAACGGATCACTGTTCACCGACTGGATTGGGCGCGACGCCAAAGGTGGACAGGCGTGGATGACCTACAATCTTTCCCCGAATGAAAATATTCAGTTCATGTACCGCCGTGCCAAAGTGGATCAGGCGTTCATTCCTGGCGGCACAACGCAGAATGTCTATCAGGGAGAAGTGACAAAACGGGTGCTGAAGGATATCGAGATCAAGGGCTGGGTGCAGTACGAAGGATGGAAGGCGCCGATCTATAAGAATGGCCCGCAGAACGATACCACGATCTCGGTGCAGATCAAGTGGTATCCGAAAGAGCAGAAGACCTTCTAGGCCGCGTGCTTAGAGCGGTTCTAA
>Ga0207021_1001_pt1 | contig 132598 bp, 97 predicted proteins | sample Alteio_BWMinCont_49_FD_153496 | JGI IMG/M metagenome (GOLD analysis project Ga0207021, IMG submission 153496) | Enriched cells from forest soil in Barre Woods Harvard Forest LTER site, Petersham, Massachusetts, United States -... | ecosystem: Environmental > Terrestrial > Soil > Temperate forest >... | reverse complement strand
AGCAGCCAGTTCCCCCTGCTTTCTGCTCCGATGTCTGAACGATTTGCTGGTGTGAGCATCCGCCTTAGTCGGCATCTCGGAGGACCTGATGATTCTGCGTTTACAGTCAGCTATTTCCCTCTTCACCTGTAGTTGCGTGATCAGCATGGCCTCAGCGACCTCGTCCAATATTGGGCTCGTAATGTCAACCGGCGATGTCGAAGTCGATGGACTACGAGTGCCCGGTACCTCAGCGATCTTTTCCGGAAACCTTATCTCCTCGGGAGACCGGAGCTCGAGTCTGCAGTTTTCAGACGGTACAAGCGCGATAATGAAACCCGGCGCGACAGTGACCGTTTATCGCGAACGCTCTGTCCTGCGGCAGGGAGTGACTGTGCAACGCGGGGTTGATAAGCACGCGGTGCTTGCCGACGGATTGAGGATTTCCGGCGCAACTGCCAACGCCGCAGTCCTGGTTGGCGTCAGGGATCCGTCACATGTCGAGGTTGCGGCCCAGGAGGGGGAGTCGGATGTATGGAACTCCACTGGAAATCTTATAGCCCGGGTGGAACCAGGGAAGACTCTCAGTTTTGGAATGAACGAGGCTGCGGGCGCCCCAGCAAACGGCGTAGAAATCTTCGGCATCCTTCAACCGCACTATCTGCTCAAAGACCAGATCACCAGCGTTACCTACCAGTTGCGGGGGGCCGACCTCGAACCTCTCGTCGGGACATCGGTTCAGGTAACCGGAACTGTTCTGGGCAGCAACCCCTCATCCTCTACACCCGAGGTCGTAGCAGTGTCTAACATAATGCCGTACGCGGCAATGGGGGGTGGTGGCCAGGCGGCTCCGTCGACAAACGGTGGGGGCATAAAGAAGGGGGTCATTGTTCTCCTGATTTTCGTGGCTTTTGGAGCAACGCTCATCGGGCTGGGGGCATCGGGCTCATTCGGAGTGTCGACGCCGCCTGTGACCCCGGCAACGCCTTAACCAGGATTGCCGCGAGTTTGATCCGGATTATCCCCAATTGGGTTTTTTCGCAACCGTATCTTCAGCCCGGGACTCCAGAGTTCCCTTCGACAGGTGTCCGAAGATGAACCGTACCGGCCTGACGGTGTAATACAGCATGTGCAGCGACTGCGGTAGGCGTATTTGCTGCCAGTCCTGCTCATCTGGAACAAATAGACGCTCGAATACAAGATGAGTACGGTCGCGCCAGCCTTTGGCGAAGGCCAGATGGTAGCGCAAGGCCTCACGATAGCCAAGATCGCCATCCTCGCGAAACAGAAGTGACAAGGCTGCATCGGCAAGAGCCAGCGCTTTTGCACCTTCACAATAATTCCTGATCAGCGGTGGCATCTCCAGCCCTAATACCTGCTCTGCGAGAAGCAAGCTGTGCGTTAGCACCAAGTCGCAATTCGCAGCCTCAGCCGAGCGGATGCATAAGGCCCAATCCAGCTTCTGCGCCGCCTGCACGTGGCAAGCCAAGTCGCAGAGCCATCGCAAGTTAAGCCAGCAGTGCTTGGTTCCGTGGGCGCACATGTAGAGCGCCGAGTGTTCCGGCGAGAGCGTCAGAAACGAGATCCCCTCGTGGTGTTCGACTTGCGCCGATTTGAAGAGCTGATCAACCGGTAGCTGGAACGAGAACATTTCGTGAAGCACCCCCCAGTGCAGGTCGATGAAGGTGCCTCGTTGGTTGACAAAGTCGAGTTGGCAATTTCTCGAGCGACGAAACCCGGCATCGGTATTTGCAGGCAGGGGATAACGGAGCCAGTAGCCCTCGCGTAACAGGACATCGTGTGCCTTTTGCACCTCATCAGGCTGGATCAGCAGGTCCAGATCAGCGAACTCCCTCAGGGCGATATTCCCATAGGCCAACAAAGCAAGCGCCGGACCTTTTAACGAAATCACGGAAATGCCGGCCGTCTCGAATGCCTGCAGGATTCGGCACCACTCCCCCAGGAGTACCAGGTTGCTCTGCGCGGTAAGGCGAAGTCGCTTCTGGAGCCGCTCACTGACCCCCTGTGGCACCAGACTCCCGCCATGCTGCTTCAGGACGTAGGCGACGACCGGCATCATCGAGTGGGTGTCCGCTTTGCGCTCGACCGCTGCCCAGTCGATGGGCTGGTCGATGGGCTGGGCCAGGGCCGCCTGCAGACAGCCGTCTTCACCGCCGGACAGAAACGCTCGGGCACACTGAACCACAAGCCTGGTCTCGCGGGAGCGGGCACAGTGCTCGGCGGAAGTCAATGTCTGCATGGCCTTGGGCGCAATTGTATCTTTTTGTTGGCTCTATTTAATTGAAAGAATTAGACGCTTCAATTTTTACCAAATCTCTTGGCAGGTTTAGCGACCTTGGGCTTAGAATGTGTGCCAGATTGCGTGGGCATTCCATGCGGCAGTCTATTTCCTGCCTGTTATGTGAGCGAGTGTAATGCCAGAGCTGCACGGCTCGAGGGCAGAACATTACCGGGAAAACGCGCGCGGACGTAAGGATCGTTCTGTCACCACCAGCCGAATCGCCTAGCCTTTTGCGGCTATCCGATCCGCTCAATTGGAGGGATTTCCAGTGAAGCGGTCCAGTGATTTTGCGATGAATGGTTTTCGTTTTGCTGTTGTGGCTCTTCTGTTCGTCGGGCCGGCGCTCGGACAAGATTTTAAAAGACCGGATGAGAGCGTCCCGCTTCGAATGGACTGGAGCGATCACCACGTCGTCTATACCGTAGGGTTTCCAGGCGAGCAGGTGGAGAAAATGCAGGGCGATCCGCGGTATTTCGTGGCGATGCGCCTACATGGCAAGGAATTGGCGGATGAGAACGCCGTTAACGGATATTCGACTCTCAGAAGAGATATTCTGTCCCGGGAGTCGCCGGTCGACCACGCCTGGCAGTCCCCGGCCGACCCCGCCTGGAGATTCCGACCCGAACCCCCTCGGAGATCCCCGATCAGGCGACCAGGGACGCCGGCTTTCCGGCAGAAAGAGCTGAAAAAGGACTGGAGCGTGTCGCTGGGCCCCACGGCTGGGGTCGCGGCGGGCCAGTACCCTGCCAAGTTCACCTACGACGTCAACGCCGCGCCGAACTGCACCACCGATTACGCGGTGTTTCCCGTCAATGCGGCGACCGGGTCCACACGGACCCATGTCGTCGGTACATTCAGCACCAGCGTCGGATACACCACTGGGACTGCTGTGACTTTGACGGTGACCCCGACTGGTGGATCTGGGGTTATGACGACCCTGACCCCCAGCACTACCGCTAACACATTGCTAAACTTCCAGGTGTTCGCCACGGCGAATCAGACGAACGCGAATGCCGAGGCGACCAATCTGGCGAAAGCGATCAATCGTAATATCAATGCTACGAACGCGGGCGCTGTCGTCGCCGTCGTATCTACCAACACGCTCACGGTCTACGCGCTCACGCCGGGGACCCGGGTGGTGCTGAGTACAAACGAAAACCTGAACAATTTCTCGTTCGCGGGTGTTACCACCGGGGCAAACGGCACTCAGGCCAACATTGTCGGATTCAACAATCTCTACGCTGGGACGACACCGACGCCCTTTTGCTCGAGCCCGAATAAGACCTTTCCAACATTCATCTTTTCCTATGCCTCCGGCGTTGGATCCGTTACCACTTCGCCCGTCATCTCGCTCGACGGCACAAAGATCGCTTATATCGAGAACGGCCCGGGCATCGGCACAGCCCTGCACGTGCTGACGTTTGGCAGCGGTTCCACCGAGTACGGAACCTGTAGCAACACCGGCACCGGCACCACGGGGCCGACCTGCGCAACCTTTCCGGTCATCCCCGGCAGCACCGCTGGAAGCACGGCAAAGGACTTCGTAGTTCCCTTGAGTGTGCCCGCCTTGGGGATCGTGGCAACAGACACACGCTCGGCTCCGTTCGTTAACTACACCACCGATACCCTGTATGTTGGAGACGACCAGGGATACTTATATGCCGTCACCGGAGTGTTCATGGGCACACCGACGATTGCAGGCGGGAACTTTCCCGTCGCGGTAAGTACGACCACCCCCGGCATCCTCAACTCCCCGGTGGTGGATGTGAGCGGCACGGGCAATATTTTCCTTGGGGATAGCCTTTCTAACGCCTACGAATACTCTTCGGCTGGAGTTTTAGCAGGATCTTCGACATCGATCGGCAGTGGCACGAACGGTGGCATCTGGGACGGCGCGGTCGTTGACTCGACGAATGGGAAGGTTTATTTCACCACGACCTGCAACACCTCGACGGGGGAATCGACGCTCGCCCAAATTCCGTTCACAGCCAGCGGGTTTGGAACAGTAATAACGTCGATCGATACCAATGGACTAGGCTGCGGTTCTTCTGGCGTGCAACCCCAGTACGCCGCCACGCCGGACAACCTGTACTACACCGAGGGAATCAGCTCGGGTTCGACTGCAAGTAATGGCCATATCCTCGTAAGCTACCAGGGTACCGGCAGCCTACGTCTGGCGGAATGGGGATTCGTGTCAGGCGCCCTTCAACCATCGCGCCTATTCGACTCTAATTTTTATGTTGGCGCCAGTGTCGGCAGCTCGCCGAGCACCGAGTTCTATGGCAGCAGCGTCGCGTACACCCCGACTGCTCTGACGCAAACCGGAACGACAGTGACTGTAACCACGGCGACTAACTCGTTCGTCAGCAACCAGGTGGTTACGATTGCCAAGGTAGCAGCCGGCACCGGCGGCTGCACAGCTGCTGCAGTTGCTGCCATCAATGGGGAACAGACTGTTACGGTGACCAGCACAACGACGTTTACCTTCACCAGCGCTGTATCCGCCACGATCAACAGCGGCAACTGCACCCTGACCGGCTCATCAGCCACGGGTCCCACGCAGGATTACATATTCTTTGGAAGCGGCCAACCGGCAATATACACTTTCACGTTGCCAATGGTCGTGAACCAAAACCCACAGTCTACAAACACTACCAGCGTGACCGGCGCTGGCGGCAACGGCGCCGCCAGCGCCACCAGCGGCATTATCGTGGACAACGATTCAACCAGTGGGCAGGCGTCGAGCCTCTACTTCGGTACGCAGGCAACGTCAACCACCCAGTGCGGAACTACCGCGGCATTTTGCGCGGTCAAGCTAACGCAGACTGGGCTGCAGTAATTCCCTGCTTTTTCCATCTTTTGTGAGCGAGGAAGGAAGTAAGATGAGGTCAAAATGAGCCAACCAGAACAGACGGACCGGACTGTTGCTGAACCGGATGCACGACAGCCGGCGAAAAAGCTCTACCACAAGCCGGCATTTCGATTCGAGCGCGTCTTCGAGACCAGGGCGCTCGTCTGCGGCAAAGTATCTACCACCCAGCAGCAGTGCAAACATAACACGAAGAATTCCTGACTGCCACGCCATGGATGTGGAGCTACAGCCGCGCTCGGTTTTAGCCTGTGAACTGGTCACCGACGTAGTTCGCAACTTCGGCGAGGCCCGCCTCAAGGTGACCGGAGCGAGCATGATCCCGGCAATCTGGCCGGGCGACTTGATAACCATACGCCGCCGTGGGGTCGCCGAATTACAGTCGGGGCAAATCGTTTTATCAAGGCGGGGAGGGATGCTGGTGGCTCATCGGATTACCTGCATTCGCGGCCATCACGTGATCACCCGAGGAGATTCCCTGCAGCATGACGATCCGCCGGTAAGACCATCCGACATCGTGGGAGAGGTGGTCAGCATCGTTCGCAATGGCTGCCAGGTGCGTCCGAGGCAATCATTCCGTCAGCGCTTCGTGTCGTCCGTCCTGCGGCGTTCCGATTTCTGCATGCGTATGGCGCTGCGTCTGGGTCCTCGTTTGCGGCGGACTGGACGCCGGGAGATTTCATGGGCGAGCTAGCCACAACCGGGCAGCAAGTCATCATCGAGATCGGCGGCATGGCGGTCGAAGTACGCAGCGAAAGTCCGGAGTTCCTGGAAATGCTGGAGCGCCGCTATTCCGGTTTTCTCAGCCCTGAGGCATTGCCGGGCTTCGAGCTCGATGTCGAGCTGGTAGCGCCGGGAAGGATCACCCGCGAAGAGGATCTCTCGGTGCGCTTCGAGGCGGGGCGCTGGCTCATCGAGCGCGGCGACCTGCGCGCCGAGTGGGAGCCGGCATCGCGACGCGGCCGGATTGTCCAGTCGCCGAACCCGTACTCCATCGACGCAGTGCTGCGCATCGTTCACAGCCTGATCCTCGCGCAGGAGGGCGGACTGCTGGTGCATGCAGCCAGTGCGGTGCGCAATGGGAAGGCTTTCCTGTTTGCGGGCGTTTCCGGCGCCGGGAAAACGACGATCTCTCGCCTGGCGCCGCCGGACGCGACACTGCTGACCGACGAGATCTCCTATCTACGTGTCGACAGGGGTCTCGTTGGGAGTGGGCTCGATGTGGGACGCAATGGCCATGGCTACGTCGCCTACGGCACGCCGTTCGCGGGAGAGTTGGCCAAAGTGGGAGAGAACGCCCAGGCTCCTCTGGCAGCGCTGTATCTCTTGCAAAAAGGATCTGAGAACACTATCGAGCCGGTAAAAGCCAGCGATGCCGCCCGCATGTTGCTGGAAAATGTGCTGTTCTTTGCCAATGATTCGGAGCTGGTGAGCCTAGTTTTTGAATCGGCTTGCGAAGTGGTACGCAATGTTCCTGTGTACCGGCTGACCTTTGTTCCGGATGAACGCGTCTGGGAGCTGATTGGATGAGTTCCATCTTTATTGCAAGAGCAACTCAGGTTGCCGCTCGCTCGCTGGATGGCGAGATGATGATCATGTCCGCCCGGGACTCGACGCTGTTCACCCTGAACCCGGTGGGCACCGTCATCTGGCAGTCGGCAGACGGGAAAACACCGCTTGCGGAGATCGTCGAGCGGAAAGTCTGCGCGGAATTTGAAGTCGATCCGGCGGAAGCTATGAAGGACGCCGAGGGCTTTGTGAACGATCTGGCCAGCCATGGCATCCTGGTTGTGTCCGGTGATCCCATTGCTCCCCCGAGGGCTGCACCGGGAGAGGCACGATGAGCCTGATGCAAGAGCTCGGACAGCGCGCCCTGGATCGCGGTGTGCCGCTCAGCGTGCAACTCGACGTTACTTATCGCTGCAACGAGCGTTGCATCCATTGCTACCTTGACCACGACGATCACGGCGAGATGACTACCGCCGAGATCCGCGATCTGCTCGACGAGTTGGCCGAAGCAGGCGTTTTCTTTCTAACACTGAGCGGCGGCGAAGTCTTCATGCGCATGGATTTCTTCGACATTGTCGAGTACGCCCGCTCCCTGATGTTCTGCGTGAAGATCAAGACGAACGCTTTCATGATCCGCGAAAAAGAAGCGGAGCGACTGCGCGACCTGATGGTGCAGGATGTGCAGGTAAGCATCTACTCCCACCGGCCGGAGGTACACGATGCGATCACTCTGCTTCCGGGATCGCTGAAACGGTCGGTTGCCGGGATACGACTGCTGCGGTCACATGGCGTAAAGGTTGTCGTCGCGAATGTCCTGATGATGCAGAATCTCGGCGACCACGCTGGCGTAAAGGAACTTGCGGAGAAGTTGGGGGCCGAGTACACCATCGATCCGACGATCACGCCGATGATGGACGGAAACCGGTCTGTGCTCCGGTTGGGCCTGGGTGTGCCTCAATTGCAGGATGTGTTTCGCAGCTCAGATCTGGTTGGCGACGTCGACGAATTCTGTGCCCCACCGCCCGGGGTAAACGATGACATGTTGCGGGAGCTCCCATGCAGCGCCGGCCACACTGCGTGTTACATCTCACCATACGGTGATCTGTTCCCTTGCGTGCAATTTCCTCTGCCCAGCGGCAATGTGCGGCAGCAGAAATTCATGGATATCTGGCAGCATTCCGACCAGCTCAACGAGGTGCGGTCTATCTCCCTTCGCGATCTACCAGTTTGCTCAGGGTGCGATCACGTTGGCACGTGCTCGCGTTGTCCTGGACTGGCATACCTGGAAGGAAACATGCGCGGCCCGTCCACTCAGGACTGCGAGAAGTCCTTCGCCAGGACGAGCATACCCTCCGCCAACATGCATCTCAAGAAGGCCTACCCGGCGCCGCGCGGCCTGGTCCAGATCGCCGCAGCACGGACAGCATAGTCTGCTCTTCGTGCAACCGCGAGATTCCTTTGAGCGCCTGATATCGCAGTGGGAAAGCGACGATTCGCTTCTCGAGGCGAATCAGCTGTGCCGACGTGCGGAGGTTCTCGATCGGCTGGATGCGTATTTTCCGGATGCCGATTTCGACTTGATAGACTCGGAACTCCATCAACGCGCGAGAGCAATTTGTACCCGGCTGGAGGCTGCAAACTCGGAGCTCTATCAGGCCATTCGGCATGAAATTCAGCGGGGTATTTGTCCGGCGGCATTTGTCCAGTTACGACAGCGGTCGAAGTCAGATAGTCCAGCTCACGGGAATAGCTATGACTACCTTGATGAGTTGATAAGCGGCGTGTTGCAGTTCGACGAGCCAGCAGAAGAGCCAGTTCATATTGGACCGGAGATGGTCTTTTATCAGCCCACGCCCGCGCGTCATATTTTCGCTCTGACTGCGGTTGGGGCAATCTCTGAAAGCGATGTTCTGGTGGATCTGGGATCGGGGCTAGGTCATGTTCCCCTGCTGGTATCGGTCTGCACGAGCGCGCGCGGCATTGGTATCGAAGTGGAGCCCGGTTATGTGGCGTGTGCGAGACGATGCGCTGAGGGATTAAACCTGAGCAGGGTCAGCTTTCTTGAAGCTGACGCGCGGGACGCGGATTTCTCAAACGGCACGGTGTTCTATTTGTACACGCCCTTCAGCGGGTCCATTTTGCGGGCTGTAATGAACTCGCTCAGAAAGCAAGCCGCGGTTCGTGCAATCAAGATCTGTACCTTTGGACCGTGCACACCTGCGATCGCTGAAGAGCCGTGGCTTGAAGCGATGACCACTCCGGAAACAGATCGGATCACCGTGTTCTTATCGCGCGCCTGAGCCCGCTGTGGGTTCGATGAAGTAGATCTGGAACTCGCGGATGGCAGCGCCGTCGGAGCTGGAAAGAATATTGAGCCGAATGCGGCTGGCGGTTACTGGTGGAAAGATGTCGATCTTCTTGTGGCCGATTGCCTGCGCGGAGGCGACGGTCTTCCACTCAGATCCCTTCCAGACATCGATCGAATACTTCTGAATGCGCTGGCCGGCGTTGAGCCACTCCATGGTGAGTGTGCGGTTGAAGGTTATCGGAGCGGGGAATGCAACCTCAAGAGTGGAGTGGTTGGAGTGATCGGGCGCCGACCAGAACGTGTCGGGATTGCCGTCGAGTGCGGCGGAGACCTCCGGAGAGTTCGGAGTGTGACTGAGGGCCAGGTTGTGTCCGTAGCGCTCGCGCAGTGCTTTGCCGAATTCTTCCATGCGGGCTACGTCACTGTCGGGGAGCAGGCCGCGGCGATCGGGAGCGAGACCGAGCATCAACTGCGCGCCATGACCCACCGTGTCGTCGTAGATCGAGAGCAGTTCTTCGAGACTTTTGACGAAGGCGTCGTCATTGGGATGCCAGAACCAGTGCAACTTTCGCAGAGGCGTGTCCGCCTCGACGGGACGCCAGCGCAGATAGCCATGACGGTCGATGACGTTCCAGTTCTCATACGGAACGCGGCCGCTTTCGGTGCCCACCCAACGGATGTCGCCGTACTCGAAGAGTCCGGTATCGGCGAAGACTAGCGTATTGGGCTGGTAAGTGCGCAGGGTCTCGATGATCTTCGGGAAGTTGTAAACGTGGCCCGCGCTGCCGGCGCCGTCGAGCCAGAATTCGACCAGGTCGCCGTAGTTCGACGCCAGCTCGGTAAGCTCGGCCTGATAGTAGGCGTCGTAGGCGGCGGAGTCTTTATATTTCGGCTCATGACGGTCCCAGGGTGAGAGATAGACTCCGAACTTGAGGCCGTACTTGCGCGCGGAGCGGGCGACGTCGCCGACGATGTCTCCTTTGCCTCCTTGCCACGGGCTCGACTTGAGGCTGTAGGGGGTTTGCTCCGTCGGCCAGAGGCAGAAGCCGTCATGATGCTTCGCGACGAGGACGACATATTTAGCACCGGAGTCGCGGATGGCCTTCATCCATTGGTCGGGATTGAAGTCAGAAGGATTGAAGACGGAAGGGTCGGCGGTGCCGTCGCCCCACTCCCGGTCAAGAAAAGTATTGGTTGAGAAGTGGATGATGACGCCGAACTCGAGGTCCTGCCATGCGACCTGCTGCGGCGCGGGCTTGATGTCAGGGAAGCTTTGAGCGGTGATTTGCGGTGTCCCGGAGAGGAGGGCCAGCACGAGGCCGATCCATTGAGCGCGCCAGGACTTGGTGGATTTGCGAAAGGACATCATCGGCAGTCTCCAGCAAAGAGTGAATCAAAGCAATCGACTTCGAGGATAGCTCGTAGTCAAGGCGGGGGGGCGTAAACTGGCTTCAGGGCGAGTCAGGGCAACCATGGAGTAATTGCAAATGTGCAGGAATATCAAGACTCTTTTCAACTTCGATCCGCCGGTAACGGACGTAGAGGTTCGGGCGGCTTCGCTGCAGTTCGTGAGAAAGATCACCGGATTTAACAAGCCATCGAAGGCGAACGAAGCGGCGTTTCTGGCGGCGGTGGATGAGGTTGCAGGTGTCTCGATGCGGCTGCTTTCGTCGCTCGAAACGAACGCTCCGCCGAAGAATCGGGAAGAAGAGGCCGCAAAAGATAGGGAGCGCGCCGCGGAAAGATTTGGCGACTGAAAAGGCCTCGCGGCGTCAAGTCCATATTTATACCTGGTGCTCTGTTGCGTCCCAATTGCGGAATGGTCCGTCGAACAGATATCAAAGGCATCCGTGGAACTCTCCCAGTGAAGATATCTGATCAGCGCGCCCTCTCAGATGTTTCTATTCTTGCAGGGTGATTCATGAGAGCCTTGCTTTAGGGGAACGGCAGGTAGAGCAGAGAGATTGCAGAGCAGATCCTTGATCCTTACGGCTTTTTTGGGTGGGATGCTTGGTTTGGGGGCAGAGGCGCAGTCTGTTCCAAACCAACCAGCTGCCTCGCAGACTGCTGCCCCGGCGACAAGCCCAACACAACAAGGCGTTCCCGAGGGCTTGCCGGATGCGCCCGGCCAGCCCTCGGTTGATCCGCAGTCGAGTGGAAGCATTCATGGAACGGTGACCGACCCCAGCGGAGATTTGCTCGAAGGCGCCAGCGTCACGCTCGATAGCGATGCTCCCAAGACCCAGCGGACACTGGTTACGGACGGCACGGGGTCCTTCAACTTCATCGGTCTCGCGCCGGGAACGTTCCGCGTCACCATCACGTCAAATGGATTTGAGGGGTGGACCGGACCTGAGATTGTTCTGCAGCCGGGTGGAAACTACGAACTCTCACACATTGTGTTGCGGATAGCGACCACGCACACAGATGTCGAGGTGACGTTAACGCTGCATGAGGTGGCCGAAGAGCAGGTAAAAGCGGAAGAAAGGCAGCGTATTCTCGGGGTGGTTCCCAACTTTTACGTCAGCTATGTGTGGCATGCGGCTCCATTGAGCCCGAAGCAGAAGTTTGGGCTTGCGCTGAGGTCGTCGATCGATCCAGTCACTTTTTTGATCGACGGGGCGACCGCGGGGATAGAACAGTCGCAAGACTACTTGAGTGGATATGGGCAGGGCGCCTCTGGCTATGCCAAGCGTTTTGGCGCCGCGTATGCCGATGACTTCATCGCCACCATGATTGGCGGCGCGATTCTCCCTTCAGTCTTCCATCAGGATCCGCGCTACTTTTACAAAGGCACCGGAAGCGTCGAATCGCGCGCGCTCCACGCGATCTCTTTTGTCGTTGTCTGCAGGGGTGACAACGGGCACTTGCAGCCAAACTATTCCAACGTGCTGGGGAGCCTGGCCTCGGCGGGAATTTCGAACCTCTATTATCCCACGAGCGATCGAGACGGAGCCGCTGTGACGGTTGATAACGCGCTCATCGGCATAGCCGAAGGCGCCGTCAGCGCGTTGCTCCAGGAGTTCATTATCAAGAAGTTTTCGCGCGGGGTTCCGCCCGGGACAGGTGGCCATCCATAGACGCAACCCCTCTGCTAATTCGACGCGATCGTGAACTTCACGACGGTGCCCTCAACAAAAGTCACTTCGGCGCGACGGTCGCCGGAGAGATATTCATATACCTGGGTCTTCAGGCCATTGTCGCCGACGGATTCGGAGAGCAGTTTGCCTTGTCCCAGCAGATTCGTGACGTCATTCAGGCTCATGCCGCGCTGCAGCTGTGCCGTGGGTGAGACGGACGGCGGCTGGTTGGGAACAGGCTGCGAGGCGGGCGCGGCTCCGGGGGCAAGTTCGGCTCTCCCAGCCTGCAGGCCGCTGAAATCGACGTAATCCGCGAGCAGCTTCATGATGGCTTCAGGTGAGAGCTCTTTCTCGGGAATCGATTTGGACCAGCGCAGGTTGAATCGCGAACCGCCTCGCATGCGATTGTCCGCAACCTGCTGCGCCTTAATCTGGCTGGCGACTTGTGCGGCGCTTTGATTGATGGCATCCTGGCGTTCCCGGCGGGCGCGTTCACGATTGAGGTCACGCTGAAGTTGTGCCTTTTTGTCGGGGTCATCGGTATTGGCGATCTGCTGCTCGAGGCTTTTTTCGTAGTCGCTCTTGGGGACAACTTTCGCGGCCACTGTGGTGTTGGTGTCGTCACCGAAGGTGCCGAAGCCGCCTCCGTCAAGCTGAACCTCGATCATGTCCTTTTTCACTACGATCGTCGTAATGCGGGCGACATCGCCTTTGTGGATGGCCGCGCCGAACTGCTTGAGGCGCGAAGAGTACTCCTTCCAGTTCATGGGAGTCGAATTGTTGTAACGGAGGTCGATTCCCTTCTGGGTTCCCGGCATGTCGATCTTGATGACCACCTGCTTGCCGGAGAAATAACTCACGATCGGGTCGGCCCCGTTCTGGGCGGCGAATGACAGGAGGGGGAACGCGACGGCGAGAAGAACTGCAGCCAACTTCGATCGATGCATTTGGAAAACCTCGCAGAAGCCTGGATTTCCTGAATCGCCAGCATACTTGGGCGACACGCACCGTGTGAACAATATTCGTCTGCTGTCGGAAGGGTTCGCATTTGAGATTTTTTCGCGACCTTGGGAGCGGCGCCGCATCCATTAGAGACTGAACGGTCTCAAATCTGCCGGGGACGGGAGAGAAAGTTACCAGTGGCCGCGAGCAGCATTCTCGAAGCAGCACCATCCAGCGTTCATACCGAGAGTGACAGGCGAGCCGGGATCAATCCGTGGGTTATCGCGCTCACGGTGACGCTGGCTACGTTTATGGAACTGCTGGATACGTCGATTGCAAACGTGTCGCTTCCCTACATTGCCGGCGGACTCGGGCGCAGTTTCGACGAGGTGACGTGGATACTGACGACGTATCTCGTCGCGAATGCAGTCGTGCTGCCGATGAGCGCGTGGTTGAGCCGGGTGTTCGGGCGGAAGAACTACTACATGGCGTGCGTGGCGCTGTTCACGCTGACTTCGCTGTTCTGCGGTATTGCGCCGACGCTGAATGTGATGCTCATTGCCCGCGTGCTTCAGGGGATCGGCGGCGGTGGGCTGGCTCCGGTAGAGCAGGCGATCCTGGTGGATACCTTTCCGGCGGCGCAAAGAGCTTCGGCCTTTGCTCTCTACACGATCGCAATTGTGACGGCGCCGGCGATCGGACCGGTGCTGGGCGGATGGATCACCGACAACTATACGTGGCGGTGGGTCTTTCTGATCAATATTCCGATTGGCGCGATATCGCTTTTCCTGACCAGCCGGTTCGTGCATGATCCTCCTGCGTTTGCGAAAGAGCGCGAGAAGGCACGGCCGAATGGGAAGCTGAAGATCGATGGGATCGGAATCGCGCTGATCGGGCTGGGTTCGGCGGCGCTGGAAATTTTTCTGGACAGGGGACAGATCGACGACTGGTTCGGAAGCTCGATGATCACCTGGATGTTTGCGATCGCGATTGTGTGCTGGTCGGTTGCGATTTACTGGGAGCTGTGGCATGATGACCCGATCATCGATCTGAAGATGCTGGGCAATCGGAATTTCGCGATTGCGTCAGTGTTCTATTTCACCTTCGGATTCGGACTCTTCGCAACGACCACGATGATTCCGCAGATCCTGCAATCGCTGTACGGATATCGTGCGATTGATGCGGGGCTGGTGTTGGGACCGGGCGCGTTCGTGATCACGCTGCTGGCTCCGGTGGGGGCGCAGCTAGTCCAGCGCGGAATTGTGCATCCGCGCATGCTGCTCGCCATTGCACTGATGACTGTTTCTGCGTCGATGATCTACTACGGCACCTTCACCTTGCAGACGGACTATGCGCACTATGCCTGGGCCAGGGCCTTTCAGGGATTGGGCTACGCCTTCTTCTTCGTTCCTCTGAGCGTGACGGCTTACTCGCAGCTCAGGCCGGATCAGAACAACCGTGCGTCAAGCCTGACCAATCTTTTTCGCAACTGGGGTGGAAGCTTCGGGATCGCGTTTGTGACGGCGATGAGCGAGCGGAGACAGGACTTTCATCAGTCGGTAACCGGAGGCACTCTTGCGGGGTCGTCTCCGACCTTGCAGTCGTCGGTGCAGAGGATGGCGGCGTACCTTACCGAGCATGGGTATTCGCAGGCGGATTCGACGCGGGCGGCATATCTGCATTACTACAACCAGCTAGGCGATCAGACGCGGCTGCTCGGGTTCATGGACTGCTTCCGGTTTGTGGGCTGGTTCACGCTGGCGGTGACTCCGCTGGTGTTCCTGATTCGGCACTTTAAGGTAGGCGGGAAGGCTCCGGCTGGGCATTGATCCGTGGTCCAGACCCCACCTTAGCTGCGCGGGGGTGGGGCATCCGGCACATATTTCAGATCGGGCATGGTCCCTTCGAGCGCGGCGGGGCTGCTTCTCTTTCGATCAACGCTTTCAAGGCTTCGCGAAGCAGCGCTGTTCGTTCGGATACACCACTGTATTCCTGCGCTCTACGTAATAACTCATCGTCGAGTGAAACTGTCGCTCTCCTACTTGCCACCAATTTTATCGCCATCCTGGTGCTGATTCCGAGTTTCCTAAGGCTCCCCGCGGACGGCGACTCCGTATTTGGGAAGGTCGACGGAGTTGATCTTCGATGAACCGGGGCTGAGCAGGTCGGTCATCGGGGCCGGCAGGGCGACGTGCTGGTTGGTTGTTGTGTGGTTTATGAGGATCAGCACGGTTTTGTTTGTGCCGGTGCGCTCGCAGACTTCGACTCCATCGGGCACTCCGGACAGGATGGGCTGCACGCCGGCATCTTTCACGAACGATGCAGTGAGGGAGTTGAGCAGAGGCTGGCCGAGCCAGGCTCCAATGTAAGTAATAGAGCCCTTCCCTACCGTGCGGGTGAGCGCGGCGGGCTGGCCGTCGAGCCATCCGTTGCTCGGGCTGTACTCAAGTAGGACGTGGGTGTCGCCTGCCGTGGGGCTGAGGGTTTCAGCCCAGATGTTGGCGGTGCCGCTGCCTGCCATTCCGCTCACGGGCACATCGGTATCGAGGGCGTAAAACTGCGAGACGCGGGCGCCGAGGAGATCGACGAGCGGACCGGGCTGGCGCTGGGGATTGAGGGCGTTGTATTCGTCTTTCATGCCGCTGCGCGGCCCGAGGACGAGATGGCCTCCCTGCTTGACGTAAGCGATGAGGTGGTCGGCGATGGCCTGGGGCAGGACGTTGAGTGCGGGGGCGACAACGAGCTTGTACTGGTCGAGAGGAGCGTCAGGCGAGATGACGTCGACGGCCTGGGTCTGGTCGCGCAGGGGGCGGTAGAAGTTGATGAGCTCGGCGACGGGTTCGAATTTGGCGCTGTGGCGCTGGAAGTCGATGGCCCAGCGGCTGTCGTAAGACTGGATAATGGCGACTGAAGAGTGGGGCGAGGTTCCTGAGAGAGCGGCACCGGCTTTCTCAAATTCATCGCCGACCTGTTTCACTTCGTCGTAGACGGGGACGGGTTTTCCGTCGATGCCGGCGAGAACGCCGTGGTACTCCTCCTGCCCGTTGGGAGCGGAGCGCCACTGCCAGTATTCGACGGCGTCGGATCCGTGGCCGATGGCTTGCCACGCCATGTCGCGCACCTGGCCCTTCTCAAGCGGCGTGTTCGTGGGACGCCAATTGACGAAGGCGGGCTCGGTTTCCATGACCCAGAAATTTTTGCGCTTGTAGCCGCGTGTCAGGTCGTGGGCAGCGCCGTTGGCGTCGGCGTCATAGTTGTCAGTGGCGATGTAATCGTCCCAGGCGGCGATGTCGAGTACGGAGTGCAGGGTGTATTCGTCGAAGCCGTCGAACCAGCCCATGGTGTTGGTAGTGATGAACTGGCGCTTGTCGGCGTGCGGGCGGATGGCATCGATCTGATTCATGGAGTAACTCTTCCAGGTATCGCTGACGAAGCGCTTCCACTCGAGGAGCAGGGCGGGATTTTCATTATCGTTGCGCGCGGGGATCTCGTCGAAGGTGTCATAGGTCTGGCTCCAGTAGGCGGTAGCCCAGTGCTGGTTGAGGTTGGCGATGGTTCCGTATTTTTTCTGGAGCCAGGCGTGGAACTGGGCTCGGGCTTCGGGGTCGAAGGAGTCTTCGCCGTATTCGTTGTCAAGCTGCCAGCCGACGACGTTGGGGTTGTGTCCGAAGTGAATGGCCATCTGCTCGGCGATGTCGTGCGCAAACTTGCGGTAGCGCTGGTTGGCGAAGGAAAACTGCGCGCGATTGCCGTGCTCGTCGCGGCGTCCGTCCTGGTCGATGCGAAGAGTTTCAGGATATTTGGTCGTAAGCCAGGCAGGCGGGGCAGCCGTGGGCGTGCCGAGGACGACGCAGATGTGGTACTTGGCGGCGAGGGCGATGGCGCGTTCCAGCCAACCGAATTCGTAGTGCCCTTCGGAAGGCTCCATGGTGCTCCAGGCAAACTCGCCGACGCGGGCGAGGTGGATGTGCGCGGCTTCCATGAGGGCGAGGTCGGGCTCCCATTGGGCCTCAGGCCATTGTTCCGGATACCACGCGGCACCAAGCAGGAGCGGCGGCTGATCGGAGTAAGCAGTCGCCTGCGCTGAGGCGGAGATGGCTGGGGCGAGTGTAACGAGGCCGGCTAGAAGGAGTGAGGCAATGCGCATGGGACCTCCGAAGAGATGCGAAGGCCATGGTATCAAACCGTTTACATTTGGTTTTTGGGGAGGAAAAGCAGAACGGCCGCACTCGTTTGAATGCGGCCGTTGCTGGTTGCGAGAGGGTTATTGGGTGACGGTTACGCTGACAGTGGTCGTTTCAGTAAGCGTGCCGCTGGTTCCGGTTACCGTAACGGTGTAGGTGGCGCTCTTGTTCATGCTACCGCCGCCGCAACCGATGCCGATTCCGACGAGGGCTGCAAAGAGGACGACGCCAAGCATTGTGCGCCAGCTACGGCGGCGAGCCGGAATCCCAAAGAAGAGGAGCATGGCCAGGGCGGATCCGCCAGCGATTGTGAAGAATTTATCCAAGGGGCGATTCAACTTGGCACTGTTTGCGCCCGTGGTGACGGTGAGCATGGAGGTAACAGCAGACGCACCTGTCACGTCGGCCGTAGTTGGATTTAGGGTGCACCCTACCCCGGTCGTGGTACTGGATACGGCGCAAGTGAGGGCTACGTTTCCTGTAAATCCGTTCGACGGAGTCACAGTGATTGTGGAGGTGCCCGAGTTGGGCTGCGTCACAGTGATCGAGCCGCTGTTCGTGAGGGCGAAGGTGGGCGCGGGTGGTGCAGTGACGGTGATGGTGACGGTGGCAGTCGCTGTGGGGACTCCCGTTGACATACCAGTGACTGTGGCCGTGTAACTCCCAGGGGTCGTTGTTGCCGTCGTACCTATAGTGACTGTGGATGTAGTTGTGGTTGAAGCAGGCGCTGGGGTGCAGGTTGCCGGACTCGTCGCGCCAGCCGGGCCGGTAACCGCGCAGGTCAAAGCGACAGTGGCACTAAACCCACTCGCCGGAACCACTGTAATTACTGACGTATTTCCGGTCGTAGCCCCTGCGACGAGGGTGAGGGTGGTCGGATTCGGGGTGAGGGTGAAGCTCGGCGGCACAACAGCTGCAGTTACCGTAGCGGTCACGGTGGCGGTAGATATGAGGCTTCCGGACATGCCGGTCACTGTGACGGTATAGGCCCCGGGGGTTGTGGTTGCCGTTGTGGCGACGGTGAGGATCGATGTGGCGGCAGCCGTACCGGTGAGGTCAGCCGCGGGCGGGTTCAGCGCGCAGGTTGCGGGGCTGGTTGCGCCGGTCGGGCCGGTGACGGCGCAGGCCAGGGCAACGTTGCCGGTGAATGCGGCGAACGGTGTGACCGAGATGGTGGAGGTATTGCCGGTATCAGCACCAGCGGCAAAGCTGAGGGTGGTTGGCATGGCAGTGACAGTAAAGGGCACGACGTTTGCGGTGACGGTGGTTGTCTCGGTTATCGTTCCCGACACGCCGGTGACCGTGACGGCATAAGCGCCCGGGGTCGTGGTCGCGGTCGTGTCGACGGTCAGAGTCGATGTGACGGCTGTGGCGCCAGTCACGTCAGCCGAGGTGGGATTGAGGCTGCAAGTTGCGGGGCTGGTCGCGCCGGTTGGGCCAGTCACGGCGCAAGTGAGGTTCACCGTGCCGGTGAAGCCGTTGGACGGCGTGACGGAGACGACAGAAGTGTTGTTGGTGGTGGCTCCAGGGACGAGACTGAGGGTGGTTGGGGCTGCCGTGAGAGCGTAGCCGGGCGTACCGCTGACGGCCGCTTCAATGGCCAGGGTATGAACAAACTTGCCGGTTGAATCGACGCCGGTAACGAGGACGTTGTAGTTCCCCGAAGCAACGGAAGAGCCGGCATTAATGGTGAGGGTGAGCGGGCTAGTGCTGCCACTCGAGAGAGTTGCCGAGGAGCTGACGGTGCAGGTGACGGTTGTGCCCCCGCAGGTGAAGCTGACCGCTCCGCTGAATCCGTTGATCGAATAGGCATTGATGGTGTCAGTGCCCGAGCCGCCTGACGTTAAGGGAACTATCGTGGTTTCAGGGACGACGGAGAAGTCGGAGAGCGGACTGAGGACGGCACTGGTCAGCTGGAAGGCGGATGGGTAATAGTTGTTATCGCCCGTGTATTGCAGAGTTACGAAGTTTGTGCCCTGGAAGAGGCTCTGGCTGTTCAGCACTGTAGAGAAGGTCGAGGAGTTTCCGGTGCCGGGGCTCAGACCGGCCTCGATATTAGTGTAGTTCCCGGACGAGAAGATGATGATGCTACCGGTTGGCGCCGGGTGTCCGCTCTGACCGGTCACGGTACCCGTTATGGCAATCGATGTTGCCGGCGAGATGCTTCCGGCGGCAGTTGCAGTTGTTGTCGAAGCCAGACCGCCGGTGAACGATTCGATCGAAACCGTCCCGTTGGCCGACGTTGCCATATAGTTCACATCGCCGGAGTAGTTGATGGTGACGTTATAATTTCCGGCGGCTATACCAGCCGGAGCGGTGATGGTTGCGACGCCTTCGCGACCCTCAAACATCGGGTCTACCGCCGGAGTAAGTGTGACGGGCGTGGTTGGAACTCCGGATGGAAATCCGGTAACGGTAACCGTTCCGGTTGGCGAGGCGATCGGGACAGGGAAAACGCTAGTGCTGGTCGCGAAATTGACGGCAGCGCCATTGAGCACCTGGATATTAAAGACCGTGGGCTGGTTATTAAAGTATGCGCCGGTGTTAGAGTCAAGATTCGACGCGCTTATGTTGAGCGCCGGCGTGTCTTTCGCGACTGTGAAAGTGACTGCGGGAGCGGTTGATTTGTTGTAGCTGTTGTCTCCCGCATAGCTGGCGGTGACGGAGTGCGAACCAATCGCAAAGGGAGCGTTGTATTCGGCGTCGCCCTCGGCGTTGATCACCGCTGTGTTGATGGTCGCGCCGTTGTCGGCGAAGGCGACGGTTCCGGTGGGAATTCCGAAGACGGGGCAGGCGGCGCTGGTGGTGAAGCAGTTCTCCAGCGCGGTGAGTTGGGAACTGGGAGCGACCTGAGCACTGAGGAGTAACTGAGTGCCGTAATCGATGCTCGCCCCGGAAACGATCGAGCCCGAAGTGGAAGTACCCGCAGGTGAGAAGAGATTGAAGTAAACGCCGCTGGCTTCGGGGGTGACGGTGATCGAGGTCTTCTGCGATGCGCTGGCGCCGTTGGTTCCGTCTCCGCTGTACTGACCCCAGATGTCATAGGTTCCGCCGGGCAGGTCGTTGACCGGGCCGGTAAACGAACCATTTGTGAGGGCAAAAGTACTCGTACTCGTGCTTCCGTTTACTACCTGGCCTAAGCCCGTGCCTTGCTGGACGGGCTCGGTGCTGTTGGTCACCAGGGCTACGGAGCCGGTGGCTGTACCCGGGGTGACGGAGCCGCTGACGGTGATCGACGTGCCGTGAGCGAATGAGGTGGAGGACGGCGTGAGGGTGGTGGTGCTCGTGGTGAAGGTGACCTTATTCCAGTCGGTGACGAGAACATTGGCGTCAACGGAACCAAGGCCCGAGGCGAGGTCATAACCTGCCCCCGCATTGTACTGGGGCGTTGTGCCGCTCCCGATCTGGCCTTCAGTGGCCTCGCCGAAGGTGGGATCGGTGATCATGGGTGGGCTGGAAACAGCGATGCAGTCAACGGCAGGATTACCTGTTACGGACGTGGTCGTGATGTTGCAGGGAACGGAGATGGATCCGACGGTGACATCATGGAAGGCCGCGGGAAACTGCGTGGCGAGCGGGTAGAGGACGAAGTCGGCTTGCCCCTGAGCACCATATTTCTGATTGACCATGGCCATGATGCCGGCAAAGGACGGAGTGGAGGCTGAGGTTCCTCCCACGCCGGTGATCTGGACAGTTCCACTGCCGGAAACGAGCTGGCAATCACCGTCAGTTGCGCAGATGGGGAAAAAGCTGGCATTTGCCCCACTGGAGGCGAAAAGGGAGAGGTCTGGGAGGTCGCGGACTTTGTCGGCCGGGACACCAGCACCCTTTTGCCAGGTGGGCTTGGGATAACCGGCGGTGCAGGTAGCGAAGGTTCCGGTGCTGGGATCGACGGTTCCCGTGGCGCAATTGCTGGCTCCGCCGCTGCCGGCGGCGATCGAGGTTTGTGCTCCGCCGGATTCAGTGAGAATGTCGAAGATATTGAAACCGAATTGACTGGAATTCCAGGGCTGCTCGGGAATGACACCCTTAATGGAGACCATGGGCGTGTTGTTGCTGGGGGTGGTATTCCAGAAGGTCGCGAGTTGAGCGGGGAGAGCGGCGGAATTGTTGTAGTCGCTATAGTAGAAGTCCGTTCCGCCGACGGCTACGTTGTAGGGCGTGGAGGCGAAGCCGCTGACCTGCTGTCCATCCACCGCGTAGAACTGAGTGTTGTCGTTATCGCATGCGGCCGAGCCGTTGTCTCCACTCGAAACCAGGACGGTGATACCCTGCGCCGCGGCCTGCTCATAGAGGCCGTTGAGGAACTGGTTGGTGGCGCCAAGATCTACTTCGCAATTGCCGAAACTGAGGCTGACGACGGGCGCGATATTGCCGTAGATCGCATGCTCAAGAGCGAGGAAAAGGCCGTCTTCGAGGGCGGTGTCGGCGCCTATGACGAGATCGATGGTGGCGTTTGGCGCGACGGCTCCGGACCACTCGACGTCAAGATAAGCCTCGCCGGAGTCGAAGTTGGGGCCATCGGGATTGTTGATGCCGTCAACGCCGGGATCGTTCCCATCGATGATGACCTGCGGCGGATTGGCGGAGAGGCCAAAGAGCGTGCGGAACTGGTTGACCAGGTAGATGTTGATGTTGGAGTCGTTGACGATGGCGATGGTCTGGCCAGAACCGTTAGTGCCCGCAGCGTAGAGCGGGTTGAGGTCGTACTGGACGGCGTAGTCGGCTGGCGAAAGGACAAAATTAGGGATTGAGCCCCCGCTGGATGTGGTCCATCCAGGCGTGACTTTGCTGGTCTTGGGGTCGTAGCTGGCTTTGCCTAGTATCCTGGCGTTGTTTTTGACTCGGAAGTTGTTGAGGGTGGCGAATCCGCCGATGACCGGTGCGAGCGCCGTAGGTATCTGGGGGTCGGTGGCGTTGGCGTAGTGGGTCTCGCCATTCACCATGTACTTGTGGATCTGCGCGTGAAATGCGGCACTGAATTGGGAGGCGCTGCCGGACATCTCGATAGTCTGCTTGCCGGCATTGACCTTGGTGACGCTGAAGCCCTTGGACTGGAGCCAGGCTTCAACCGTGGCGATGTCCTGATCGGAGGGGCCGAACTGCTTGCCAAACTGCTCGGGCGTGAGCCATTTGTGATAGCTGGCGGTGCCAGGCGTGTGCATGTCGCTAATAAACTGCCTGAGGGCGGACTCCTGCGCGGCACTGCGCTTGAGGACCAGCGTGAGGCGGTCGAGGGGCATGCTGGCTGGCGCCGCTCCGCGGTCGTTGGCGGCCTTAGCCAGCGGGCTGACGGTTCCCTTGAGGGTGATGCGGGAGTTCTCGTCGACGGGCTGAGTGAGCCGATTAGGCACGAGCGAAGGGGCCGCGGTTTGCGCGACGAGCGGGGCTGGCGCGATAAGGGTGAGGGCTGCCGCCGCGAAGGCGAGGGGGCTGAGGGAGCGGAGAATCTTTGCGAGCATGGCCATCCTATCCAGTCTTGAGGCAATTGAACCGTGAGGCGAAGAACTGGGCACTGCATGTTGTTCCGGTGCGTCGATGCGCGCATTCTGGGGATGCGTTAATCGATACCCGTCCGCTGAATGCGTCAGGAGCGGTGCGAGGGGGAACAGCGAGAAACTGATGCGGGTCTTGAACGAGAAACAGTGCAGCGTCGGAAAAAAGCGAGCCCGCGAATGCGATGGTTGTAAGCGATTCGAATGGCCGTGTCAAGGGACCGGCTCTTTGAATGAGATTGCATGCTGGGGGCGAGGCGAGGGTGCTTTCGCAGAAACTCCTGGAGCGAGATTGCGCCGTCGGCGTCGAGGGTCTGAGATGCATAGGGGCGGAGTCTGCCTTGCGACCATTTAGACGGTAACTCTGAGAATTAGTTGCGGCTGTTCTATGCGACCGGGGAGTTTGATTCGATCAAACCTAATTCGTGAAAGATCACTCGGTTAGATCAACTGACACTATTAGAGTCACGGGCAGATACATGTAGAAAATGGCTACTGGAAAATAGCGGGGGGTTCTGTCAGAGTGTTTGGCGGGGATGAAAATCGCTTGATTCGATCAGAAGGCTGGAAATGCTGACTACCTGGGAGGATGTCCTACTCGTTATTGTGATCGTGCTTTGCTCGGTCTTGTTCAAGGTAGCAATCAACCGGTTCTGGACCACGGAGAAGCGAAGAACGCATAACGACCTGATCGGCTGGCAACTGAGCATTCTGGGCACGACCTACGCCGTGATCGTGGGATTCATGCTTTACACGGTGTGGACGAACTTTGGACTGGCCGACCTGAATGCAGACTCCGAAGCTAACGCACTGGTGAATGTCTACCGCCTAGCCGAAGGGCTGCCCGACCGGCAGCGCAACGAGCTGAGAATAGCGGCGAGAGAGTATGCGGATACTGTGGTCCAACAGGATTGGCCGGAAATGGCCCGCGGTCAGGATGGGGAGTTCGAGAGCCACGAGATCAACCAAAGAATGTGGCACATTCTGATGTCCGTGAAGGCGGCCTCGCCCACGGAAATTACCGCGGAAGACCATGCGCTTTACGAGTTAAGCGCAATGGCTGAACACAGGCGCATCCGGCGACTGCAAAGCATCTCAAAGCTACCCGGCATTCTGTGGTGCGTGCTCATCATCGGAGGCACGGTGACGATCATGTCCAGCTGCATGTTCGGGTCGGAAAGCGCGTTGCTGCATGGGCTTCAGGTATTTGCCTTTTCGCTGCTGGTGGCGCTGGCGCTGGTGGCCATTGCGGATATCGACCGGCCGTTTCAGGGATCGGTGCACGTGAACGACTGGGCGTTCCGGCGCGCGCAGGAGAATATGAGTATGCAGTAACTCCGGTTCTTTATGCCGGGAGTTGTGGATCAGGCGGCGAAATCGGAACGGCTTTGGGCTTCGGCTTGCGGAAGGCATAGACGATGGCGAGCAGCGGAGGGGCCAGCAGTACTCCCCAGAAGGGGATGACCACGCCGAGCAGGATGGGAACGAAGATGGAGGCCCAGATGGGTACGCGCGTGACTCGCTTGAGCAGCCAGGGCTGGAGCAGAAGCTGGTCAATGACAACAATGGCCGCGTAAAGGCCAAGGACGAGGCCCAGGCGGTATTCGTCGCGTCCGCTGAAAAGGACCATCATGACCGGGAAGATGACGGTAATGACGCCTCCAAAGTTGGGGACGAAGGTCATGAGGCCACCGATGAGCGCCCAGAGAGGCGCGAGCGGTATACCGAGTAGGGCAAGGCCCAGCCACCAGAGGATGGCGATGCAGAGAGCTTCAATGGAAACGGCGCGCCACCAGTTGACGAGAGCGGTTCCAGCGATGCGGGCGCTGTCGCGAGCGGTGCGGCCGTGAGTGCGGAGGTCGAAGGCCGGCATAGTCTTTAAGACGCTTCCGAAAAATGCTATGGACGCAATGATTCTATGCTTGTGGCGGGATTCCGGGCAGAGCGGTGGCTGGATACGGCTAAGCGTCACTCTCGCAACTCTGCCAGCAAGAGCGCCCCTCGCGGCATAGAGAGCGGTGAACGTAATGATCGTCCGGGCCCGCTTTTCCCATGGTCTTGAGACACCAGTAGGTGGTGGTTGCTCCCATTACATCGATCAGTTCATCGTGAAATTCACCGAAGGCGCCATAAGAAGACTTGCTGCGGAGCGAGGCGCAATGGATCTGCACGAGTGGGGTTGACATACCGGTCCTCCTTAGCCGATGGCGCTCGGGTCACGCTGCATCTGCCCGACGGCGAGCAGGACAGTGCGGTAGATTGCTGTCTGAAAAAGCTGGGTCTTGTAGCCGTTTTGCGAAAGTGGCGTGGCCCCCTGCATGGCGGCCTTCCCTGCGGCGCGCGCGGTAGCTTCGTCGATCGTCTTGCCGGTGAGCACCGCCTCAGCCGCCTTCGAACGAATGGGCGTGGGCGCGGCCACGCCTAGCACGACGGAAGCCTTGCGGCAGAGCGCGCCGTCCATTACCAGCACCACGCCGGCATCGGCGATGGGCCAGTCGAAGCTCTCCTTTTCGCCGTATTTCTGATAGGCGGATCGGGTGCCGGGCGCGGGCGCGGGGACGAAGATTCTGGTGATCAATTCTCCCGGCTGGACGACGGTCTCGTTGATCACGCTCTTCTCCGGGGGCACGTAAAACTCGCTCATCAGGACCATGCGCTTGCCGCGCTTCGAGGTGAGCTCCACTTGCGCGTCCATGCCAAGCAAAGGCACCGCGGTGGATGAGGGGTGAACCATGGCGCAGGTACTGTTGTTCATGATGGCGTGGTACTGGTTCTCGCCAGCGTGCGCGTGGCACTCGTCGCTGCCTCCGCCCTTCCTCTTGCAGTCGAAGTCGCTGGAGCGGAAATACCAGCAGCGCGGGCGCTGCATGATGTTGCCGCCGAGAGTAGCCATGTTGCGTACCTGCGGCGTGGCTGCGTGTCCGGCGGCATCGGACAGAGCGGAGTAGCTCCGCTGAATCTCAGGATGGTCGGCAATCTCGGTCAGGGTCGAGAGCGGACCGAGATGCAGGCCGTCGGCGGAAACAGTGATGCCACGCAGGCTGTCGACATTACGAATGTTGACGAGCTTGGGCGGAGAGACGATGCCCTCTTTCATCAGGTCGAGTAGATCGATGCCGCCCGCCTTGACGGTGGCGCCGTCGCCGAGCTGAGCTAGAGCCTCATCCACCGTTTTGCAATCAACGAACGCGAACTTGTTCATGCCTGCACCTCTCCCTGCACCTTACCGAGCGCGGCGAGCACGTTTGCGGGAGTCATGGGAATCTTGCGCATACGCACCCCTGTGGCGTTGTAGAAGGCGTTGCCGATGGCCGCGGCCAGCGTGATGATCCCGGCAGACTCGCCGATACCGGCGGCGTCGGTGGAACTCTGCGCGATGTAGTTCTCGATCAGCGCAACTTCGATCTCGGGGACCTCACGCGCGCCCAGGATCTTGTAGTTCTCCAGGTTCGCGTTCAGCATATAACCGCTTTGGGGATCCATGATGCGCTGTTCGAACAGGGCATACGAAATGCCCTGCAAAATGCCGCCGTTGATCTGACTGATGACGCCGGTGGGGTTAATGGGACGGCCGCAATCGTGCGCGCCGAAGACTCTTTCGACGTGGATACGGCCGGTTTCCGTGTCGACGGCGAGCTCGACGTAATCGACACCGCCATAGGTGAGACGGTCCTTGGAGTATTCGGCAACGCGTGTTGCGCGAGCGGAAATTTCGTCGGTGGGCAGTTTCGCTGTGACTTGCTTGAGAGAGTACGACTTCGACGGATCGTTTTTGAAGACGACGCGACCGTTCCGTATGGCGAGATTGTCGGCCGTCGTGCCTAACGCCGGGGCGACCGCGGCAAAAAGCTTCCCTTTCGCCTGGTATGCCGCATCGCGCACCGCAGGCGTGATGGAGCCGGCTGTGACGCTGCCGCCGGAGTCAGGACCAATCGGGTAACGCGTGTCGCCGATGCGGATGACGACATTTGCGGGAGCCATACCAAACTCCTCGCCGACGACCTGCGCAAGGATGGTCTTGGTGCCACCTCCGAGATCCTGCACAGCCGACATGAGTTCAACGGAACCATCGCGCGAGACGCGAACCTCGCACGAGGAATTCATATTGACGAAGCGATACCAGACCGACTGCGCAATCCCCATGCCGTGCTTGATGGGACCGGAATCGGAGCCGTCAGCTTTTCGGTTGCGCCAGTTGGTGCGCTCCACGATAAGCTGCCGCTCGACCCTGCGCGCGGGACTCTCGTCGATCTTCTCGCGGAGCGCAAGCGGATCCATATTCAACTTAACCGCAAGTTCATCGATGGTCTGCTCGAAAGCGAAGCATCCCTGGGGATGTCCTGGCGCGCGGAAGGCCGCGCCCGGACCCGCGTTGATAAAGACGTCGTACTCGTCGGTCAACACGTTCGGGCATTTGTACATATTTGTCGCCGGGCCCGCTGTGCCTGCGCCGGTTCCGACGCCTGCGGTGCCGTAACTGGTGAGTTGGATGGCGGTGAGAGTTCCGTCGTTCTTCGCACCGATCTTGAGCATCTGGTGCGAGTCGGGCCGGTTGCTGACGATGTGCTCCTGCCGCCGGTCGAGCATCAACTTGACGGGCGCATTCGCCTTGCGCGATAGATTGGCCGCGACTACGCCTTCGTTCCCTGCTCCAAACTTTGCGCCGAAGCCGCCTCCCATGTATTCGGTGATAACGCGGACTTTGCTCTTGGGCAGTTTGAAGACGTCGGCAAACTCATTGCGCACGCTCGACGTGCCCTGCGTGGAGGCGTAGACCGTGACCTCGTCGGGCTTCCAGTCGACGACGAAGCCGTGCGTTTCGAGCGCGGAGTGGGTCTGCACCTGGGTAAAGTACTCGCTTTCGACGATGACATCGGCCTCGGCAAAACCCTTGTCCGTGTCGCCCCGTTTGCGCCGCTCAGGCCCGTGTACGTTACCCTTCTGCGGAACGTCGGCTGGGCCGCCACCACCGCCTGCACTTCCGGCTTCGTCTGCGGGACCGGGAAAGACCGCCGGGGCATCGTCGGCACGCGCTTCTGCGCGATTTACGACAAACGGCTTCGCGTCGTAACGGACCTTGACCAGCTTTGCCGCATCATCTGCAATTTGCTGCGAAGTGGCGGCGACACCTGCGATCGGCTGGCCAGCGTAGCGGATAGTGGGATAGCGCGAAGGAGTTTCCAGCTTTGGATTGCGCAGCTCCGCAACACCATAGACGTGCTCGATGACGTAGACGGCTCGCACGCCGGGAAGCTTCTCGGCTGCGCTGGTGTCAATTGAGAGGATATGTCCGTGAGGGATGGTGGCGTCGACCATGCGCGCGTAAAGCATGCCCGGCAATTGCACATCCGCTGTGTACTTGCCCTTGCCCATGGCCTTCGCCGGGCCATCGTAACGCAGCGTCGGCTTGCCGATATAGGTGAGTTCGGAGTTCGGGGGCAGCGGCGGCGGTTCATCGAGTGGCACTTCTCGCTGCTTCTGCTGCAGACCGTTCTGCGGAATGCCAAAGACAAAATTATCGGTGCGGGTCGGCTGCTGCGGCTTTGGCTGCGTTGCGGCCGCCTGCTGCCCTTCGAGAATTGCTGTTTCGGGCGCCATGCTATGCCTCCCTTCCCGCGCCGAGAGTCACCAGACCCGCACGTTGCTGCGCTACATCGAGGGTTGCGGCAAAGACCTTGGGATAGGTTCCGCAGCGGCACAGATTTCCGCTGACGGCATGCTTCACATCGGCAAGGTTCGGGTTTGGATTGCGCTCCAGCAGAGCGACGCAGCTCATAACCATGCCTGGTGTACAGAAGCCGCATTGCATGGCGTCGTGTTTCACGAATGCCGCCTGCACCGGGTGCATGGTATCGCCGTGCGACAAGCCTTCGATGGTCGTAATCTCGCGGCCAACAGCATCGACGGAGAGCGTCATGCAGGCCAGAGCCGGCACCTTGTCGATCCACACCGTACAGGCTGAACACGATCCGCGGTCGCACACTACCTTGGTCCCGGTCAGACCAAGATTGTCGCGCAGGGTTTGAGCCAGCGTGTAGCGAGGCTCGACTGTGACGGTGTGTTCCTCGCCATTGATATGTAACTTGATGGGAAGCGCGCCCGGACCGACCGTTTGCACGCTTTGCAGCGTGTCCTTTGCCTCGCTTCCGAAGGCTTTTGCGGACTCAATTACGCTGGACGCAGCAGTGATGCCGGCACCCTTCAGAAATCCGCGGCGGGATACCTCAGTCTTCGGAGCGTCTGCCATAAGCAGCCTTTCCGATCAGCACGGAGTACGTGCGATCATGCGGCCTGAATTGACTTTCTTATTACTACTTTATATCTGACGATGCTCGCTGCGCCAACGCCTCCGGAAATGCATGAATTTGATCGCGCGGCGGGCGCGAAAACGGGAGGCGGATAACTTCAGACGCTACAGCAATTCCACCGGACCGGTATCCTTTTTCGTAATCCACGAGAAGATCAGGGGATGGGAAAATTCTGCTAGCCTAACGATATGAAATTTGGCGTGCTGGTCTTTCCCGGATCGAATTGCGACCACGACACCTACCATGTGATCGCGGATCTGGCCGGTCAACCGGCTACCTTCCTGTGGCACGACTCCGCCAGCCTTGAAAACTGCGATGCGATTCTGGTTCCGGGCGGATTTGCTTACGGCGATTATCTGCGGACGGGCGCGATTGCGCGGTTTTCTCCGGTGATGCAGTCGGTGAAGAAGTTTGCCGCCGATGGCGGCCTGGTGCTGGGCATCTGCAATGGATTTCAGATTTTGTGCGAAGCAGGATTGCTGCCGGGCGCGCTGATGCGGAACGCGGGACTCAAATACATCTGCAAACAGGTGCATCTGCGGACGGAGACGGCGGACACTCCCTTTACCCAGACGCTCGAACGGGGCGAGGTGGTGAAGATTCCAATTGGGCACATGGAGGGGAACTACTTCTGCGATGCAGCCACACTTTACGCGCTGCGGCGTGAGGACCGCGTGGCCTTCCGCTATGCGACGGCGGAGGGAGAAGTGACGCGGGAGGCAAATCCCAACGGGTCTCTTGATAATATTGCGGGGATTCTGAACGAGGGGCGCAACGTGCTGGGGATGATGCCCCACCCGGATCGCTCGAGCGAGCGTATGCTTGGGTCGGCGGATGGCTTCAAGATTTTTCAGTCAATGGTGGGGGCTTTAGCCATCAGGGATTAGCGTTACGACGACCCGGCAATTTCAATTATGATCGATATCCACCACCATCTGCTATTTGGCCTGGACGACGGAGCACGAGATGTTGAGACGTCTCTGGCCATGGCTGAGAACGCAGTGGACAACGGCATTACTCATATTGTGTGCACGCCGCACGCGAATACCCGCTGGGCTTTTGATCCAGAGATGAACCGGCAGAAACTTGAAGAACTGACGGGCCGCCTGAATGGCAAGGTCACGCTCGGGTTGGGATGCGACTTCCATCTTTCCTACGACAATATTGAAGACGCGCTGAAGAATCACGCCAAGTACACGATTAACGGCAAGCAGTATCTGCTGGTGGAATTCGACGACCTGATGATTCCGACCACCATAAACGACGCGTTTTACGAGCTGATGGTGGCGGGGCTGCAGCCGATTATCACGCATCCGGAGCGCAATCTGACGATTCAAAGACACCCGGAGCGGATGAAGGAGTGGCTGCGCCAGGGCTGCCTGGTGCAGGTCACGGCAGCGTCGCTGACGGGGCGGTTCGGGCGGACGGCACAATCGCTGGCGATGCAGTTTCTCGAGAAAGACTGGGTGAATTTTCTGGCGACGGATGCGCACAATCTGGAGTCGCGTCCTCCGAAACTGCGCCAGGCCTACGATGTTGTCGCCAAGCGCTTCGGCGTGGAGACAGCGAGGCGGCTGTGCCTTGACAACCCGAAGGCGGCGTTCTTCGGCGAAGAGATGCCGGAACAGCCAGCGCCGAAGGGAATCGAAGAAAAAAGCCGCGCCCCTCAGGGAAGACGGCAGAAGGGGCTGCTCGGAAGATTGTTTTCGAGCTAGGACTGCACGTCCAGCGACCGCCGCCTACGGCGGTGCTGCGCGCACGACGAATGCCGCCTTCGCCGGAAAACCTGAATTTTAGAGACCCAGTCCTCCATCGACACCGAGGAGCTGTCCGGTGATGAAGTGCGGGCCGGTGGCGAAGAAGAGAACGGCAGCGGCGACTTCCTGGGTGGTTCCGTTGCGACGCATTGGGGTTTTGCGGGCGAAGTGCTCGAATTCGGCGGAGGCCTCTCCGTTGACGATCATGCCGGGAGCGACGCAGTTGACGCTGATCTCGGGCGCGAAAGCCTTGGACATCACCTGGGTCAGCATGTGCAGGGCGGCCTTCGAGATGCAGTAGTGGCCGTGGGTGGGCCAGGGATGGATGCCTCCCAGCGATCCGATATTAATGATGCGCCCGTGCGCGGCTTTGAGGTACGGATGCGCCGCCTGAGCGACGAGGAAAGGCGCGCGTGTGTTGGTTTCGAACATGGCGTCCCACTGTTCAACGGAGATTTTTTCCAGGACCTCGGTCTCGAAGCGGCCCGCGTTGTTGACGAGGATGTCTATAGCTGGAAAATCGGGGCGTCCAAAATCGGCGGCAATCTGGTCAACGGCGGATTGAATGCTCTCAGGCTGACGCAGGTTGGCGTGAACGGCGGCGGCGCGGATGCCGAAATCTTCGAGTTCGCGGACGGTCTGGCGGGCTTCGTCCCCTGAGTCACGATACGTAATCGCGACGTGCGCACCCTCTTCTGCGAGCGCGAAGGCGATGCCTCGGCCGATGCGTTTTGCTGCCCCGGTAACAAGCGCGACCTTGTCTTGTAACTTCTTCATACCAAAATTGTATTTGCTAGCGGATGGGACCCGAGTTTTTGCGGAGTTCCGAGATCGGATAGAAGGTGCCGCGCCAGCGGATGCCGCCACGCAGAAGGGTGACGAGCACGGAGCGAAAAAGAGCGTAGATGAGCACGGCGGCTGCGATGGGAAAGGTGAGGAAGTAGGCGGTCGGAACTCCGTTGTGGCGGTGGAAGAGGCGGTAGAGAAAGAAAAGCACAAGGAGGAGCAGCGCAGCCGGAATGCGGAACCGGAGCGGACCTGCGAGCGCGACGAAGGGTCCGAGGCAGAACGGAATGAGCACAGCGCAGGCGATGAGCGCGGGCAGGGCACGGAAGCGGAAGACGGCGAAGAAATTCTTGGTGATGTTGCGGATGAAGTGAAGGGTTCCTTCGGCCCAGCGCAGACGTATGAGTCCACGGCCGAAAGCGACTCGCTGGCGATATCCGGCGCGTTTGATTTCGAAGCCGAACCGGAGGTCTTCGACAACCTGCATGCGCAGCGCCTCGAAGCCGCCGATGGCGCGGTAGACATCGGCGCGGATGAGGTTGAAGGCTCCGATGCCGATGGAGGCGCGGCTGCGCGGGTCGGAAACGCGCCAAGGCGGGGATCCGAGAGTGCCAAAGAGCTGGAAGATGGCGACCATCATAGTTTCGCCGAAGCTCTCGAGAACCATGCTGGGAAAAAGAACAATATGATCTGCACGCTCGGTCTGGGCAAGGTTGAGGACGCGGAGCAGTGAGTCGGACGAAAAAACGATGTCGGCGTCGGTGAAAAGCAGCCAGGGTGTCGTAGCCAGACGCGCGGCAAGGGCCATGGCGTGGGTCTTGCCCATCCATCCTGGCGGAAGGTGGGTGATATGGATGACAGTGAGTCGGGACTGGGATTCGGCGGCGACACGGTCCATAATCGCGCCGGTCATGTCTGTCGAGCGGTCGTCGATGGCGAGGATTTCTATCGGGACAGACTCGATGGCGAGAAGCGAGCGCAGCGTGGCCTCGATGTTGGCCTCCTCGTTGCAGGCAGGAACGATGACGGTGATGAGAGGCGTTGCCTGCGCGGTGAGCGGCAGCTGGTATTTCGGGTCGAGGAGATTGGGGATGCGCGGCAGGTTGCGCAGGGCAGAGAGGATGCGGGCGGTCCAGAGAAGCACAATGATCCAGTCGAGCGCGAGAAGGAGGAAGACCATGCCTGGGCTCAGCGATCAGCGTTCGGGGTCGGCGATTTGCGGTCGGAGATGACTGGCGCGAAGCGCGCTCCGGTGAAGAGGATGAGTCCGGAGGTGGCGAGGGTGATGAGGGTAATGCTGAGTCCGATGCGGAGGTTGGTAGCGTCGGAGACGCGTCCGATGAGGTGCGGCGAGAAGGCGTCGCCGAGGGCGTGGATCACGAGCAGATTAAGCGAGATTGCCGTGGCGCGGATAGGCGCCGCGACCGAGTTTACGATGGCAGCATTGAGCGGGCCGGTGCCGAGGAACAGAAAGAACTCGGCAAGGAAGGCCCCAGGGATGAAGACAGAAGGCGGCCCGAAAAAGACCAGAGCAGCGGCGGGTATGGCGAGCACCGATCCCCATGCCGAGATTAAGTAGAGGGCGCGATAGTTGGTGCGCAACCAGCGGTGCGCGAGCCATCCTCCGATGATGGTTCCGAGCAGGCCATCGACTACAGTGAGTGCGCCGGCGACGGTTCCGGCTTTGGCGACGGACATGGATCCGAAGCGGACCAGGAAGGTGGGCAACCAGGTGGAGATGCCGCCGACGGCAAAGGTCCACATGGCGAGGCCGAGGGTTGCGGTCCAGAACGCGGGGTTGCGGATAAGGCCGGACAGAGTGGTGCGGTTCAAGGTAGGCGCGAGCGAGTCGGCGCTGCCGCGTTGCGGTTCGCGGACAAAGAAGTAGAAGGCGAGAGCGATGAGAACTCCGGGAAGCGCTGCGATGAAGAAGGGCTTGCGCCAGCCGTAGTGCTGGCCCAGGATACCGCCGCTTAAGTATCCGAGGGCTCCGCCAACCGGGATAGTGATGTAGAAGATGCTCAGGACACGGTTGCGATCGGCTTCGGGGTAGAAGTCGGCGAGCAGCGCGGGCGCGAAGATGCTGAAGGTGGCCTCACCGATGCCGACAATGGCATGACGGATGAGCAGGGTCTCATAGCTGCGGACCCAGGCGGTGAAGAGGGTGGCGATGCTCCAGAGGAGCGCTCCGACAATGATGAGGGGCTTGCGCGGGAAATGGTCGCCGAGCCAGCCGGTGACTGGGGCGGCGATCATGTAGACAAAGAAGAAGACAGTGGTCAGCAGGCCGGTCTGCGCATCGTTGAGGGCGAAGTCCTTCTGCACCAGAGGCTGCACGCCGGGAAGAATGTATCGGTCGATGAAGTTGAACAGGTTGAGACTGGTGAGGAGGAAAAGCGCCATGCCGGCGGTGCGGGCAGCAGAGATTCGCGGCGTGGCTGGGGTCGAAGCTGCCATGAGGCTTGAGGATAGCTCAAAGGCAGGTATTAGGGATTAGGGAACAGGGATTAGCAATTAGAACCCACGTCTAAGAATCCGGACCCCTTCGGCTCGGCTCAGGGCAGGCTGTGGGGCACCTGGCACCGGATTACTTTTTCTCATCAATAATTGGCCGCGGCCAACGGGCGTCGACGATGGTGGAGATGCCGCCGCGCGGACGGAAATCTCCGTGGACATGGGCCCAGACGGGGTCGCAGGCTTTGACTACGTCTTCGAGAATCTGGTTGACGATGTTTTCCTGGAAGATGCCGAGGTTGCGATAGGAGAAGAGGTATTCCTTCCACGACTTGAGTTCGAGGCAGCGTTCGCGGGGCATGTAGCGAAGCTGGATGACGCCGAAGTCGGGGAGTCCGGTCTTGGGGCAGACGGAGGTGAATTCGGGGTCGTCGATGAGGATTTCATAGGCGGGAAACTGATTTTGCCAGGTTTCGATGGCGGGGAAATTGAAGTCGAGACCGGCCTTGGCGTGCTCGTCAGTATAGCGGGATATGGTGGATTGGGTAACGGATGCCATAGAGAGATTGTAGGACACCAGATGAGCGACAGGGACGCAGCCCTTTTCTCAGCCGATGACGTCCGGCTGACGCAATCTTCATGCAATCAGCATCTTTTTGACGCATAAAGGGATCGAAATGACTCCTATATACTTATCACCGGTCCGGGCTCTGAATGGCGATTGCAAAAAGAAGAAGACGAAATCCGGTGTGGGTGTGGCTGGCGGCGGCCATCGCGGTGGCGCTGGTCTTCTACGTGACGCGGCTGGCAACCCGCACGATAATTCCGGTCCGGACGGCGATTGCGCAGCGCGGCGAGCTGAGAAGCACGAGCGCCACCAATGGCAAGGTCGAGCCGCAGCCGCAGGCGAACTTCGAAGCACATGCGCCGTTTCCGGGTCTGATCAAAGTGCTCTATGTCCACGAAGGCCAGCGCGTAACCAAGGGCACGCTTTTGCTTTCCATGGATGACACGGACGCGCATACACGCCTGGCTGCGGCGCTGGCAGCCTTGCGGAACGCACAGGCAACCTACAGCGCCACACTCAAGGGCGGAACGCAGGAAGAGCGGCTTACATTGGGCGGGGATCTCCAGAAAACGCAGACGGATCGCGACCAGGCGCAGCACGATGTAGATGCGCTTAAGAAGCTGCAGTTGACCGGAGCGGCGTCAGCAAGCGAAGTGAAGGCGGCGGAGCAGCGGCTGGCAACGGCGAACGCATCGCTGCAACTGCTTCAGCAGAAAAAGACCGAGCGCTATGACGCCGGCGATCTGGCGCGTTCGAAGGCTGCATTCGATGAAGCGCAGGCCAGCTATGCCGCGGCGCAATCGCTGTGGAATCAGGCGACTGTCCGCGCGCCGTTTTCGGGGACGGTGTATTCGATTCCGGTGTCGAAGTCGGAGTATGTGCAGACGGGCACCCTGCTGTTGCAGATGGCCGATCTCTCGAAGATGCAGGTACTCGGATATTTCGACGAACCAGAAATCGGCAAGCTGCGCGTGGGTCAGCCGATTACGATCGAGTGGGATGCGCGACCCGGAAGAGTGTGGCAAGGCCACGTGGAGCGCGTGCCGTCGACGATTATCACCTACGGGACGCGCAATGTAGGCGAAGTGCTCATAGCCATCGATGACGCGGACGAAACCCTGCTGCCTAACACAAATGTGCGTGTGACGGTTACGACTGCGAACGAGGGGAACGCGTTGAATATTCCCCGAGAGGCGCTTCATACAGAGCGCGGCACTTCGTTTGTGTATCGCGTGGTGGATGGAACGATTCACCGGACGGATGTAACGGTAGGCAATCTGAATCTGACGCAGGTAGAGATTTTGAAGGGCCTTAACGTAGGCGACGTGGTCGCGCTGGGTAGTACCAACGGTCAGCCCATCGGCGACCGGGTGCCTGTGGTTGAGGCAAAATAAGGCGCGAAACAGGAAGTGAAGGAGTGACGGCAGGTTATTTCGCGAGACTGGCGATGGTTTGCGCGCTGGCGGTTGGAGCGGTTAGAGGATTCGCGTCGATGTCTCGTGAAGCTGTGGATGAGGTTATGACGGCGATGAACCACGGCCAGGCCGACGACGCATTGCGGCTTCTGGACACCGCCCTGCGGCAGGATCCGAAGGATGCAGAAGCGTTGAATCTGAGCTGCCGCGTCTTTTACGCTGAGGAGCGTTGGGACGATGCGATCGGGGCATGCGAAAAAGCCGTGCAACTTGCTCCAGGGAACAGCAGTTATCACATGTGGCTGGGACGCTCGTACGGAGAAAAAGCACAGCAGGTGACGTTTGTGGCGGCATACAAGCTGGCGAAGCTGATCCGGGCGGAGTTCGAGACGGCGGCGAGCCTGGACGGAAAGAACGGCGAGGCGCTTTCCGACCTAGGGGAGTACTACGCGGAGGCTCCAGCGATGTTGGGTGGCGGATACGGCAAGGCGGAAGGAATCGCTCGGCAGCTGGACGGATTTGATCCGATGCGGGCGCTGGATTTGCGCGCACGGATTGCGGAGGAGAAGAAAGACTACGTGGGCGCGGAAACGGCCTACAGGGCAAAGATTTCCACTTCTCATTCCGCGGCGCAATCCTGGATGGACCTGGGAAGCTTCTATCGCAGACGCGAGCGTTGGAACGAGATGCTGGCGGCGGTTGAGAGCGGAGCAGTTGCTGCGGAGCACGACCACGGGCCGCCGCTGGTGGATGGCGCTTCGACATTGATGAAGGCCGGACGGGAGCCGCAAACGGCGATCAGCTGGATGCGCGACTACCTGGCGTCGAACGCGCTGAGCCAGGACGCTCCGGCATTTGTGGTGCACGCGCGAATCGGGATTCTGCTGAAACAACAGGGCGATACGCCAGGGGCCCTGCGCGAGTTTGCAGCTGCCCGGGCGCTGGCAAAGGATTACGCGGGATTACCCGCGGCGTCCACGAATATGAGTCGTTAATCTGTTCGGGACGCGGGAGACGGAATCGAGAATAGAATCTGGATTTGCTCTTCGTAGTAAGAGGAATGAAGTTGCAGAAACGAATCTACTGGTGGTTCGGAACCTGTGTGTTGCTTGGCGGCTGTCAGGCATGGGCGCAGGTGTCTCTTCCGACCGTGGTGGACCTGGCTGTGCGGAACAGTGCATCGGTGAGGGTGGCCGTCGCCGACGTGCAACGCGCCCAGGCGGCGCTCACCGAATCGAGGGACGCGTACCTGCCGAGCTTCATGTTCGGCTCGTCCGTCGGCTATACATACGGGTTTCCGGTGGGACAGCCTTCGGTTTACAACGTCAACTCGCAGTCCTTGCTGTATTCCTTTTCGCAGCCGGATTACATACGCGCGGCGCGTGCTGCGTTGAACTCGGCGCAGTTGAACCTCAAAGACAACGAAGAACAAATTGCCCTGGACACGGCGCTGGCCTACATCCAACTGGACAGCGACAACCGACAGCTTGCGGCGCTAGCACAGGAAAGGGAATATGCGGAAAAGCTGGCGGCGATCGAGCGGGATCGCCTGCTGGCCGGCATCGACGGGCGGATGGAAGTAACGAAGGCGGAGTTGACTGCGGCGCAGGTGGATGAAAAGAGGCTGCACCTGGAGGATGACGCGAGCCAGTTGCAGCAGAAGCTCGCGCATCTTACTGGACTGCCGGCTTCGAGTTTTGTGACCGATTCGAAGAGCATCCCGGCTTCGCCCGAGTTTTCCGAAGATGATTCCATCGAAGACACGCTCATGGCGACCAATACTGGGGTCCAGGCGGCGTATGCAAATGCGAAGTCGAAGCGACTGATTTCCTTTGGCGACGAGAAATACAACTATCGGCCGCAATTCGGCTTCGGCGCAGAGTACAACCGCTATGCCGAATTCAATAATTACCAGAACTATTATCTGCGTTTCCAGCACAACAACTTTGATATAGGCGTGCAGATCACCTTTCCGATTTACGACGCCAGCAGACGCGCCAAGGCGCGCGAATCGGCAGCGGACGCGCAGCGGGCCGGGGCCGAAGCCGACCAAACAAAATTCCAGACCAGCGAACAGGTGTATTCGCTGCGCCACAGCATCAGAGAGCTGGCGATTCAACGGCGGATCGCCGAACTGAGGAGCCAGCTGGCGCAGGAACAGCTGGAAACGATTCAGGCGCAGTTACAGAATGGCAGCGGTTCTCCGAATGCTCCGCCGGTCAGTCCGAAGGACGAGCAGCAGGCGCTGATCCAGGAACGCGAGCGGTACGTTGACGCGCTCGACGCAACTTTCTCGATGATTCGGGTGGAATTGACCTTGATGCGGTCTCTGGGACAGATCGAGGATTGGGTACGCGGGGCGGCTAAATGATTGTGAATGTGTCCAGTTAGGCACAGTAAAGCGGCTTCCCTTCTCCGCTAAAGTGGTAAACTGAAAGACATATATATGCCTCTGAAAACGCTGTTTCTGAACCCTCCCTCGTTCGAGAATTTTGATGGCGGCGCGAGTTCGCGCTGGCCCGCGACCCGCGAAATCGAGTCGTATTGGTACCCGGTCTGGCTGGCTTATCCGGCGGGTATGCTGGAAGGCTCCAAACTGCTCGATGCACCTCCCCACCACGTTTCGGCGGAGGAGACCATCGAGATTGCCAAGGGTTACCAGTTCCTGGTGCTGTTTACCAGCACTCCGGGCTGGACCGGCGATCAGAAGCTGGCCGAGGCGATCAAGCGGGCGAACCCTTCGATCCGCATTGCTTTCGTCGGGCCGCCGGTGACGACCTCTCCCGACCGCGCGCTGAACGAGTGCCCGGTGATCGACTTTGTCTGCCGCCGCGAGTTCGACTTCTCAGTCGTGGAGTACGCGAATGGCAAGCCCCTCGACGAGATTCTTGGCATCAGCTATCGCAAGAATGGCTCGATCGCGCATAATCCAGACCGGCCGCAGGTGGAAGATCTCGATGCGATGCCGTGGGTGACGGACATCTACGCCCGCGACATGGATGTGACCAAATACAACGTGCCGTTCCTGCTGCATCCTTATGTGTCGCTTTACTCGACGCGCGGGTGCCCGGCGCAGTGCACTTTCTGCCTGTGGCCGCAGACGTTGAGTGGGCATGCATGGCGCAAGCGGTCAACGGATGATGTTGCGGCGGAGATGGCGCACGCGAAGAAGCTCTTCCCGCATGTGAAGGAATTTTTCTTCGACGACGATACGTTCAACATTCAGAAGGCGCGCACGGTTGAACTTTGCGCCAAGCTGAAACCGCTGGGCCTGACGTGGTCCTGCACATCGCGCGTGACTACGGACCGCGAGACGCTGAAGGCGATGCGCGAAGCAGGCTGCCGTTTGCTGATCGTCGGTTTCGAGTCGGGCGATCCGCAGATTCTGAAGAACATTAAGAAGGGCGCAACCGTCGAGCGGGCGCGGGACTTTACGCGCGACTGCCACGACCTCGGCCTGACGATTCATGGGGACTTCATCCTGGGACTGCCGGGCGAGACGAAGGAATCGATTCGCAACACAATCAACTTCGCCAAGAGCCTGGACGTCGAGACGATCCAGGTTTCGATTGCGCACGCTTATCCGGGCACAGAGTTCTACGATTACGCGAAGGAGAACGGCTTCATCGTCAACAACGGGCAGATGGTCGATGAGGAAGGCCATCAATTGGCGCACATCGAGTATCCCGGACTGCCGAAGGAATATGTGCTGGAGATGGTGCATCGGTTCTATGACGAGTACTACTTCCGGCCGAAGGCGGCGTGGCGCGTGGTGAGCAAGGCGATCGTGAACCGCGACCTGAAGCGGCTGTATGCGGAGTCGAAGTCGTTCCTCAAGCTGCGCGCGCAACGGAACAAGGTTGTGAAGAACGCGAAATCGCAGGCTACGACGGAGTCTACGACACCGGCTAACGTTGGAGCGTAGCCGCCGTCTCAACGAAAGATAACGGCCAGCCGCAGATGCTGGCCGTTTTTGCTTACACAATCCCGGGTATCGGCCGAATCGAATGACGAAATCTACGATGACATTCCGGCGGTATCTTGTGCTGGGCGTAGTGGCGGTTACGGCTCCGCTGGGCGACACGCTGCTGAGCGTGGGCATGAAGCGCATAGGGCCGGTTTCGCTAGACCATCTTGCAACGCTGATTTACGCCGTGAGCACGCCGCAGATTTTGCTCGGGATTGCGCTGCTCATCTGCTTCTTCGCATCCTATCTGGCTTCCCTTTCCTGGGCCGATTTGACGTTTGTGCTGCCCGCGACATCGATCGGCAATGTATTTGTCGCTCTTCTGGCGCGGTTTTGGCTGCATGAGCAGATTTCTCCCGGACGATGGCTGGGAATACTGCTGATTACCGCCGGTGTGGGATTCGTGACGCAGGGCCCGTCGTATACGGAGATGCCGAAAAAATGTCCCGTGCCCGGAGCGGAGGCCAGTCAGTCGTGAGTATTCTGACTCCCGGAAACGGCTTCGCAAACGCGGCAATGATCGCGGCAATTGTGATTTTTGCGACGGTCGGCGATGTATTGATCGCGGCGGCCATGCGCGGCATAGGCGACCTGGATGAGATCAAGGCGAAAAGCGGCTTGAGTGGCGCGATTCTGGCAGTGTTGAGTAACGGGCGCTTTCTTTCGGGCGTGTTCTTTATGGGGCTGAGTTTTTTTTCCCTCCTGTTTGCACTTAGTCACGCGGATTTGAGCCTGGTGGCTCCGGCGTCGGCTTCGCTGACGTTCGTGACGAATGCGGTTGCGGCAAAAATCTTTCTCAAGGAAAATGTTGACCGCCGGCGCTGGATCGCCGCGCTGTTCGTGTGCGCAGGAGTGGCGCTGCTGGCTCGGTAGGGTGTCAACGCCAGGGATGGTGAGCGCCATCGGAGAGAGCGCGATCGAGGTACGTGGCTGCGCTGATCAGTGCGAGGTGCGTGAATGCTTGCGGGAAATTACCGAGGTGTTCTCCGCTTGAGCCGAGTTGCTCGGAATAGAGTCCAAGGTGGTTAGCGTAGCCAAGCATTTTATCGAATAGCAGGCGTGCCTTTTCGAGCTGATGGGACCGGGCAAGACACTCAATAAACCAGAATGAGCAGGCGGTGAAGCTGCCTTCGCTTCCGCTCAGGCCATCTACTGGGTCGCTGATGTTGTTGTAACGGTAGACCAGGCTGTCCTCCGTAAGGTTTTTCTCGATGGCACCGAGAGTCGACAACCAGCGGCGGTCAACCGGACTGATAAAGCGCATGAGCGGCATGAGCAGGACGGATGCATCAAGCGTCTTGGAACCTTTGTACTGAACGAAAGATTTCAGGTCTTCACTCCAAAAGTTGGTGAAGATGTCTTCATAGATCGTGTCGCGAATTTCACGCCACTTTTCAACCGGCGCGGCGAGAGAACGCTTGTCGGCAAGGCGGATGGCGCGGTCGAAGGCGACCCAGCACATGAGACGAGAGTGAAGGAATTCACGGCGGCCCCCGCGGACTTCCCAGATGCCTTCGTCGGGGCGATTCCAGTTTTTTGCAAGCCAGTCGAGGATGCGCTGGAGGTTGTGCCAGCCGTCATAGGAGACACCGTCGCCATACTTGGCGGCGAGGTACACAGCATCCATGAGTTCGCCATAGATATCAAGCTGGAGCTGTTGGTATGCGCCATTACCGATGCGGACCGGCCGCGAATTCTTGTAGCCGGAGAGCGAGTCGAGAATGATTTCGTCGAGTTCCTGACGCCCATCAGGGTGATACATGACTTGCAACGGTCCGTGCTCGGCGTCTTCGTGCAGGCGGTCGCGAAGCCAGCCTGTGAAGGCCCGGGCTTCCTCCACGAAGCCCAGGCGCATAAAAGCGTACAGACTGAAGGATGAATCGCGGAGCCAGGTGTAGCGGTAATCCCAATTGCGCTCGCCGCCAACCTGTTCGGGCAGGCCGAAGGTGGGCGCGGCGACGAGCGAGCCGTGCTCGGCGCTGCAGAGCAACTTGAGCATGAGTGCGGAACGGTTGACCATTTCACGCCAACGGCCGGTGTAATTGGAGCGGCTGATCCAGGACCGCCAGAAGCGCGAAGTTTCCTTAAAATGCTCATCGACATTGGCGGGGTCGAGGACGGCGGCTCCAGTTTTTTCCTCTTCATCGACCTGGCCGAAGGCCAGCGTAGCGCATTCTCCCGCGCCGAGCGTAAAGGTGGCGGTTGCATCACTCCCTTCGATCTGCAGGGGGAAGGTTGCGTGCAGGGCCATGCTGGGGCAGTCCTGCGACTCGGGCGCGAAGCAGATGGATCCCTGTTCGTTGTGCACAGCGTGCCCGGATCGCGCATAGTCGAAGCGCGGGGCGCAGCGCATCTGGAAAGTGATCCGGCCCTTGATGACGCGCAGCATGCGGAGGATGTGGTGTCCGTAGGGCTTTTTGTCCTTGCTCTCGACGATGGGCATAAAGTCGGTGATCTCGGCGACGCCTGCCTCCGACAGGAAACGCGTGAGCAGGATGTTGGTGTCCGGCAGGTAGAGCTGCCTGGTATGCAGGTCTTCGATCTCAGGCGAGATGCGGAGGAATCCGCCCCGCTGCGGGTCGAGGATTGCGGCGAATACGGTGGGCGAATCGAAATTGGGGAAACAGAAGAAATCGATGCTTCCATCGACGCTGATCAGCGCGATCGAGCGCATATTTCCGATGACGCCGTAATTCTCAATTGGTTGGAAGCCGGTGGAGTCTCTCGAGTCAGGCATGTTCACTAAGCTTAGATGTGCCGCATGATAAATGGGATACGAGTTGAGAAGAATTGAGCGAGCGAAACTTAGGAAAACAGGCGCATCAGGCCGGCGGGCGGCAGGTCTGGGACAAGGAATTTCTTTTCTTCTCCGGAATCGCGTGCGACGGCTTCGGCGGCAAGGTAGCCGCTGCGGACGCCGCTTTCCATGGTGGATGGCCAGCCGGTAGCTGTCCAATCGCCGGCGAGATAGATGCCGGTCCACGGGCTCTCCACGCCGGGACGAACGCGGTCGAGGAGCGGGCGTACGGAATATGTAGCGCGGACTTCCTTCACCACTGCAGCCTTCAAGAGCTTTGCAAACTGTACCACCGGGAAAAACTGCGCGAGTTCGCGCATGGCGAGATCGATGATCTCCTGCCGTTGCATTGGAACAAGGGATTTCGAAGCGCTGACGACGAGTTCGATGTAGTTTTCCTGCTGGTCGCGATGGGCGGGCTGCAGCTTCGACTTGTTGAAGAGCCACTGGATGGTCGAGTCCAGCAGGACCGCGTGTTCGAGGTCTGTGATTTCGCGGTCAAACCACAAATGGATGCCCGTGATGGGCGAGTGCTCGAACTGGGCCAGGTCCGACGCAAGTCGTTCGCTCTCAGCATTGCGCGGTAACGCAGGCAGCAGCCCGGCCAGCGCTTCGAAGGAGAGCGCGAGGATTACAGCGTCCGATGTGAAGGTGCGGTCGCCGCTGCGGATGATCCAGCCGATCTCAGGTTCGGCTATATCTACCGGCTCAACGGCTTCAACGCTGGTGCGCAGGTGGACCTCACTGCCGCGCGCGTGGAGATAGTCGATGGCGCGGCCATACAAGTCGCTGAGCGGGACACTGGGAATCCCCATGCGCCCGGCTTCGGCGGATAAGAGGAACGACTCACGAAAGACCTTGCCCGCATACTTGACGGAAATGCAGTCGAGGTCTTCGTTCAGGGCGCTGACGAGAACAGGATGCCAGAAGTGGTCGATGGCCCGCTTCGTCTGGCCGTGGCGAGCGAGCCAGTGGGCAAAGTCTTCGTCAGTGTCTTCGGGAATCCCCCTCAGGAACGCGGCCATGCCGCGGGGGATTGCGAGTTTGTCTGAAATCGAAAATGCGGGCGCGCCGAGAAAGGCCAGCGAGGTGTGCAGCGGCGCGGGCAGGAATGACGGCTGAAGCAGGGTGCGGCGTCCACCGGGTTCGATGAAGGTGAAGTGGTCGTACCAGCGAATGGAATCCAGCGCATCGAGGCGGCGGTAGAGGTCGATGAGATTCGTGCAGCGACCGATCAGCACGTGCTGGCAGTTGTCGATGACCTCGCCGGTGCCGGGATGCTCATAGGACGAAGCGCGGCCGCCAACGTAAGGGCGGCGTTCAAGCAGGCACACCTTGTGGCCGGCTTCTGCAAGCGCGCAGGCAGCAGCGAGGCCGGCGAGTCCGCCGCCGATGACGGTGATGCTTTGGGCCGGCACGGCGTTCAGTTCCTTGCCCCGGTGTTTGCGGGAAGCGGGCGGCTGAAAGGAACCTGCAGCAGGCCGCGAGCGAGGATCCACAGCTTTTGCCAGGTCGGGACAGAGATTCTCCGAGAGAAGACTTCGTAGTTTTGCTGCTGGATGTGTTTGAGCAGTGAGTGATAGATGGCGATTAGAACCCAGAGCGCGGGGCGCGAGTCGGGCGAAATGAGCGGCAGTAGCGCCTGGCCGGATTTGTAATAGCGTTCGGCACGTTCTGCTTCGGCTTGCAGCAACAGACGCTCACCCGGCGCGGGAGAGCGGGGTTTATCAGCAGCGGCGGCAAGGGTCGGGATAGGGACTGAATAGCGTTCGAGATCTTCGAGCGGCAGATAGATACGGCCGCGTTCGAGGTCCTCGCGGACGTCGCGCAGTATGTTGGTGAGTTGGAAGGCGACGCCGGTTTCTTCTGCGAGCTTTTCGGCGCGTGGGTCGGTGTAGCCGAAGATGCGGATGCAGACGAGTCCGACGACAGAGGCGACGAGATAGCAGTAGCGATAGAGATCGTCGAAGGTGGCGTACGTGTCGTACTGCATGTCACCGGAACGCGGGGCTCGATGGAGATCCATGGCTGTGCCCTCGACGAGATGATCGAGAAGTTCGGAGGATATCTGAAAGCACTGTTGAGCGTCGGCCAGGGCAATGAAGACGGGGTCAGTGGTTGACCCGCCCGAGGACGCGCAATGCCAGGCGTCGAGCCAGGCGTTGAGATTCACCTTGCGCTGGTCGATGGAGAGGGATTCGTCGTCGGAGAGATCGTCGGCGTGGCGCATGAAAGCATAGACGGCGCAGATGGCGTCGCGCTTGTGCCGGGGCAGCGCGACGAAGGCATAGTAGAAGTTCTTGGCTTCTTTCCGGGCGATTTCGCGGCAGATTCGATAGGACTCGTCAACAGATGGGGATGGAGACGGGGTCACGCCGCTCTCTCCACCCCGCTTTGCGCGAGGTTTCGACCGAGGAATTTGCCGGTCAGAGCACGCAGGAGCAGCGCTGCTTTGCGCGATTTGGAGATGGCGGGACGGCTGCGGAGGACGTTGTAGTCCTGCTGTTCGATGGCGCGCAGGATTTCGAGGCCGCCGCGCGAGAAGAGATCGAGATCGATGGCGAGTTCGCGATCGACCATGCCGACCAGCGGCAGACCCTGCTCGAACATGTGGCGCGCGTAGTCGACTTCGTAACGCATGAGGTCGCGGAAGGACGGCGTGAATTTGCCGCCTGCGATAGCGGCTTCATCGACACCGAAGCGGCGCATGTCTTCGGCGGGGAAATAAATGCGGTCGCGGTCGTGGTAGTCGGTCCGGACATCCTGCCAGAAATTCGCGAGCTGGAGCGCGGAGCAGGTTTGATCGGAGAGCGCGAATCGCTCCGGATCGCGGTAGCCACAGACGTACAGCACGAGATGGCCGACAGGGTTGGCAGAGTAGTGGCAATAGCCAAGCACTTCGGCCATGGTTTCGAAGCGGCTGACGGTCTGGTCCTGGCAAAAGGCTACAAGCAGGTCGGCGAAGGGCATCTTGGGAATATCGCAGGCGCGAATAGTTTCGGTCAGGGCGACGAAGACGGGATGACGGGCTTCTCCGCGATAGCAGGCGTCGAGTTCCTGTCCCCACAGATCGAGGAGGGCGAGCGATTGCTCGCGGTTGCCGGTTTCGTCTCCCAGATCGTCGGAGACACGGCAGTAAGCGTAGATGGAGTGAAAATGGGAGCGCAGGCGCTTCGGCAGAAACCATGACGCGACGTGGAAGTTTTCATAGTGCGTCTCGGCGAGGCGCTGGCACCAGGCGCGAGCTTCATCGAGTGTGGGCGGATGCTCGGGAATACGGTATTCGGGTGGTAGGGCGGCCCATCCGCGCTCGATCAATTGTGCGTTGTCTACACTCATTGACTTCAGGGGATGATCGCAGTCTTGATGTCGCTGGAGCGATTCATGAGACGGCGGAGTACGCTGTCGAGTTCCGATAACCGCGCGTGGCCGGTGATGTATTCGCGGCACTTGAACTGCCCGCTCCGGATGAGGTCAAAGGCGCGGCGCGCAGTTGCTGGCGTGTGGTGAAAGCTTGCCTTGAGGGTGATCTCGTTGTAATGGAGACGATTGGTGTCGAGGTCCACGCGGGTTCCGGCGGCGCATCCGCCGAAAAAGTTGACCGTGCCGCCTTTGCGTACCATGTCGACGGCCCATTGCCAGGTGGTGGGAGTGGCTACGGCTTCAATCGCGATGTCCACGCCGCGATGTCCCGGCGTCAGAGCGCGCACGGCGGCGATGGGATCGGCGGCGGCAGTGGTCTGGATAACGTGTTCTGCGCCGAAGGTGCGCGCCGCGGCGATTTGCTTGCTACGCTTGACGACCGCAATGACGTGAAGTCCGGAGAGTTGGGCGGCGTGCATGAACATGAGGCCGATGGGTCCGCCTCCAATGACCACGAGTGAATCGCCGGGCTGGGCGTTCGATTCTTCGAGGCCGCGCACGACACAGGCCAGAGGCTCGGTGAGCGCGGCGTGTTCGAAGGGAATGTGGCTGGGCACGAGGAGGGTGTTTTTCTCGACGATGCGCTCGGGGATACAGATGAATTCTGCATAGGCGCCGTTGTTGAAGAGCAGGTCGTCGCAGAGGTTCTGCTGCTTGCGGCGGCAGAAGTAGCACTCGTCGCAAGGCGCGGAGTTGAGGGCAACGACGCGATCGCCGACGCCGAATCGAGTGACACCGGGCCCGATTTCGTGAACCGTGCCTGCCAGCTCGTGGCCGAATGCAATGGGCACGGTAAGCATTTTCGCATGATAGCCGCGACGGTAGATTTTGAGGTCGGTCCCGCAGGTGAGAGCGGCCTGAATACGGACGATGATTTCTCCAGGACCTGCGATGGGCAGGGGTAGGCGCTCGATGCGCACATCTTCGCGACCGTAAAGCACAGCGGCTGTCATTTCCTGGGCCATTGCTTCTATCTTCTCAGACTTGCGACTATTAGCTATCGCTTCGTTCAGCCCGGGGCTCGATGAAGATCTTCATAGAACTTGCGCAGGGGTTAGAGGCGACCTCGATGGCCTCGATCGCTTCCTCGAGAGGATAACGATGCGAGATCAGGCGGGTGAGGTCGAAACCATTGGAATATCCGTCGAACACGAGATTGGCGCCCTCGTCCTGGATGCTGGCCGAGGAACTATAGGAGCCGACGAGGGACTTCTCGTCCATGCAGATGATGGCGGGATCGATGCTGACGCTGCCGTGCTGAGTCTGCGCAAAAAACAGGATGCGGCCGCCGGGACGGGCTGCGTCTATGGCCGTCTGGATCAGGGCGTTTCCACCAACAGCGAGGATGACGACGTCGGCTCCGCGGCCCTCGCTGGCAGACTGGGTTGCAGCAACTACGTTCTCCTTACCGGCGTGGATCGGGTGTGCGAGGCCGTAAGTGGCGGCGATGGCGTGGCGCTCGGGGTAAAGGTCGGAGGTGAGCACCTTGGCTCCCGATCGCGCGGAAAGCGTGGCAAGCAGAATGCCGATGGGACCCTGGCCAATGACCAGTACCGTTTCATCGGCAGCGATCGAAAGATTCTTGACAGCCTTCAGGCAGGTATTGACGGGCTCGACGAAGGCAGCCTGCTCGAAGGGAACGCCGTCGGGAATTTTGACGAGACCGCGACGAACAATCCAGTCCCTCACATGAACGTACTCGGCGAAGCCTCCACCCGCGGGCTCGAAGCCGGCGGTGCAGCCGACGCGTTTATACGAGGGACATTGGGCGAAGGTTTTTTTTCGGCAGTAGTAGCAGTCCCCGCAGGGAACGTGATGGAAGACCATCACGCGGTCGCCGACCGAGAAGTCCTCAACGCCTTCGCCAACGGCGGCCAGGGTCCCGGCGGTCTCATGGCCGAAGATGCGTGGGGCAGAGTGCGAGCCGCTGTGAATCTTTTTGAGATCCGTGCCACAGATGCCGCAGGCGGCGACGTGGATGAGAACTTCGCCGGCTCCGATGGATGGGACAGGGACGGTTTCGACGCGGACGTCTTTGACGCCCCGGTAAACCGCAGCGCGCATGGTTGCGGGAATCCGGGCCTGAGCGACTTTAGTGTTGGCGGTGTAAGTAGTAGCCATCTTCTTCTATAGATTACGGGATTGTAGCTGGGATTTCGAGAGCAACCGGGCAAGATTCGATGCCGCGATGCCGCTGTTTTTGCCGAGTCGCGCAAGTGCGCGCCAGTATACCGGATGAACAGCGGCATAAGTCAAAAAGGCGGGCATGCGCAGCTGACCGGTTTGGATGAAGCGGCTGAAGTCGGGGAGATGGTCGGTATAGCCATCGGAGATTCCTTTGAAGCAGCAGAAGGCAATGTTGCTCGCAACCGCGAGGCGGGCGACAGCGGCGGCTTCCATGTCGACGAGGACTGCCTGATGCTTTTCCGCAAGGGACCGCTTTTCGTGAACGTGCGCTACGTGATCGAGGGTGATGAGGCGGATGCCCCCGTCGGATCGTGTGGCAAAACGCTCGCCAGTAAGGTCGTCGATGACCTCGGATATGGCGTATGCCCCAGGCGGCTTGAGGGCGCAAGTGAGGGCTCCGGCCCATCCGTAGGAGATGAGTACGTCGGGCTTTCCCTGCGCAAAGGCGCGCCCCACGGCGCGTGTGGCACCGGCTGCTCCCATGCCTCCGGCGATGGCGATGGCTTCGTGCCCGGCAATATGGCCAGTCCAGAGATTGGGTTCAATCCGCTGCCAGTCGCGCACGAGAGGTTTGAGTTCGCCGGGCAGGGCGGCGATGATGGCGATCCGGCTCCCGGGGCGTAAGTTCATGGGGCATATCCGTTGGCACGGAACCATTCGATCGCAGCGCGCAGAGCGGGATAGACGGGGACGATGCGGAAACCGAGCTCACGCTGGGCCTTGGAGGAAGAGGCAAACATTTTCTTTTTACCCATGCGGACGGCTTCGACTGTGGCGCGAGGCTCAAGGCTGCGGATGCGTCCAGTGACAATTTCGTCGAGGAAGGCGAAGATCATCGCCACGGCGTGCGGAATTCGCGTGGTCGGCGAGGGGAGACCTGTAATGGCGGACATCTTGTCGAGGATCTGTTTGAGGGTGAGATTTTCACCGCCGAGGATGTAGCGCTCGCCGGAGCGGCCCTTTTCGAGGGCGTCGGCATGGGTGCGGGCGACTTCGGCGACGTCGACCAGGTTGAGGCCGGTATCGACGTAGGCCGGAAACTTCCTGTTCAGAAAGTCGACGATGATGCGACCGGTAGGTGTGGGTTTGACGTCCAGAGGTCCGATGGGCGTGGTCGGATTGAGGATGATGACCTGCTGGCCCGCGTGGGCAGCTTCAATCGCGACTTGTTCTGCTAGAAACTTCGAGCGCTTGTAGTGGCCAACCATGTCGGCTAGCGAGACGGGTGTGATTTCGTCGACGATGGTGCCATCGGTTTTGAAGCCCATGGTAGCGACGCTGGACGTGTGGACGGTGCGAGGAATCGTCTCTTCGCGGGCAATCTGTAGCAACGCGCGCGTTCCGTCGACGTTGGCTGCGTACATAGCCTTGGGATCGCGGACCCACAAACGGTAGTCGGCGGCTACATGCATCAGGGCGTCGCATCCACGAAGGGACGTGCGGAGGGATTCGGGCTGCTGCAGATCACCGACGACGGTTTCCGCCGGCAGGCCTTCGAGGTTGCGGAGATTGCTGGTGGGGCGGACAAGGAGCCGCAGTTGCGCGCCCCGTTGTGCGAGCTCGCGAGCTACGTGCGTACCTACGAATCCGGTAGCTCCTGTGAGAAAGACTTTCATGAGTTCGGCATACCCAAACGGCTATTTTACGGGAACGTGCTGTGATGAACGCGCGGACTCCCCGGCAAGGAATGACATTCCGGTGACATCTGGTGCCGTCGGGCAGAAGTAACCTGAACGGATACGGTATGGCCTCGACTCTAGTTCAGCTTTCGTCAACTCCCGCCGCGTCCCTTGCGCGGCACGTGGTCGCGCATCTGCCTGTCGTAGTGCTGTTCCCCCATAACCGCTGCAATTGCCGGTGCGTGATGTGCGACATATGGAGGATCAGGCAGGTCCGCCAGATCGAGACTGCGGACCTGCTGCCTCACCTTGAGTCGTTTCGTTCCCTGGGGACGCGGTGGATTACGCTGTCGGGCGGCGAGGCGCTGCTCCACGACGATCTGCGGGGTCTGCTGGAATTGCTGCGCGGCGAAGGCATGCGCATCACGCTGCTGTCGACGGGGCTTCTTCTTGCAGATAACGCGGCTCTGGTTACGGAGCTTGTGGATGATGTGATTGTGTCGCTCGATGGGCCGCGGGAAACGCACAACGCGATCCGGCGCATTCGCGATGCCTACGAACAGATGGCGACAGGCATAGCGGCACTGCGGGCAGTGCGGAAAGACATACCGGTATCGGCGCGGAGCACGGTCCAGAAGAATAACTTCCGCGAACTGCCCCGGACTGTCGATGCGGCGCGGGAGCTGGGGCTGAATTCGATTTCGTTTCTGGCAGTGGACGCGACCTCTACGGCTTTCAATCGCGAAGATGGCTGGAATGACAGCCAGCAGGCGCGGGTGATGCTAATGAGTGAGGAAGTGAATGAACTTGAAACTTGCCTTGACCGGATGAGCATCGACTACGCGGAGGAGTTCCGCAGCGGGTTTATTCAGGAATCTCCGGAGAAGATGCGGCGGATTGTGAAACATTTTCGCAGCGCGCTCGGCGAGGCGCAGGCTGTGGCTCCGAGGTGCAATGCGCCGTGGGTTTCCGCCGTCGTGGAGAGCGATGGCACGGTGCGTCCCTGTTTCTTTCACCAGAAGATTGGAAATATTTACGAACGGCCTCTTGCGAACATCGTGAATGGCGAGGCCGCGCTGCGTTTTCGCGCGGGGCTCGACATAGAGGGCAACGCGGTATGCCGAAGATGCGTTTGCTCGCTCTACTACGCGTAGATTTCTCCGAATTATTTTCTTTTACAGGCAACCCTATTGCATCCAGCCCTTCCGCACAGGGCCATTGGGTGAACAACTCACACTGGGCAGCGCTCCTCTAAATATTCAGAAAGTGAGGAGACACGAAATGCGCTCTTTAAAGCTGCTCGCACTACCCGCAGTGGCTGCTGCAATGTTGGCCACAACGCCCGCTTCGCCGGCACAGGTTTCTGTCAACATCGGAGTGGCGCCGGTCTGCCCCTACGGCTACTACTCAGCCCCGCCTTACCAATGCGCCCCCTACGGGTACTATGGTCCGGAGTGGTTCAGCAGCGGCGTCTTCGTCGGAGCCGGGCCATGGTTTCACGGCCCGCATGATTTTTATGGTCACGTGGATAACCACTACGATCCAAACCATGGCTATCACGGTCCCTACCCGCAGCGTGGCGAGCACCCGAATTCGGAGAACTTTGCCCACCACGCCGAGAACTTCCATGGCAATGAAATGCGCGATGGGCGCGGACACGAGGGACACCCGAAATAAAGCGCGGAAGGTTCTACACGCTGTTGAGGTCTGCGGCTCGATACCCACGGCGGGCCGCAAGACTCCCTACCGACTGCTCCGGATTGACTGACGACTGGCTAGAATCGCGCCCGGGGGGAAATCATGGGCAAACCGGTGGTCCGCTTCGAGATTGGCTGCAGAGACAAGACCAAGACGGCGGAGTTTTACGGCTCGTTGTTCGACTGGACGACGCAGGAGATGGGACCGGCGTCGATAATTGCCACAGGGGCAGAATCAGGTATTCAGGGCCACATCTCATCACTGGGGCACGAGCCGCACAATGACACGATCTTCTAAGTGCAGGTGGACGACGTAGCGGCGTATCTGAAGAAGGCCGAGTCGCTGGGCGGAGAGATGCTAGTGCCGGCGGTGCCGATTCCGACGGGGGGGTTGCCTGGCTTGCGGATCCGGAAGGAAATACGGTAGGGCTGTTCGAAACAAAGGCCTGAGGATCAGATCACGCGGCCGCTGAGCGACCGCGCCTGATGATTTTGCTTAGTCGTAGTATTCCAGCCCAAGGTGAGTGATGAGCTCTTCGCCTTGGATGTGGCGCAGAGTGTTCTTTAGCTTCATCGACTGGATGAACAGATCGTGCTCCGGATAGAGACCGGGCGCAGTCTGGGGTGACTTGAAGTAGAAGCTGAGCCACTCCTGGATACCGAGGTGCTTGAGCTCGGGGGTGCGCTGTGCGAGGTCGAGGAACAGAACCAGATCGAGCGCGAGCGGGGCCGCCAGGATGGAGTCGCGGCAGAGGAAATCGACCTTGATCTGCATCGGATAGCCGAGCCAACCAAAGATGTCGATATTGTCCCAACCCTCTTTGTTATCACCGCGTGGCGGGTAATAGTTAATGCGAACCTTGTGGTAAATATTCTTGTAGAGATCGGGGTAAAGTTCGGGCTGGAGAATGAAGTCGAGGACGCCGAGTTTTGATTCTTCCTTGGTCTTGAAGGACTCGGGGTCGTCGAGAACTTCGCCGTCGCGGTTGCCGAGGATGTTGGTCGAATACCAGCCGGCGACTCCCAGCATGCGCGACTTGAAGGCCGGGGCAAGCACAGTCTTGATGAAGGTCTGGCCGGTCTTGAAGTCCTTGCCACAGATGGGCGCTCCGGTTACCTTGGAGAGCTCGATCATGCAGGGCAGATCGACGGTCAGATTGGGTGCGCCATTGGCGAATGGAATGCCTTCCTTGAGCGCGGCATAAGCATAAATCTGCGACGGGGCAATGTTCGGGTCGTTGTCGACGAGGCCCTTTTCGAAGGCGGCAAGGGACTGGTGCACGGCTGAAGACTCAAGAAAAATTTCGGTTGAGCCGGTCCAGATCACTACTACTCGCTCCACCTTCGACTTGAAGTTCTGGATATCGGCGATAAGCTGCTGCGCGAGGTCGCATTTGCTCTTTCCCTGCTTGACATGTGTGCCATTGAGCCGCTTGACGTAGTGCTGGTCGAAGACAGCCGGCATGGGCTTGATCTCTTCAAGGAAGGGTTTGATGGACTTCAAGTGATCGCTGTCGAGGACTTGCGCGTGGGAGGCGGCTTCATACATGTTTTCGGGGAAAATTTCCCAGCCGGTGAAGACAATATCGTCTAAGGACGCGAGCGGGGCAAAGTCCTTGATAAGGGGCGTGCGATTGTCGGTACGCTTGCCGAGGCGGATGGTGCCCATCTGGGTGAGCGAGCCAATCGGCTTAGCCAGACCTTTACGAACCGCTTCAACACCGGCGATCAACGTGGTGGCGACGGCTCCCATGCCAACCACCATGACACCTAGTTTTCCATTTGCTGGCTGAATCTTCGCAGCTTTCGGTGTAGACATTCTTGCTGGTCGTCCTCTCCATCGAAAAAATGTGCGTGCGCAAACCTCTAGTTTCGCCTTCGGGCAAGAGCTTTGGCAAACGAGTGGGGCTTAAATGGCGGATTTATGGGTCCAAATGGGGTCAGGCTTCGCTGGGCCGTACGCGGGCCTTCCAATGGGTCCAGACAAACCAGACGATAGCGGCGAGTAGCAGCACGACGATGACGGTGTGGAAGCGATGGAAGGCAGCCTTGAAGGCCGGATTCGTCTCCCATGCCTGACCGAGCCTCATGCCGGCATAGGCCAGCGCGAAGCACCAGGGCCAGGAACCGAGGAAGGTATAGATGTGGAAGCGAAGCTGGTTCATACGCGCGATGCCTGCGGGCAGCGCGATAAAGGTGCGAATCACTGGCAACAGGCGACCGATGAAGACGGTGATCGATCCGTAGCGCGCGAAGAAGTGTTCGGCGCGGTCGAGGTCGCGGTGGTCGAGCAACACGAAGCGGCCATATTTTGCAATAAAGGGCCGGCCGCCATAAGCGCCGATCCAGTAGGCAATGAGCGAGCCGAGGTTGCAGCCAATGGCTCCGGCTGTGGCCACTCCTAGCAGGGAAAGCCGGCCGGTGTGCACGAGATAGCCGGAGAACGGCATGATGATTTCGGACGGCAGTGGAATGCAGGCAGATTCAATGCCCATGAGCAGGGTAATGCCGATGTATCCCGAGGCCGAGATGGTGGCAATAATGAAGGTGGCGAGGAAGGCGAGGATTTTCTCGGTCATTCGAGAAAAGTATACGTGACCGAAATGAACGACCTAGCCGAGACCGGAGTGCGTGAGCGTGTTTTCCCGCTTATCTTTACGCAGCATGTACCATAGACCGCTCACGATGCAGGAGGCGGCGAAGACCGCGGCGGCAATGGATGTTGAGGCGGCTTCTCCACTCACGACCGGTAGATTGGAGTAGTGCTTCAGGATGGGAAACGTGCGAATGCTCCAAATGACAAAGATCGCGGCGTAAACGAAGCCGGCGGCCTTAAGGACAGCCTGAACACAGGAAGCCCGCTCCAGCGCGGAAGTTTGCGCCCTGCTCCGCGCCTTCTCCCAAACCCGCGTGGCCTGCGGCAAATTGAGAGTGGACTGAAGGAGGGCCGCGTCCGGGAGCAGCAACTGTGCGATGTGGCGGGCCTCTGTGCATGCGGGGCAGTGCTCGATGTGATGGAGAAGATCAGGAGAGCATGACCCGCGACCGGTCGCACGCACGGTTTCCGGTTCGCGTTCGCAGTACATCGAAGTCATCCCTTCACCATAATAGCCGGCCTGAGCAAGCCTGCTGCCTTTCGCCGTGCGCGAAATAAAAGCATTCGGATGCTGAGTGTGCTGAGACCGGTAATGGCTGCGATTTCCGCGTGGTTCATTTCTTCCACATAAGCCAGCCAGAGCAGCTGGCGCTCTCTCGGCTTGAGCTGTTGCATTGCCCGTTGAACATCGAGGTGAGCATCAACGTCCCGATCAAAACCGTATTCCTGGATTTCCTGCTGTTCGACATTTTCCCCACTTCGCCAGCGGTCGTTCAATAGATTCGTCGCGATGCGGAAAAGATACTTCCGGGTGGATTGCTCGTCCATGGCCTGCGGCCTCCGGGCAAGGAAGCGGCAGTATGTCTCCTGCAGGATGTCATCGGCCACATCTTTTCTGCCCGAGACTCTGATCAGGTAAGCCCACAGTGGACGAGCGGTGTAGTCGTAGAGCACCTGAAATGCGCGCTCGTCCATCAGGAGATCTTCCTCCGCTTGCGCTCCGGCGTAATTCGGGATGGTATATGCCACATTCATCTGCAAAGTTCGCCAATTTACGAGCGGCTGCTCCGGTCCAGCAGTCCGAAAGAACGCGAAAGGAAATAGGAAACCGTAGACGCAATTCCGAAACCCAGCCCAAGGGCAACCGCCAGCGTTCCGAAGATGGTCATCGCGTGTTCCTGATCTGCGCCGCCGAATATCGACCGCAACAACAGCAACGCAACCCCAAAAACGGCGATAATGATCCCCGCCTGGGCGCTGCTGAGGATACGCTCATAGGGCGTGATTCGTTCCGTGCCCAGTCCATCGACAAACTGTTTGCCTGCTTCGGTTTCAACATATGCGAGAAGGCTCTGGCTGGAATCAAGCCTCTGCAGGAGATGCGATTGCACCTCGGCCTGGAATTTGGCGATTTTGTAACGCCTGACCGAGGAAAAGAGCACCCAGACGACCCATCCCATCATAAAAAACAGACTAAGTGGTACAAGAATGTCTACCGGCATACAGTTTCCTCCTTGTTGTTTCACTTCATACAACGCCGACCGGGCCAGGATGGTTAACAGCGCAGCAAAAAGCATTTGGAGCCACGGCGCCGCCAAGCTGTCTCGATCAGCTTTGCTAGGATGAAAGAAGCAATCAGGAGTGCATTATGGCTGACACACTAACCGTTCCCGAGACTGGAACCACAGAAGGACATGCGCAATCTGCTCCGGTGCCGGAGAAGCAGGACGAGAAGAAGATTCAGCGGCAGATGGTGGCATTCACCTTTTTCAAGGTGATGCCGGAATGGCGGCGGCTCCCCATGACGGAGCGCGCGGAGCACAAGCGGCTGTTTGCGGAGATTCTGAAGCGCTGGAACCAGCCGGGCAGGCTACTGGGACTGACCTACTCGACGGTCGGTCTGCGCGGCGACGTCGATATGGTGCTCTGGCGCATCTGCTACTCGGTAGACGACCTGAATCAAATGACAGCCGAACTGCTGGCGAGTCCGCTGGGCGGATACCTGCAAACGCCGCACAGCTTTCTCGCGATGACCAAGCGGTCGCAATACCTGATCGGGCACGAGCACGAGGGGCAGCACGATTCGCGGGGAAGCATTCGTCCGGGCGGGCAGAAGTACATCTTCATTTATCCCTTCTGGAAGACACGCGCGTGGTATCTGCTGCCGATGGAGGAGCGCCAGAGACTGATGAGCGAACACATTCGCGTGGGGCACCTGTATCCGCGAGTGAAGCTGAATACGACGTACTCGTTCGGCATCGACGACCAGGAGTTCGTGGTCGCGTTCGAGAGCAACTTCCCCGAGGATTTTCTGGACTTGGTGCAGCAATTGCGCGAGACAGAGATCAGCGTGTACACGCTGAAGGACACGCCGATCTTTACGTGCATCCGAATGACGGCGGAAGAGATGCTGGACCGGCTAGGGTGAAGGGTAGAGTGTAGGAATTTGCAAAAGGCGCGGGCTGCGGCTCGCGCTTTTTGTTTGTGGTTAGAATGCTTGAATGATGGCTACGAAAAGACAGGCGAAGCCGAAGCCCGGAGCCGGCAAGAAGGAAAAGGGCGCGAAAGCCACAGACGATCTGGCACAGAAACGCATAGCGGAGATTTTAAGGCGGCTGGAGGCGGCGTATCCCAATGCGGAGTGTGCACTCCACCACAAGAACGCTTGGGAACTGCTGGTGGCGACGATTTTGTCGGCGCAGTGTACGGATGCGCGCGTGAACATGGTGACTCCTGAGCTGTTCCGGAAATTTCCCACTCCAAAGGCGATGGCCGAGTCTTCCCTGCCCGCAATCGAGGAGGAGATTCGGTCGACCGGTTTCTATCACAACAAGGCGAAGTCGATTTCCGGGGCAGCGAAGAAAATTGTCGGCGAATTCGGCGGCAAGGTTCCCAGGACGATGGCCGAGTTGCTGACGGTTCCGGGCGCGGCGCGCAAGACGGCCAACGTAGTGCTGGGCGTGGCATACAAGATCGCTGAGGGCGTAGTCGTCGACACACACGTGCTGCGCATATCCAAACGGCTGGGACTGACGCAGGCGACCGATCCGAAGAAGGTGGAGCAGGGCCTGATGCAGATCATCCCCAAGGATCACTGGATTCAGTTTTCGCATGAGCTGATCCATCATGGGCGGCAGGTTTGCATCGCCCGCAACCCGCGCTGCGTGGACTGCACGCTGGAGACGCTGTGCCACTCGGCAGACAAGACGTGGAGCAGTTAGAGGCAGGGATTAGCGATTAGGGATTAGCGCGAGACTGGTGGCTGCGATCAGTCCTGGGATGTCGTGGGGAGTGGCTTCGGCGGCTGGTTCCCAGTGGTGGTCGCGCAAGGTTTGACTGGTGATGGGACCGATGGAGATGGCGTGTGTCTCTTCTGGCGGCCGATGAATGTCGACGGCTTCGAGCAGGTGAAAGAAATTCGTCACAGTCGATGAGCTGGTGAAGGTGGCAGCGTCCGGCGGTAGCTGGCCGGGGGCAAAGATCTCCGCGATGCGGGTGATCGAGCTCTCGGGGATGATGTTTCGGTAGGCGTCGACTACATCCGTCTGCGCTCCGATCCGCGTGAGCGCTTTCGGGATAAGATCTCGCGCAACGGCTGCGCGAGCTATCAGAACACGGCTGTCGCGAGCTTGGTCTCCGATCGAGTCTATGAGCGATTCGGCCACGTATTCTTCAGGCGTGAGGGTCACCGAGAGGCCTGTTTCCCGCAAAGCGCGGGTGGTAGCAGAGCCGATTGCCGCGATTTTCAGGTGAGAGAGGGCTTCGATTGGAAGACCAAGAGCTGCGAGGCGGTCACGGATTGACCGGACGGTGTTCGCACTGGTGACAATGAGCCACTGATACTGTTGCAAATCGCATAGGGCCTTATCTAAGGCCTCGCAGGATTCGGGCGGAAGGATTTCAATCGCGGGGATTTCAATGACTTCTGCGCCAAGAGCCGTCAGTTCCGCGGAGAGCTGTCCAGCTTGGTGTCGGGCGCGAGTGACAAGGATGCGCTTGCCGGTGAGCGGGTGTTGCGCGGTCACGGGTTCGCCATCTCAAGCAGTTTGCCGGCACCCTGTTCGAGAAGGCGAGCAGCGAGCTTTTGGCCGAGTGTGACCGGGTCGGCTCGGAGCTGGTGATCGAGTGCAGCGCGGACCATTCGATGGCCGTCGGGGGATGCGACCACTCCGGTGATGGTGAAGCCTTCGGGCGTCGGCTGGCAGTGGATGCCGATGGGGACCTGGCAACCTCCTCCCAGTGCCGCGAGCGTGGCGCGCTCGGCGGTGACAGCGAAGCGCGTGGTGACATCGTCCAGGAACGAGAGAGCCTCGATGGTCGCGGTGTCGCCGGCCCGGGTTTCGATGGCGAGCGCTCCCTGCCCGGCGGCCGGACAGAGAATGAGTGCCGAAAATCGTTCGCGGAGGTATTCCATGCGGCCGAGGCGCTCGAGACCGGCAGAGGCGAGGATGATGGCGTCGGCTTCTCCTTCAGACAGCTTACGCAGACGCGTGTCGACGTTGCCGCGGAACTCTACGTAGTGCAGGTCGCCGCGCTGGGCGCGGAGTTGAGCCTGCCGGCGCAGGCTGCTGGTTCCGATGCGCGCGCCTTGCGGAAGAGAAGCAAAGCTTTCGTAATTGACGGATACGAAGGCATCGCTTGGATCTGCGCGCGGCGGAATGGCCGCAAGAGTGAAGGGCTCGTCGAGCGCGGTGGGCAGGTCTTTCAGGCTGTGAACGGCGAGATCGATTCGTTTGTCATAAAGCGCCTCTTCAATTTCCTTCGTGAACATGCCCTTGGGCATGCTGACCCCCACCTGCGCGAAGGTGAGGTGCTGCATAGCATCGCCGGTGGTGCGGATGATTTCGATGGCAACCTCATGACCTCGCGCGCGAAGCCGATCGGCGATGTGGTTGGCCTGCCAGAGGGCGAGTTGAGATCCGCGGGAACCGATTCTCAGGGAACAGGGATCAGTCATTGTCGTCGCTTGCAGTTGTCAGAGCCGGTTCCCCTGAGACACTTGTCTTCTCGGCGGGCTGGACGGGGGTGGTTGCTGCTTCCCTGCTGCCGTTCATCTGGAATGCAGCGCGGATCGCGTCGACGGTTGCGAGATCGCCTTCGCGCGCCGCAGCCTTGAGGGCTTGCAGGGGCTGGTGCAGGAACTTATTCATGAGACCACGAGTGAGGGCTTCGACCGCGGCCTGCTGCACGGCCGTGAGCGATTGCAGGCGCGACTGGGCACGGCGGAGTTCGGCCTGGCGCATGTCTTCGGCGGTCGCCTGTAGATCGACGAGAGTAGGCACGACGTCGAGGGTTTCGATGCGACGCTGGTAGCGAAGGAGTTCCTGTTCGAGGATGGCCTCGGCACGCTCCGCCTCGCGGGTGCGGGTCGATAAATTCGAGACAGTCACGCTTTGCAGGTCATCAATGTCATAGAGAAAGATGCCATCGAGGCGGTTGATTTCCGGATCGACGTCGCGAGGCACTGCAATGTCGATGAAGAACATGGGCCGATTGCGGCGGCGATGGAGAAACTGCTGCGCGTGCGGTGTGCGGAAGATGAATTCCGGCGATCCAGTAGACGTGATGAGGATGTCGGCTTCGTCGGCGCGATCGTGCAGATCGTCAAAACGGACGACATGGCCGCTGAATTTCCGCGCCAGATGCAGGGCGCGTTCGTGAGTGCGGTTGGCGATGAGAAGAGAGCCGGCTCCCTGCTGCATGAGGTGGCGAGCGGCGAGCTCGCTCATCTTGCCTGCGCCGACGAGCAGCACGCGCTTGCCCTCAAGCGAGCCGAAGATTTTGCGGGCAAGATCGACGGCAACCGAGGCGATGGAAACGGAAGATGATCCGATTTGTGTTTCTGTGCGGACTTTCTTGGCGGCAGCCAGTGCGCTCTGTAGCAGGCGTTCAAGGTTTCCACCCACAGCGCCCACTGAGCGAGCGGCGGTATAGGACTCCTTGACCTGGCCGAGGATCTGCGGCTCCCCGACCACCATCGAATCGAGACTGGCAGCGACGCGGAAGAGGTGGCGGACAGCGTCGGCTTCGTGGTGCTCGTAGAGATGCGGCAGAAGCGATTGCGAATCGACGGAGAAATGTTCGTTGAGGTAGAGCGCGAGCTCGGGCTCGGTGCCCTCGTAGCAGACAAGCAGCTCGACACGGTTGCAGGTGGAGAGAATGAGCCCCTCGAGGATACCGGGATGCGACAGCAGAGCGCGCGTTTCGTCGGCGAGTTTTTCCGGAGCTATGGCGAGCCGTTCGCGCAGCTCGACGGGCGCGGTCTTGTGGTTCAGCCCTGTGAGGAGAATCTTCATGAGGCGCTGAACCTGTGGACGGAGCTGAATAGATTGGCTGCCCAGACGCAGAGCATGACAAGAAAGACAACCGAGGACAGGTAAACGGCGCGGCGGCCGCGCAGGCCCGTGCTGCGGCGCACGAAGAGCATCACGATATAGAGACCCCACATGACGAAGGAGAGCAGCACCTTCGGGTCCGCGAAATAGGTCGAGCCGTAGCTCTCCTGCGCGATGAGGGAGCCGGCGAAGAGGCCGACGGTCATGCCGCAGAAACCGAGGACGAGCGTGGTCTGCGCGATCTGGTCCATGGTGTCGAGCGGCGGCAGCCAGTCAAGGAAGCCGGGCGAGCGCTTGTCCTTGAGACGGCGCTCCTGTAGCAGGTAGAGAAAGCTCGCAAAGAGACTGAAAAGAAGCGCAGCGTAAGCGGTAAGCAGCGCGGTGATATGGAGAAAGAGCCAGCCGCTACGGATGACCGGCGAGCTGAATGTGTATTTGTCCGGACCAAGCGCGGGAACAACAACCAGAAGAAATGAGAGCGGAAGCGCGAAGATTCCGAAGGACAAGGTTCGGTAGCGAAGCGCTATGACGAGGAAGACGATCGCAATGAGCAAGGCCAGCATCGACTGGACTTCGTGCATGCCGACCGGCATCCAGCGATGCGCAAGCGCGAGCATTTCTACGGCAGAGACGACGTGGGTAAACCAGGCCGTGAAAGCGAGAGGCAGACAGATCCGCCGCCAGGCCGGCCGATGTCCGAAGACGGCGGCAAAAAGCGACACTGTGGCCAATCCGTAAAGCACTGCCGCCACTCGTAGCCATAACAGAAACATGCGCGCCAATCACCCGGGAGTTACCTTATAAGTATAAGCTGCCCTGGGCGCTGACTACACGCAGGCATGCGCTTCACGATATCCTGAAGTATTCCGTGTCCGATACTTCCACACCGCAGGCCGATCTGGATCAAACTCCGCTCATGCGCCAGTTTTGGGCAGCCAAGCGTTTGAATCCCGATGCTCTTCTCTTCTTCCGGATGGGCGATTTCTACGAGCTGTTTTTCGAGGATGCGAAAGTTGCCTCGCGCGAGCTACAGATTCAACTGACGGCCCGCGATAAGGAACGCGCCATTCCGATGTGCGGCGTGCCCTATCACGCGGCAGAAGGGTATGTCGCGCGGCTGCTGCGCAAGGGATACCGGGTCGCGATGTGCGATCAGATGGAAGATCCCAGGCTGACCAAGAAAATCGTGCGGCGCGAGGTTACGCGCGTGCTGACGCCGGGAACGGCGATGGATCCGGCACTCGGGTCAAGCGAGAACAACTATTTGGCGGCGATCCATGCAACGGAACATGCGACCGGGCTGGCATATCTGGATCTTTCGACTGGGGATTTTCGAGCAACGGAGTTTTCGGGCGCGAATGCTCTGAGCCAATGTGCCGATGAGCTGGCGAAGCTTGCGCCGAGCGAAGTGCTGGCGGCTGGGGCGAATCCGCTGATGACTGAGAGCCGCGAGCTGGCAGCGGCCTTCGAACGCGTGAAAACGCGCACTGCGGTCGAGGATTGGGCCTTCGCGCGGGATTATTCCATACCGCTGCTCGAGCGGCAGATGGGAACGGCGTCACTCGATGGATTTGGCTTCACGCAGCATGGCGCGGCTGCGATTGCGGCGGGAGTGGTTGTGCACTATGTGCGCCAGACACAGCAGAACGATGCCGGACACGTGGATACGATCCGCTATTACGAGCGTAGCCAGCACATGCACCTGGACCAGGTGACGGTGCGGAACCTGGAGTTGCTCGATCCGATCTTTCACGATGCCGGAGCGGATGCGACTCTGTTCAGAACGCTCGATTGCCTGATGACTCCGATGGGCAAGCGGCTGCTGCGCGCCTCGCTGCTGCGACCGTTGCTGGATAGGGATGCGATTGAAGAACGCTACGAAGCAGTTGGCGAAGCAAAGCAGGATCTGATGATACGTGAACAGGTCCGGCGCAATCTGAGCGGGATTCTGGATCTGGAGCGGCTACTGGCGCGAATTTCTCTCGACAGCGCAGGTCCGCGCGATGTGCAAGCGCTGGCGGCGTCGCTGCAACACTTGCCCGCGTTGAAGGAAAACATCGCAGGGTCGAAGGGGAGATTCTGGAAGACGGCGCATGAGCGGATGGATGTACTCGATGATCTGTGTGCAGTGATTACAAAGACGCTGGTGGCGGAGCCTCCGGTGACGCTGGCCGAGGGTGGGGTGATAACACCGGGCGTGGACGCGGAGCTCGATGAGCTGAAGGCCATTAGCCATGATGGGCGGTCGTCGATTGCGGCGATCGAGGAACGCGAACGGCAGCGGACGGGGATTCAGTCGCTGAAGGTTCGATTCAATTCGGTCTTCGGGTACTACATCGAGATTACGAAGGCGAACCTGGGCAAGAATGTTCCCACTGATTATGAACGCAAGCAAACGCTGGTGAATGCCGAGCGGTTTACGACACCCGAGTTGAAGGATTACGAAGTCAAGGTACTGACGGCGCATGAGCGGTCGGTGGAGATCGAGAAGCGTTTGTTTGGCGAGCTGCGACGGAGGCTGATGGAGAATGCCGGGCGTATTCGCAAAACAAGTGCAGTGGTTGCCGAGATTGATCTGATCGCGAGCTTTGCGCAGCTTGCGGCGCTGAGAAATTACACCAGGCCTCTGCTGGAAGACTCGACGGTGCTGGAGGTGGTGTCGGGGCGGCATCCGGTGATCGAGCGGCTGACGGAGGATGCAGGTGAAGGGCGGTTCGTGCCGAACGACCTCTACCTCGACGGGGAAGGACCGAGCCTGCTGCTGCTGACCGGGCCGAACATGGGCGGCAAGTCGACGTATCTGCGACAGGCGGCGCTGATGGCGATCATGGCGCAGATGGGGAGTTTCGTTCCAGCGGAACGGATGCGCTATGGCATCGTGGATCGCGTGTACACTCGCATTGGCGCGAGCGACAACGTGGCGCGAGGCCGGTCGACGTTCATGGTGGAAATGACCGAGACGGCGACGATTCTGAATACCGCGACAGCACGCTCCTTGATTTTGTTGGATGAGATGGGACGAGGCACGTCCACGTTTGACGGACTGGCGCTGGCGTGGGCGACCGTCGAATATCTGCATGCACATGTGGGCGCGCGTACGCTGTTCGCGACGCACTATCACGAGTTGACGATTCTGGCGGAGCAGTTGGCGAAGCTGAAGAATCTGCGCGTAGCGGTGAAGGAGTCGCCGCAGGGGATTGTGTTTCTGCACGCGATCGAAGATGGGCCAGCGAACAAAAGCTACGGCATCGATGTGGCGCGTCTGGCGGGGCTTCCCCCGAAGGTGATTCAGCGGGCGCGGCAGGTGCTGAAGCAGCATGAGCGCTCGGAGCGCCAGAATGTGGCGGTGGAGACCGAGGCTCCATTGCAGATGACAATGTTTACACCGTTGTCGCAGCGGATTCTGGACCGGCTGGAGGAGACGGATATCAATTCACTTACGCCGCTGCAGGCTCTGAATCTGCTGGAAGAGTTGAAGACCGAGATCAAGTCAGGGAGCGGCGGCGCGTGAATCTGCGGCAGCAGGTTGGGCAGTTGATGATTGCCGGCATCGAGGGGCCGGAGCTGACGGCGCTGGAACGCGCGTGGCTGAAGGTGGTGCGACCGGGAGGAGTGATTCTCTTCCGGCGCAATATCGAGCAGGCTCCACAGGTAACGGCGTTACTGCGCGAGCTGACGGAGATTGCGGGTGCGCCGCTGTCTCGCTGCGTCGATCTCGAAGGCGGGCTGGTGGACCGGCTGCGCGACCTGATTGCTCCGATGCCTTCTGCCGCGGCGGTGTTTGCGACCGGAAAGCGCGCCAACTTCGTGAAGCATGGACGGCTGATCGGCCAGGAGGCGAAGACGCTCGGGTTCAATGTTACCTTGGCCCCGGTGCTCGACCTTGCATTGCCGGTTTCGGCTGCCATAATGCGGACGCGCGTTGTTTCTGCGGAGCCCGACGATGTGGCGGAGTACGGGCTGGCTTTTGTCGAGGGCCTCGAAGTAGAAGGCGTACTGGGTTGCGGCAAGCATTTTCCGGGGCTCGGAGGCGGGACACTGGACTCCCACGAGTCGATGCCGCTGATCGAAAGGACCTGGCAGGAGCTTTGGGAGCAGGATCTGGCAGTGTTTCGCGCACTGGCGCCGAAACTGCCGATGATGATGGTGGCCCATGCGGCATATCCCAAGGTGCAAGACGAGACGCCGGCGTCGATCTCGCACTACTGGATTTCAGCGGTGCTGAAGAAGCGCGTGGGGTTTATGGGACTGGTCGTGTCGGACGATATGGAGATGGGCGGCATCCTCACGCAGGCATCGATCGAAGAAGCGGCGGTGAAGGCAGTGCTCGCCGGGACGGACCTGATCGAGGTTTGCAAGGACCCTGCGCTGGTTCTGCGTGCATACGAGGCATTGCTGGCCGAGGCGGAGCGCTCGGTGGTGTTCCGTCGACGCGTTGAGATGGCGGCGCAACGAGTGATTGAGCACAAGGATCGATATCTCGATGCGACGATGCCGCGCGCGCTGTCTGCGGCTCAGGTCGAGAAGCTGCGGGCGAAGGTGAAGAAATTTGCCGAGGACGTTACTGCATGAAGCCTGCAAAGGAGCAGGCGATGATTGTCGCCGGAGTGATGAGTGGGACATCCGCGGATGGGATCGACGTTGCACTGGTGAAGATTGCGGCAACGGATGGGAAACCGAAGATCAAGCTGCTGGCGCATCATGCGGTGAGTTATCCCGCTGCCTTGCGGAGTGCCGTGCTAGCGGCGATGGATGCGAAGCAGACCTCCACTGCCGAGTTGGCTCGGTTGAACTGGCGATTGGGCATGGCGTATGCAGAGGCTGTGCGCGCAGCGGCCGAAAAGCATCGCGTAAAGATCGATCTTATTGGATGCCACGGACAAACGGTGTATCACCAGGCGAAAACTGCGGCGTATGCGCAACGGCAGATGGCATGCACGTGGCAATTGGGTGAGCCGGCGTTGATTGCGGCGGAGATGCGGGTTCCCGTGGTGTCGAATTTCCGCCCGTCAGATATGGCTGTGGACGGCCAGGGTGCGCCGCTGGTTCCGCTCCTTGACTATGTTCTATTTGCGGACAAGAAACGAATGCGTGTGCTGCAGAACATCGGCGGAATCGGAAATTTGACCGCGATTCAGGCCGGCGGGACGGCACATGATTTGATTGCCTTCGATACGGGCCCCGGCAACATGGTGATCGACGCTTTGATGGAGCGGTTCTTTCAGAAGAAATACGATCGCGACGGACGCGTTGCGGCTGGCGGGAGAGTGCTTGAGGGAGTTGTGAAAGAGGTGCTGCGTGGATCGTACTTTTCTCAGCGCCCTCCGAAATCGGCCGGGCGGGAGCAGTTCGGAGCGGCATTTACATCTGAATTTGCGATCGCATGCGTAAAGGCCCGAGGAAAACCCAAAGACGCAATCACGACCGCGACAGCGCTCACTGCAGAGAGCGTCGCAGCGGCGTACGAACTGTTCGTGAAGCCTCTCAACAAAGGGGAGCCTGTGGACTACATCGTCTCCGGGGGCGGAGCGCGCAATATGACGTTGATGAAGATGCTCCGGGAACGGCTGGAACCGATGGGATGCAAGGTGACCGTCAGCGATGCGATGGGTGTTCCATCTCAGGCAAAAGAGGCCGTTGCGTTTGCGCTACTTGCGTGGCAAGCGTGGCATCGGTTACCGGGAAATGTTCCGGCAGCGACGGGTGCAAAGAGAGCGGTCGTGCTTGGTGAGATCTGTTATGGGTAGTATGCCTCGATGCTTGCGGCTGTTCATGTTTGTGTCGGCGTTCCTGGCCGCTGCTGGCTGCAGCCGCAGGCCCGACCCGAATACAGTGACGATGCTGATTGAGAGCAGCCCGACAAATCTCGATCCGCGCATTGGGACGGATGCACAGTCGCAGCACATTTATCCGCTGATCTTTGACTCTCTAGTACGGCGGAACGAGCATTTCGGGCTCGATCCGTGGCTTGCAGAGAAGTGGGTCTCACCCGACCCGAAGACGCTGATCTTCCATCTGCGCTCGGGGGTACATTTTCAGGACGGACGGCCGTTAACCTCGCGCGACGTGAAGTGGACGCTCGATTCGATCCTCGATGGAACGGTTGTAACCATCAAATCCGGCGCTTATCGGAACATTGCAAGCGTCGAGACGCCCGATCAAAACACTGTCACCATCCACATGAAGCAGCCCGATCCAGCGCTGCTTTGGAACGTGTGCGACGGCGGATTTGGCGTTGTGCCGTATGGCAGTGGGCGTGACCTCTGGCGTCATCCGATCGGCAGCGGGCCTTATCGCTTTGTGAGCCAGGAGATGGACAAGGAGGTGGTGCTGGAACGCGCGGCGAGCTATTGGGGGCCGCTGCCGCATATCGAGCGCATCCGGTTTGCCGTGGTACCGGATGCGACGACGCAGGCACTGGAGCTCCAGAAAGGATCGGCAGATGCGGCCGTGAATGCGCTCACTCCTGACATGACGTACGCGCTGAAACACAACTCGACTCTGGTGGTAGAGGACGGACCAGGAACACGGCTGAACTATATCGTCTTCAATGTGCGCGATCCGATCCTGAAAGATGCGCGCGTTCGCCAGGCGGTCGCACTGGCAATCAATCGACCGCTGATCATTCATTCTTTGTATCGCGACCAGGCGCGTGTGGCGGAGAGCTTGCTGCCGCCGCAGCACTGGGCCTGGAGCGGGGACACAGAGCAGCATCCATACAATCCGGCAAGAGCGAACGCCTTGCTTGACGCCGCGGGATATCCGAAGGCTGCGGACGGCGTGCGGTTTCATCTCGGGATGAAGACTTCTACAGACGAGACGGTCAGGCTGCTGTCGGTGATTGTGCAACAGCAACTGTCACAAATTGGAATTGCCCTCGACCTGCGCAGCTACGAGTTCGCAACGTTCTATGCGGATCTGACGAAGGGCACATTTCAGATGGCTCCTTCGCGATGGATTGGCGGGAATGAGCAACCGGACATTTTCCATTACGCATACTCGCAGGCGAGCTTTCCGCCGCATGGAAGCAACCGCGGATTCTATGCCAATCCCGCACTGGACACGCTGCTGGACGATGCGGCGGCTACGAGCGATCAGGCGCGCCAGCGCGAGGATTTTGCGAAGGTACAGCAAATTCTGGCGCGGGATCTGCCGTCGATCAATCTCTGGTATCTGGACACGGTGGTGGTTCACAACAAGAGGCTGCAGAATGTGCACACGTCTCCCTCGGGAAATTTTGAATTCCTGAAAGTTGCGTCGCTTGCACGGTAATCCGTTGAGGGAACAAGAGCCTGCTCGTTATTGCCTTGTGCTGATGTAACCTTAAGGCAGACTAACCACACGCAACGCGACACCACGATTGCCAAATCAAAGGCGCTCGTGGTCATGACAGACAATTTCGAGAGTAATGCAGTGCGAAAACTAAAGGGGGGTTTTCCGATGTGGATTCCTCATACGCATGTCAGTCATTTCGGCCCTAAGAGCCTTCGTGATTGCGTGAACAGCGTACCTGGTTTGAAGCTTGAAAAAGAGGCGTCGTATGCGCCGTAGGATCTTGTCAGCAGACAGTGCCTTTCCGCGCTTCAACCAATAGCGCCGGATGAGCAAGCATATGATGTTCGGACAGCTTTATCGACAGAGATGCAAAGGGAATACAAGCTATATCAACTGCGATATATTCTTAATCCCTTGTGGACGCGTATCAATCTGAGCAGTTCACTCGACGGCGGGGCTTTGATGTATGTCGTGTGCAGAAAGCATGCCTGAAGGCAAAATCTTCTTTTGAGTCTCCTGCCGGTTTCTCACGGATGCAGACTCCCCTTTGCCTGGGCCATCTCTTATTGAGCCCGAATCGTTACAGTCGCTCCACTGTAGTCGATAGTGCGATCCGCGGAGGCCATGACTTCTCCGCCTGCACCGTGATTTTCTCCCACAAAAAGAACATTGAACGTACGTGACTGGACCATGCCGGGATAGCTGCCCGTGCGCGTGCCAACGGTGAGTGTCTGGGAAGACTCGTTCCAGGTAATGGGAATGAGAGAGTGTTCGCCTTTCTCATAGTTGTAGGTGTCGCCCTGGTCTTCATAGAGATCGAAGTGGCCGTCAGCACCGCGATAGATGCGGAGTTCGGTGGGCGCGCCGGGCATCTGTCCCGCGTATTCGATCTCAGGACCGAGGGGCAAAATGGATCCGGCCTTGACATAGAGCGGAATGCGGTTGAGCGGAGCGGCCGCATCGAAGCGTTGGTCGCCGCTGGTCTGCTTGCCTGTCCAGAAGTCATACCAGTGCGCGGCGGGTGGCAGATAGACGTAGCGTTCGGTCGCTCCTTCCAGAGTGACCGGGCTGACGAGAATTGCCGGGCCGAACATAAACTCGTCGCCGATGTTCCAGACCTTCTCGTTGGTGCGCCAGTCCATCACAAGCGGTCGCATCATGGTCGCGTCGTCGCTCGTCACCTTCCACGCCAGTGAATAGATGTACGGCAGGAGGCGATAGCGAAGCTTGTCGTAGCCCACGAGCGTGGGCGTAGCCGGACTGTAGCTGAAGAGCTCGTTCTCTTCATTGGCGCGGTGGCCATGCGTGCGGAAGATGGGGCAGAAGACTCCAAACTCATACCAGCGCGTGTAGAGCTCCTGGAACGCGGGGTCGTGCGTATCGCGTGCGTAGGGAGGGCCGTAGCCGGCGATATCGGTGGTCCAGTACGGCATGCCGGAGAGAACGAAGTTGAGACCGGCGGGAACCTGACGCTGGAAGGCCTGGAAGGTGCTGAAGGCGTCGCCCGACCACGTGGTTGCAGCATAGCGCTGGTCGCCCGCGAACCCCGACCGCGTCAGGATAAAGATGCGCTTCTTATCGGTATCACCCCGCCAGTGAGTGTATATATTGCCCGTGTGCATGAGCGGGAAGACATTCGTATAGAGCGCGCCGTTGCCGATGAAGAGCTTTTTGTCATAGAGCTGCGCGTCGCTCTCGCCACCATGAGCGTAGGCCTTTTCCGGCTCGGAGCTGTCGAGCCAGAAGCCATCCCAGCCTTGTGCGTAGAACTTTTGGAGCAGGTGGGTCCAGTAAAAATCGCCGGCAGCAGGATTGGTGGCGTCGTAGTCTGTTGTACCGGGGATGGTCAGGCCGAGAGACTTCATCTGCTGAAAGTTCTGCGATTTAGGATCGAACATGGCCCAGACGGAAAGCATGGTGTGGAAGTGCTGGTCGTGGAGCTTTTGCAAAGTTCCGGGTACGTCAGGATAGGCCTCGGGGCGGAAGTCAGGATCGCCTTGATGCACCCACCAGAACCAATCCTGCACGATGTTGTCGATCGGCACCCTGGCGTCGCGGTATTCCTTTGCGATTCGCAGCAGATCGTCGTCACTCTTGTAACGGTCCTTCGACTGCCAGAAGCCGTAAGCCCACTCGCCGTACATGGGTGCGTGGCCGGTCATCTCGCGATACTGGTGGATGATCTGATCGAACTCGGGTCCGTAAAGGAAGTAGTAATCAATTGCGTGCGAGGCGTTGGACGAAAACCTTATCTCCGACGGGAAGCGATTGTCGAACCAGGAGAGCGCGGCGGTGTTCCAGAAGATCGCGTAACCATTGGTCGAGATCATAAGAGGAATCGCTACATCAGTGTTGGCCTGGCCGAGTTCGAGCGTGGTTCCGCGATAGTTAAAGACCCCATTCTGATGCTGTCCGAGTCCATAAACGGCTTCCTGAACAGCAGGGTAAAACTGATCTTTCACGCTATAGAGCTCTTCGCCATTTACAGTGGTTTTCACATAACGACGTGGGTCATCCTGAAATTCCTGAAGAAGGCGATGGCCCTGCTCGTCCTGAAACTCGAGATTGCCCCAATCGAGCGAAATGAGGACCTTGACCGCGCCGGTGTCGACCGTTGCGACAGTGGGCTTCCAGAGCTTGTCGTCGGCTGACTGCGCAGGCCGTTCCTTCGGCAAGGCGAAGCTGAATTTGCCCGGGGTGCAGCTTTGAATGAGCCAAGGCTGTTTCGGGGTCGCGGCTTCTGCAGTGCCGTCTGGGCTGGCGACCACGTGGATTGACGTCGGACCGCAGACGGTGAGACGCAGCGTGTCTGTGGCGGTCTTTACGATGACGCCGCCGGGCTGCTGCGTGATGGTGACCTGCGCCGGGAGTCTTCCAGCAGAAATGATAACGGTTGCAACGAGAGCGAACAAAGCTGCCTGCGTACGTTTCGTCATCGTGTGACTCTTCCTGATTTTTTTTTGCAGGCCGACCCGCTCTGCGCGGAGTAAAGCGATTTTACGGCGAGACAGAAGCAACTGTATGCGTTGCGGCTGCAGGGCGCAAGGTGATCGAAGGCGCGTTCCAAGCGGAAACGATGATCGTGTACTTCTCCGGAGAGTGCGGCGGCAAGGTTGCGGTGAGAGTAATGGACTCGTCCGGCATCAGCTCGATGTAGTTGTCCGACCAGAGTGTCGGTACGATGTTTTCTCCGCTTGGCAGAGTGGCCGCGAGCGAAATCTGAAAAGCCAGCGCCTTCGACGGATTGTGCAGGTGGACCTGAACGCTGTCTGAGCCCGGGGCAGCTTGCGCCGTAGCCTCGATAAGGGCCCGCGGCAAAGTGCGCAGGGCCTTCATGTCCTCGTGCTCAAGCGCCGGAGTGTGCGTGTAATCCGTCTTGGGCCAGTTCCAGGTAGTGAGTTTGGATGGCACCCAGTAGAAGTTGCGGCTCACCACCTGGCCTGCTTCATTCTTCAGAGTGAGCTGAACGAAGGTGATTGGCGAGTTCGCGGCGAAGACTGAATCGGGAATGGTGAGGGCATTGGTCGAAGTGTCGGCGGGAACTTCCAGTTCGCTCTGCTTTGTGAATAGTTCCTTGAGGTTGATGTCGTAGGCGTGGACGGAGACCACCAGGCGGGGTGAAGGTTGATACATACTGTTCACCACATAGACGCTGTGGTCGTCGTAGGAATACTGGACGTGGAGAGGCTCACAGGCCTTCTTCGCACCGAAGTATCCGCCGCCAGTATCGAGATAGTAGTCATAGAGATGCCAGATCATCGACGGCCATGCGTTGTTGAGCATCCACTGGATGACTCCTGTGGACGTGTACTTGTTGCGGCTATAGGCTTCGAACATGGCGCGCTCGGTGTCGTAACTCATGGTTTGCGCGATGCGGAGGTACTCGGCGACATCTTTGGCGGGGCCGTAGGCGGATTTCATCGCGTCGTCAAAGACAGCCAGCTCTTTGAACTTCCCCCCACCGTAGTGGAAGCTCCAGGTGGCGTTCGGCGGCCAGAGTTCGTCGGCAGGAATGAATTTCTTGATGCTGCTGAGAGTCGGGATTGCGGGACCGGCGCTAGTCTCGGTGTTGAATCCGTAAGCGCCCCCATAACGGTTGGTGTCGGCCAGCCAGTAGGACGGCGCGACATAGTCGTAGGGGCCGCTCATCTTGACACCGCTGCTGCCGGTGACGGTGGTGGGCGTGGCGGATGCGGAAGAGAGGACGGGATTGGGCCAGTGCGTCTCGGACTCGACAGCGAGGTATGCGCTCTCGACGTTCGCGGGCGGCGGATTGTCGCTGCCATTGAGCCATACGAGAAGGCTCGGATGGCTGCGAATGCGCAGCATCTGCGAGCGGAGAGATGCAGTTGCGATGTCGAGTGTGCCCGGCTGCCACTTATCCCAGTGCTCCCAGTGATCGCAGCAGCACCAGCCGAGCATCACGAGGATTCCCTGCTCGTCAGCGAGATGGAAGAACTGGTCAGTTTCCATCTTCCCTTCCAGGCGGATGATGTTCAAATGCATGTCGCGGACCATGCGCAGTTCGTCGCGGAGCTTCTCCGGGTCCTGGCGCAGCAACATGTCCTGTGACCAGCCTGCGCCGCGGATGAGGATGGGCTTGCCGTTGACGTGGAAGAGGCGAAAGCCCTTATCGGTGAGCTCGGATGTGATCTCGCGGATGCCGAAGCGGACCGATTGCTCGTCGGAGACGTGCCCGCCTTCAGTGAAGCCGAGTGTGAGTGTTTCGAGGTTCGGCTCGCCCATCTGGTACGGCCACCAGATGCGCGGGTTATGCAGGCGGAGCTGTGGGAACTTCTCGGGCGAGAAGGCGACGGACCTGTCTTCGTTCGGCCCAAGATCAACAGGTTGCTCGATGCGAACTCCTGCAACCGTGCCGGTTACGACTCCGTGGATGGCGTGATCGGAGGCATTGTGCAGCTCAGCGTAGACAGAGAGATCGGCCTCGTTGAGCGATGCGTCGGTGAAGTGCGTTGTCGCAAGCGGCGAGCGCACGGACACGGGGCCGCTGGTAACAAGATCGACCGGACCCCACAGGCCCATGTCTTTATCGGGAGGACATGGGTTCCAGTCAACCCAGTTGATGCCAAGATCACTTTCCGTGGGCGCAAAGGTCTCGACGGCAATGACGTTTTCCCGGCCGGGGATCAGGTCGCGGGTGACATCGAATTCATAGGTTCGATAGGCTCCAGCGATCTGCTTGTCGTCGGCGATCTGCTTGCCGTTAACCCAAAGGATGGCCCGGTAGTTGATGCCTCCGAAGCGCAGCCAGAGAGTTTTTCCGTGCTCGGCTGCGGGGACCGTAAAGTTCTTGCGATACCACCAGCCACAGTGATAGGGACTGTCCTCGGGCATGGGCAGGTTGGAGAAATTCTGGCCGATGGGATAATTTGCGCCGGGGATTTTGCGGAGGTTCATTCCGAAATAGGGCTGCTTGATCTCTCCGGCGGCCACCTGTGCGGCGAGCACGGTCGAAGGCACGGAGACCTCGTACCAGCCTTGCGGATGAAAGGCTGCGGCAGAGATTGCAGCACCATCGGCCTGCACCTTGCAAGCGGATTGCAGGCTCCATCCCTCGCGCAAAGGGGTTTCGCTGGCATGGGCTGCAATAGAAAAACACAAACACAGAGCCGCGGACGCCAGGCTGAAGCCGGCGCGAAGAAATCGGAGGCAACGGAGCATATCTGTCTTTCTAACAGAAAAGACAAGCGTCTTGGAATCAGTGCCCGATCAGCAGCGCACAATCTTGTCCGACTGGATGCCCTTCGTGGCATTGCGTGTGTCCACCACGAGCTTCGACTCCCGAACAATGTGCTGGTAGTCGTAATCGGAGTGGTCGGTGACGATAAGGATGCAATCGTACTGCGCCAGGTCGTCGAGCGGAGCACAGTGCATGTCGAGGTTATAGTGCCGTCCGTGTCCAACGTAGGCGAAATACGGGTCGTTATACGACACGATGGACCCGCGCTGGCGGAGCAGCTCGATGATGGTGAGCGACGGAGACTCGCGCAGATCGTCGACATCCTTCTTATAAGACATGCCGAGCACCAGTACACGGGAATTCTTGAGCGGTTTGCCATGTTCGTTAAGCGCGGCGGCCGTCTGCTCAATCACGTAATACGGCATGGCCAGGTTCACCTCCCCGGCAAGCTCGATAAACCGTGTGCGAAAGTCGAACTGCTTCGCTTTCCATGAGAGATAGAAAGGATCGATGGGGATGCAGTGACCGCCAAGACCGGGTCCCGGATAGAAGGCCTGGAAGCCAAAAGGCTTTGTTTTGGCGGCGTCGATCACCTCGAATATGTCGATGCCCATGCGTTGGCAAAGCTGCTTGAGTTCGTTGACAAGTGCGATATTGACGCAGCGATAGATGTTTTCGAGCAGCTTCGTCATCTCCGCCACCGCAGGCGATGAAACGGGCACGGTGCGATCGAAGATGCTGATGTAAAGGGCGGATGCCAGATCAAGCGCGAACGGACCGACGCCGCCGACTACTTTCGGAATGTCGCGGCGGGCGACGGTGTCGTTGCCGGGATCTTCGCGTTCTGGCGAGAAGGCAACGTAGAAGCCCTTCGCATCTGCATCACGAGCCACTTTGAGGACCGCGGGATTCTCTTCGAGGATGGGGATGAGCACTTCTTCGGTGGTTCCGGGATAAGTGGTGCTCTCAAGAATGATCAACTGACCTTCGCGCAGATGCGGTGCGATCGCCTTCGCCGTTTCGCGGATGTAGCTCAAGTCGGGCTCGTGAAATTCACTGAGCGGAGTAGGCACGCAGATGGCAACAACATCCATCTCCGCGATGTCAGCGTAGTTGGAGGTCGCGCAAAAGCCTCTCTCCTGGGCGGACTGGATTTCGGTCGCGGGAATGCGAACGATATAGGAGCTTCCGCCGTTCAGAGTGGCTACCTTGACGGGATCGATGTCGAAGCCAGTGACGCGAAAGCGCTGATCGCTGAAGAGCAGTGCCAAAGGCAGGCCGACGTAGCCCATGCCGATAACTCCGATGCGAGCCGTTCGGGATTCAATCTTCCGCTTCAGCTGGTGAGCCTCGGTGGTGTGCGCCAACGCCATGAATATCTATACCTTTGTGTTGAAAGAAGTAACTTACCATTCTATCGCGGGATGGAAATGCGCCTCTGCTCGCGAGTTCGAAGCCTAGCGCCCCGGTATCGGGATAGAGGCGGTCTGTTCCGGCTCCGGCGGCAGCGCAATGCGCACAAGCTTGAGAAACTGTTCGAAATCCGGCCGGACCTTCAGTAATTCGGATTCGAGCGTGGTGAGGGTGATGATGCCGATCCATTTTTCGCTGCGCATGTAATGTTGAACCTGAATCACTGACATCTGATTCAGCGGCTGGTGTTTCAGCATCAGCATCGCGCTGTCCTGTGCACCTGGAAACTGCGTGGGTGCGGGTCCGGCAATTGCCGGATCCTTAAACGTCCGCTTCATCAACGTGATTTGCGCCTGAATGTAAAGGATAAGCTGATCGCCAGCAAGTAATTCATCTTCCTTGAGATATACATTGCTCGAAGTTATGTGTTCCCCACTATGCTGGATGCCGAAATCGGGAATCCACACCCATCCGAAGGGGATAGCCGGAATGATCCAGCGGCCGATGCGAGCGGCGGAGGCATGGCTGGCGGCTTGTCCGGGTCCGGTGCTCATAGATCGGCATTCATAAAGGATGCAGGTGACGTATTCTTCCGACATCTACGGTGGGTGCAACGACCAAGAGCGGCCGCTCAGCTTACGGAATTCCGGCAGCCGAACATATCTGATACGCGGCAACAACGACTGCAGTCTCCCAGGCATCAAGCTGTTGTTCGCGCTCCGGCCCGGCGAAGTTCAAGGGGTATCCGTCCAGATCCTTAGCCAGTCCTCGCTTGTCTACGGCCTGCACCAGGATGGGTTGCGGATCACCTTGCCGGAATGCCGCCATGGCTGCTTGAATTGCCACTTCGTCTTTTTCAAGTACGGGCAATGCCTGGGTCTGCCACACACGGATTACGGGCAAACCCGCAGTCGCCGGATTGCCGGCAGTTTCCGCGATAGCTTCGCGCAGGGCGGTCAGAAAGTCGCTGAACACCCTTGCGAAGCGCTCGACGAGGAGCAGTGAAACACCGCGAGCATCTTCCGGCACTACTTACCATCCTTCGCGGACCAGGGTGAATGAAAGACATCGCTGTCGTTCAGACTTCCGAACGGCACATATACCTGTGTTCCGCCTCCGCTAAGCGCATCCTGGCTGGACGCCTTTCCCGCCCAGCACTTCAGGCCACCCGGTGGCACCTTGACCATGGCAACATAGCCGTCCTTGTTATAGGTTGGTTTGACGGCGTACTGAGAACGCCAGCTTTCTTCATCGGCGGGTAGAGTGAGCGCCCAGTAGCTGCCGTTATGAAGAGCCTGCTGGCCGTCGAAGACACGAAGGACGATCGTTCCTTCAGGCAGCATTGCCGGCTGGACCTCCTGAAAATTCGGCGCGTGCTTGGCCGGGAGATCAGGCCATCCCGGCTGCTGAAGTGTGTTAGGCGGCAGCCTACCGCCCGGCGGCGCGGACACTTTCGTGGTTCTATCCTGCTGCAACTCAGCCTGCAAGCCTGGAGGCGCCGGGGGCTGCATCGGGACAGAAACTCCCATCGCGGCTACTCCGCCCATCGCTCCGGCGGCCCCACCTGCGCCCGCCATCCCGACCAGCACGGTCTCGCAGCCCATGACCGCGACGTCCGGTGGACCAACACACGTCAGAGTATCAGTGACCCGCGACTGCGGCATATTTCCCACGAGGACAGTCGGAGAGCCGAGAATGAATGGGCCGCCTACGTGAGGAACGACGCCCGTAACCATCGGACAGACGTGCATGTCTCCGATGCGCGAGGCGGGCATCATGCCGATTAGCACCGTCGGGAACCCAACGACGACGATGCCGCCATGGGCTGTCTCACTGGTAATGGTGCAGGCTGGCATTCCCATACTTCGGTTTTCTCCTGGCTAGCTCAACTGCCCGCCGGTTTGGAATATGGATCGTCCCCTGGGAAGGTGGGTGCTGTGGGCGCTGTGGGAGGCTCCGGGCTCTGGGACATACCTGGCGACCCGGGAATAGGGGCGCCACCACTGTTGATCATCACCAAAGTGCCCTGAATGATGACACCAGTTGGACCCACGGAAACGAAACCGCCGGGCCCGGAGAGGCACACGTTCATCCCGGCTTCGATGACGACATTCATGCCCCCCTTGATGTGGACTTCCTGGCCGGAATCGACGACGTAGAGCATGCCAGACTTGTTGAATTGGTTCTGTCCAACCTGGAGCGAATAGTTCGTGCCGACCTTCTCGTTCAGGTTCTGGCCAATGTTGATGTTCGAATCCTGGCCCACGCTTTCCTTGTAGTCACCCTTGACGTTCAGGTCGGCCTCACCGTCGACCTCATGGAGTTGCTTGCCTTTCACGAGCAGGTGGGAGTCCCCGTCAACCTCTTCAAACTGGTTGGAAGTGATTTTCGTATGCTGTTCATTGCCGACGAGGGTGTGCCAGTCGTGCTCTACGTGCAGGTCGTAGTCCCGCTCGGCGTTCATGAAGATCTGCTCTTTGCCCTTCAGATCCTCGAATCGGAGTTCGTTGGCGTTGGCAGCGCCGCCATCCTTTGAGCTACGAGTGAGAACGCCGGAAAGCGTGTACTGGCCTGCCGGATCGTACTTGGGCATGTTGACACCGTTGTAGACAGAACCCACTACGATCGGCTGATCGGGATCGCCCTCCATGAAGTCGATAAGGACTTCGTCATCGACGCGCGGCCAGAAGTAGGTGCCCCAGCCTTTCCCCGCCCAGCTTTGCGCGACGCGCAGCAGCGTGTTGTCCGGAGTGTTGGGCTTGCGCTGGCGGTCCCACCAGAACTGCACATTGACCCGGCCATACTTGTCCATGAAGGAGTCCTCACCGGAGTTCACGACGACCTTGCCCGTATGCATGCCGTTGACCACGGGTTTTTCTGTCCTGATAGGAGGCCGGTAAGGGATCGAAAAAGGGATTGCCGTGAATGTATTGGCGTATGGCACCTGTGGAGCGCTAGTTCGTGCCCGGTAAGACGGCATTTGCCGCACGTTGTGCTCAATGCGAGTGAGAAGATACTTGGTATTCAAGCTGGATTGCGGATGCTTTGTGAGCTCGAAGCTGTAGCCGGTTTGTAAACTGATGGCGTTCGAATCGCCTTCGACGATTACGCTTCCGGCGTCGCTGCTGTCCCTGCGCATATTCATGAAGAACGACGCAAGATCGCTGATCTTCGGATCTGATGCTTCCTTTTTCAGATAGGCCGCCGCGCTCTCGGCATAGTCGTACTTTTCATTGCCGTTTGCCCCCAGGGGGCCTTTCGTCGCCGCTTTCGTTCCCGGGTCCGGCACGGTTTTGTACTTGATAAAGCTGTAGTCCCAGATGGTGTGGTTGCCGGTGACCATGGTTGATTTCGAGCTGAAGTTCTTTACGACGAAGTCGTAGAAGCCTTCGGTATCCTTCGGCTGCGGGGCATAGCGAAAGCGGCTTTGAATCGCGCAGGCGCTCAGTTTGCTGGACGTATCCTGCAACGTGAAGGTGTGATCGTCTTTGGTGTGCTTGAAATAGTACAGGATTCCGTGCTGCTCCATGAGGCGCGAAATGAAATTGAAATCCGTCTCGCGATATTGCGTGCAGTACTCCATGGGAGTGTAGGTATTGGATGTTTCAATGGCCGGGCTGATCTTGTATGGGCTCAGTACCGCCTTGATGACATCCGTGACGGTCTGGTTCTGGAAGACGCGCGTATTCTTGTTGAGGGTGAGCACCCAGAGATTTGGAACAATGTATGCGCGATAATTGTTGAACTCCTCATCGCCGCCGTTCATTTCAAAGCTGGACACAAAGCCGTTAATGTAGCGCTCCGTCCCCGAGTCATTCGCTTGTATGCCGACGCACACCTTCTGGCCAACGATGCTCTTGGGGTCGATCGTCTTGTCGGTGGTGGCCAGAAGATCCAGCTGGTAGAAAAAGAGCTCTGAGATGCCTTCCGCGCCGGCTATATGTTCCGGCAGAAGAACGTCCTTACCCAGAGGGCTGGTGAAGTTGAGAAGCCGATCGGTTTGTCCAAATGCGCCCATACTGGCCTGCCAGAACTTTCTTATTGTGAATGCGCAGTCGTGAGAGTTTCACAGCCGGGCATTGTGCGTCGGTAAGTCGCCAATCGCGAGGGACTACCAATCATAGGTGAATCGACCCTCGGAAGACACGCCAACTTGGACCCGAGCCGTCGGCGTCTCCTCTGCCATGCGAGCCAGCACCTGACGCGATATCTCCGGCAGCATGGTGTTCGAGAGGATGTTGTCGACGTTGCGCGCTCCGCTTTCGACCTCCGTGCATCGCTTAGCGACTTCTTCCAGTACAGAATCGTCATAGGTCAGAGCAATCTTGTGGGTTTCATTCAGACGCCGCTGGATCTTGCCGATCTTCAGCTTGATGATCTGCTTAAGGGCTTCGTCGCGCACAGGGAAGTAAGGAACAATAATCATCCGTCCCAGAAAAGCCGGTTTGAAGATCTTGTTTAGCTCGGGCTTGATGGCGAGCGCCAGACCCTCGCTGTCCGGCATCGTTTCCTTGTCAGCGGTGAGCTTCATCAGCGTGTCGGTGCCCGCGTTGCTGGTGAGAATGAGGATGGTGTTCTTGAAATCGATGGAGCGGCCTTCTCCATCTTCGAGGTTGCCTTTATCGAACACCTGGTAGAAAAGTTCGAGCACATCAGGATGGGCTTTCTCGACCTCATCCAGCAGGACCACCGAATAGGGACGACGACGCACGGCTTCCGTCAAGACGCCGCCTTCGCCGTAGCCGACATATCCCGGAGGTGAGCCTTTGAGAGTGGAGACGGTATGGGCTTCCTGGAACTCCGACATGTTGATGGTGATCAGATTGCGCTCGCCGCCGTACAGCAGATCGGAGAGCGCCAGCGCAGTCTCAGTTTTGCCGACACCGCTTGGGCCTACCAGCATGAAGACGCCCACGGGTTTGCCGGGATCGTCGAGACGGGCTCGCGAAGTGATGATGCGCTGCGCGATCGCGGCAAGCGCATGATCCTGTCCGATGACGCGCTTGCGCAGGTGACCATCCAGTTCGAGGACGGCGGCGATTTCGTCCTTCACCATTTTGCCGAGCGGGATTCCGGTCCACGCGGAGATGACTTCGCCGACGATACGCTCGTCGACGCAGACGTGCATGAGCGGATTTTCTCCCTGCATTGTTTCCAGTTCTTCTTCGAGCGCCTGCAACGCTTCGATGGACGACTTTACCTCGGCAGCTTCGTCGCCTTCGGCCTTCACGGTTTCAGCGCCGGATTCGAGGGCTTCGCGCATGGCGCGTATTCGCTTGACCAACTCGACTTCCTGCTCCCACTGGGTCTTGAGTTTGGCCAGATTCGCTTCCGTTGCGGCAAGCTGTTCCTCGATTGAGGCCAGACGCTCGGCGTGGTCTTCGCCGACGGTGGTTTCCCGCTCGAGAATCTGCTTTTGCATCTTCAGGTCGTCGATGCGACGTGTGGAGTCTTCGACCGCAGGCGGGATCGTGTTCTGGCCAAGGGAGAGGCGCGCGCAGGCGGTATCAAGAACGCTGACCGCTTTATCGGGCAATTGGCGCCCGGCGAGATAGCGATGCGAAAGCTTCACGGTCGAGGTGACCGCTTCATCGAGAATGCGCAAACTGTGATGCTTTTCAAGGGCCGCAATGATACCGCGCAACATCGTCCCGCATTGCTCCTCGCTTGGCTCTTCTACCTTGACAACCTGGAAGCGCCGCGCGAGCGCGGCATCCTTTTCGAAATACTTTTTGTACTCGGACCATGTGGTGGCGGCGATGGTGCGAAGTTCGCCGCGGGCAAGCGCGGGCTTGAGCAAGTTAGCGGCGTCGTTCTGCCCCGCCTGACCGCCGGCACCGATCATGGTGTGCGCTTCATCGATAAAAAGAATGATGGGGTGCGGCGAGGATTTTACCTCATTGATAAGCCCCTTCAGTCGGTTCTCAAATTCGCCTTTAACGCCCGCTCCGGCCTGCAACAGAGCAAGATCGAGACTGTGCAGTTGTACGTTACGAAGAGCCGGAGGCACATCTCCGTGGCTAAGACGAAGCGCGAAGCCTTCGACGACGGCAGTCTTGCCGACTCCGGCCTCGCCGGTGAGGATAGGGTTGTTCTGGCGACGGCGCATGAGAATGTCCACGACCTGGCGAATCTCCTGATCGCGGCCCAGGACGGGGTCGATCTTGCCGGCCTTGGCATTGGCCGTCAGGTTGACGGTGTACTGGTCTAAATGCGGAGTCCGGCCGGATCCCGGAGGCCGCGCGGGTTCGCCTTCGCCGGAAGGAGTGGCAGCAGGCGCCGCGGATACCGATTCTTCGCGCGACTTTTCGGTGACGGTGAAGAAATCCTTGCGCAGAGCTTCGGGCGGGATCAGTTGCAGCTCTTTACTGACGTCGCGAATAAGGCGCGACAACTCATCACTCGAAAGCAGCGCCAGCAGCGTGAAGCCAGTGCGAATCTGTGTGGCGTCGTATTCGATCGTGGCAACGGTCCATGCTTCGGTGAGCATTTTGACCAGGAAGGGACTAAAGGCTGGGCTGCGCGCATTGCCGTTCTTCAGGCGGTCGAGACTGCGCTGCAATTCCGTTGTAAGGCGGGAGCGATCGACGCCGTACTGCTTCAGGATGAAGGCAATGTCGTTGTCGGAACTGTCGATTGCCTTCAGCAGATAGTGCTCGATCTCAATGTCGTAGTGGGTGCGCGAAAGGCAGAGTCCCGCTGCGGCCTCCAGGGCACTGCGAGTTGCATCGTTCAATTTGCCGATCAGAGACTTCAGGTTCAGGCTCATCTGTCTTGCTCCCGTGGTATGACTGCTACTACTCGGACAACTGGCCTAGGACAACCGGTAAGTTGCCTCGTCCGGATCACGCTGCAACGGCCGGTTTTTTATCCAGCTCACCAGGCCGAGGCGTGAGGCGCGAACACCTTCCTCACCCATTTCCATGCCGGGTGTCTCTTCCCGCTCCAGCACAAGCTGAATGATGAAATCGAATTCGCGATTCGCATAGAAACGAAGCCAAGCGCGCAATTCGCGAAAGGCGCTCGCTCCGGGAAGAAATTGCTGGTAACGGTCGAAGCTCATTGGACCGAGCCGAATCGTGACAGTGCCATGCTGGTCCCATACTTCGTCGCCCACGATGGTCCCCATGCCGAGGCGCTCGCAGAAGGCACCCGCGTCACGCAGGAAAGTCAGATTGCCGGGTGGAAGACGATTCCAGGTTCCGGTGAATTGACCCACGGAGACCGGCACATCGAAGTAGTCCTGCAACAACTGCTTGAGCCCTTGCGCGGTGAGACGCCGCTGAGACAGGAGCCCGCAATAGTAGAGGCAGGCTTCGTCTTCAATGTCCATGCGGTGAGTGAGGCCCTTGGTACCGAGGCCGATCAGATCCAGCAACCTTGCGCTGATGACGTCGTCGCTCGCGCCGGTGCGCTCGTAGGCAATGTAGAAACGATATTTTTGCCACCCGCGGTAGAAAAGCGCAATGATGCGGTGATTGAAGATGTCGAGGAATTCACCCGGCGCGCGGTCTTTCGCGCGAACGCGCTCAAGCAAAAATTCCGTGTAAGGATGGGGTAGCACGCCGGTCGCGGCGCAAAGTCCCATGAAATTGACGAACAGTTTGGGTTGGCCATCCTTCTCCGTCTGCAGGTCCTGAATCTCGCTGGCGGGAAAGGAGAGTGTGGGAACGGACGAAAACTGGACCACCTCAGAGGACGGCGATACGAAGAGGCCTACAGGATTACGCTCGGGGTACAGGCGCTCCAGCAGGCGGACTGCCTGGAAGAACTGGACACAGTACGGCTCCCGCTCGAGCATCGCCCGGATCGACTCGAACTTCGCGTCAACCTTCCGATCGGTGTTTAGATCAGGGGCTTGTTTCCCGCTTTGGGTGGCCATTCGCCCAGCATCTCCTTTCGTTGATTTGTGCGCGCTACCAACTGACAGAAGCTGTTGATGGAGGTATAGGAGCCGAGAAAGCGATCCAACACGTTGGCAAAGAGATACACGCCGCCGCCAACGAACTGGCGTTCGTCGAACTCAATCTCTATACGGGTGCCGCGCGCCGGCACATTGCCGTAGACCGATTGCATGATGGCGAAGTGAGGCTTCGAAGCGAGCGACATGATTCCGCCAATCTGGTTTTCGAGGTACGACGAATCAGTGAAGTTGTGCAGGCGGAGAATTTCCTGGAGAGAGCCTACCCCCTCTTCCGCCAGCGAAAGGTAGTTGAGCGAGAGCTGCGAGACCAACCGCCATAGCTGGCCCTTCGCCGTAGGAGGATCGTATGTCGGCGACGGCCTGCGCAAAGCCGTGATCTGCTTCACCACGGGAAACTCTTCGGCTGTGAAATCTCCCTCCTCCAACCCAAACGGAAGGCGCGACGGCAGGTCGAAGTTTGAGCAGGAACAGCGAACAGTCAGCACCTCGGCGTCGGGTTCCGTCAAGATTCCGTCCACATCGACGAGTGCGAGAGATATCGTGGAAGGCTCGCGTTCGCCGAGCACGTTCATACGGCGAATCCCATGCCAATAGGCGCGACCCGTCTCCCTCCTGGCCTGGAAGCGATAGGAATAGATCGGTTCCAGCGGTATGCTCTCGCGACGCGTAGTATTGGATGCCATCACTTCGTCGATGGAGAAGATTTCCGTTGTTTCCTGGTGACGTACATCGGGGATGACTCGGTATTCGTGCTTCGTGTGGGTAACCAGGATGGGCTCGGCGACATGCGAGAACAGATTGATGACGGGCGTGCATCCCAGACGCAGTGTGCGCGCCGAGACACCGATTTCAAGATCCTGATGCCGCTCAGGACGATCAAAGCGCGAGAAGCAGAACAAGATTTCTGCCTGCTCGGTGCATCCCGCTTCGGCGATGGCTTCGAGCCCATTCAGCTCGAAGAAAAGAAACTTTTCCGAGAAGGTGAAGTACTCCTGCAGTAGGCGGTAGCCGTCAAACGACCGCCTGGGATAAGGCAGCAACGCCTCATTTTCTTCAAAGCCCATCTGGCGCAGCTGTGAGGGTGCGATATTGATCAGCTTGCCGCCACGCTGTAGCGGATTGCGGACCAGGATGGAGATACAGTTCCGGCACAGCAACTCGTAGAGCGTATGCACGACGTTGGTTTCGCCGGTGAGATGAAACGCCAGCTTGCCGATCCGGAACTGATTGAAGGCGACATCCCGCGCGCATTGCAGGCGCAGGCGGATAACACCTGCGGCTCCCGGCACGCGTACAGGCTCCGCAAGGCGCTCCGGCTGCCGCCACTCGCACTCACCTACCGTGAATGGCCACAGCTCCAGGGGATAGGCGGTCTGAAACCGGCATGGCAGGCCGTCGACGGTGCGCTTGGTCAACAGCGTCGTCTTGGCTGGAACGCGCAATCCCGCCGTTTGCTTTCCCTGCTCCGGATCGAGTTGGCATTCCACGATCGACATTGAGGGAATGGGCCGCAGGTAATGCGGCGAAACAATTCCCAGCAACGCTGAGGTCACTTCGGGAAAATCGTCGTCGACGCGCAGGTGAACACGCGCCGCCATGAAGGCAAAACCCTCAAGCAGGCGCTCGACGTGGGGATCGTCGCAACGATCGGACTCAAGCAGCAGGCGGCTGGCTACCCGCGGATACTTCTCCGCGAACTGGCCCCCGAGTTGCCGAAGGTGCGCGAGTTCGCGTTCGTAATATTCGAGCAGTTCTTCGCGCATCAGTTCACTTTACCTTGTACTCGCCACTGGAGAGCTCAAGCACAGTATCGAAAGAAATCTCCTCGGGTGCGGGATCGAGTTTCAGGTTTCCTTCAATGTGGAAGCGAAGACGGCGATCGGCCGTGTCGGAACCCTCGAGGGTCACGCGCACGTCCATCAGACGCGGTTCATAGTTGCGCAAGCAGATCTCGATGGCCTTGCGCAAACGGCCGTGGTCCGACGCGGAAGAGAGGCCGAGAGATGTGATGTCGGGCAATCCGAAGTTGATAACCGAAGTCCTCGCCAGCGGGTATTCAACAAGCTCTGGAATCGGTGGCTGGCGGGTGTTAAGCAGCCACTCAAGGTCACGCTTCAGCGCCTCCTTATAGAAGCGCAGGGACTGCGAACGGGTGGCCGGCCATTCCTCGACAGCCGTCAGCCGGTCGAGAACGGATTGTGTCACGAGCGTTTCTGTCGCTGAACGCGCCAAGCTTGCGGACTCCTTTCATGTCAGTGCGAAACATCCATTGCGAAACTTGGATCGATGCGGCACAGCTTGGCAAAGAGCGCTTCTCTCACACCATTGCTACTGGAAGGATCGAGACACTTGAGCAGCAACGCCATGGGCGGCGTAATCATATCGCTTGCTTCCCACTCTTCAAGACGACGCTGATCGATCTCCTTCACCAGCTCTTCAAGGACGGGATGCGCCACCTTACTTTGTCCTGCACTCACACAGAGCTGCGCCACCTGCAGCCTCCGCAGGAAGCGGGCCCGTCCGCTGGGCTGCTGGGCGGCGTCGCGCACCAGAAGCTGGATGGCCTGCGGCAGTTGTCCGCGGCGAATGAGATCTTTGGCCAGATCCAGCGCATCCGGCGGGGCGTCTTCACCCGACTCGTCCGATGTGTCGTAAGCCGCCGCGTATAGAGGCTGCGGCTCCGGCGGCGCCGCTGCTTCCGGGACGATCGGCTCGGGCGGCTTCGGGATCACCATCTCTTCGAGCCAGCGCTGCGTTTCAGGATTCGCGGTTGGCGTATCGTCGTTGAGGGTCCAGGTGGGAAGCTCGGGAATGTCCTTCAGCAGAGACTGCAATGTAGCGATAACGCTAGCCGAGATTGCGCTGTGCCCCGCCTCGTAACTCGCTCTCCAGACATAACGATGCACATCGAGCCACGCCCGTCCGCAAGGCTCTCCGGCAGCGGCCACAGCCGCGCTGAGCAGCTCTTCCCAGTTTGATTCCGAGGCCAGGCGCTTAAGGTTTTGCCGCATTTCAGTCGGCGGTGACACCAAAAAATCATAGGATGCGTAACTTCCCTGCTCACGCATCTCTCCCAAACGCACAGAAGTCTGTAGAAGATAGGGTACGGGACTGGAAGAGCGCTCCTTCTGGAGAAACTGCGCACAAGCCTGAATACGGCCGATCGCGTCATCCCAATCGACAGGTTCGGCTGAGACTGCCTTCCCTTTTTTGACTTTGGCGTCTGGAGCCGCTTTGGCGACCGACTCGGTTTCCACCGCTGCTTCGGGTTCCGGCTCAGGCTCTTCCTCGACGACCTCTTCAACGACCTGGTCGGGTTCGAGTTTCCGCTTCTCGTTCAGAAGACTGCCGATTACCTGACCGACTTCCTCTAGAGCCGTGCGCAGTTTTCCGAAGCTGGGCCCGTCGTCTCCGTACTTCTCTTCGCAGAAGACCTGCATCGCGTCCACGGTTTCTGCCGCGGCATGCATCGACTCATCCAGGTTGACGTAGAAAGTCTTGGGCGTGGAGGTGACCGCCTTGTCGAAGTCCTCGGCTGTAAGCTTGCCATCCTTAATGGCCTGTTCACGCGCTTCACGTTTGGCGTCGTTGTAACCTACATCGGCCTCGTAGCCGATCGTGCGCGAGTCCTTGTACTGGTAATAGCTGAGACGGTCGCGCGTGATGGGGGCTTCGCGCAGGATTACCGCGATGCGGTTGGCGGTCCACTCGATAGGAACCGCGCGCATCCCCACGTCGCCATCCTCGATCTCGGGAAAAAGCCCTTCCCAGAACTGTTCCTGCAGGTCCTGCATCAGTTTGAAGCAGGGCTGGATCAAGCTAATGCCCTCGCGTCTAACGTGCGCTTCGGTCAGCCACGCCGCGAGTTGCAGATCCTTACTCTTGGTAGCGAGGGCTTCTCCGGCCAGCTTGATCACGAGTGCGAAGTCGGCCTTCTTGACTGTGCGCTGCCACTCCCCGCTGGGAATACTGTCATCGTCTTCTGTACGCGCTTCCTTGATCTGATCGTAGATGCGGTCGTACCTCAGGCTCGCACCCGACGGATTATCGCCCGGGACCGGATTCAGCAGATCATCACGCAGTGGCACTTTCAGCCGTCTCCCCGGCGTGATGGAAGATCAGGTTCCGTAGTTGCAGGAACGGCTCCTCTTCATCCCCGCACAGCAACAATTTTTGCCCGACAGGCACTTCGCCGTACTTCGAGTCCTCTTCCCAGACAGTCGCGCGACCAAGACGAACAGCATCGTCGGGATGCCTCCAGGAAAGCGGCGATATGGCCGGCAACAGCACTTCCCCGAGATCCTGCAGGCGAAAATCGGATGTCGTATGCAGAATGGCGGCCATCCAGAGCAGATCGCGCAGCTTTTTGGGCGCCTCCACTTCGATCGACTCGACGTACGCGAAAGGAATCCAGGTATAGCTCCCCGCGATGAACGCTTCAAGATGCGCCCCTATGCGCGGGTCGGCATCCGAAAACTCGGCAAAGTCCGCGCCATTCCACTGTCCCGAAGGAGATGGATTGATAGTCCCAAGCGGCAGTTCGTCTTTGGCGAACATCTCCTGCCTAGTTCTCTCTGCGTGTAACGCGGAACGGTACAGCATGGCCCCGGCAGCGGCCTCCGTGCTGGAATCGGACAAAATGTCGAGCTGTTTGCTGGCGCGATCGTACTCGCCGGCAAAGCAAAGTAATTCAAATAAGAAAGTACGGCGCTTGGTATCGAGCGGCTGCTTTTTCAACTCGTCACCAAGCGCGTCGATTGCAGGCTTAAGCTGGCCGGCACGATAGAGCGAAAGCGCGTCCATGAGGGGTCGCCCTAGGTGAGCTTGTTTTCCTTCGTGTTGTAGGTGACCGGGCCGGTGCTCTTAAGGTTGCCGTTCTCGTCCTGCACTGAATAGTCGATCTTGATTTCGTTGTAGGTGAACGAGAGGCTGACGGTAGGAATTTCGCTGGAGCCTGAAATCTGCAAACTGCTGACAAACAGCTCCTTGAAGTCGACCTTCAGATAGGGTTTCCCATCCGCACCGGACTTGATCGCGTTCATCGTACCGCTCTTGATGTGGGTGCCCAGACCGATCGACTTGAAGAACTTCGGCGTTGCCTTGTCAAAATAAGTCATGACACTGAAGTCGCTCAGGTCGGCTTTGCCCGCGCCCGATCCGCCCGTGCCTGCAACGGAGGACACCTGCGAAGCGCCCCAGCTCCAGCTCATGATTTGTATCTCGTTTTTGTGGTTTGAGTCCGACGATTCACCTTCAATCCCGTCAGAAAGCTTCAGAAAATAATCTACTGCCATGTCCCAACTCCTTTCTTGGTTAGATAACGCACTGCTGTCTACCGTGCGGCCGCCGTAAACCGTCCCGTCGATGTTCTGGCTACGCTACTTCCGCGCCGATGCCGGCAAGTCGGCCACTAGACGAAGCGAAATAGAGAGCTCATCGAGCTGGAAATGCGGCTTGAGGAACGCAACCGCGCGGTAGGCGCCAGGCTTGCCGGGAATTTCAGAGACCTGGATGGCCGCTTCCCGCAAAGGCAGCTTCGCTTTTGCCGCCTGGGAAGCATTGTCATCCGCGCAAACGTAATTGCTGATCCATTGGTTGAGAAATTTCTCGCAATCCTGGCGTGTCATGAAGCTGCCAATCTTGTCGCGCATCATTGCCTTCAGATAATGCGCGAAACGCGACATGGCCAGGATGTACGGCAACTGTGCCGAGAGGCGCGCATTCGCATTGGCCGCGTCCTTGTCATACAGCTTCGGTTTATTCGCCGTCTGCACGCTGAAAAACGCCGCGTAGTCTGTTCCCTTGCAATGGACCAGAGGTACCAGACCCTGATCGGCGAGTTCCTTCTCACGACGATCGGTGATCGCGACCTCGGTCGGACACTTCAGGGCCACATCACCCTCATCGGTGCGGAAGGTATGGGCGGGAAGGCCCTCAACCAGGCCTCCACCTTCCACACCACGGATCGAGGCACACCACCCATACCGGGCAAATGAATTCGTAAGACGGGCAGCCAGCCCATACGCCGCGTTGCCCCACAGGTATTTCGAATGATCGCTGCCATCGACTGCTTCTTCGTAGTCGAACGCGTCCACCTGCTTGGTGTCTTTCCCGTAAGGCAGGCGCATGAGGATGTGCGGCAGCGTGAGAGCTACGTAGCGTGAATCTTCCGATTGACGGAAGGATTTCCACTTGGCGTACTCGGTGGAGTCGAAGATCTTGCCGATATCGCGAGGCGCGCCGAGTTGCGTATAGCTGGTCAGATTGAGCAGATCGGAAGAAGCAGCACTCATGAACGGCGCATGGGCGGCCGATGCTACCTGAGAGATGCGCTCCAGCAGCTCGACATCTTCAGGGCCTCGGCCAAACTCGTAGTCACCTACGAGCGCGGCAAAGGGCGCGCCACCGAAGACTCCGAATTCTTCCTCATAGACCTTCTTGAACAGAGCGCTCTGATCGAATTCCGGCGCGCGCTGCAGATCCTTCAGCAGGTCGCGCTTGGAGGTGTTGAGCACCTTGATCTTGAGCATGTCGTTGGTTTCCGACTGGTCAATCAGGTACTTAATGCCGCGCCAGGTCCCTTCAAGCTTCTGGAGTGCCGGATAGTGCAAAACTTCATTCAACTGCAGTGATATGAGCCTGTCGATCTGGGCGATACGCGCCTGGATGGTCGCTTCAGCGTCGCGGGTCAGCGTCATGTGGCCTTGGAGCACCTGGTTCACGAACTCCTTGACCATGTCGCGGCCGCGCTCGAGAGTAGCGGAATCGCGATTGAAGCGGCCCTGAGCGACTATCTGATCGAGCAGGTTCTGTTCCGAGGCCTGCTGCTCAACGGTCTCGCCTGCAACGGAAGCTGCTGTCTTCGTGGTACTCATTCCGCACCCCCGGTCTTGCCCAATTCAGAACGGAGTTTTTCGCGTGACTCCGTGTTGGAAACAGCTTCGAACAACGCTTCGTCCAGCTTGTCGTTGCCCTGCAAACTGCCGCGAAGATCGGAAAGGCGTGTGCGCAGATCGAACAGCTCCTTGAGCGGGCCAACCTGTTTAGCCACGTTTTCCGGCGAAAAGTCGTCGAGGCTCTCGAACCTTAGGTTGACGCCAATCTGTCCCGCGTTGGGGTCGTCACTCAGTTTGTTCGGAACGGAGAAGGCCAGATGCGGCTGCATGCCTTTCAGAACACTATCGAAGTTGTCGGGATTGATCTCGACGAACTTGCGATCCTTGAGCGCGGCGAGCGGTTGCTCGGGCTGGCCGGTCAGATCTCCCAGGACACCCATGACGAAGGGCAATTCCTTGAGTTCGATTGCATCGCCGATCTCGACGTCATAAGTGATATGCACGCGTGGCGAGCGGACTCGATCCAGTTTATGCTGCGTACTTTCTTTAGCCATAGTCTTTATCCTCGAAAGGCAGCGTGGAGAAACCGCCCGCCCTGGGTTCGATTCAACGACACAATCTGATGGGAGTGCATCTAAGCCTTCTCTACTGTATCCCTTTACTTATCAATGCCTTCATTAACAGCTTATGATTTCGGGACGGCTCCGTGCCGGCGAGTGAGAGCGCGGCAATTATTAACTTACCTATGGTGTGTGTCAAGACGAAAGCGTTACAACTAAGGTAGTAGCCGCGTCGAAACTACACATCGATCTGTCAGCATGATTAGCCGCTGTATACTCATAGCCCGATAGGAAATCAATACATGCGACAGTTGCAGCCAGTTGTCTGGTCGAAGGGCGTCTTCTTATCTCCGCAGCACTTGCAGGCGCAGGACCGTTTCTTCGAGGAGACGCTTCGCTTTCTATCCGATGCGCTCTCCTTCCGCAATTGGGGCTTTTCTTCTCTGCAGATAGACGGCACCGGTCTTAGCGAGGGGCAGCTCAATGTAAGACAGGCCTCGGGGGTCTTCCAGGATGGACTCATGCTGGATATGCCCGCATCCGACGCGGCGCCAAAATCGCGAACTCTCGACGAGTGTTTTCACGAAGGCAGCAACCGATGCGCTTTTTACCTGGCAATTCCGCAAGACAGGCCGGGGGGCATCAACATAGGGCTGCAGCGCGGCGGCGGTATCAGCACGCGCTTTTATTCGGAATTGCAGATGTTACGCGATGAAAACAGTTCCGGCATCGAGAAGCCGGTATCGCTGGCGCGCAAGAACCTGCAGATCCTGGCCGAAGGCGAAAACCTTGAGGGATCTGTCCTTTTGCCGCTCGCGCAAATTGAGCGCACAGAAGCGGGCGGCTACCGGCTCGACGCGAAGTATGTACCGCCGACGCTGAACCTCAAAGGCAATGAACTGCTCACCGGCATTTTGCGCGGGCTGATCGAGACTCTTGTGGCGCGAAGTAGCCAACTGGCAGGATCTCGCCGCCAGCGCAACCAGTCTCTCGCGGACTTCACTGCTTCGGACATTGCCAACTTCTGGCTTCTCTACACAATCAATAGCCGTCTTCCCGTCCTGCGGCATTTTCTGCAGGCCGATCAGGTTCATCCGGAGACGCTGTTTCTGGAGATGCTTTCCCTCGCAGGCGCGCTCACCACCTTTTCGCCGAAGATGGAACCGCGTGACCTGCCCAAATATGAGCATGAACAGCTCGGGCCCTGCTTTATCGCACTCGACGCGACGATTGCAGAATTGCTGGAGACGGTCGTCCCCAGCAACTTTGTGGCGCTACCTCTCAAGCCTCTCCGCGACACGATCTACGCCGCGGCGATCGACAAGGACAAGTACTTCGAAAATTCGCGCTTCTATCTGGCCATCTCGTCCGATATGCGTGAAGCCGAGTTGATCAGCAGGACCCCTGCGTTGGCCAAAGCCTGCTCGGCAACGCACATCGAACAGCTGATCCGCCAGGCGCTCCCCGGATTGAAAATGACGCACGTACCCGTGCCGCCACGGGCGATTCCCGTCAAACTGCGCTACCAGTACTTCAGCCTGGAGCGAACCGGACCGGTGTGGGACGCTATCTTGCGGTCACGCAACTTTGGAGTCCACATCCCCGGAGAGATTCCAAATCCCGAAATGGAACTGATCATTTTATTTGCCAACCCCGAATGAAAATCAGGGCTCATCTGTGCCGTAGCACGAAAATCAGAATCAGCACGATCACCAGCAACACGAAGACATTCAGGATCAGGATCAACGGCAGGTATTGCTGCAACTTGCTCGGTGCGGGAGCCGCAGTGGGCGGAGGGGCTGGGGGCGCTGGAGCCGGAGGAAATGCAAAGGGCGCAGGCTGGAATTGCGGCATCGCTGGAGGAGCGGCCGCCCCGGCGTGCGGCATTTGGGGCGTTTGAGGATATGCAGGAGGTTGGGGATACACCGGCGCCTGGGGCATCTGCATGGGGGGCAAACCTGCTCTTGCAGGCGCTGGAGCCGCGGGAGGAACCGGCGCAGCACTCTGCCCCTGCATCTCCCGGAACGCCGAACCCGAGATCACGCGCGTAAACTCGCCGGGTCCGCCTCCCGGTGGTGGTGATGAGAACACCGGCTGCATCGGCGATACCGCCGGCGGTTGAGCAAGAGGCGGCTGCCCAACGGGCCGCGGAGCTGGCTCGGCAGACAAGGTCTGGAGAAGCTGCGTAAATCCCCCTGCCGCCGGAGGTGAAGCGGCAGGCGGCGCGGGAGCCGGAGGCATGAAAGGTTCCGCCGACTGTCCTGGAGCGGATTCTTCCTTCTTCAGGGCGTGAAGCAATTGGGTAAAGCCGCCCTGGGCCGGAGGCACAGGCTCGGATGATTGCGCCGGACTGTTTGAAAACTGATAGCTTCTCTCCGGGACAGGCTCGGGCCGGAGCGATCTGAGCGGGTCTTCAAATGGAGTTTTCTCCACGCTTCGTTGCGAGAACATTTCAGTGAAGGACCCAGGCGCTGGACTGGGGGCTGACTGCGGCGGCATAACGGGCGGAATCGGTTGTTGCGGGCCAGCACCGCTTGGGTCCTGCGCCGATTGGAACAGCTGCGTAAAGCTACCCGGGGGCGCTGACGTTTCCTGCTTTGCGGGTTGCGGAGGTTCGGGCGCCCACTGCCGGGGCGTTGGCATTGCTGGCGTCGCCTGAGGACTTTCACCCGGTTTCGCGGAGATAGCGTTGAACATCTGCGTAAAGCTACCCGGAGAGGGGGCAGCTTTTGTCGTCTCGACTGACAGGGGGGAATGAGTTTCGCTTGCAGACTGTTCCGCCGGATTCCCGAGCGATCGCAGCATCCGCGTGAACTCACCGGGGCTCTGGGCCGACGGTTGCGCCGGCGGATCCGGCAAGGAGGACTTCTCTACTGAAATCTTGGTAAACAGGTTCGCTAAATCGGACGGCGGCTTTGGCGCCACGGGTGAGGGCGGCGCTGCCGGAGTGGTTGCAGGTGTCGAAGAGGCAGTCGGCGGAGTCGTGAGTGCTTGGAACATCTGGGTAAAGCCGCCCGGACTCGCGGAAGGTTGCGGGGTCGTATCAGGAGCTGGCAGGGACCACTCCTGCGTTTGGGAAACGGGGGGTGGCGTCGCCTGAGCCGCCGGTGAAGCTGGGCTCGCCGGTGGGGTCTCGCTTCGAAGCAGTGACCTCAGCAGATCGTCTTCCTGCGGCTGTGCAGGCTGGGGCGAAACCGTACCAAAGATTCCGGTTGCACTCGATGGCTCGTGGGTGGCAGATTCACTCTTGCTGAGAAAATCGGAATCATCGAAGGATGTCTTGGACGCGTCCATAAAGTGCCGCCGTGTTTCCAGATTATCGCTTGATTCTGGAGACCAAGATTACATCGCATTTACTTGACAGTAAAGAGCTGGCAACCTAGGATGCACACACGAATTGGCCGCAGTAAATACAGGCGCAAGAAACTAGTTGTGCAGATGCCCCGATCGGCCCTTGCGGGTCGACCCTTACGGTTGTAGATGTCCGCGAGCCGCTCGACAGCCAGGTTTGCCAAATGGTTCGGTCACTATGAAATTTTTGTCGCGGGTGGTGTGGTCTGAGGGGATGTATCTCGGCCCGCACCATTTTCAAACGCAAAGCCGCTATTTTGAGGATTCGATCTCATTCCTGGCAGCCAGTCTGTGGCATGAGCCGTGGGGGCTGCTCCATGCTGAACTGGATCAGAAGGCTATCCGCAATGGAAGCGCCGCTCTGCTGCACGCGTCGGGGATTTTCCCGGACGGACTAACCTTTGAATTACCGAACTCCGACCCTGCGCCTCCGGCGCGCAATCTACTCGAAGTCTTTCCCACCACGGACGCGGTACTACCGCTTTATCTGGCAGTGCCGAGCCGGCGGGATAATGGCTTTGACTGCGACCTGAGCACCACCGCCAATGGCGTGCGCTTTTCGCGGATGCAACGCACGATGCGCGATGAGACCAACGGCATTGACGAGCGCGAGATCGAGCTGGGGCAAAAAAATATCCGGCTGGTGACGGAAGCTGAGTTGACACACGACATGCTGTCGATTCCCATCGCGTACGTTCTTCGGGATGGCCGCGGGCACTTGATCTATGACGAGGACTTCATTCCCACCTGCCTGCGTCTGAGCGCAAGCGAGCGACTGATGCTGCTTGTTAAGCGCCTGCTCGAATTGGTGGGAGAAAAAAGCGCCATGATCGCGCGGGGAGCAAGGCGCCATGGCCGTTTCGAATCGGGTACGGCTGCTCTTGACGTAGCGAATTACTGGTTTCTTCATGCGCTGTACAACGCTATCCCGCCGTTGCAACACCTGAGCACGACCCGGCACGCCCATCCTGAGGACCTGTTCGTCGAGCTTTCGCGACTTGCCGGCGCATTGTGCACCTTCGCTGTCGACTCCGACCCGCGCGAGCTTCCTGCCTACGATCACCGTACTCCCGGCCCGGCCTTTCGCGCGCTCGATGCTCACATCCGGCGACATCTTGAGATCGTTGTTCCCTCGAACACAGTCACGCTCGACTTTCATCCGATGGAGCCCTACATTCAGGCGGCTGAGGTGCTTGATGAACGCTGCCTTCGCCACGCCCGCTGGATTCTGGGCATTCGCTCGGCCCTGGGCGAATCAGAACTACTGAAATTGACGCCAAGACTGGTGAAGGTCTGCTCCGCGCGCTTTGTGCCCGAGTTGGTGAAGCGCGCTCTTCCGGGTATGACGCTCACCCATCTGCCGGTTCCGCCCACTGCCATCCGCGCGGAGGTGGATATGCAATACTTCGCTGTCGAGATCACTGGCCCGTGCTGGGAACATATACTGCAAACGCGCAAGGTCGGCGTCTACATTCCGGGAGAAATCTCCCAGCCGGAGTTTGATCTCACCGTCATCGTGGAGCAATCGCAATGAGCACTGCTCGCGTTAACAGTCTCGCCTTTTCCTTTCAGGAAGTGCTCACCGCAATTCTGCGGGTGCGCTTTCAGCGCCAGCAGGTTCAGGACTCAGAGAACTTCCGCGCGCAAATGCGCAGCTCCTTGCAGACGGCGATGCAGGAGGCCCGATCGCTGGGCTACTCGAGCGACACGGTGCAGATGAGCGTGTTCGCCGTGGTCGCATACATGGACGAAAGCGTGCTCAACCTGCAGAGTCCCGTTTTTGCCGACTGGGCGCGGCGTCCGTTGCAGGAAGAGCTCTTCGGCGGCCATCTCGCCGGCGAGACATTCTTCCTCAACCTGAGGAAACTCCTCGGCCAGCAGGACTCCGCAGAAGTAGCCGACGCGCTGGAACTCCACTGCCTTTGCCTGCAAATGGGGTACCGCGGCCGCTACGCTCTGGGAGATTCCGGCGAGCTTCATCAGTTGCTGCGCATGGCGCAGGAAAAGATTCAGCGGATTCGAGGCGCGGCGCACCTGCTGCCCCCCATGACTCCGCCGGAAGTGCGCCCAGCGCGCACAAAAGATTCGTGGAGCCGTGCCCTGCTTATCACCACCTGCGTGCTCGCCGGTCTGACTGTGGTTGCGTTCGGCGGTTTTGAGCTTGTCCTCGGCTCAGGAGTTTCCCAGGTGCAGAACACCAGCCTGAATGCGCGATAGGAGCCTGCTGTGCTACAGATTCTGATTTCTGCCCTCATTTTCATCCTGTCCGTGGTGCTGGCCTGGCTGGCTGGCCCGCTGCTTCACATCGAGGGCACTTCGCTTCTGATTTTGCGCATCCTGCTGGTTCTGCTGGGCGCTGCCACGGCGATTGTCATCCTGGTGATCTACTTCAGAGACAAACGGCGTGATGCGGCTACGAAAAATGTGCAGGGCAGCTCCGATATGGATACGCTACTGCGCGACGCTGAAAAAAAACTCGCCACCGCTCAGCGGACGGGTCCCAAGTCCCTTGATTCCCTGCCCCTGCTCTACATTCTTGGAGAAGGGAATTCAGCAAAAACAACATCCGTCCTCAAATCCGGACTCGACCCGGAGCTACTCGCAGGCCAGATCTATCGGGATCAGGATGTCATGGCCACGCCGGTCTTGAACCTCTGGTATACACAGCAATGCGTGATGGTGGAAGCCGGGGATGCGGTCCGCAAGAGCCCGGCGCTCTGGAGCAAGCTGATTCGCAAGACTCGGCCCAAAGCCTACCGCTCTGCGATGGGAACCCAGGCTCCGGTGCGCGCCGCCGTGGTGTGCATCAGCTGCGAACAGTTTCTGGGCGCGAGCGCGTCGGAAGCGGTACTTGCCTCAGCCCGATCCACCAACCAGATGCTGCGCAACCTTGCGCAACAACTGGGGACGGAAGTACCCGTGTACGTGATTCTCACAAAGCTGGATCGCATTCCGGACTTCAACGAATACGTTCGTAACCTGACCAGCGAAGAGGTGTCTCCGCCGCTCGGGATGGCCTTCGCGCGCAGCGAAGCCTCCAGCGGCCTATATGCTGAAAAGGCGATGTCCGAGGTGTCTTCGTCCCTCGACCAGCTCATTTTCTCGCTCGGAGAATTTCGCCTCGAGCTACTGACACGCGAATCTGATCAGCGAAATGTTGATCCGGTTTACGAATTTCCGCGCGAGCTGCGAAAGCTGCGCAACAATCTGGCCTCTTATCTTGTAGAGCTTGCCCGCCCCAGCCACCTGAACGTCAACCCATACCTGAGAGGCTTCTACTTCACCGGAGTTCGCGCGCACATTGTCGAACAGATGGTCAGCGCTCCGGCACGAACGCCCCAGGCACCCCCCGCCGATGCCGGCGCCACGCGCATGTTCTCTGTGCAGCAGGCACAGGCTGCAAGCACGGCGCCGACGCCGCAGGTTGTGTCACAGAAGGTGGCGCAGTGGTGCTTTCTGCCCAAGCTCTTCCCGGTCGCGATCCTTCAGGACAGAAGCGCGCTCGCAAGCACGAGCAACAGCGGCAGAACGCATGTTTTCCGTCGCGTAGTGTTTGCTACTCTCTCCTTCTTCCTGCTGGCTTACCTTGTCTGCCTGATCATTTCCTATGGCAACAACTCCAGGCTCGAACACGAGATAGCGTCAGCCGCGAACGCGCTCCCCACCAGAACCGTTCCCGCGACCACGCTTGCGTCTGTGCAGGAATTAAAGGCGCTCGACCAGCTGCGCTTGGCGCTGGTGCAATTGGGGAACTATCGGCAGCAGGGTGCTCCGTTGATGTACCGGTGGGGCCTGTATCACGGAGACCAATTGCTGGAGGCCGCCCGGCACATCTATTTCGATCGCTTCCAGCGCCTCCTGTTGGCGAACACGCAAAACAACCTGGTGGTGGCGCTCAACGCGCTTCCGGCTGCGTCGCAACCGGACTCGGACTACAACGCCGGCTACAATCCGCTGAAGGCGTACTTGATTACGACCATCAATCCCGACAAGAGCACGCGAGAATTTCTGACTCCTGTGCTTATGCAGTATTGGCAGAATGGACGTGCTCCCGACACGGCAGAACAAAAGCAACTGGCACTGTTACAATTTGATTTCTACGCCAATGAATTGAGGTCGGGGAATCCGTATTCCATCGCGTCGGCCGTACCAACTGTGAATCATGCTCGCGCCTACCTGGCCAGCTTCGGCGGCTTCGAGCGTATCTATCAGCAGATGGTGAACGCCGCAAACAAAGTTGCTCCGACGATTGACTTCAACCGCCTGTATCCCGGCTCCGCGTCGGTCGTTTCCGAATCGTATATCGTGCCTGGAGCCTTTACACGCAGCGGGTTCACGTTCATGCAGGATGCGATTCTGCATCCGGACCGTTACTTCAGCGGCGAAGCGTGGGTGCTAGGCGACCAGGCTCCGCCCACGCTGGATCGCGCCGACCTTACGCAGAAACTCACCAGCCGCTACATGGGCGACTACCAATCACAGTGGCGCTCATTTATGCGTTCCGCACACGTCGTGTCATACGGCAGTCTTAAGGATGCAAGCGGAAAGCTTCAGATACTATCCAATCCAAGTTCCCCACTGCTGGCGCTGATTTACACCGCATCGCACAACACCGCAGTCCAGAATCCGGAGATCGCAAAAGAGTTTCAGCCGACCCAGGTATTGGTTCCTCCGGACAGCGCCGAAAAGCTCATGTCCGACAAAAACACCGCCTACATAAACAGCCTGGTGTCGTTGCAGGGCAGCATTTCGCAGGCGTTGGAGAACACTACACCGAACGATCCGAACAAATTCCAACCCGTAATCGCCGCGGCGATCAGCGCACACGGCGCTGTCAGCCAGACCGCTCAGGCGTTCGACATTGACCCGCAGGCCCATATCGAAGAAACTGTTCGTTCACTCCTGCTAGCTCCTATTACCTCTACAGAGGCCCTCGCGAAGCCTGGACCACTAAGCGGCGGTCCGCTGTGCGCGAGCCTCGCGCCGCTGATTGGCAAATTCCCGTTTTCTCCAAATGCAACCGCCGAAGCGAGCACCGCCGAGGTCGCCGCCGTCTTCCAACCGGGAACGGGTTCCCTGTGGCAGTTCTACGACTCTACCTTAAAGCCATTACTGGTTCAGCAAGGCACGTCCTACGCAGCTGCCCTGAATGCTCCGCAAAAGGTGAACCCCGCGTTCTTGCAGGTTTTTAACAAGGCCGCCAACGTATCGACACTTATGTACCCGGCAGGAGTAACCTCACCCACACTGACGTTCACGGCGCATATTCTGCCTTCGAAGGGGATCGATAACGTGACCTTGGCCGTGGATGCGCAGAGACTGACCGGTTCGGATGTCTCCAAACCGTTCACTTGGTCGGCGCAGACCGCGCAGCAGGCGCAATTGATCGCCAACAACTTTCCTCTTTCATTCACAGGACCATGGGCGATCTTCCACCTCATCGACAAGGGGCGGGTGGTGCAGGCTGGCAATCCAGGGAGACTGGATTACCCTCTCGAGGTATCCAATACTCCCATTGTCGTTGGTGGCACGCCGCTGGTTGTACACATCGAATTATCCGGGCCCGGCGCAAGCCTGCTCATGCCAGGAGGATTGAGCAATCTCCACTGCGTCCTAAAAGTGACTCAGTGAGGCAGCGTCTCGAGCTCGGCGGTCGGGGCAGGCTCAACGGCTTCGCCGAATCGCAGAAGCAGGCAGGTGACGTTATCGACGGCGCCCTGTTCCTTCGCTATGTTGATCAACGCCTGGCACGCTGCCGGCAGATCTGGGCTCGAAAGAATCAGACTTGCGATTGCGTCGGCATCGGCATAGCGAGTAAGACCGTCTGTGGTGAGCAGGACAATGTCTCCGGGCTCGATGGCTGCGGTGAAAAGATCAGGCTCCACTGTTTCCGTGGTCCCGATGGCGCGCGTAATCAGCGACTGCAGCGGTGACGATCCAGCGTCGTCCGCACTCATGACTCCGTTTCGCACCTGCTCGGCAACGAAGGAATGATCGTGGGTAATCTGGGCGCATCCGCCGTTGCGAAGAAAATAAGCGCGACTGTCACCTACGTTTCCGATCACGATCTTCCGGCCATCCACGCAGGCCGAAACCAGCGTCGTTCCCATGCCACGCAGATCATCATTATCCTGCGCGAGCAAACATACCTGCCGGTTTGTATACAGGATGGAGTGGTACAAACGCTCCTCTCCTGAATCCGACCCGGCCTGTTGACTGAAGTGATGCACCAATTCGCTGACCGCCATACTGCTTGCGATCTCGCCAGCTGCCATTCCGCCCATCCCGTCACAGACAGCAAAGATCTGGGCAGAAAGGTCATAGCCGAAGCTATCTTCATTATTCGAGCGCTTGCAACCCACGTCGGTTAAAGCTGCGACTTCAAGTTTCAATAAAGTTTGGCTTTCCATCGTAGAAACTTTCTTTTTCGCCAATGGGATAACAGCTCTCGTTTAGATGGCTTCCAGAACTGGCCAGTCCCTGTCGTGGGGTGCGCGATTAGACTGCCAGAACTGGTGATAGCCTGTAAAGGCCCACGTAGTCTGCGCCCCTGCCCAAGCGGCTATCTTATTCTCAAAGTATCTGGCAGGGAGGCGTTTATACCTGCTCGTCATTCTCTGGCATTTCCGCAACTTGCTTCAGAAATTTTCGTAAGACTTCCTCCCCGGTTCCGGAGACCTGCTCACCGGGCTTTTCGCCGCCCTTTCCCCACGCGAGCAGAAAGACCAGCGGAATCCAGCCGCGAGGATCCTGTGCCAACCCCTGCCCGAATGTGTGGAGAACGCGCGAGAGCTTGAGCGGAAGGCGAACGCCAGCGACCTGGTTCACTGACGGGTCCTGACAGAGCGGCGGCGGCGAGGTCACGAGGTATTCGCGACAACTCAGCGGGCGCATCGGATGGATGCTGCAACTCTCGTTTTCAAGAAACGGACATGCAACTGCGGCATGGAAGTAGTCAATGGCCAGTTGCGTGGTCTCCTCTTGATCCCTCACCCATCGAAGGTCGAGAACCTTCTCGATCACGCCCGCATCGCGCAACGCCAGCAAAGCGCGATGGAACCGTCCTTCGAGTTCAGCACGTCGATCCTCGGGTAACGCTTGCAGCCATTCGGTCAAGGCTTCCGCTTCAAAAAAGCTCACCGGCACGAGTTGGCGGCAGCAAGCCCCGCACCCGGCCCTGCAGGAGATGGGCGAGCCTGCCTGCTCGGCTTCCTCACTGACTTTTCCGATGATTGCGTTTTCCAGGTTCTGAATAATCGGCAGAAGTTGTGTGAGAGTGGTATGGCCGGTGGGCAGGTTCGCACTGGCGTTCAGCATGCCGCCTCCAACAGGCAGCGCAAAAGACGCTCTTACCGTCGGCGAAGGAGAGTTTTCCGAGGAATTCGACATAATCCGGCACAACCCGCTTAGAAACGAATTGCTAATTGTATCTGGCACAGAGGATGTCTTGAGAGAATGACTCCGTCAGAGAGCCATGGTATGCGCGTTCGGCTTTGATGCGCTTACAGCACTCTCCATTCCTCTGGTTCGGGAGCTAGAATCGTGGTACCGTGCGATTAGTGTCAGAGACATTCACTGATGCTTTGTTTTAAATCCAGTTGCTTTCGAGGAGATACTCTCCGCAGAGTAACTGTTTCTGCCTTAATTGATCTCGGACAAATACGGTGGATGCAGCCACAGTCAAGAAGATAGGCAAGTACGAGATAACCGGGATTCTGGGCCGCGGCGGAATGGGTGTCGTTTACCGAGCCGAGGATAAGCGCATTGGCCGCCTGGTGGCGATTAAGACTCTCACCGAGGGCTACTCCGGCCAGCCCGAGATGTTGGAGCGCTTCTACCGCGAGGCGCAAGCCGGAATTCTCCAGCACCCTAACATTGTCATTGTTTACGACCTGGGCGATCAGGACGGCGTGCCGTTCATCGTTATGGAGCACGTCACGGGCGAACCGTTGGACAGGATCATCACGTCCGGCAAGCAGCTTCCCCTGATCGATAAGCTGAGCATCATCGAGCAGGTCTGCGCCGCTCTGGGATATGCCCATCAACGAGGCGTTGTTCATCGCGACATCAAGCCCGCGAATGTGATCGTGCAGCCCGACGGTCACGCCAAGATCGTTGATTTCGGCATCGCGCGCGTGCAGAGTTCCAATGCCGAAACCGGTCTGACGCGCACGGGCAATGTGATCGGCACGATTCACTACATTGCCCCGGAACGCCTGAAGGGTCTGCCCTTCGACGGTCGCTCGGATATCTTCTCGACCGGAGTAATGCTTTACCTGTTACTGACGGGACACCTGCCCTTTGCCGGTGAAGACGTTACGGTGCTGCAGAAGCTGGTCAACGAACCGCATCCTCCACTCAAAACACATATTGCCGATTACCCTCCCTTCCTCGACGCGATCATGGATCGCGCTCTGGCCAAAGATCCCGAACTACGGTATGCCACCGCCGAGGAATTTGCCGCCGACCTGCATTCCGTGAGCGAAGACCTCAAGAAAGGGCACGTATCCGAGCTCTTTAACGATGCCGAGCGCCTGACGACGGAACAGCAGTTTGGCCGTGCGCGCGAGGTTTTGCAGCAGCTCATCAAGATCGATTCGCAACATACGGGAGCGAGACAGCTGCTCGGCATCGTGCAGCAAAATCTGTCCCGCGTCCAGCGCGCCGAGCAGGTAAAACAGTTCGTAGCCGAGGCAGAAGAAGCTCTTTCCTCCAAGCGCTTTCCGGAAGCCCTGGCTTCGTTGGATCAGGCAGTGAGGCTCGACTCGACCAATACTGATCTGCAGGCGAAGCTGGAAGCAGCAAAGGAGCAAAGGCGCCGGCACGACGAGATCAACAACCTCTTGGCGGAGGCGGACGCATCACGCAACCGGGGAGACTTGACCGGCGCCCTCAAGGTGCTGGAGAAGGCTCTTCGGCTCGACCAGGAAAACACCAGGCTTCGGGCCGCATACGCGGCGATCGCCAAGCAGGCACAGCTTGCCGCTCAACAGGGCCAGATTCGCGGAATGCTCGACAACGCCCGGCAGGAGGTTTCGTCCCGGCGCTTTACGGCCGCGATTGGGATCCTCCACGAAGTAAGCAAGCTCGATCCATCCTTGCCGGAGCTAGAGAGCCTGCTCCAGACCGCGGTAAGCGGACAAGAACAGGAACGTCGCCGCAAGCTGCTCGAGCAGGTGCAGTCGCAGGTGGAGAACTGCCTGCTTGCCGACGAATACGACCGCGCCACGGAGTTGGTGAGCAAGGCCATCGAGCAACTTCCTGCTGAAGCATCGCTCCTCCAGCTCAAGACCCGCGTCGACGGACAAGCCCGACAATTCCGGGCCCGGCAACTGATCGACTCTACGGCCCGCGAAGCGCAGGAAGCCTTCTCCAGCTCACCCCACGAAGCGCTGCTGATCGTGCAGAGGGCGCTCGAGGAGTTGCCGGGAGAGGAGCGTTTGCTCGCGCTTGAAGATTCTCTGCGGCAGCGGCTGAAGGGCCTCGAGACGGAGGAGGTTCGCAAGCGTTATCTTCGCGAGGCTCAGGAGGCCATTGGCCGAAGCGAGTTTGAGAGTGCGGTCGAAATTCTTGAGTCCTACCGGCTTGAATTTGCCGATGCCTCCGGCGTAAACGAGCTTCTTGAATACGCCAAGGGCGAGTTGTCTCAGAGACAACGAGATGCGCGGATTGCATCCTGCGCCGCACAGGCGAAATCGCTGATGCAGGAGCAGCGCATCGATGAAGCGATTCGGGTGCTCGAACCCGTCGTGGCAGAAACGGGAGACCCTTCTCTGTCACGCCTCCTGGTCGAGGCTCGCGAACAGCAGGCTGAGGCGGCCCGCAAGCTCGAGGTGCTCGCAAACCGTGTCAAGGCGCTGCGCGAGCGTGGCCAGCTCGATGAAGCGATTGCCCTGCTGAAGAGTGAAGGCGCGAACAAGACCAAGGAAACCCAGGTGCAGGCGCTCCTCAATGTGCTGGTGGCTGAGCGAGATCAGAAACAAGTGATCACCAGGGCAGTCGCTACCGCGCGCCAAGCCATTGAGCAGCGAACCTTCGCCTCCGGATGGGATGCCCTCGAAAGCGCGCGCCAGGCGTATGGTGACTCTTCGGAGTTGATGCGAGCCCTGCAGGAGTTTCAAACTGAGCGCGCCTCATTTGCCCAGGAAGCCGTAGGCAAATGTATCGAGGCGGCCCGCGCTGCCCTTCTTAATAAGGAACCGCAAACCGCGCAGACTGCATTGAGCGGCGCGGTCGAGCTGGTGGAGTTCTCTACCCCCGCCCAGCAAACGGATTGGCGGCGCATCAGGAAAGAAGCCGAAGACGCTCTCCGGCGAATTGGAAAGCCGGCCACCGGCAGCGTTCGCCTTCCGGGAGAAGTTGATGTCATAGAGCCTCCGCCCAGATCCCGAAAGGGGTTGATTTGGGGGATTGCCTCGGCATGCGTCGCCGTATTAGCGATTGCCGTTATCCTTTTGCTGAAGAAGCCACCGCCACCACCTCCTTCGCGACCAACGCCGACTGAGGCTTATATCGAAGTTGCGAAAGCGCCGCCCGGAGCCGCGGTCAGCATCGACAACGCAGCTCCCGCGCAGACCGATGCCGGCGGCAAGGTTTCCGTAACCGTGAAGCCGGGCCTGCACCAGCTCGTAGTCTCCAAAGAGGGATTCGAACCGTTTACAGACAGCATCAACGTGAACGCAGGGGAGACTTACGTGGACAATGTCGTCCTGCGCTCCTCGCCGCCGCCCGACGTGTCCGGCAGGTTGTTGGTGCAAGGCAATGTGCCGGAGTTCAAGGTGTTTGTAGACGGTGTCTCGCAAGGGACATTTCGCACGGGCAAGCCGATAACGCTGACAGAGGGCAAACACAAGGTCAAATATTCGGCAACCGGATTTGAGGATTCACCCGAAAAATCGATCAACATCGTTCGAAAGACGGATACGAACGACAGGTTCAGTCTGACCAAGTCAGCCACGCCTCCTCCGCCCCCACCATCGCCGGCGGGCGGTGCCTCGATTGTGTCCTTCTCCGCAACTCCGTCTTCGATACAGCAAGGCTCATCCGACCAGGTCACGCTTCAATGGACGACGAAGGACGCGGTTTCTACTTCCATCGATCCTGGTCAGGCGACGGTGCCCTCTAGTGGACGGTTATCAGTCAAACCGTCCTCAACAACCACTTACACGCTTACAACCAAAGGGAAGGACGGGCAAGTCAAGATACAACAGGCGCTGGTCACGGTTACGCCGGCACCCGTTCAGAAGCTCCCGGCCACAATTGCGTCTTTCTCTATCAATCCGGCCTCGATCCAACAGGGCGAGCAAGCCACACTTCAATGGAATACCAAAGATGCAGTATCCATCTCGATCAATCCCGAAGTTGGCGCGGTTAACGCGACCGGAGAGCAGTCAGTCAAACCGTCCGGCAAGACGACGTATACGCTGGTCGCAATAGGAAACGACGGACAAGCCAAGACGCAGCAGGTATCGGTTACAGTCGTTGCGCCGCCTCCGCCACCGTCGTCGCGGTCATCGTCGTCCGACGATAGGGCGCTCTTGATACAGCTAGTAAGAGACTTCGAGTCCGCATACAACTCTCAGGATATCTCCAGAGTGAAATCTGTTTGGAGCGGAATGACCCCCAACCAAAGCAAACAGATTCAAGTTTTCTTTAAGGGCAATCCCGAAGCAACGGTGAAGGACGATTGCGCCCCATCGTCACTAAGTATCACTGGAGACACAGCACAATGGGCTTGTGCTGAGACAACGATCGTGAAGAGCAACAATGGCAAGCCGCTGAAGCCTCACCCGATTAGGTTCTCTTTCGTCAAGAAAAACGATTCTTGGTCTATCTCTGAACGTCAGTAATGGCTTTATCATTTGCCTGGAATCGCTTCAATCCGCAAGTCAAGCAGACTCGTTTGGATCGCCATATCTTCAGCTACTTACCTCTAAGCCAGGTGGCGTTCGATAATCGATCAAACAATAATAACTTGGTTAACATTGACTTCTTTGCAGATCGCCCTACAATGAGTGCGGTTTTGGACTCGTACGAAAGCTGATCATTTTCCCCCTTGGAGCGTGTCCACATCTTTTTCGATAAATTTTCAAGATAGGTCAAAGATAGTCGCCTTTTTTGGGATGTCGCGCATCGTGATGTTTTCGTCAGAGCATCAGCAATCCGGACAGACCTTGAATCTATGGCTTGGTTGCTAGTCGGTACATTTGGCGTTGACTCATTGCACCCTCAGGTGTTGCTGATGTCCCCAAAGTTTTCGATCAGCCGTCGATAAATATCGTTCATTCGTCGGTTTTAACTTCAAGTGTTTCCGGAGATCACAAATGGCGCGCCGAGATTACGTTCTTTCACGCAGTCGTATGCTGTTGACTGCTTTCTGCCTGGTGTTATGCAGTCTCGGTTTTTCGGGGAGGGCCTCCGGAGCCACGATCACTGTTACGAATACGAATGACAGCGGAACCGGATCGCTGCGCGACGCAATTACAATGGCCAACGCCAATCCCCCGGGGACGATTAACATCACAGCGACGGGGACCATCACCCTGCTCAGCACCCTTCCAGCGATCACCGCCAACATGACCTTAACCGGGCCGGGCGCGAATCTTTTGACCGTCTCGGGGAACAACTCGACCACCGTAAGCACGATCTTCACGATCACCAACGGAGTTACAGCTTCCATATCAGGGCTGACGATTGCTAATGGCAATAGCAATTCAAGCGATCAGGGCGGCGGCGGCATCCTTAACGATGGAACGCTGACGGTGAGCAACTGTACCATCTCAGGCAATTCCGGAACCGGCTCCGTGAACAACGAGGGTGGCGGCATCACCAACTTCGGCACGCTGACGTTGAGCAGCAGTACAGTCTCCGGCAATAGTGCGGCACTAGGGGGCGGCATCCTTAATGGTGACGGCAATACACTGACCGTGACCAATAGCACCTTTTCCGGCAATTCTGCAACGGCCAAAGGCGGAGGCATCTATAACCTTGTTGGGGGCACGCTGACGGTGACGAGCAGCACCTTTTCCGGCAATTCCGGCGGTGAGGGCGGCGGGATTGAGACCAACAGCAGCTCGACGACGATAACGAACACCATCGTGGCAGGAAACACGGCCACAGCGGCCGATGACATTGATGGCACCTATTCTCCTACCAGCGGCGGCGGCAACGTCATTACTCCAACCGAGCCCATCGCTCTGGCGCCGCTGGCCAACTACGGCGGCCCGACACAGACCATGCTGCCAGCGCCCAATAGCCCGGCTATCTGCGCAGGTAACAAGACGGGAGCTCCCACCACCGACCAGCGAGGTTTTACGACAGGCGCTGCTGCCTACTGCACGTCCGGCAAGATTGACTCGGGCGCCGTCCAGACCAACTACACGTCGATCCAGTTCACCAATCCCAATACGAGCATCGGCGGCTACGCGGCTGCCGTCAGCAACCCGGCCAGTTTTTTCCCGGCGGCTCCCATCGTTTCTGTGACGGAGAATAGCCTGAATCAAGGCGGCGTGCCGGTGACGCTGACTTCCGATGCGACGGGTGCCATGGGACTGGGACCGATGTCGACCGTAGCCGGAACCGGTGCGACCTTCAGCAGTATTACCGTGCCTGAAGCGGGCAGCTTCACGCTTAGCGCCCAACTGACTCCAGGAACCGCAACTCTTAATACTTCCGCCAATCTCAGAATTGTTGTGATCACGCTGTCTCCACCCACCCTTGCGGGCGCGACCGTGAACCGACCATACAGCGTGACGTTTTCGGCGTCCGGCGGCACAACATCTACCTACACATTCAGCCTTACGGGCACTCCCCCAACTGGGATGACCTTTACCGCACCAACATTGGCCGGCACACCCACGGCGACGGGAAGCTTCGGCCTCACCATTACGGCGACCGACGGCAATGGATTTTCCGGTACCCAGAGCTATACGCTGGCCGTGAACAACCCGGTAACTGCGACGACGATCGTACCTGCCAAGGCGCTGACGATAGGCCAGTCGGCGCCATTCACGCCGGTGACCGGCTCCGGCGGCACGGCACCGCTGACCTACAGCATCTCTCCAACTCTGCCCGCGGGCCTGAGCATCAGCCCTACGACAGGCGCGATTACCGGCACACCCACGGCGGCCAGCCCGGCTACGACTTACAGTGTGACGGTCACGGACGCCAACGGTGCGACGGCAAACTCGAGCTTCTCGCTGACAGTGAACAGCGCGGTAGTGGCGATGACGGCCGTATCTACCACGATGCTGACGGTAAACCAGCCGTCGGCATCATTCACTCCAGTGACGGGCTCCGGTGGCACGCCGCCGCTGACCTTCAGCGTCTCTCCGGCTCTGCCTGCAGGTCTGAGCATCAGTGCCACAAGCGGCGCGATCACCGGCATACCCACGGCAGCCAGCCCGGCGACGAGTTACACCGTGACCGTTACCGACAGCAACCACGCCACGGGACAGGCGTCTTTCACTCTGACAGTAAACCCGGCGGTAGTGGCGACGACGGCCATAGCAACGACTATGCTGACGATAAACCAGCCCTCGACGTCCTTCACACCGGTAACGGGCTCCGGCGGCACGGCGCCGCGGACCTATAGCGTCTCTCCTTCTCTGCCAGCGGGGCTGGGTATCAACTCCTCCACAGGCGTCATCACCGGCGTCCCCTCGGCAACCAGTCCAGCGACGAGCTACACGGTGACGGTCACCGATAGCAACCATGCGACGGCACAGGCGCCTTTCACGCTGACAGTGAATAGCGCAGTGACAGCAACGACATCCGTACCTGCCACAATGCTGACGGTAAGCCAGTCGTCGGCGTCATTCACGCCGGTGACGGGCTCCGGCGGCACAGCGCCATTGACCTACAGCATCTCTCCATCTCTGCCTGCGGGCTTGAGCATAGGTCCCTCCACAGGCACGATTACCGGCGTGCCCATGGCAGCCAGCCCGGCGACGAGCTACACGGTGACCGTGACCGACAGCAACCATGCGACGGCACAGACGACTTTTACACTGACAGTGAACCCCGCGGTGACGGCAACGACGTCCATACCTGCCACGATGCTGACGGTAAGCCAATCGCCGGCATCATTCATGCCGGTGAAGGGCTCCGGTGGCACGGCACCGCTGACGTACACCATCTCTCCGTCTCTGCCTGCGGGCCTGAGCATCAGTCCTTCCACGGGCACGATTACCGGCATACCCACGACGGCCAGCCCGGCGACGAGCTACACCGTAACGGTAACCGACAGTAACCACGTGATGGCACAGGCGCCTTTTATGCTGACAGTGAACCCCGTTGTCACCGCAACGGCGACCATACCTGCCACGACATTGACGGTAAACCAATCCGCCTCATTTACACCGGTGACCGGATCCGGGGGCACAGCGCCGCTACACTACGCCATCTTGCCGTCTCTGCCTGCAGCCCTCAGCATAAGTCCTTCTACAGGCGCAATTACCGGCATGCCTGCGGCGATCAGTCCCACAACCAGCTACACGGTCACGGTGACGGACGCAAACCAGGTAATGGCACAAGCGACTTTTACGCTGACGGTGAGTCAGGCTGGCAGCAGCGTCTCGGTTGCCTCGTCCACGAATGGTATCTCGACGGTGAACAATCCGGTGACCTTCACGGCCACAGTGACACCTTTCAGCGGAGCTGCTCCAATTCCTCCACCATTCCCCGGCTCAGCTGCGGCAGTTACAGGGAGTGTCACCTTTACGGACAATGGCAACACCATCTGCTCTTCTCCCGTTCCGGTGATGCTGTCTCCGGTGTCCGGACTTTATCAGGCCGCCTGTCCGATCTCCTCGCTAACGGCAGCCGCATCCCCGCACACCATTGTGGCTACCTATACGGGGAATTCGAATTACACTGGGAGCCACAACAGCGTGTTGCAGACAGTTCAGCCGGCTGCCAGTACTACGGCAGTCAATTCCTCCCCGATGCCATCTATTGTGAATAATCCGAAGCACTTTCATGATTCGGTGGTCTTTACGGCAGCAATCACTCCCAGCAATGGCAGTGTGCCACTCTCCAGTACTGCAGTGGTGACGTTCATGGACGGTGGCACCATCCTCCCATGCACCGTTGCTTGGACCCCCGCCACAGGCATTGCCACTTGTTCCATACCGCCGCTGACGGCGGGCAGCCACATCATCACCGCGTCCTACGGCAACGACCTGAACTACAAGCCCAGCAGCAATATCATGACTCAGATAGTTCAGGACTATAGCCTCACGACTTCCACGACAATCCCTGGTGAGGTATTCGTCACTCAGGGTTTCACCTCGACCAACGACGAATTTTCGCCGCAAACAATCACTGCTGCACCAGTTTCCATATTCGGATTTAGCACGACCGCGGACAACCCGCTCCAGATGACCTGCACGCTAATGTCTCAACCCTCGGGAGCTACCACATTGCCGACATGTTCTTTTCCGGCGAGTAGCACGCTCCCCATCGCACCTTCCGGAAGCCAGGCTTCGATTGCCGTTGTCATCAACGCGGGCACTCCAGCGAGCCCCGCTACTCCCGGTCAATATGTATTCGCAGTCATTGGTACCGATCCGACAACAGGCTTGGTCCGAACCGCGACGCCGCCGCTTAGCGTTGACGTTAGATCCCTTGGGACCCCAGTCGGAGTGCCTTCCGGAGCATCGACGACGGCTCCAATAGACTTCAACCTTCCTGCCGGCGTTACTCTTTCTAACTTCGTGTGCCTCTCCGTCAAGGGTCCGGTACCTGTGAACTGCACTCCGACCGCCGCGGGTGTGACAACCACGGCAGGAGAGCCGACAATTCAGCTCACCTTAAGTGGTCAGAGCGCGCCTCTTACCGTGACGATCAATACGGGCACGACCATGACACAGCTGGTCACTTCCACGAACATCTTCGCGGCCGGCTTCTTCGGAATCCCGGTTCTGGCCCTGCTCGGGCTCGTGCGCGGCGGTAAACGAAACCGTAAGACGTTCCTGCGCTTCATAGGGCTTGTTTACATCGTATTCGCTACTTTGCAAGTGGTTGGGTGCGGTGGAAGTTTCATGAGAACGGAGTCGACGGGAACGATTCCAGCCGGGACCTACCTTATTCAAACGCAAGGCACCGGGAGCGACGGTCAAACGTATCAGGCAGTGATTCAACTCAGCGTGATTCGCTAATGAATTGGCGGCCGCACAATTCTGCGCACCAATTCCTCAGGGGAGTCAGGTTTTATACCGAGGGAACACAGATGACGAAACGTACTCTGCAGTTGCTGCTGCTTGTTTCTCTATCGAGCTTGGGCGCGGTGGGACAAATCAATTGCTCCAATGGCGCGCCCGCCGCGAATAAGCTCGTCTGCCAGATACCGTTCTCGACCGGCATTTTCAATGGGAACGGCTCGACTGCGCAGACTACAGGGATCGCCACGGTATTCAATTCCGCGATTGCCACACAGGTCAGTCAGCTCCCACTGGCTACATCCTCATCTGGCACGGTCGTGCTCTACAGAAACGGTGTGCAGGAAACCATTGACAACTTGGGACCTATCTTGACAGATCGTGCGCGCACCGTAGGCAGGCACCAACTATTTCTATCGTTTACAGCGAGCCAGTTCTTTTTCACTGACATTGATGGGATTAACCTCGGGAAAGTGCCTTTTTCCTATAAGGCTATTAGCAGCGACAACTCGAGCGCCATATATACCAGCGAGAACTTGAACATTCACTTTAAGATCAACCAGTATGTTTCCATTGCAACGTTTGGAGTAACCGACAAGCTCGACGTATCAATGATTCTTCCCGCCGAAAGAGTCTCGATCGGGTCCGCTACCGGCGATACCACGGAGTACCTCGTAAACATAAAAAGTAATATGGGAAGCGCATTTCCAGTGGGACCGGCATACGCGCCTGGCATCGCCAGCGGCATCGGCGACATTACCTTCGCCGCGAAATACAACATAAAGACTCTGGAACACGCTGCATTCTCTGCTGGACTCAACGTCCGCACCCCTACCGGCGACGATCGAAACTATCTCGGCTCCGGTGCATGGGGGACGAATCCATATGGAGTCTTCTCCTATTATTTTTCGAGGCTCTCGCCTCACGTGAGGCTCGGCTATCAGTGGAACTCCGAGACGGAGCTAAATCCGAACCTGGTGCGTCCGGGTAGTAACTTAGCCTTGCCTGGAGGCATGCAATACGACCTCGGCGCAGATTATGCTGTTATAAAACACTTGACAATAGCGGCAGATCTAATGGGGGACCAGTACCTAAATGCTGCACGACTTACCCCCAGCACGTCTTCGCTCACATACGACAATCCGGTGGGCTCTTCCAAACCAACCACTACGGTCGCCTTGCCATCTGTTACTTCGGTTAATTCGAGCTACTGGATCAATGACATAAGTGCGGGCCTAAAATGGGAACCGTACAAGACTTTTATACTTTCGGGTAATGTGTTGTTCCAATTGAACAATGTAGGCATGCGCGCCAGACCCACTCCGCTGTTGGGCATCTCGTACCAGTTTTAAGAGAGCGTCGGCTGTCACTTGAGCTTCAATATCCGTAACGGTGGATCGGGCCAATGTTCGGATCGGACCAGTGCTTCCATCTGCTCCTTCCGTTCGATGGCCGGAGGGTGACTGCGGAAATAGTCTTCCAACGTCTGAATGGATACATGTGCCGCTTCATCCACCGGGGAGGGGTTGCCGGCCGATTTCTCGCCACCGGTGTTGCGTTCGAGCCGTTCAAGTTTATCCAGGAGCTGAAGGATTCCCGCGGGCGAGTAACCAGCGGCGACTGCGAGAGCGGTTCCAAAGCGATCCGCTTCGAGCTCCTGAGCCTTGCTGTAGCCTGCAGTAAAGACACCAACTGGAAGGCTCAACAGAGTTCCAATCGTCCCCAGATTGCGCAGGCGAGCTTCCGTCTGAACGCGTTCCGCGCAGTGGCGAAGATCGATATGCTCTACCTCGTGCCCAAGAACGGCAGCCAGCGCATCTTCGCTCTGCATCAACTTCAGGAGGCCTTCACCGAGAAATACATGGCCCCCGGGCAATGCAAAGGCATTCACAAACGACGCTTGAGGCACATAGTGGAAGCGGTAGGGCAGCTTGCGCTTCGCATGCGATGAGACAACTGCTCCCACTTCTTGAATATAGGCTTCTACCTGTTTCGCTTTTTCCTGATCAGGTTTCCACTGGGACTCGTAGGATTTAGCAAGTTCATCGCCAATTCGGATCTCGTCGGCGTCAGACAGCTCATCCAGATTCAATGGGACGCGGCTTAGCTCCCGCTCGGCGTCTCCGGCAATTGAAAGCACGGCTTGCGGGCCTGCCTGCGTGGCAATTTTCTGATGCTCCGCAAAAAAGATGGCCAACAAGCCAGCCACGACAATCAAGGCGAACGAAACCCATCGTCTCATAGGAACTTCAGGATCGTTTCGCGATAGCGCGTATAGAGGAACGAGACCAGCAGCAGTGCAATGCCCATCACAATCAAGGTGATATAGCGATCGGTTGGAGCGAGATGCCAGATATCGACAAACAAAATCTTACCGACGCCGAGCAACAAAAGTCCGAGGCCGGCAAAACGGTAGCTGCGTTCGTGGACGAGCAGAGCCAGGAGGAAAACTCCAACACCAAGCGCGCTCCACGTTACCGTGATCATTCCCGCGCGCATTTCCCGAGCCAGCATGATTGTTGTGAGCAGAAGCGGAGCAAAGAAAAGAAGCTGTTCCGGCCGGGAGATGACAAGCTTTGCCCATCCAATCCAACCATCGGATGGATTCACTACTTCATCGCGCCTGCGAAGCCGAAATGCAATGGTCAGGGCTATGAGCAGAATCGCAGAAGCAATGCCGACACAGGCAACTCGTCCGTGCAAAAGAGAAGACCCGACCATCGTCGCTGCTGAAAGGTTAAACAGGAGAGCACGGGCGAAGACAGCGATGGTCAGCACAACTCCCTGAACCAGGAACAAACGACGATTGAGCATCCAAGCTACCCCGAGGAGCAAGAGGACAAGAACGGCCCATGCAATCACGACCCATTCAGCCCTGACTTCGAAGTACACTACAGCTGCGAGCGCAGTGGTTCCACAGCAGGCAGCCGCGTTTTGGGCAATGCGGTCGAAGGGCGTGCTGCCGCTTTGTCGCAATCGCTCATAAGCCCATAAGTATGCCGCGATCAACGGCAGCGCTGTGTAGATGCGGGGACTGAGTAGTTGTCCGGAGCCGCCTGCATTGAGATTTACGAAGAAGATGCGCACGAAGCTAGCTGCCAGAATCAAAAGTCCCTGGTATCGCAGATACGCGCGATTACGGAGGATTCCTGTCTCAAAAAGCAACAAGCCCAACACTCCCCAGCCAACAGCGACGCTGACCGGCAGCAGTTCATACCACACCAGAAGTGCAAGCAGGATAGATCCGGTCCACGAATAGGCTATGGGAATGTATGCCGCATTAAGGTTGCCGGCGTCCTTTTTCCTTCGCGTGCCGAGATAGAAGAGCCCGCTCACGACGGTCACAGTAATCGTCCGCTGAGCTGCGAACATCCAACGGCTCGCCGAAGGAAGATTGATGACGATAACTCGAACGAACGATGCCGCAGAGAGTAGATCGCATTGGAGTGCGAGATCGCTGGAGTTCCACTGATCGGCTGCAACACCGAGTGCAATTGCCAACACCATCCAAGCGACAACTGTCTGGTTGCCAGGAAAGAAGACCCACAAGGCCGCCGCTGCGGAGGGCAGGCCGAAGTACGACATTACCCGAAGGGAGATGGAGTCGGCATCGGTCGCCGCAATCTGCGGCCATCGGCGCGGTGCGGCCTCGGAGTTGAACCAGTAGATAGTTGCTCCGCATGCGAGAGCGAGGGCTGTACTCCAATGCCGGGCTGCATCCGCGTGGACCGCGCGAATGGAAAAGACCGGAACCGCTTCTCGTGCGATCAATTGGAAAGCGGCGGCGAATCCGGCCAGCATTCCCAGTCTGCGAAAGACAGCTTCGCGCATGCGAATACCGCTGATAAAGAGAACCTCCACTTCAAGCAGCCAAAGCACGGACCAATGGGCTCCCCGATAGCGGAATGGAATCGCCGCCAGCAGCAACGCTGACCCGATGCTGGAGAGCACAATGAATGCGGTGCGCCGGAGAGGCCGCGCGTAGAACGCGAGCAGCATCTCAGCCGCGCCAAGTGCAAGAAGTGCCCAGAAAGCCCACTCCGGATGCGCTGACTGGTACTTGAGAAGCCCCAGAACTCCTGCGGAATTGAGAACTGCCGTGATCGAAGTAAGCAGATCTTCGCGGTCATCCCGCGGAATGCGTTGCGCGTAAGCGACTCGAAAGATGAGCCAGTAAAGAAGGATCAGGCCCGCGCTGGGAAAGAACTCCGGAAATGGATGCCCCGGTCCGCCTCGAGCGCGGAGGATACGGTCCAGCCAGAGAAAATGGTTCAGATAGACGCCAACAAGACCGGCAACTTCCAGTTCCGCCCAATGCTCGCGACTAGTCACGTACACCAGTCCCCCTGCCAATACTGCACCCGCAACCAAACTGAACACAGTGACCTGGCTGATGGTCACCGTGGAGAAGGCCAGCAGGAACCCCAGTCCGGTCACCACTTGCGATTTGTAACGCAGGGAGTGCCACACCATGCCGATCGCGATCAGGATCATGAGGACAAGATCGATGGCCTGCGAAGAGAGCACTCTGGTCGCGGGGACGTGATACATGGCATATGCGGTAAAAAATGTGAGTGCCCACCCGCCTCCGATGCCTGCGCGGGCAAGGATCCGGTACTTATCACGTCGCTCCAGAAACAGCCCGCCGACCAGCAGAGTTCCGCTCACAGCGAATCCGACCACGATCTTGCCCAGAGGTCCCAGAGTTCTGAGTTGATAGGCGAGGAAGAAGGCCACGCCAAAGACAAGAATCACGATGCCGAGCTTGTTGAGCCAGTTGGCGCCGAGCTTCTCTTCGAGAGATGCCACTCGGTGAGCGGGGACAGCTTGTTCCTGATCCTGCGTTTTGAACGCGGGCGCTTCCACGGGTGCTTCGATTGGTCGATCGGGTGGCGTGGAAATTGGAATCCCGAATAGATCGCGTTTGTCGACTGCGGCCGTTTCCTTCACATCGCCTGCGACGCTCAGAGGTCGAAGCTGTGGTGCCGCCGCTGAAATCTCCGGTGCCGACGGAGGAGCGACGATTGCGGGAACAGTTGGCTGCGGTGGTGTGGGCCACTGAACCGATGTGGCTGGTACTGCCTGGGGCGGAATTGAGCGCGCGGCTTGCAGCTTTTCGAACTCAAGCACTCGAACCCGCGCATTGAGCGCCTCAAGCCGATTCAACAGTTCGGCGTCGATCATTTCCCGCCGTCGGCGATCCCGAGACCGTATAACCATCGAGACGACGACCAACACCAAAAGCAGCACGTATTCCATAGGATGAGTTGAGCGGAATTATCCCATGCCGCAACGTCGTACCTGACGAAATAATTCAGGTCACTCCCAGAATGGTTCGGTTGGACGTGTCAACCTTTCTACCGCTGCATGATCGTATCGGCCTTGTTTGGCTTTTGTGAAACCTGTGCTGGAGTGGGCAGTTGCGTGCTGTCCCATCCTCCGCCCAGGGCCTGAATCAACTCGATGGCCGCGGTCGATTCCTGCACCTGCAGGGTCGCGAGCGATTGCTGGTTGGAGAGCAGGGTGACTTGAGCAATGGTTACGGCCAGATAAGGATCGACGCCCGTTTCGTATCTGCCGAGTTCCAGCGTGAGGGATACCTGCGCTGCATCCACTGCTTCCCGCTGCTTCAGGATCTGCTGCGAAAGAATCCTAGTCGCGGCCAGCTCGTCCTCGACCTGCTGGAAGGCGGTGAGAACGGTCTGCCGGTAAGTGGCAACATCGGCATTGTAGGTTGCCGTGAATTGCTGGAGCTGGGCGCGATAAAGGCCGCCGTTGAAAACCGTTTGCGAAAGCGATGGGCCAATAGACCAGAAGCGGCTGGGCCAGGTGAACGCGTTCGCAAGCGTAGATGCCTCGAATCCGCCCGCGGCGGAGAGGGTGAGCGACGGAAAGAAGGCGCCGTAACCGATGCCTATGGTTGCATTGGCCTCAGCCACAGTACGTTCGGATGCAGCGATGTCAGGTCTCCGCTCCAGTAACTGCGACGGCATTCCGACAGGAATCGGCGGCGGGGCAACGAGCAGCGGCTTGACGGGGACCGAAAAGTCCGTGGCCGGCTTGCCGATCAGCATGGCAATCGCGTGCTCGAATTGCGCGCGAGCAACACCGAGGTTCAATGCTTGCGATTCCGCGCTCTTCAGTGTCGTCCGAGCTTCGACAACCGCGATGTAATCACCGATACCGGTGTCATATTGAGTCTGGGTCAATTCAAGCGATTTCTTGTCTGCCTCTACGGTGTCATTCAGAACCTTCTGCAGCGCGTCCTGGCCACGAATTTCATAGAAGAACTCCGCGAGGCTTGCCTGTTCCGCCAGCCGTTCGTTTTCAAGATCTGCAGCGCTGACCTGCGCTCCAAATTGAGCTTCGCGGACCTCATTGCGAATTTTTCCGAACAGATCCGGCTGCCAGGACACGTCGAGGGGAAAGCTCCAGGTTGAACTTGTCTGCCCGGTATTGGCTGTAGAGGAATGCTGGAGGTTTCCCGAGGATTTGGAACGGTTCCACGACGGACCAGTGGTAATAGTGGGCCAATACTGTGCGCGGGCTTCGCGGACCATAGCCCGCGCTGCCATATAGTTTTCGAAAAACTCCTTGATGTTCTGATTATTGATATCGAGCTGGTCTTCGAGGGCATTCAATTCAGGATCGTTGAAGATCTCCCACCACTTGCCGTGCAACATCGCGTCCTGTGGCTGCGCCACCTTCCAGCCGTCGGCATCCTGGAAATTCGCTGTCGACTCCTTATAGCTGGGAGCAGTCGCGACCGGAGCCGCGGGCTTGTGATATTTCGGGCCCGGTGTGCATCCTGCCAACGCGCAGCAAAGTGCCAGCGCGCACAGCGCCGGGTGAATCGAGGGTGTGGATTTCAAGGCCATTCTCTTCATACAAGGCTTCTCACGCGCAACAAGTTTCATCAGGGCGGATTTCATAACGCGGCCTCGCCCGCTTCCGGGTTGAAGCTGTCATGATGCTTGCCCAGTACACGCAGACGCATACGATCGAGAAACAGATACACAACTGGCGTGGTGTAGAGGGTGAGCATCTGGCTTACGATCAGGCCACCGACGATGGTGATGCCCAGTGGCCTGCGCAACTCCGAGCCAGTCCCGGTTCCGAAGGCCAGCGGGAGCGCCCCGAAGAGCGCCGCCATGGTGGTCATTAGAATCGGGCGGAAGCGCAACATGCAAGCCTCGAAGATGGCATCGGAGGTACTCATGCCGTGCTCGCGCTCGGCTTGCAGGGCAAAGTCGATCATCATAATCGCATTCTTTTTCACGATGCCGATGAGCAACACGATGCCGATAATCGAGATGACGTTGAGGTCGATCTTGAAGAGCATCAGCGCCATGATCGCGCCCACGCTGGCGGAGGGAAGTGTGGAGATAATCGTGAGCGGATGCACCAGGCTCTCATAAAGAATGCCCAGCACAATAAACACCGCCAGCAGCGCAGTCGTGATCAGGATGGGCTCTGTGCTGAGGGACTGCGTAAATGCCTGGAGCGTGCCGGCAAAAAAGCCGTGGATCGTCGATGGAGTTCCCAGGCGCTCCTGCATCTGGGCGATCAGGCGCGTCGCATCGCTGAGAGAGGCGCCCGCTCCCAGGTTGAAGGAGACGGTCACCGAGGGGAAGAGTCCGGTGTGGTTCACGCTGAGCGGTGTGGTTGTCGATATCGCCGTCGTCATGGTGGCCAACGGGATCACTCCATTGCTCGAGGTGAGCAGATAGATATTCTTTAGTCCTTCGGGCGATTGCCAGTAGGGCGGCGCCACCTCAAGCACGACATAGTACTGATTGAGTTGCGTGTAAATGACGGAGATTTCCGACTGGCCGAAGGCGGCATAGAGGGATGAATCGAGTGCCTGCGCTGTTACACCGAGTCTTGCAGCTGTCGTGCGGTCATAGTTCAGATATTCGCTCAGGCCGCCGTTCTGCTGGTCGGTGTTCACGTCCTGCAGAGTTGGAGTGAGTTTTTTCATCTCCGCGAGCAGAATTGGCCCCCAGTGCGACAAATCCTGAACATTGTCCGCCTGGATGGTGTATTGATACAGCGCGTTGCTGCCTCTGCCGCCGATGCGCAGGTCCTGAGCGGCCTGCAAAAACGCGGATGCAACCGGCAACCCGTTCAATTTGGGCCTGAGTCGGTCGATGATCTGGAAAGCACTCACCTTCCGCTCATTCAACGGCTTGAGTGCAATATAGATAAATCCGCTGTTGCCGCTGCCGACATAGCCCACCACGTTGTTGACCGCCTTATCGGCCTTGATAACTCCAACCAACCGCTGGACAGAGTCATTCATCACCGCGAAGGAGGCATCCTGCGGACCCTGTATGCCGCCTACAAGCGCACCCGTGTCCTGTTGCGGGAAAAATCCCTTGGGAATCTTGATGGCCAGCACAACATTGAGCGCCACAATCATGATAAGGACAACCAGAACCAAACCTGGATTCTCGAGTACCCACCCGAGGCTGCGGCGATACCCGGTGAGCATGCCATCGAAGAGCCTCTCGCTTATGCGGTAGATGCGCCCGTGCTTCTCTTCATGAGCCTTGAGCAGATGAGCGCACATCATCGGGGTGGTCGTGACGGAAATGATCATCGACACGACAATGGCGGTCGAAAGAGTTACTGCAAATTCGCGGAAGAGGCGGCCGATGATTCCGCCCATCAACAGAATGGGAATAAAGACGGCGACCAGCGACATGCTGATCGAAAAGACGGTGAAGCCAATCTCCTTGGCGCCTCTCATGGCAGCCGCGATCGGACTCATTCCAGCCTCCAGATGGCGGGTGATGTTCTCCATGACCACGATGGCGTCGTCAACGACGAATCCGGTCGAGATGGTCAGGGCCATCAATGAGAGATTGTCCAGACTGTAGCCGAACAGATACATCACGGCGAAGGTGCCGATCAGAGACACTGGCACGGCCACGCTGGGGATAAGGGTGGCGCGGGGACTGCGGAGAAAGACGAAGACGACCAGAACAACCAGAATGATGGAGATGATGAGAGATCGTTCGACATCGTTGACGGAGGCACGGATGGTCGTGGTGCGATCCATCACGACAGTCATATCCATTCCCTGGGGGATGGCGGCCTTGAGAAAACCGATCTGACTACGGATGCGATCGATGGTTTGAATGATGTTCGCGCCCGGCTGCCGGAAAATAATGAGGACGACGGATGCTTTCCCGTTGAGATAGCCCGCGTTGCGGACGTTCGACGTGGAATCGATGACTTGGGCTACATCGGAAAGGCGGACGGCGGCCCCGTTCTTGTAACCGATGACGAGAGGAGCGTACTCGGCGGCGTGAGATATCTGTCCGTTGGTAAGGATATCGGCGGAGGTCGTGCCGTTCGCGATCTGACCGCGCGCAAAATCTGAATTCTGGACGCTGAGGACGGATTGGACGTTGGACAGCGTCAGTCCATAGCTGTTTAGCTGCGTGGGATTGACCTCGACGCGCACGGAAGGCAGGGCGCCGCCACCCACGACGACCTGGCCCACGCCCTGAATCTGCGATAGCTTCTGCTGGATCACGGTCGAAGCCGAGTCATACATTGCCGACCGATCATAGATGTCAGATGTGAGCCCGATAATCATAATGGGCGCATCAGCCGGGTTCACTTTCCGGTAGGTTGGGTTTCCCGGAAGATTCGCCGGCAGGTAGGTACGTGCAGCGTTGATGGCCGCCTCAACGTCTCTGGCTGCGGCATCGATGTTGCGATTCAGATCGAATTGCAGCGTAATCGATGTGCTGCCGAGCGAGCTGGAAGACGTCATCTCAGTCACTGCGGCAATGTGTCCAAACTGCCGCTCCAGGGGAGTAGCGACCGAGGACGCCATGATCTGGGCGCTTGCTCCGGGCAAGCTGGCCTGCACAGAAATGGTGGGAAAATCCACCTGGGGAAGTGGAGAAACAGGGAGCACCAGATAGCCAATCGCGCCCGCAATGGCGATGGCGATGGTCAGCAGCGTCGTCGCAACGGGCCGGCGGATAAAGGGCGCGGAGATGTTCATGACTGACCCGCAGCCTCCGCAGGCGGTTGATGCCCTTCAGTGTTCTTCTCGCGTTTCCCTGCCACTCTCTTCCCGAGGTTGTCGAAAAATATGTAGATGACCGGCGTCGTGTAAAGAGTAAGCACCTGGCTGAGGAGCAATCCGCCAACCATGCAGATACCGAGCGGGCGGCGCAACTCCGAACCGATGCCGCGTCCCAGCGCCAGCGGAATTCCGCCCAGCAACGCGGCCATGGTGGTCATCATGATAGGACGGAAGCGCAGCAGGCATGCCTCATAGATTGCGTCCGTCGAGCTCTTGCCGTGCTCGCGCTCTGCTTCAAGCGCAAAATCCACCATCATAATGCCGTTTTTCTTCACGATGCCGATCAGCAGGATGATGCCGATGATGGCGACCACGCTAAGCTCCTCGCCGAAGAGCATTAACGCCAGCAGCGCACCTACGCCGGCGGAGGGCAGCGTGGAAAGAATCGTAACCGGGTGAATGAAGCTTTCGTACAGTACGCCGAGCACGATATACACGGTGACCAGGGCGGCCAGGATGAGCAGCGCTTCATTGGAAAGCGAATTCCTGAAGGAGGCCGCTGTTCCTTGGAAATCGGCCTGCAGGCTGGGCGGGAAGTTCATCTCCTGGGTGACCTTGTCGATGGCTGTGATCGCGCTGCCCAGCGCGGCTTTGGGCGCCAGGTTGAAAGAGACCGTCACCGCCGGAAACTGCCCCTGGTGCGTGATCGAGAGCGGCTCGAGCGTGTGCTCGAAGTGGCTGAAGGCGCTGAGAGGTACAGCACTCGCCGCAGTCGTTGCAGTCGTAGTGTTTGCGCCACTGTTTGAGGTCGTCACGACACTGGCAGGGGGGATGAGCGTATTCGCGGAAGGGGTGAAGGCCACCGAAGTAGTCGTCGCGTTCGAGCCGGCCGACTGTGAGCCGGACGCGGCGAACGAGGTCGCGGCCCCCGGACCGCTTGCACCGTTAGATGCTCCCGACTGGATATAGAGCTTGTTGAGCTGGTTCGGATCCTGCTGGAACGACGGAATGGCCTCGAGAATTACGTGGTATTGGTTAAGCTGCGTATACATCGTGCTGATCTGCCGCTGGCCATAGGCGTCATACAGCGTATTGTCCATGGTGCCCGGGGCCAAACCCAGCCGCGAGGCGGTAACGCGATCGATCATCAGCGATACTGCGCTCGCGCCGGTCTGCTGGTCGGTGGCAACGTCGGCCAGATCAGGCAACTGCTTGAGCCTGTCTACAAATTTGTTGGTCCACGCATTCAGCTCGTTGATATCGGGATCTTCCAGCGTGTACTGGTATTGTGTGCGGCTCACGCGGTCGTCCACAGTGATATTCTGCACCGGCTGCATGTAGAGGGTGATGCCCTGTATCTTCGAGAGGCTTCCCTTCAGTCTCCGAATTACATCGGCAGCGCTTCGGTCACGTTGATCGAGCGGCTTCAAGTTGATGGAGAAGCGTCCGCTGTTGAGCGTGGTATTCGTGCCATCCGCTCCGATGAACGAGGAAAAGCTTTCAACGGCCGGATCCTCAAGGATAACCTTCGCCAGATCCTGTTGCCTCTGGGCCATCGCCGTGAAGGAGATGGACTGCGGCGCCTGCGAAATGCCCTGGATCACACCCGTGTCCTGCGTGGGGAAAAAGCCTTTGGGAATGATGATGTAGAGGATGACCGTCAACACCAGCGTGCCCAGTGCCACCAATAGCGTAATGGTCTGATATTTCAGGACGAATTTGAGCGTCCGTCCGTAGAAGGCGATCAGGCTCTCAAAGACCCGTTCCGATGCCTGGTAGAATCGTCCCTGCTGTGCCTTGGGATTGTGCCGCAGGATCCGCGAGCACATCATGGGCGTCAAAGTGAGCGACACCACGGCCGAGATCACGATGGTAGTCGCAAGGGTCACCGCGAATTCGCGGAAAAGGCGTCCTACTACGTCGCCCATGAACAAGAGCGGAATGAGCACAGCGATCAGCGACACGGTCAACGACACGATCGTGAAGCCGATTTGTCCCGCGCCTTTGAGGGCTGCTTCCATCGGCTTGTCGCCCTCTTCGAGGTAGCGTGAGATGTTCTCGATCATCACGATCGCATCGTCCACCACGAAGCCGGTGGAAATCGTCAGGGCCATTAGCGACAGGTTGTCCAGGCTGTAGCCGAGCATATACATCACGCCGAAGGTACCGATCAGCGATAGCGGCACAGCCACGCTGGGAATGATGGTGGCATACAGGTTCCGCAGGAAAAGAAAGATGACCATCACTACTAGACCGATGGTCAGCATCATCTCGAACTCAACGTCGTCGACCGACGCCTGGATGGCGACCGTGAGATCGGTGAGCGTTGTGACCTGAATACCGGCCGGCAGGTTCGCCTGCAGCTGCGGCAGCAGCTTCTTGATGCTCTTGACGACGCTGATAGTGTTCGCGCCGGGCTGGCGCTGGACATTCAGAATTACGGCGGGCTGAATCCCGCCGGGCGTCTGGCCCATCCATGCTGCCTGCTTACTGTTTTCGACACCGTTGATGATCAGCGCCACATCCTTCAAAAACACGGGAGCGCCATTGCGATATGCAACCACAACGTTGCGGTATTCGTCGCTGGTTTCCAGCTGATCGTTCGCGTCGATCTGGTAGTCCTGACGGGGGCCGTCGAAATTGCCCTTTGCCTGGTTTACGCTGGTCTCGGTCAGGGCCGTGCGCACATCCTCAAGATTGATGCCGTAGTTGGACAACGAGGCGGGGTTTACCTGGATACGCACGGCGGGTTTTTGGCCGCCGCTGATGCTGACCAGTCCAACCCCGTTGAGTTGTGAAATCTTGGGCGCCAGGCGCGTGTCGATCAGGTCCTCGACCTGCGGCAGCGCCATCGAGTTCGACGTAATGGCCAGGGTGAGCACGGGCGCATCCGCCGGATTCGTTTTGCTGTAGACGGGAGGCGCAGGCAATACGGCGGGCAGCAGGCTCTGCGCCGCATTGATGGCCGCCTGCACTTCTTCCTCGGCGACATCGATGTTCAGTGCCAGGCTGAACTGCAGCACAATGACGGACGCGCCGCCCGAGCTCGTTGAGGTCATCTGGCTCAGACCCTGCACTTCGCCGAACTGGCGCTCCAGGGGCGCCGTCACCGTCGTCGCCATTACATCCGGGCTCGCGCCGGGATAGAAGGTCAACACCTGGATCGTCGGGTAGTCGACCTCGGGCAGTGCGGAGACCGGCAATTGCGTAAACGCAACCAGGCCGACGAGCAGAATTGCGGCCATCAGCAATGAAGTTGCGACAGGCCGCAGAATAAATGGGCGTGACGGACTCACGGGGCGTTGCTCTCGCTCGCGTCTTGTGGAATCGGCTGCTTGGAGATCATGACCTTCGCCCCTTCAAGCAGCTTTTCAAAGCTGCTGGTAGCAACCACGTCGCCGGGGTTAATCCCCTCAACCGCCGTCATTCCGGCGTCTGTGGTGCCTGACTTCACATCGTGTTTATGAGCTGTCCCGCTCACAATCACATAGACGAAAGCCTCTTCGCCATCGTGCTGGATGGCTGAGGTGGGAATCAGCGTCATTCCATGCTGTGTGGTAACCAGCAGCCGCGTGTTCACGAACTGGTTCGGGAAGAGCGTGTCCTTTTTGTTGTCGAACTGGGCGCGTAACTTCACGGTTCCGGTTGTGGTATCGATCTGGTTGTCAAGCGCCAGCAGTTTTCCGGTCGCGAGCTTCGTCTGCTGGTTCCGGTCATAAGCGTCCACCGTCAGCTTGACTCCATGACGCCACTGGTCCAGGACCTGGTCCAGATTATCCTGCGCCAAGGTGAAGATGACGGTGATCGGCTCAAGCTGGGTCACCACGACAAGCGTGGTAGTGCCGCTGGACTGGACGAGATTGCCGGGGTCGATAAGCCGCAAGCCCACGCGGCCGTTGATGGGCGAAGTGATGTGGCAGTAGGCCAGCTGCACCTTGTCGAAATCCAGTGTGCCCTGGTCGGACTTCACCAGCCCCTGGTCCTGCAGGACGAGCTTTTCCTGATCGTCGAGCTGCTGTTTGGCGATAGCGTTCTTCGCCCATGCCTGGCGAAACCGCTCCAGGTCCATCTGGGCCTGCGCCAGCACGTTGACGTCGCGCTCCAGGTTGCCTGCCGCGGTATCTACGTTCGCCTGGAACTGCCGGGGGTCGATATCGACCAGCGCATCGCCCTTGCGCACTATCTGCCCCTCGCGATAGTGCACGTCGGTCAGGACACCCGTCACCTGGTTGAAAATGGAAGTCGTGTAGACCGGAGTTACGGTTCCGATCGCGTCAAGGTAAACGCCTATGTCGCCCTTTTGCGCGGCGGTAGTCGTTAAGGTGACGGGACCGCTGAAGGCGCGTCGGCCCCCTGCACCCGGCGCTCCAGCTTTCTTGCTGTCATCGTGATGTCGAAGAACCAGCACGAAAATCAGCGCAAACACCAGCAACAAAACAATCCAGACCCACTGCCTGCGCTTCTTCGTCGGCCGCGAAGGTCCATTGCCCTGAGGAGCTGATAGCTGATGATCGGGGGGGATAGGCGGATCGGGCGGTTTTTGTTCCATCTTATCTTCTTGCATTGCACCAGTTAGCGCAGGCTGTCTGCGTTGAAAATTTGGAGTACAGGACGGTCCACGCGAGATACCTCCCGTGAACGCAGTTTCTTATTTTCGCCGGTGCGAGCGACCTGCACCAGGCTTCAGAGAAGACACAGCGTCGACGTCGGAGCGGATTCTACTGTGTCGATTTTGGCATTCTGTTATGGACGGTGCAGCTGCCCAGATGGTTGCAGGACAAACTCAGGCTAGGTTATCACTTGCCGCTGAAACCGCTTCCACCGCCGCCCAAATTCTAGAGCATTTTGCACATGACTTGCCTACCGTCGCAAGGATATGAGACACATTTGCGTCAGAGAACATCATCCTGCCCTATGACCTTCATCCTTGCACTCGATCAGGGAACCACCAGCTCGCGCGCCATCCTCTTCACCCGTGACGGCAAGATTCACGCCCAGGCGCAGCATGAATTCAAGCAGATCTACCCCGGCTCCGGTTGGGTCGAGCACGACCCATTCGACATTCTTACCTCTCAGCTCAGCGCCACTGTGGAAGTCCTCGGCAAAGCCGGTGTAAGGCCCCGTGACGTCGCCGCTGCCGGCATCACGAATCAGCGCGAAACCGCGATTGTCTGGGATCGCGAGACCGGCAAACCCGTCTACAACGCCATTGTCTGGCAGGATCGACGGACTGCTGAGGCCTGCGACAAACTTACGCAGGCGGGCGCCGCTGATACCGTCCGCAACAAGACCGGCCTGCGCATCGACCCTTATTTTTCCGGCACCAAGATCGCCTGGATTCTCGACAACGTTACCGGAGCGCGCGAACGAGCCGAAGCCGGCAAACTCGCTTTCGGCACAGTCGACTCCTGGCTCATCTGGAACCTGACCAGCGGCAAGAAGCATGTGACCGATCAAACGAATGCCTCCCGCACCCTGCTCTACAACATCGTGGAAGGGAAATGGGACGCCGACCTGCTCAAGCTCCTTCGCGTCCCCGAGAGCATGATGCCGGAGGTCGTCTGGTCCAGCGACAAGATCGGCGCGGTCACCACCACGCTGGGCCTCGGCTCGGTCGAAATCGCCGGCATCGCCGGAGATCAGCAGGCGGCGGTTTTCGGCCAACTCTGCCGGAACCCCGGCGATGCCAAGAACACCTACGGAACCGGCTGCTTCCTGCTCCAGCTGATCGGCGACAAATTTCTTCTGTCGCAGAAGCGCCTCATCACAACGCTGATCTGCGGCCTCGATAAAAAACTGGAGTACGCTTTTGAAGGCAGCGTCTTTATCGGCGGCGCCGTCGTGCAGTGGCTGCGCGACAACCTTCGCCTGATTCGCGCTTCAGCCGACGTAGAACCGTTGGCCGCCACCGTCGAAAGCAGCGAAGGCGTCGTACTGGTACCGGCATTCGTGGGGCTCGGCGCGCCCCACTGGGATCCTCACGCGAGCGGGCTGCTGATTGGACTGCGCCGCAGCACACAACCCGGGCACATCGCTCGCGCCGCGCTCGAAAGCATCTCGTTCCAGGTGGCCGATGTGCTGGAAGCGATGAACGCCGACACCCAGGCGCCCTGCCGGGAACTGCGTGTAGACGGCGGAGCCTCCGCCAACAACATGCTCATGCAGTTCCAGGCGGACCTCCTTGGAATTCCCGTCGTTCGACCCGAAGTGATCGAAACCACTGCGCTGGGAGCAGCTTATCTCGCCGGCCTGGCGACCGGTTTCTGGAGCAGCCCCGAAGAAATCTGGAAGCTCCGCGATGCCGGCAAACGATTCGAGCCAAAGATGCCTCGCGAGCAGGCAACAGCTGCACGCGAGCGATGGAAAAACGCCGTCGAGCGGGCGGGACATTGGTGGGAGGAAGGTCGATGAATCGGACAGACATGATGGCCCAGGCACGCAACCGGACCAAACCCTGGGACATCGTCATCATCGGGGGCGGAGCCACCGGCGCGGGCGTTGCCGTCGACGCAGCCACGCGCGGCCTTGACGTCCTGCTGCTTGAGCGCCAGGACTTCGGCAAGGCCACCTCGAGCCGCAGCACGAAACTGGTGCACGGCGGCGTCCGCTATCTCGAACAGGGGAACGTCTCCCTGGTCATGGAAGCGCTCAAGGAGCGCGGCCTGCTTCTCCAGAACGCCCCCCATCTGGTCCATGACCTGGCCTTCGTTGTTCCTAACTACTCTTGGTGGGAAGCGCCTTTCTATGGCATCGGCATGAAGGTCTATGACCTGCTCGCTGGCAAGTACGGTTTCGGCAAATCGCGCATCCTCTCCCGCGAGGAGACGCTGGAGCGACTGCCCACCATCCAGACGGAAGGCCTGCGCGGCGGGGTGCTCTATTACGACGGCCAGTTCGACGACTCCCGTTTGCTGATTCACCTGTTGATGACGGCCGCCGAGCACGGTGCGACACTAATGAACTATGCAGGCGTCACCGAGATCACCAGGGGCGACGACGGCTTCATCAACGGTGTGGTTGCAGTCGATGGCGAAAGCGGCGGGCGGTTCACCGCTCCGGCACACGTGGTCGTCAACGCCACTGGCATGTTCACCGATGAAATCCGCCGCCTCGATGAGCCCGATGCGCCCACTATGGTCGCGCCCAGCCAGGGCATTCACCTTGTCTTCGAGCGCTCGTTTCTGCGCGGCGAAACGGCTATCATGGTCCCGCACACCAGCGATGGCCGCGTAATGTTCGCCATCCCCTGGCATGAACACACGCTCGTCGGCACCACAGATACCCCCATTGACGCTCCTTCATACGATCCCCTTCCCTTCGAAAAAGAAATCGACTTCGTGCTCGAAACGGCTTCCCTCTACCTCAGCCGTCCACCCAAACGCAGCGACATTCTCAGCGTCTATACCGGGATCCGCCCGCTGGTGAAAGCGGATGGAGCCGCAAAAACGTCCGCTCTCTCCCGCGACCACACCATTCACGTCGACGGCTCCGGCCTGCTCTCGATCGTCGGCGGCAAATGGACCACCTATCGCCGCATGGCGCAGGATTGCGTCGACCACGCCATCACGCTGGGCAGCCTGCCCGACACCGAATGCCGCACCCATCATCTGAAGATCCACGGCTACGACGCAGACGTCGACAGCTTGAGCGGCATGGGCGTCTATGGATCAGATGCGGACGCGATACGCAAGCTCGCTGATGACGATCCAGAGCTTGCGAAAACGCTGCATCCAGCTCTGCCTTATATCGCCGCCGAGGTGGTGTGGGCCGTGCGTCACGAAATGGCACGAACCCTTGACGATGTACTCGCCCGGCGGGTCCGCGCCCTCTTTCTGAACTCGGGGGCAGCCATCGAAATGGCTCCAGCCGTGGCAGCGTTGATGGCCAGGGAATTGAAACAGGACGACGCATGGATCAACGCGCATCTGGCCGCCTTCTTAGCCGTGGCCGCCCGTTACCAGCCGGATTCTGCACTTAAGCAGTAGCAAATTTTGAAAGCGAGCACCTTCTGATGCGATCTCCGTTCTTAGGTGAGTTTGTCGGAACAATGGTCATGATTCTGCTGGGCGATGGCGTCGTGGCGGGAGTTCTCCTGAAGCGAACCAAAGCAGAGAATGCGGGATGGCTGGCAATCACCACGGCCTGGGCCTTTGCCGTGCTCTGCGGTATCTTCACCGCCAACCTCTTTGGCAGCGCCGACGCCCACCTCAACCCGGCGATTACGCTGGCCCTTTCGTTCAAGACCGGAGACTTTCACAATCTCGCGCCCTTCGCGACTGCACAAATTTTGGGAGCGTTTTGCGGAGCCACGCTGGTGTGGCTTCAGTATCTGCCGCACTGGAAAGTCACCGAAGACCCGGCGCTCAAGCTGGGCGTGTTTTGCACCGCCCCGGCCATCCGCAGCCTCGGGGCAAACTTTCTCAGCGAGGTCTTCGCCACAGCGACGCTCATCATCGTCATTGGAGCAATCGGATCCAAACTTGTCCTCTCGTCTGGAGGAGCCGCAGGAGTAACGCCTTATCTGGTGAGCTGCGTCGTCTGGGGCGTAGGTCTTTCGCTCGGAGGAACTACGGGCTACGCCATCAATCCCGCCCGCGACTTTGGTCCGCGGCTTGCGCACGCCGTGCTCCCCATCGCCGGCAAAGGCGGCTCCGACTGGGGCTACGCGGGTATTCCGATCCTCGGCCCAGCCGTCGGGGGAGTCTTCGCCGGTCTGATTCTCCGCTGGATCGGCGCTTAGAGGATTGCGGCAACCTGGAAATGGCCGCGCTCGCGGGCATAATCCGCAGCTGTCTTGCCCTGGTCGCAGCGGGTTTCGCGATTCGCTCCGCTCTCAAGCAGTAGCGCCACAATCTCGCGACTACCTTGGGAGGCTGCGAGATGTAGGGGCGTGTACCCTCCCGCGGCTGTGGCGTTCACGTCTGCCCCGGCCTCGACCAGCAGGCGCGCAACGTCTACGGAGTTTCCCAGTGCAATGCAGGCGTGCAGCGCGTGGTTGCGCATCGGATTGTGGGATATCTGGTGGATGTGGGCTCCGTGCTTAAGCAGCAGGGTGACAGCGTGCGCAGTCGAAAAAGCCGCAGCGAGATGCAGGGGCGGCCAGCCGTCTCCCGATGCCTCGCGGGCCTGTATTGCATCCGCTGCGATCAGCTTCCGCAGACATTCACAGTCGCCGAGACAGGCTGCTTCCGAAATATCGAGCTCCCCGGCGTGCCCGCGCAAAAAGTCGCGGATCACGGGCTGATGCGTGTACACCGACCACATCAGCGCCGATACCCCTTGGGCATCCCTGCAGCGCGCCAACTCGGGAGTCTCCTCCACTGCGGCCGCAATCTCGGCCGTCTCACCCTTGCGAATCAGGTTTAGAAAGTGCTGGCTCATGCTCCGAGTATAGCGGCGCGCGACGGGTACCGGGCAGCGTCAATCGCTCGGTAATGGGTCAATTGAATCCCAGGGGACTCAGACAGTTTCTCTGATACATCGCGTCAAGTCTGGAGGCTACTTGTGCCAACTTCCGTGTTGTTGGACCATCCGAAATGTGACAAGAGCAGCTTTAATGTCAGACAATATTTTGCGGTCTTGCAGACCTTCGATGAATCAAGCGATGGCTGGAAGATCGCGCCAGGCGAATATGAAGTCTTCGTAGGACCGCCCTCACATAACACGCCCCTGACAGGCCATCTTCAGGTTCGTTATAACCGCTCGTCGCCCCAGGCGCTGGCTTCACGCAACGAAGTCAAGCGCCTCGGGATTCGTAACAATAATCCCAGCCAATACCGTAAACTCCCTCGCACCTCGTTTGGCAGGACGGAATCAAGGAGAAACTTCGGATAAACAACGTATCAGCTTTAGGTCGGACCAATGATGCAGTCCGAGCTGATCGAACAAGCAGTGGAAAGGACCACTTTGAAGTACTGGACGGCTTGAGAGGAAGCGCGGCATTTCTCATTGTCATTTTCCACCTCTTCAATTATTCATTTGGCTGGGACACCCCCCTGAGTCTCGTACGCCACGCATATCTGGCAGTCGATTTCTTCTTCGGGCTTTCCGGCTTTGTCGTCGCTTATGCATACGATGACCGTTGGACGAGTATGTCGATCCCCCAATTCTTCCGCATTCGTCTCATCCGGCTCCACCCTCTGGTGCTTTTGGGCGCGACTTTAGGACTCCTGGGTTATCTCTTCGATCCCTTCGGCAAGGCGATAAATCACACTCCGGCTCCGATGTTGCTGCTCGCCTATGTGACCTCATTGCTGCTGTTGCCTTCACCGCCAGTCGGGGGAAGACCAGAGGAAACTCAGGCGCTCAATGGGCCAGCTTGGTCACTCATGCAGGAGTATCTCGGAAACATCGCGTACTCTCTGATTCTTCGCAGGCTGCGTGCGATCACCCTGGGGATCATCTTCGGATTGTCTGGACTGCTTCTTGTGTGGGTTGCGAATACGAAAGGTTCGCTTGATGGAGGCTGGGGATATCCGGTGATCTGGATGGCGCCCTTGCGGTTGACGGTTTCCTTTGTCATGGGGCTTTGGCTCTACCGTGTTCAGGATCGTATTCGCCGTCCCAAAATTGGCCTTCTGGCTCTTTCGATCGTTCTTGCAGTGGCTTTCCAGCTGCCGAGATTTTCCAATGTCGGCGGTCTGTCTCTAAACGGTCTCTACGACGCAGCGTGTGTGCTCTTATTATTTCCCCTCATCATACTTTGCGGAGCACACTCTGAGGCAGGCGCAGGCATGATGAGGCTTTGCAAGTTCAGCGGTAAACTCTCGTATCCCCTCTATATCACGCACATCCCGGTCGTATATGTTCTTGCGAACTTCGCTCATACCCGACATCCGGGCAAGCCCATATTGCTGACTTGGATTTTCCTGGCCCTGCCATTTGTGATCACTGTGGCATGGCTTGCTCTGAAGTATTTGGATGAGCCTGTTCGCGCCTGGCTGACCCGTCGTTACGGCATCAAGCGGGCAACGCCATAATCACGGAGCCGAGCGGTCATTAGATGCACGATGAAGTGGGCATTGGAGAGACTCGCACGCTCAGCGAGGCAATTCCTGGTACTTGCGGAGCACCTTTCACGGTGTACTGGGGAACATAGAATTCGATTTCAAACTCGCGTTCACCAGCGGATGAGCGGGAGGAGGGCGGAGTAGTCGTCGGTCCAGACTTTGAGGCCCGGCTTGGTTTCTGGCAGGCGGGCCACCGCCGATAGTTCCGGTTGAGCGGAGAAATCGGGGTCAGCATTTATCATAACTGTTATGGCAGTCAAGATAAATCCTATCCTTTGTGGTTACCGATGGTGTCCATTGAGCAAGTTACCATAATGCTGTAAGGATGAGAGTCACTCCTAACGCATTGTCTGAGGTCGCCCGGCGCTGTCGGCGTTGAAGAATCTCCCCATGGAGCGGAAATGCCGTACCCGACGCCGGAGGTAAACATTCAAACCGCTAGTTGAGCCCGAGCGTTTCGGCGGTCTGCGCTGGCCAAAATAGTGAAACCCTAGCAGAGAGCTTAATGCACCAGAACCCCCCGCTGGATCCCGCATTTGTAATACGCATTCGTGATAGACGTAGCGACCGTTTGCAGCTGAATCAACACTTTGCCCTTAGTGATGCCCAAATCCACTGGCTGAACGGTTGGTACGCAGGTCTACTTGTCGTAGTGGCCAGCTGCTACGTCTTCGCCTTGTCGGGTTGCGGATTTGGTGTGAAGGGATCGGCTGCAACCGACACCATTAGTTCAGTGTTGCCCATG